>WNFR01000518.1_pt1 | contig 66539 bp, 69 predicted proteins | sample 5400221 | NCBI WGS metagenome assembly WNFR01 (sample SAMN13153357, study PRJNA577476) | soil metagenome | isolation source: 40 cm soil under Madrone tree | place: USA:California | collected 2016-06-14
ACGCTCTTTCGTTTGTTTTCCAAGTTCGGCATGCGTGACGGGACGATCCTGCAAAACAATATCGTCCAAACCGCGGGCTCGGCCGGCGAGTCGATCGCCTTTGGTCTTGGCGTGACCATGCCGGCCATAATGATTCTCGGGTTCGATCTCGAGATCGCGCGCGTCATGCTCGTGGCGATCCTGGGCGGGTTGCTCGGCATTCTCATGATGATCCCGCTGCGGCGCGCCTTGATTGTCGAACAACACGGCATCCTCAAATACCCCGAAGGAACCGCGTGCGCCGAAGTTTTGAAGGCAGCCGCATCGAAAGAATCGCTCGCGGTCGCGGACAAAACGCACTCCACGGCGAGCGCGGAGATCGTAAATGAGGAGGTGGCGACCGGCGGAGGCAAAGTAATCTTCACCGGATTTGGAATCGGTTTGCTTTATCAATCCGCCATGGGCGCCTTCAAAATGTGGAAGGACACCCCTCAGAAGATTTTTGAAGCGCCCTTCAAGGCCGGCTCCATCTCGGCGGAGATCTCACCGGCATTGCTTGGCGTCGGCTACATCATTGGTCCGCGGATCGCCTCGATCATGTGCGCGGGCGGCGTGCTCGCTTATTTGGTTTTGATTCCGGCGATCAAATTTTTCGGCGAACACACCACGGGCGCGATTCCACCGGGAACAGTTCCGATTAGCGAGATGGGCCCGAACGAGATTCGGAGCGCCTATGTGCTCTACATCGGCGCGGGCGCCGTCGCGGCCGGTGGAATCATCAGCCTCTTCCGATCGCTGCCAACCATCTGGCACGGCTTGCGCGGCGGCCTCGCCGATCTGCGCGGCGGTCATGGTGCGCGCGGCAATCTTCCGCGCACCGATCAGGATTTATCAATGAAAGTGGTTGTCGGTGGTGTGATCGTCCTTCTTTTGATCATGATCGCGGCGCCGCAGTTGAACCTGCAAGGCAATCTGCTTGGCGCGTTTCTCATTGTCGCATTTGGTTTCCTTTTCGTGACCGTCTCCTCGCGTCTCACTGGCGAGATCGGTTCCTCTTCCAATCCAATCTCCGGGATGACCGTGGCAACGTTGCTTCTCACATGCCTGGTTTTCCTCTTCGTCGGTTGGACTGGCCCTCATTATTTCGTTACCGCGCTCTCGATCGGCGGAATTGTTTGTATCGCTGCTTCAAATGGCGGCACGACATCGCAAGATCTCAAGACTGGCTTCCTCGTCGGGTCGACGCCGAAATATCAGCAGATCGCAATTCTGTTTGGCGCGCTCGCTTCGGCCATCCTGCTCGGTCCGATTCTGTTGAAATTAAATGACGCCTCCACGGTTTATGTGCCCGTGACTGCGACCGCTGAGTTGCGTGCGCCGGCTAACGAACTCGGGCGGGAAGAAAAATTAAAGGGCCCTCAAGCTCTGTCGGATCAAAAAACGTATCGCGTCTGGCAACGGTTGGATCCGACTGGGGCCGCCGCCCAGCGCTATCTCGTAAATGAAGATGGAACTCCGGCCTACCTCGTCGATCCTGGAATTAACGGCACGCATCGCGTTCGCCCCGATGGGACATCCGTGCAGAAGTTTGATGCACCGAAGGCCACCTTGATGTCCTACATCATCAAGGGGATTCTCAGCCGAAAATTGCCGTGGGCGCTTGTTCTTCTCGGCGTCATGATTGCAATCGTCCTTGAAATGAGCGGCATTCCTTCGCTCGCGTTTGCCGTTGGAGTTTATCTGCCACTCTCGTCTTCCAGCCCGATTTGGATCGGCGGCATCGTGCGATGGCTGGTCGATCGTTATCTGCGTGTGAAATTCCGGCACAAGAATTTGTCCGAGATCGAAATGACGGCGGAAGGCGATAAAAGTCCCGGCGTCCTGCTCGCTTCCGGTTACATTGCCGGTGGCGCGCTTGCCGGCATTGTCATTGCCATCATGAACGGCGTTCCCAATCTCGCGCCTATCAGCAAGCGAGTGGAAGATTGGTCCACGGCACACAATCCATTCTTCGGCGGGACGAACGCCGATCTGCTCGCCTGTTTGCCTTTTCTGGTGTTATGCGTCCTGCTCTATCTCGCTGGCCGCGACATCATTCTCGTCGCACGCGCGAAAAGCCTCAAGAGCTAGCGACGACTTGCCGCCGACTAATACATCTCGACCGGCGAACGTTTGCCGTCTTCGGGACTGCGTTGCCTGGCGAGTTCTTCGCCGAGAACCGCCGTGCGCAGGTCCCAAATCTCATGGTCGATCTTACGAAAAGCGGCTTCGGAGAATTCATCGGGTCGCGTAAGATTTTTCTTGAAACGCGCCACGCTCCCAAGCGCGCGAATTGTTTGATCGGTCGGCAATTTTTGCAGAGTATTACGCGCCTCTTCGATTGATGGGACGCGATGACAAATCATCGCCAGATCGTTTCCCGCCGCGATGGCGAGGCGAATTGTTTCTTCCAGTCCGTACTCATTCATGATCGCGCCCATGTCGAGATCATCGGTCATGACCAAACCTTCGAAGCCCAGTTCTTCACGGAGCAATTCGGTAATGACGCGATGCGATAACGAGGCCGGAGTTTTTTCGGGCTCGAAACACGGATACCAGCCGTGACAGATCATCATGCTGTCGACGGCATTCGTCGGACGGCTCGCCTCCTCCGCCGAGGCTACGGCGGCCAGGGGTGAACCGTCTCTACCTACAAAGGCACGAAACACAGCTAGTTCTTGCGCGTCCAGTTCTTCGCGCGTGCGCTCGATCTTCGGAAGATCATGATGGGCATCGACCGTGGCTGCGGAGTAACCCGGAAAATGTTTGCCGCAACTGGCGATCCCCTGCTCTCGCATTCCATCGTTGAACGCGCCGGCGTTGCGCACGACTTGTTCGACCGTTTTACCGTAACAACGGCCGCGCAATGAATTGTCGGCCTCATCATTGAAAGAAATGTCGAGCACTGGACAGAGATCGAGGTTGAAACCGAACAAACGCAGCAGACGCCCGGTGATGTCGCCATGGCGCCGGATAAGATCGACATCGTTCTTCTCGCGCAACTGTTGCGCATTCGGCGGCTCATTGCCGATCAAACGCAAGCGCGAGACGCGACCGCCTTCCTGATCGATCGTGATGATCGGCTCGATCTCACTCAAGTCGCGCAAGTGGTCGATCAGCTCGCGCAATTGCACCGCGCTCTCGATGTTGCGTCCGAAGAGAATAAAACCGCCCGGCTGAACTCTTCTAAATAATTCTGCCGTCTCTGCGTCCAATTCTTTGCCTGGAACGCCGGTAAGGATCAGTTGACCGAGTGAATCGCCCTTCATACGTTTCCCAACCTAGATGTCGATCTTGTGCGCGGAAAATAAAAAAGGATCGAATTGAGAAAGATCGGGATTTACGGCGGCACCTTTGATCCGATTCATCATGCGCATTTGATCCTCGCCCGCGAAGCGCTCAAAGAGCTTGGCCTCGAAAAAGTGATTTTTGTTCCCGCTGCGGTCTCGCCATTCAAGGATGCGCCCGTCGCCAGCGCGGAAATGCGTTTGGCGATGTTGCGCGCAGCCATCGATGGCGAAAAGGGATTCGTGCTGGACGATTGCGAACTGCGTCGTTCGCCCCCGTCCTACGCCGTCGACACTGTGGAGAAAATCCGGCAACGGGAAAACGACGCAGAGTTTTATTATCTCATCGGAGATGATAACCTTCCTGACCTCACACGGTGGCATCGCTTTACCGAGCTCGAGAAAATGGTTCGCTTTGTTGTGCTCAATCGGACAGGAACGCAGAGCCCCCACTCCCATCTGACTGTCCCTCGCCGGATCGACATTTCCGCCACGGAGATCAGAAAGAGAGTTGCATCCGGGCAATCCATTCGTTATTTCGTACCCACAGTTGTGGAAGAAATCATCCGCCAAGGGAACCTCTACCGGGAGCAAGTGAAATAACCGCGGAAGATTTAGCCAAGACCTGCGCGGAGCTCGCCTCGAACAAAAAGGCGGAAGAGCGCAACTCAAGGCGATCGCAGGCGAGATTGAAGCGCGATTAAAAGAAGAGCACAGAATCCGCGCCGTGGCAGTGGACGGTTTTCCGGCGAGCCAATGGATCGTGCTCGATTACCTGCAGGTGGTCGTACATATCTTTCATCGAGACAAGCGTAGCTTCTACACTCTCGAGGATCTGTGGGGGGACGCCCCGCGGATCGAATGGGAAAAAGTGGTATCGGCTTCCAGCCGATGAAATGCAAAAACACGGGCAAGATGCCCGTGCCACAAGCAGGACAAGCCTTAGCGCGATGACGGCGACGGTGCGGCCGAGGGTCCAGTACTGGCGGCCGCTGGTTTCACTTCTAGCAACTCGACTTCAAAGATCAACGCCGAGTTCGGCGTGATGTCTGGCCCAACCGCCCGCGGGCCATAGGCCAAATCCGCCGGAATAAAGAGCTGATATTTGGAGCCCGTCTTCATCAACTGGAGCGCTTCCGTCCATCCTTTGATCACGCCATTGACTGGAAATGTCGCGGGCTGGCCCCGCTTGTAGGAACTGTCGAATTCCGTGCCATTAATCAGCGTGCCGCGGTAATTCACGGTCACAGTATCGGTTTCCTTCGGCTGCGCGCCGGCGCCTTCCTTCATGACTTTGTATTGCAGACCGCTCGCGGTTGTTTTCACGCCGTCCTTCTTCTTGTTTTCGCCCAAAAATTTCGTTGCTTCGGCGGCGTTCTTTTCGCCAACAACTTTTTGTTTGTCTTCCATTTGTTTGCTCCAGGCTTCCATGGTTTCTTTTAGTTCGTTCTCATTTAGGGCTGGCGTCTTCCCGCTGAGCGCGTCCTTCACTCCGGCGAGCAATGCATCGGGATTGAGCTCCTGCCCTTGCTTCTTGAAACTACCGCCAACATTCAAACCAACGCTGTAGCTCACTTTGTCTTTCAAATCCTTCAATTGCGGTTTGTCTTCTCCAGAGCTCAACGAGGCAAGGGAAAGAACGGCGACAGTAATAATAAGAAGGCGCATAAAAGTGGAATTATCGATGCAGTTGCCTAGACTCCCGGCGGCCGAGAGAACTGCATGCTAATGGATAAACATCACCCGTCAAGGGGACAGCATCATATCTGCCTGCGCGGGATGATGCTGACGGTTCTTCTTGCCACTTCTTTCGCACCTAACGCGTTCTCTGCCATCGCGTTGTCGCACGCCGAAGCCCTTCGGATCGGCAGGAAAATCTGGCAAAATGAATGCAACGGCACCGTGTCGGGTCTGACCTCGTGGAACGAAGGAGAAAACTTCGCTTCTTTGGGAATCGGTCACTTCATTTGGTACCCGAAGGGTCAACGCGGCCCTTTTGAGGAGAGTTTTCCGAAGCTGATTAGTTTCATTTCCAGTCGCGGCGCCAAGCTGCCGAAATTGCTTCTCGGTGCGGGCGAACTTCCATGTCCATGGAATTCGCGCACTGAGTTTCTTCGCAGTCAACAAACGTCTGCAATGAAGGAACTGCGCCAGTTTTTGGCCGACACTGTCGATCTTCAGGCGGAATTCCTGGTCAAGCGCCTCGGAAACGCCTTGCCCAAGATGCTCGATGAAGCAGCGCCGGCAGAACGCCAAAACGTGCAACAACAGTTCGAGCGCGTGGCCAGCACTCCCCAAGGCTGTTATGCGCTGGTCGACTATGTCAATTTCAAGGGCGAAGGCGTGTTGCATACGGAGCGCTATCGCGGTGAGGGTTGGGGCTTGCTTCAGGTCTTGGAAGGGATGCGCGCTAACGCCACGAACGCGGTCAATGAATTCTCCCACTCCGCCGCAGCCGTCTTGAAACGCCGCGTACAAAACTCCCCGCTGGAGAGAAACGAAGCGCGCTGGTTATCGGGTTGGCTTAATCGAGTCCACAGCTACAATCGCGATTGATTATGCCGGTGAACATCTCACGATCGCTCTGCGCAGTTGCGCTGATCTCCATTGCGTTCTTTGCGCGCGCGCAAACGAAGCCGGTCGCACCGGCGCCCCCATCGACCCTCCGCAAAGCGTCTGATCTCATCCGCAAACAGGAACCGGTGAAGGTTAACCAGGCTTTACTCAAACAAGCCACGCCGGACAACGTCCACCTAGTTGTCTCGATTCCCAAACAGCGTGCCTATCTCATGATAGGCGAGCAGATCGTGATCGACGGTCCGGTATCGTCCGGCAAACGCGGTCATAGTTCGCCCACCGGTCATTTCACTATTCTCGAAAAGGATCCCAATCATCACTCCAGTCTTTATGGCGACTTCGTCGATGGCTCGAGTCGAATCGTGCGGGCGGGGGTGAGCGCACGCATCGATGCTGCTCCAAGCGGAACGCATTTTGTCGGCGCGGCCATGAAATGGTTCCTGCGCCTGACTGAAGATGGCGTTGGCATGCACATCGGAATTTTGCCGGGCTACCCGGCTTCGCACGGTTGCATTCGCGAGTCCGCTGAAGGCGCCAAACTTTTCTACGATCACGTCATTGTCGGCACCCCGGTCGATGTAGGTGATTACTAGGTAGAGGCCGTTCACCGAATCGTCCGGGCGGTTGAGGTCAATCGCACTACCTTCCAATCAACTTCTTGCGCAAGAGTTCGAAGGCCGCTTGTGCCGTCATCTGTTTGAATGTTTCGCGGTCGTTCGAGAAAAAGAATTTTCGGGCGATTGTTTTCTGAGCCGGCGAAGCCAGCGCGATGTAAACCGTTCCGACCGGTTTCTCGGCTGAACCTCCGCTTGGTCCTGCGATCCCGGTGGTGGCGAGAGCATATGTCGATTTGGCACGGGCACACGCCCCTTCCGCCATGGCTCGCACGACCATTTCACTCACGGCGCCATGCTTCTCGATCACCTTTGGATCGACACTGAGGATCTCGACCTTGGCCTCGTTTGCATACGTGACGTAAGCCGCGAGAAATACCGTAGAGGCGCCGGGAACATTGGTGAGCCGATGCGCGAGCAAACCGCCCGTGCACGATTCCGCCAGCGCGATCGTTTCTTTGCGCTCGACCAGAAGTTTCACAATGACCTCTTCAAGCGTTTCATCGTTCGTGGAGAAGATCGACAATCCAAGTTTGTCCCGAATGATCGCATCCGCGCGCTCAACCGCCGCTGCTTCACCGACAACCCGGAGATCGACTTCGCCGGGCCGCGCGCAGTAGCCTAATTCCACTCCAGGAATGGCCAGGATCTTCTCGCCAATGGCCTCTTCGATAATCGATTCGCCTGTCATCGCGATCTTGTATAGCCGTCGACGCAACGTCCAGGACGGAGCGATCGAGCGCACGATCGACATGACGGACTCGCGAAACATCGGCTGAAGCTCGCGCGGCGGACCCGGCAACAGGAAAAGATGCGGCGACGAAATTTTTGGATTGATGTTCGCTCGCAGGTACAATCCCGGCGCCGTGCCGTTCTCGTTGGGCAAGACCTGCGCGCCCGCCGGGACATTCGCCTGTCGCGGGATGCGATCGGTCGAACGAATGCCGCGTTGCGTCAGTCTCTCAGCGATTCCCGCCATCACCTCCTCGTCGCGACGCAACTCGAGACCGAGTAGCTCCGCCACCGTTTCGCGCGTGATGTCGTCAGTGGTGGGCCCCAGTCCGCCCGTGACAATTACAATTTCGGCACGCGAGAATATTTCGTGGAGTGTATCGCGAATCGCTGCGCCATCCGGAACGGTGCGCTGTTCGTCAATCCGCAATCCGAGCGGAAAAATTTCACGGGCGATGAAAGCAAGATGTCGATCCTGCACATCGCCAAGCAAAAGCTCTGTGCCAGTGTTGACGAGAATGCTGCGCATGCGACAAGGTGATTCGTTAAAAAGTTACAATGTTACAAGGGAAAGCTGTAACCCTTTTAACCTTGTAACGCTTTTAACTGGCGGCCGAAGACCGCTAAGCGGCGTCCTTGTCCTGCTTCTTGCGAATGAGCGGAAGTTTTTTGCCTTCGACCACCGCGCGATTAATCGTCACTTCGGCGATGTCCTCGCGGCTCGGCACATCGTACATGATGTCGAGCATGATCCGCTCCAGCATGGCGCGGAGCGCTCGCGCCCCTGTTCCCTTGGTCACGGCTTGAGCGGAAAGCGCGCGCAAAGCGTCCTTTGTCACCGTCAGCCGCACGCCTTCCATCGAGAACAACTTCGTGTACTGCTTGATCATCGCGTTCTTTGTCTCGGTCAGAATCTGCACCATCTCGTCTTCGGTCAGCGCGTCGAGCGCGGTCACGACCGGTAAACGTCCGATGAATTCCGGAATCATCCCGAAAGCAAGCAAGTCCTCCGGTTCCACGTGACGGACGGCCTCTTTGCGCAGCGCCTCCTCAACTTCAAGGCTCGGACTTCCAAAACCCATTACCTTTTGGCCAATGCGCTTCTGCACAATCTTATCGAGCCCGATAAAGGCGCCGCCGCAGATGAACAAAATCTTCTCGGTATTGACCTGAATATATTCCTGGTGCGGATGTTTACGGCCACCCTGCGGCGGAACGTTGCAGGTGCTGCCTTCGAGAATCTTCAGAAGCGCCTGTTGCACGCCTTCGCCGGAGACATCGCGCGTGATGCTGACGTTGTCTGTCTTCCGTCCAATCTTGTCGATCTCGTCGATATAAACGATGCCGATCTCGGCGCGCTTTACGTCGTAGTCCGCATTTTGGAGCAGACGCAGAATGATGTTCTCCACATCTTCGCCGACATAGCCGGCCTCCGTCAACGTGGTCGCATCCGCGATACAAAATGGAACATCGAGAATCTTGGCCAGCGTTTTGGCCAGCAGCGTCTTTCCGGAACCGGTCGGGCCGACGAGCAGAATGTTGCTCTTCTCGATCTCAACATCCGCAAACGGATCGGGCTGAAAGGCCGCGGAGGAATCGGCCGGTGTGGCCGTTTGCAGAACGCGTTTGAAATGGTTGTGCACCGCCACCGATAACGTCTTTTTGGCGATGTCCTGTCCGATCACATATTGGTCGAGCAAGCGCCGGATGTCGGCCGGCTTCGGGACGCGAATGGTGGATGATTGGCGCCGCGCATCTTCGTTGAGCTCCTTGTCGAGAATGCTCTTGCAGACGTTGATGCAGCTATCACAGATGTAGACGCCTGGACCGGCGATCAGTTTGCGCACTTCGGCGTGGCTCTTGCCGCAGAAAGAGCACATCGTGAGGTTGGAGGCCCGTGCCATAATCTTGGGCTTTTAGAAAGCAGTTCCTATTCCGCGGTCTTTCGCGATGAAGCGGCCTCCGGCCCGACTCCCAGGCGGTTTTCCGAAGGCGGTGTCGCGCCATCGAGCATCTTCAATTCCTTGCGGGATTTGATCACCTCGTCGACCAGGCCATACGCCTTCGCCTCTGCCGCCGACATATAGTAATCGCGGTCCGAATCCAACTTTACCTGCTCCTCGGGTTTGCCTGTGTGCTGCGCAATGATCCTGATCAGGCGCTTCTTCAGCTTAAACATGTAATCAACCTGGCGTTCCACGTCGCTCGCCGCCCCCTGCGCGCCGCCCGACACCTGGTGGATCATGATGTCCGAATTCGGGAGCGCAAAACGTTTGCCTTTCGTTCCGGAGCAAAGCAAAACCGCCGCCATGCTAGCTGCCATTCCGAGACAATAAGTCGTCACGTCGCAGGTGAGAAACTGCATCGTATCGTAAACCGCCAGCCCCGCCGTCACCGAACCGCCGGGCGAGTTGATGTAGATGTTGATGTCCTTTTTCGAGTCTTCCATTTGCAGGAAGAGCAGTTGCGCGATCACCAGATTCGCGATGTGATCGTCTACGGCCGTGCCAATAAACACGATCCGGTCCTTGAGCAGACGCGAGTAAATGTCGTAGCTCCGCTCGCCCCGCCCGGTCTGCTCCACGACCATCGGAACAAGTACCGATTGCGATAAATTTTGCTTGGATCGACTCATGATTTTTACTCGGAAATCGCCGGTTCTACCGACGGCTGGACGCTAACATTCGCTTTCAGGAAATCAAGAGTCTTGCCGAGCAGAATCTGTTCCGCGAAGCCGTCCATGCCATTGTGTTCTTCGAGTTCTTTGCGCATTTTCTCAGGAGAAATATTGTAACGCGTCGCTTCATCACGAATACGCTCCCGCAACTCTTGGGGCGTGACCTCGATGTTCTCGCTCTCCGCAATTCCGCGCAGAATGAAATTCGTCTTCAACCGATGCGCGGCCAGACCGCCGGCCCCCTCCACCAGCTCCTTCTCTTTCTCTTTCAGCATCTCATCTGAGACACCGCGCTCGCGATTTCGTTGCACTAATTCGCCGAGCGCTCGTCGCGTTTCGTTTCGCAAAAGGACCGGCGGCACACCAAATTGAACATGCTCGTGTAAATATTTCACGATTTGCGCTTCCTTGGCGCGTTCGACCTCGTGGTCTTTCTCGTGCTCGAGATCGTGCTCGATCATGTGACGAAGATCGGCCAAAGACTTGCCAGGGGCGATTTTCGCCGCCCACTCATTGTTTATTTCCGGCAACACCTTCTTTTTGATCTCACCCAGCGTAACGGTGTAAGTCGCCTTCTTTCCCGCCAATTCTTTGACCGGAAAATCCGAGGCAAGGTCGACAATCACCAGTCGCGTTTCGCCCGGCTTCTGCCCAATGAGTTGCTCGGAAAAGTTCGGCAGAAAAGTATCCGGGGCCACACGCAACCAGAATTTTTTTCCGCCCGACAAAGTCTTGTTCGCCTGCGGCGCAACTTCGCTGACCGGTTGGCCATCTACCGTCCCTTCGAAATCGATCACGACGAAATCTTCCATTTCTACGCCGCGCTCCGGAACATCGACAAAGTCCGCTGATTGATCGCGCAAACGCTCCAGGGCAAGATCGACATCTTCCTTTTTCACATCCGTCGGCGGCAACTGCACTGGGATGTTTTTGTATTCGGGCAGTTCGAACTCCGGCGCCGTCACCACGGTCGCGCGAAAGCGCATCGACTTGTCGTCGCCGAACTGAACGTCTTCCAAGTTCGTCAACGAGACTACGCGCAGTTTCTCTTGCTCAATCGCGTCGTGGTAACTCTTCGAAACGAGCTTCTTTGTCAGCTCATCCTGGATTTCCTTCTTAAACTTCGCCTCGATCACCTTGCGCGGTGCTTTGCCTGGTCGATAACCCGGGATCTTGGCAAAACGCGTAAAGCTGTTTGCGATCGCGTCCCATTCCTTTGACACCTCATCAGGCGGCAATTCAATCCGCAGCGTGGAAGTAGAATCCGCCTGTTTTTCGACTTCGACCTTCATCAGAACTGCTACTGTAGCGGCGCTCTATGAGCGTCGCATCAATTTTTCGACCGCGAATCACGCGAATAGACGCGAATTATTGGACTTGATCGTAATTTCATTTTGCTCCGTTTAGCGTGATTCGCGTAATTCGCGGGGCAATCAAAATCACGCTAGGCGCTCGCCACCCACATAAACCGCATGCGTTTGCGGAAATCCAAACCAATACGCAAGCTCTCGAAAATCTTCGCAATCGAAGATCGCGAAATTGGCGACCTTGCCCGGCTCGAGCGAGCCGATCTTATCCCCACGATTGAGACTATAAGCGGCATTGATGGTCGACGCCGTGACTGTCTCCGCTGGTGACATTTTCATTTGCGTAGACGCGAGCGAAAGCACCATCGGCATCGACGGAGTCGGCGATGAACCGGGATTGAAATCGGTTGCCAGAACGACCGCCAGCCCCGCCTGGATCATTTCGCGCGCGCGCGGGTAACATGTCGATCCGAGCGCATAAACCGAACCGGGCACCAAAACCGGTTGCACGTTTGCGGTCTTCATCGCCGCAATCCCCTGCTCGTCCGTTTTCTCCAGATGATCCGCGGTCGTCGCGCCTAATTCCGCGGCCAGCTTCGCGCCACCAGAATTCGCAAGCTGATCGACATGCATCCGCAGTTTCAGCCCGAGCTTCTTCGCGGCCGTGAGGATTTTTCTCGATTGTTCGATATCGAAATAGCCGCGCTCGCAAAAGATGTCGCAAAACTCCGCCAGCTTTTCCGACGCGACGCGCGGCAGCATTTCATTGATGACAAGATCGACATATTCGCTAGCGGACATGTTTTTCGGAATTGCGTGTGCGCCCAAAAACGTCGGAACAATCTCAAGCGCCACCGCCCCGCCCTCTCTCGTCCCGATTCCAACACGTTCCTCAGTTCCTATACGTGACTCACGTATAACAGGCTTCGTCGTCTCCGAGTCATCATTAAGCGAGCGCATCACGCGCAAAATCTTCAGTTCGTCTTCAGTCGTTAGGCCGTAGCCAGACTTCGCTTCAATGGTCGTGGTGCCGCATTTCAAAAACCAATTCGCGCGCCTCTTCGCTTGCGCGAGAAGATCTACATCGGACGCGGCGCGCGTCTTCTCGACCGTGGACCAAATCCCGCCACCAGTTTTCGCGATTTGTTCGTAGGTCTCGCCACGCGACCGCCGCTCGAAATCGCCCAGACGATTCCCGGCAAAAACCAAATGCGTGTGTGCGTCGACGAAACCCGGCAGCACAACTCGCCCGCACGCATCGACAATCTCCGCGTCCTTCGCCTGCTTCGCGATTTCCTTGCTCGGACCGACGATATCGATTTTGCCATCGCGAACCAGCAAACCGCCATCACGGATGATCGCGAGCTCCGACATTTCCGCGCCGATGCGGGACCGTTTCGGACCAGCCAGCGTGACAAGCTGCGACGCGTGAAGAAGAGCGACAGACTTCAAGACTTACCCATCTTGCTCTCAACAATCTGATCGATCTTCTTAAATTCGGATTCGGATTCGGCGCTAATTCTCCGAACCTTTTCCTGAAGAGTTGACTTCAAGTTTTCATCTTTCAGGCCCGCCAGATTAATTCGGACGTTAAGCGCCGCGCCGTCGATACAAGCACGTGTCGCGAGAAGTCCCACGCCAACATCCGAGATCGAGGCCGGGTTACCTTTATCAGCCATCTCCGCGAGAATTTGGTAGGATTTGAAGGCTGTTTCCATTACTCGCAGCGGAATCTCGGCCGCATATTTGCTGGCCCCTTGTATGGCCGCGGAGCGCGCCGCTTTTTCTTCGGCGGATTCTTTCGGCAAAGCGAACGCATCCATCACTTTGCTGAAGGCGGCGGTGTCTTCATCGACCAGAAAAAGCAATTCATCTTTGAGTTGCTGCGCCTTCACCGCCCAGTCACTGAAGTATTTGAGCTTGTCGTCCCAGCCACGCTTCCCGGCGGAAAGATTGGCGACCATTCCGCCAAGTGAAACGCCCAATGCGCCCATTAACGCCGCGACAGAACCACCGCCCGGCGCCGGCGAATCGCTCAGTGTCTCATTGCAGAACTGGCGCAAGTCCATTTTCACGAGCGATTTCTTTGCAGCGGATTCCATCTTGAATTCTATGATCTTCTCTTTTGGATCGAACGGTTTCAACTCACTTAATCCCATCGAGCGGATGCCGATATCAATGAGCTCTTCTTCCGAAGCGCCTTCTGACCACTTCTGTTTACGAAGAAAATACTTCCCGGCGTCCACCAAACATTTTTTAGGAAGCATGCCCACGACTTCCGATCCTGTCACCCGCAAGCCCCGTTTACTGGCCGCTTCGCTACAAGCATCGAACGCCGCATGTAAGGGCGTTTCTTCAATGTTGGTCAGGTTTATAGACACCTGCGCGATGCCGTATTCTTCGACATACCACCCAATGGCTTTCACATGTTTCAACATCCCGGGAATACGAACCGGTTCGCCGTTCGCGTCGAGCACGGGTTTTCCGTAAGGCGTGCCATCATCCGTTTTGATCCGGCCATTTTCTCTCACATCAAAAGCGACCGAGTTCGCCCTGCGCACTGCTTTTGTATTCAGGTTGACGTTGTAAGCGACCAGGAATTCCCGCGCGCCAATCGCGGTTGCGCCGGATTTCTCATTAAACACCGCAGGTCCGAAGTCTGGCTTCCAGGCAGCTTCTTTTATTTTTTCAAAAAAGCCTTCGTATTCTCCGGCGCGAATGACCGCGAGATTTGCGCGCGTTGGATCCTTCGCCGCCTTTTCGTAGAGATAGACCGGAATCTTGAGCTCATCCCCGACGCGTTTTCCGAGTTGCGTGGCGCAGGCGATTGCTTCTTCCCAACTCACGTTGTTCACCGGAATAAATGGACAAACATCGGTCGCGCCCATGCGCGGATGCGCCCCCTTGTGTTTGCGCATATCGATGAGCTCCGACGCTTTTTGAATCCCGCGGAAAGCGGCTTCCACTGCGGCGTCGGGACCTCCGACAAAAGTGACCACGGTGCGGTTGGTGGTCGCGCCAGGATCGACGTCGAGCAGCGAAACTCCCTCCACCGATTCAATCGCCGCGGTGATCTGCCGGATCACATCCATGTCTCGGCCCTCGGAGAAATTGGGCACGCATTCGATCAGTTTTTGCATTGTGCAGTCGGCTTGTCTGGATCTTCCGCCCTCACGCTGGTTTCAAAATATGCTGGGTGAACCACCTCGCGTCACCCGCATCCTAGCCTTCTCCCAAGCGGGAGAAGGAACCACCTCTCCCTTTGGGAGAGGGCTGGGGTGAGGGCAAGCAAATTTTCGAGCGGGTTCAATCGCGTGGCTTCGGCTGCATCGGGATGTCGATCTTGTGCGCGGAGGCAAAATCGATCGCGCGCGAGTAACCGGCATCGGCGTGACGAAGCACTCCCATTCCCGGATCGCTGGTCAGCACACGCTCGAGACGCCGTTCGGAATTATCGCTACCGTCGGCAACCACGACCATGCCCGCGTGCTGCGAATATCCGATGCCGACGCCGCCGCCATTGTGAATCGAGATCCACGACGCGCCCGCTGCGGTGTTGATCAACGCGTTGAGCAACGGCCAATCGGCAATGGCGTCGCTGCCGTCGATCATGCCTTCGGTCTCGCGATTTGGCGATGCGACCGAGCCGGCATCGAGATGATCGCGCCCGATCACGATGGGCGCTTTGATTTCGCCGCGCTTAACCAAGTTGTTCATGGCCACGCCGAACTCGGCGCGTTCGCCGTAACCGAGCCAACAGATCCGCGCCGGCAATCCTTGGAAATGAATGCGCTCCTTCGCCAGCTTCATCCAGCGCGCCAGCGTCTCGTTCTTCGGAAATATTTCGAGCGCGAGCCGATCGGTGCGTGCGATATCATCCGGATCGCCGCTCAGCGCCACCCAGCGGAACGGTCCTTTCCCTTCGCAAAAAAGCGGACGGATGTATTCCGGAACGAACCCGGGAATATCGAACGCATTTTCGACGCCGGCTTTCTTCGCCTGGGCACGGATGTTGTTGCCATAATCAAACGTGATCGCGCCTTTCTTTTGCAACGCGAGCATCGCTTCAACGTGCACGGCCATGGAACGCATCGCGCGCTCGATGTATTCGTCCGGATTCTTCGCGCGCAAGGCGAGCGCGTCGTCCAGCGACATTCCATTCGGCACGTAACCGTTTAGCGCGTCGTGCGCGCTCGTTTGATCAGTCAACACGTCGGGAACAACCCCGCGCTTCACCATTTCTGGCAGCACATCAGCGCAATTTCCAACGAGTCCGACGGAAATCGACTCTCGATCTTTGCGCGCCTTGTCGATCAACTTGAGCGCTTCATCGAGCGACCGCGCGATCTTATCGCAGTAGCCGCTCTTCAATCTCTTCTCGATGCGCGCAGGATCGACCTCTACGCCAAGAAAGAGCGCGCCGTTCATGGTGGCAGCGAGAGGCTGGGCGCCGCCCATCCCGCCAAGACCGCCGCTCACGACAAATTTTCCCTCGAGCGCGCCGTTGAAATGTTTGCGCCCAGCGGCCGCGAAAGTCTCGAACGTTCCCTGCACGATCCCCTGACTGCCGATGTAAATCCACGAACCGGCCGTCATCTGGCCGTACATGGTGAGCCCCATTCGCTCAAGGCGGTTGAACTCAGCGTAGTTGTTCCATTGACCGACGAGATTCGAGTTCGCGATCAAAACGCGCGGTGCTTCGTCGTGCGTTTCGAACTTGCCAACTGGTTTACCCGATTGCACGAGCAGCGTTTCGTAGTTCTCGAGATTCTGCAGCGAGCGCACAATCGCATCAAACGCTTCCCAACTTCGCGCGGCGCGACCGGTTCCGCCGTAGACAACCAGACGATCGGGGTCTTCGGCCACACCCGGATCGAGATTATTCATTAGCATCCGCATAGCCGCTTCCTGATGCCAGCCTTTGCAACTGCGCTTGCTCCCGCGCGGCGCATGGATAATTCGCTTCCCGCTCATAACTTTTCGTGACCGCTATCGAAATCGCCGCGCCGAATCGCTTCCGCGACGCGTGCAATGTCTCCGGAAAGCGGTCGATCTTGCGTCAGGGCTGGCGCAATTTTCCTGAGCGCGGCGAAAGCGCGCTCAACCCCAGCGCCGGCTTTCAATGGACGCCGATGTTCCAAACCCTCCGCGCCGGCGAGCAACTCGATGGCCACCAAATTCTCGGCAAGATCGACGATCGTCCGGAGTTTGAGCGCGCTCGTCATTCCCATGGAGACGTGGTCCTCTTTTCCGCCGGAAGTGCTCACGTTATCCGTGCTTGCCGGATGGGCCAGCACGCGCGCTTCGTTCAACAAAGAGGCTGCGGCCACATGCGCGATCATGAAGCCGGATTGTAAACCCGGTTGCCGCGCGAGAAAGGCGGGCAGCCCTTCGCTCTTGTCCGGATTGATCAAGCGATCGGTGCGGCGTTCACTGATGCTCATAAGGTCGGTCAGCGCGATGGCGGCGTAATCAAGCGCGAGACCAAGCGGCGCGCCGTGAAAATTTCCGCCCGAAATCACCTCACCGCTTTCCGCAAACACGAGCGGGTTGTCCGTCGCGGACGCGGATTCAATCAGAAGGACGTCCTCGCAGTGCGTGAGGGCACCGCGCACGGCGCCGTGCACCTGCGGCATGCAGCGCACACTGTAGGCGTCTTGGACGCGAGGATCGTTCCGGCGGTGTGACTCACGAATTTCGCTTCCTTGCAAAAGCGATAGGAGATGCGCCGCGGCTGCTTTTTGTCCGGGATGCGGACGCGCATTCTGTAAACGCGCGTCAAACGCCGCTGGCGTATCCTTGAGCGCTTCGAGAGTCATCGCGCCGGCGACATCGGCGACGCGCGCCAATCGTTTCGCGCGCAAGATCGACAGTCCCCCGACCGCATGCATTCCCTGGGTGCCGTTGAGAAGCGCAAGACCTTCCTTTGCTTCGAGTTGAACGGGTTCAAGCTTTGCCCGCCGAAGCGCCTCGCGACTCTCCATTCGTTTTCCCTCAAAGAATGCCTCGCCTTCGCCGATCAAAGTCAACGCGAGGTGCGCGAGCGGCGCGAGATCGCCACTTGCGCCAACCGATCCTTTTTCGGGAATAAGCGGATGCACGCCGCGCTTGAGCATTTCGCAAAGCATCTGGACGATTTCCAAACGGATTCCGCTAAAGCCAAGCGTGAGAACATTGGCGCGCAGCAGCATCATGGCGCGGACTTCCGGTTCGGAAAGCGGCTGACCAATTCCGCAAGCATGACTGCGAACGAGATTGAGCTGGAGTTCGCGCAATTCGTTTTTCGCGACAGGCACGTCGGCGAGTTTGCCGAAACCGGTGTTCACGCCATAAACGACCGTGCCGCGCGCAACGATATCGTCGATCACCTTGCGCGAGGCGAGAATGCGCGAGTGCGCCGACGAAGAAATTTCAACACGCTCGGCCCCAAGTGCGATAGCGGCAATTTGAGTAAGAGCAAGCGGCTGGCCGTTTAATCGCATCCGTGAACTTTAGTTAGAACTGGAACAAATGGAAGGCGTGTCCCTGTAGCGGCGGTCATAGACCGCCGCTACAAAAATGAAAAGGCCAGGTCGAACGCGACCTGGCCTCTCAGTTAAATTTAAGTGGCATCGGCATCCCGCCGATGAAAACCCACGGGCTGGAAGCCCGTGCCACAACGAGATTATTTCGAGTATCCGGTGGTGCCCGCCGTCGTGGCAGTGGTTGTTTCCTTCTTCTGGGCGCAAGCTCCCAAACTCAAAGCACCGGCCAGAACCACCACAATCATGATCGCTTTCACAAATTTCAATCTAACTCGCCTCCTTTCGCTGCTGGTTGCTCCGTTTGTTTAGGCGGGGAACCCTAATGAAGCAATCGCTTTTCTCGACTTTTTTGGTCGTGAAAATCTGCGTCAGTTATTCCTCAATCACGACCGGCGTTCCCTCGTCCACCAGTTCAAACAATTCGATGACGTCGGCGTTGCGCATGCGAATGCAGCCGTGACTGTCTGGTCGCCCGATCTTGTCTTCATGCTTCGTTCCGTGAATATAAATGAAACGCTCGCGCGTGTTCGCATTGCCTTCATCTAAGCCGTCCAGCCAGAGAATGCGCGATGTGATCAAATCTTCGGTGACCGGCAGCGGGTCCTCGGGCTTGAGCGGAACCCGGCTTTGAAAAATCGTTCCGGGCGGCATGCCGTGCCCGATTTTTTCCGCGATCTGGAAACGGCCGAGAGGCGTTTTGTTGCTCCCTTCTTCCGTGCCGAGTCCGAAGCGCGAACTGGAGATCGGGAAAGTGCGAACGGTTTCGTCGTCGCGTTTGACGGTGAGAAGCTGGTCGCCGATGGAGATGTCGATCTTGTGGCTCGGGCTGGTGGTGGATTCGGCATCTTGCCGATGAATCTTCACCGACTGGAAGCCCGCGCCAGGCCCCTCATCGGCAGGATGCCGATGCCGCGAGGCGATCGTCTTTTTCCGAGGACTTTGCATCGAATGCGAGCAAGCGGTACAATCCGCCTGCGGATGAAAAAGTATCACATCGCGATCGTGGGCGCGACTGGCGCAGTCGGCGCCGAATTATTGCGCGTGCTCGGGCGCCGAAGCTTCCCCGTGGCCAGCTTGCGACCGATTGGGTCGTCGCGCTCGGCTGGGAAATCGATTCAGTTTCGAGAACAATCGATCCCGGTTGAGGCACTGAGCGACCAATCGTTCGACAAGATCGACATCGCATTTTTCAGCGCGGGCGGAGCGATCTCGAAGGAATACGTGCCATTGGCGCGCGATGCGGGCGCGGTGGTGATCGACAATTCGTCCATATTTCGAATGGAAGCAGACGTTCCGCTCGTGATTCCCGAGATCAACGGCGACGACGTGCGCAAACATCGTGGTCTGATCGCAAATCCGAACTGCACAACAGCGGTCGCGCTCCTGGCCATTTATCCCTTGCATCGCGCTTTCGGTGTTCGCCGCGTGTTCGCGGCCAGTTACCAAGCGGTGTCCGGGAGCGGGCAGCGCGCGATTGACGAACTAAAAGACCAAGTGGAAGCAACCGTGCAAGATCGACGCTCGCCTCCGGAAGTTTATCCGCATGCAATCGCGTTCAACGTTCTGCCGCATGTCGATGTTTTCCTCGAGAGCGGTTACACGAAAGAGGAAATGAAAATGCAGAACGAGGGCGCCAAGATCATGCATCTGCCGGAATTCAAAGCATCGGTTACTTGCGTGCGCGTGCCGGTTTATCGCGCCCATTCCGTGGCGGTGAACGCGGAGTTCGAGAAACAAGTATCGGTCGAGCAAGCGCGCGAGGTTCTGGCAAAGGCTCCGGGGCTCGAGCTGGTGGATGAGCCGCACAATAATCGTTACCCGATGCCGCTCACGGTGGCAGGCAAAGATAATTGCGAAGTCGGCCGCGTCCGGCTCGATTGCGCGCTGGAGAACGGACTTTCCTTTTGGGTCTCGGGCGATCAGTTGCTCAAAGGCGCGGCGTTAAACGCGGTGCAGATCGCGGAGTTATTGTAGCCGCCTCGCTCTGTCGAGGCGTAACCTGAATCTCAAGAACGCGGCGACAGAGCGCCGCGGCTACATGTTGTCGATCTTGCGGTACGCAAAACGGCCCCGGAATTCTCCGGGGCCGCTGAAATTGTTTAGACTGCTTTTGGATTATTTGGGCGTAGGAGATGGAGATTCTTCGGCTTTCTTTCCTTTGCCTTTTCCCTTTTCTCCTTCATCGGCGGCTTTTCCCTTCCCGCCGCCCACAGGAGCGGCAGGAGCAGCACCCGTTGGCCCAACTGGCGATTGTACGTTGGCACCCTTCATTTTGCCTTTGCCGCCGCCGCTGGCCCCGCCTTCAGGCGATTCATTCCCACCGCCAGCCTGCGTTCCCATTGGCTCGAGCTGTCTGGTCTTGCCTTTGCCCCTTGGCAGTTCAGTAGAAGTCTCGCCAGACTGCGCGGGAGTTGATGGCGCGCTCTTGTAGATATTCGATCTAGAAGAGTTCAGGTTCGTTTTGCTGGAAGTGTCCGCCGGACTTGCGGTGGCGGCAGGAGTTCCGCGATCGAATTTTCCTTTCCCTTTACCTCCCGGAGCAGCGGTTGCCTCCGTAGCCGGACTCAATCCGCCGCCGGGTGTGGGAACAGTCTGTAATTCGCCGCGTTTACCCTTGCCCGGTCTCCCGAGCTCAGGAGTCAGAGCAGGCGAAGCGGCTGCACCTGGCGCAACTGAAGCACCCGGTTGCACTTGTTCGAATCTGGTTTTGCCCTTTCCTCTGCCCGCAGGTAACGCCGATGCGCCGGGCGAAGCAGAAATACCTGGTGAAGCAGATCCAGCCGGCTGCAATTGCTCGCCGAGCCTGCTCCTTCCTTTTCCTTTAGCACCAGGCGACGCAGAAGCAGCCGGCGAGGTACCGGGGGCAACCGAAGCGCCTCCCGAAATTCCCGCGCTTGCGGAAGCGGACGGCGATGCGCCCGCGCCAGCTCGAGCAGCGACTGGTGCGCCAGTGGTCGGTGGCGGAATCTTCTTGTTATCTTCCGTCTGCATCTTCTTCTTCAGTTCTTCCTGCTGCTTTGGATCGGAAACACCAGCCCAACCGTGATCAACATTTGCCTGGGCAACTTTTTCCTTCACCGTCGGCGGAGCGATTGGTTTAGCAGATTTCTTAATTGTGGTTGGAGCAGCGACCACCAGTCTGTCGCCTTCCACCTTTGTCAGTGTGCCGGATTTAACCGCGGCACTGGCGTCGACATTAGTCTGCTGCTCGAGCTTCAAGCGCTGGATCGGTCGACTTGAGCGCGTACTGAGCGCGTTGTAATCGGGCCCGTAATTGTAAACGCGATTATCCTGATACGTGATGTTGGTCACGTTCACGGTTTGATTGATGTAGGTCACGTTTTGCGACCGTTGATAAATGCGATCGCGCAAAACCGGTTCGCCGATGTAACGAACGTCGACGAAATTGTAATAGTCAGGGCCGATATCAAAATCAATGTCCACGCGCCCGCCGATTCGTGCCCCGAACGAAATTGCGACTCCCCGTCGGCGTGGCGGCAGAGGCGCCCAGCCGACGTAATCGCCGCCCGTGCGCCAGGAGACCCAGGCCGGGCCCCACTCGAGATCCTCATCGCGCCCCGGGACCCAAACCCAGCCGCGCCCAGAGAGGCGCACCCAGCGACCATAATGGTAGGTGGCCCAGCCGAAGTCTTCGTACGAAACCCATGTCCACCCGAGATCTGTGTACGCCCAGTAGCCGTCTGAATACGGACGCCAATCGGCACTTAGGCCCACATCCGGCTGCCAGCAGTAGCCATAGTCGCCTACTTCAATCCAGCTTCCGCCGGAAAGATTATTGTAAAAGAAATCGACAGAAACGTCGGCCGCCTGCGCGCGCGGAGCGGCGGGCAAGACGAGAGCGACGATCGCACAAGCAAGAAGTAATTTTTTCATAGCAATGGTAAATGTTCGAGGTTTGACTTATCGCCCTCGGCCTTTATTCAGCCAAACTTTTCGCAAGTCACATGCTGGTTGCGTGTTCTATTCGATCGCGAAAGCGAAACTCGGGCCGATCAGAGCGAGGATCAGCGCGGGCGCAAGACAATGAACGACCGCGTCCGGTGACGGCAAACTGACAAGACTTGGGTCTGATTCGGATCGAGCGAGCCGGTTAGTTTGGTGTAATCGGCGACTGAACCCACCGGCTGTTGATTTACTTCTTCAATCACATCGCCCTTTTGCAACTCGGCGATGCCGCTGTCGGGATTGACATCGGTTACCACCACACCGCGCACACCATTTGGCAAATCGAGTTGTCGCGCCAATTGCGGAGTCAATTCTCCGACCCGGATTGACTGCAATCCGCCAGAGCCTTGCTCTTCATTGTCGCTGGGCGTCGGCTCTTGCGGCTGGGGCTGGTCCTGCCGCGGAATCACACGCGTCGTTTGATAATCGACCGGTTGTTCCTTTATAGCAGCGGTTACTTTCATCGGTTTGCCGTTGCGCAGAACCTCGAGTTCCACGTTTTTATCGAGCTCAACTTGCGAAACCAGACTGCGCAGTTCGGGAAAACTTTTTACATCGTGACCATCAAATTTTTGGATGACGTCTCCTTTTTGGAGCTGCGCCTGTGCCGCGGGCGAGCCTGGCACAACGTCATCGACGATCACTCCGCCGGCGTCAACGTTCGATTGGCCGGGCTGGGCCTGGCGTGCTTGAATCCCGAGATAGCCGCGAATGATCCGCCCCTGCTTCAACAAACTCTCCAGCGCGGTGCGCACCGTATTTGACGGAATGGCAAACCCGATCCCCTGCGACCCGCCGCTACGCGAAATGATCGCGGTGTTGATTCCAACGACTTCGCCACGCAAATTGATCAACGGACCACCGCTGTTGCCCGGATTGATCGCGGCATTAGTTTGCAACAAATCGCCGAACGCGTCCGTGCGATTGGGGCGCATTTTGGAACTGATGATTCCGTCGGTCACGGTTTCGTCAAATCCGAACGGATTGCCGATGGCGAGGACGAAATCGCCCGCCTGCACCGCGTCCGAATCCGCCAGCTTTAATGGTTTAACGTTCGTATCGTCAATTTTAAGCACGGCCAGATCGACTTGCGCGTCCGCGCCCACCAGGCGCGCTTTCTTGCTGCGTCCATCGCTCAACTGCACTTCGATTTCATCCACTTGATCGACAACGTGATTATTCGTGATGATGTGCCCTTCATTGGTGACGATCACACCGGAGCCGAGCGAGTTTTGCACGAGCGCTTCGTCATTCGGGCTCCGAAAGCCTCGCTGGTTCCTAAAATAAAACTCAAAGGGATCGAGCGCGCCCTGGCGACGGATGGAAACCTTCTTCGACGTTTTCACGGCTACGACCGACGGCACGACCGTATTGATGAGGGCGCGGCGTTCGCGATTGAGAGCCTCCAGTGAGGCGACATCCTTGGGATCAACACTGGGCGATGTGGCGAGCGTGTACTTCTCCGGCGCTCGCCGCGAAAATAAGTTGGGGCCGCCTTTTCGCAGCCGCAGATCGTAAAGCAGCGACACGGCCACACTTAGAAGCACAACAAAAACCAGAAATTTTCCGAAATTTTTCATTAACTTACGTGGGAGAAAGTTCGTCCCTGTTGTTCGACAATCAAACGCCGGAAACGTTGATTTTCGGGCGATTCCAGGCGCGCATCCGCGGCAAGGATCGACATCGCGGCGGCACGCGCTTCTCTCATCAACTGTGCATCGCGCTTGAGATTTCCAATCTTGAGTCCCGGCAAACCGCTCTGCGCCGTGCCGAGCAGATCTCCCGGACCACGCATATCCCAGTCCGCTTCTGCAACTTCAAAACCGTCGATCGTCTTTTCCAGCACCGCGAGCTTCGCCTCCGTTTCGGGCGATTTGTCCGAGCTCAGCAGAATGCAGTAAGACTTGTGTTCGCCGCGGCCAATGCGTCCGCGGAGTTGATGAAGTTGCGCCAGACCAAAGCGCTCGGCATTTTCGATCAGCATGACCGCGGCATTTGGGACATCCACACCGACTTCAATCACCGTCGTGCTAATCAACGCCTGCGTGTCGCCGCGACGAAACCGTTCCATGATTTCCTGCTTTTCCGCCGCAGGGATGCGACCGTGCAACAATTCGCAGCGATACGGATGCAAGCGCTCGCGCCATTCCTCGTACTCTTTCGCGGCCGCTTTCACGTCCAGTTTCTCGCTTTCGTCGATGAGCGGATAAATTACGTAGGCTTGCCGGCCGGCTTCCAATTGCTTTCGCAAGAATGCCAGCACTTCGCCTAGTTTCGATTCGTCTCGCGCGGCCGTGATGATCTTTCCGCGATTCCGCGGCATCTCATCGATAATCGAGACATCAAGATCGCCGTACACAGTCATCGTTAGAGTGCGCGGAATGGGTGTCGCGGTCATGACGAGCGCATCCGGAACCGGTGCGCGCGCGGTCAAGCGCGCGCGTTGCGCGACGCCAAACTTGTGTTGCTCATCGATCACGACGAGACCCAGGTTTGAAAACGAAACCGCTTCGTAAAGCAGCGCGTGCGTTCCGATAATGATATTTGGCGCGTCGTCTCGCGCCCCGGTAGCACGCGAGACGCGTGCGTTAGCCGGACTCTCCCCGTCCGCAAACAATGGCAGCGGCCCGCTTTCTTCCTGTCGCGCCGCTGTCCGTATCGACATACGCACTCCAAGTGGCTCGAGCCAGCGGCGTAAGACCGCGTAATGCTGTTCCGCCAAAATTTGCGTGGGCGCCATAAGCGCCGTTTGGAAGCCAGCTTCAACCGCGAGCAGGATCGCGGCAATCGCCACCACCGTCTTGCCCGAGCCAACGTCGCCTTGCAGTAAGCGGTTCATGGGGTGGCCCGCAGCCAGATCGCGGCGGATCTCTTCGATGACTTTGCGCTGCGCGGCGGTCAATTCGAACGGAAGCCCAGCCAGGAATTTGCCGAGCAACTTTCCGCGCCCGCAATGCGATTCACCCATTCGAGCGCTCGCCTCGGCGCGCCGCGAGGCGATCAGCAATTGCATGGCGAAAAACTCCGAGAGCACGAGATATTCGCGCGCTTTGTCGCGTGCCGCCCAGCTCTCCGGAAAATGAATTGCATGAATCGACTTGCGCCGATCGCCCTGAACAAGACTGGCCGGCGCTAATATCTCAAGCGGTTCATCGGAAAGATCGACAAGCAGTCGATGGATGATGCTGCGCAAGACGCGCTGCGACAGGCCTTCGGTTGCCGGATAGATTGGTGTGATCCGGCGAAAATGGATTCCGGCCTCGGCGGGATCGTGTTCGATCACCTCGAACTCAGGATGATCCATGCAAAGACGTTTCCCGCGCAACTTCGGTTTGCCGAAAACAACCAGTTGCTGGCCGGTCGCGATCATCTTCTGCACGTAATGCAAATTGAACCAGCGCAACGTCAGGGGCTGGCTAAGCGCATGCGCGTTCGGTTCCTGCAACGTCGCTTCAAAAATCTTTTTCCAGCCGCCGAAGCGAAGGATCCGCGTTTTGGTCACTTCGCCGCACAAACAGATCGGCGTGTCGCTCTCCTCGCGCGGGAACTCCGGAAATTGATGTCGATCTTCGTAGCGTCGCGGATAATGCGTGAGCAAATCTTCCGCGGTCTCGAGGCCGAGCCGGCGCAAGGCGAGAACTTTCGGACGCGGAATCCATTCCAGTTCGTCCAGAGGTTGTAAGATTTCCATTAGTTGATCGGCGCCGATTGCCGCACCGCGTGGATTTGCAATTCGACCAATGTCTCGCCTTCGTAGTTATCGGCGCGAATCCGAAATGCGATATCCCACGGCGCGGCTGGAAGCTGTTCGATCGCGCCGTCGAAGAAGATTGCTCGCCGGTGCGAATCGCGTTGTCGCAAACGCAGGACAAGATGTTTGTCCTTCATGATCCGTGGCGGCGCGGCCGGCTCCACTTTACGGGCGAAGAAGAGCGGCTGCGGATTCGCGTTGCCGAACGGCTGAAGCATCTCGTGCCAGCGCAAAAGATCGACATTGAGCTGGGCCAATTCCAACTCATGATCGAGTCGCAAACGCGGTTCCAAGTCCTCGTCTGAAAGCATTTCGCGCGCAGCGTTACGAAAAGCGTTAGCGAAGACCTCGATCTTGCCTTCACGAATCGTGAGACCGGCGGCCATCTCGTGGCCGCCGAATTTTTCGAGATGGTCGGCACAATTCTCGAGCGCCTTCACCAAATTGAGACCTTCAATGCTGCGACCACTTCCCTTCCCCATCCCGCTTTCGTCGATCCCGATGACGATGGCCGGGCGATGATATTTGCGCACGATGCGCGAGGCGACAATGCCGAGCACGCCTTGATGCCAGCCGCGTCCAGCGACCACGATGGCGGCGTCACGCGTAGGATTAAACTCATTCGCAATGATTCCGTCGGCGGCGAGGAACGTTTGTTTCTCCACTTCCTGCCGTTCGCGATTTTGCTTATCGAGAAATTCGGCGAGCGCGGCGGCTTCAGATTCATTTTTGGTCAGAAGTAGCTGTAAAGATTTCTCCGCCGTGCTCAATCGTCCGGCCGCATTCAAGCGCGGCCCGAGCCGGAAACCGATATCTTCGGCAAAGATCGGTGAACGCACGGCCGCAAATTCCATGAGTTTTCGCAAACCCGGTCGCGTGGTGTGCGCAATTTCACGGGCGCCATGCTGCACAAAAGTCCGGTTCTCACCGATAAGCGGAACGATGTCCGCCACCGTCCCGAGCGCGACAAGATCGAGATGCGTTTTGAGATCGAAGCCATCGTTCGGTCGAGTCTTAAGCAAAGCGTGACAAAGTTTAAAAACGATCCCGACGCTGCACAGATAATGAAATGCGGAACTGGCGTCGGTCTTTGGGTTCACGATCACGCAATCGGGCAAGGTGGCTTTCGGTTCGTGGTGATCGAGCACGATTACATCCACCCGGCGTTTCCTAAGATCACCAATTTCCTCGGTCGACGATGTACCGCAGTCGACCGCGATCAAAAGCTGCGGCTGATGTTCTTCGAGGCAGCGTTCGATGCTTTCGCGGCTCAAGCCGTAGCCTTCTTCTACGCGTAGCGGCAGAAATAGGGCGGGAGCGCCGCCGTACGCGCGCACAACTTCCGATAAGAGCGCGACCGATGTTACGCCATCAACATCGTAATCGCCGAACAGCACCACCCGTTCATGTCGATCTAACGCGGTCAAAATGCGCGCAACCGCTTTATCCATCTGCGGAAGCAGAAACGGATCGGCCAGCGAGCTTAGGCGCGGTCGGAGAAAGTTTTCGATCTCTTCGTTCGTGGCGAAACCTTTGCGCAAGAGCAGACGCGCGATGCAGTCGGCGCCGCAGATTTCAGTCCACGAAATCGGCCCCCCGTTTAGCTCTTCAGGCGGCGCAATGATCCATCGGCTTTGCACTGATTACTCTATGCGCGGGAGATACACTGACAAGGTGCTAGCCGCACGGCCAGATGTAGAGGCGTATCCTCACGCGCAAAACACTGCTCGCGCAAACTGCGGCTGAGGACAGCCGCCTCTACACCCAAAAGGCTTGGCGCGCGGAATAGACGGAGCATAATCAGATCAATTCAATTTCGGAGGTTCCAATATGAGCACGATTGTTTCTCGCCGTAGATTTGCGCAGTTGTTGGGCGCGGGTGCCGTCTTGTCTGTCGCCAGACCTGCGCTTTCTTTCGCTAAACCGGTTGTGGCCGCGCCCGCTCACGTGCCAGCTACTTCCGGCGTGGTACGTCTAAGCTCGAACGAAAACCCTTACGGGCCCTCGCCCAAGGCGCTCAAGGCGATGAATGACGTCTTCAACCTGGCGTGCCGCTATCCGGACGAACACAACGATCTGCTCATCGATGCGGTTGCGAAGCTCAATGGCGTTAATCACGATCAGATCCTGTTGGGCGACGGTTCGAGCGAGATTCTGCAACTCTGCGCCGACACGTTTACGGGACCGGGGCGCGGCAATCTCGTCGCGGCCGATCCGACGTTCGAGGCGATCCTCAATAACGCGAGCGTTAACGGCGCTGAAGTCGTGAAAGTTCCGCTCACACCGACCTTTGGTCATGATCTTGCCAAGATGACGACCGCGGCGAAGCAAGGTCTCGTCTATGTCTGCAACCCGAACAATCCCACCGCTAGCATCACGCCCAAAAGTGAAGTCCGAGAGTTTATCGCCAAAGCTCCGCGCGAGACGATGATTCTAATGGACGAAGCGTATTTCCATTACGCCGATAGTCCCGACTACGAGAGTGTCATACCGCTGATCAAAGATCATCCGAACCTGATCGTGGCGCGGACTTTCTCAAAAATTTACGGCATGGCTGGACTGCGCTGTGGCTATTGCGTCGCGCAAAAGGAAGCAGTCGGGCGAATGCGTCCCCACCAAATGTGGGATAGCGTCAACATCATGGCCCTGGCCGCGGCGATAGCGAACCTGAACGATCCGGACCAAGTCGCAAACGGTCGTCGTCTAACCAGCGAAGCGAAAACATTCGTCAGCAGTGAGCTCGACAGGATGGGCTACAAACTGATCCCGTCGCAGGCCAACTTTATCATGTTCGATGTGAAACGCCCGGTCGTCCCGCTGATCAAAGCGTTGAAAGAACGCAACGTCCACGTCGGCCGATTATTTCCAGCGCTGCCCAACCACATGCGTCTTACCATCGGCAAAAAGACCGAGATGGAAACCTTTCTGGCTGCGTTCCGTCAAGTCACCGCCTGATTTTTGCTAAGATCGACATCAGAAGCGTCTTCTGCTTAACGTCTCCTTGCCACTTTCTTGCTCGGCTGCATCGCCTGGTTAGGTCTTTTGATGAATGATGTCGCTGATGTTGATCTCGATATTTATATCCATCCAATTGTGCCCTTGCTCTGCGATGACTGGTTTAGGCATTGCAGGGAGCTTCAGACTCTGAACTGCTCGAAGACTCGTTCGCTCGACGTACCGGTTCCCGCTGGATGAGCCGACTCTGAGGTCCTTTAGATTTCCGCTTCCATCCACCCGAAAGGTGATTGTGATTAAGCTTTTGTCCGCGAGCGCAATGTGCGCTACAAGGGCCCGCACGACACGCTGAACAACTATGTTGTTTATTTCCTTGTAGTAGGAAAATGTCGCGGGCTTTAGCTCATCGGTCGCGCCGGACGCCGTGGCGGTCTGCATGACGAACGCAGATATGAGCGAGATTAGCACGTGCTGGCGTAGCGACATAGGCCTAACGAAACACAAGATCAGTCGTCGCTGGCGAGAGCGCAATCTCCCTTTCTCTCAACCCTCAACATTCCTAGTTACTTCGGCTAGAGCGTGGCCAAGGCAACCACTGGAAAGTTCCCAGCCCTCAACCACCGCTACCGACGCCGAGCTCTATTCCTAATAACGGATAACTCAGGAACCCAAGGAGCAGCGGTCTCTCCTGGCGCCATAGTCCCGCGACTCCGGGACGAAGGAGGCAGACCGCCGTTTAATTAAATTCGGCGGCTTGGAAGCCGCCGCTCCTTGAATTCTCGTTACACGAGGCTGAACTCGACTTCGCGCTTGGGCAGGAGCCCGTGCCTTTCGCATAACCTTTGGAACTCTCGCAGTCCTGCCTTTTCCTTTTCGCCAAAGCTAAATCGCAAGTGCTCCCGGTAATAGCGCGCGCAAAATTCGTGATCAAATTCGCTTTCCTCGGCAATGAGCTTGTCGATCTTCGCGAGGTTCTCATCGCGCAATGCGCGCAAGCGGTCCGCGATTGATTCTGGATCGACAACCTCCGGCCGCACGAGCCAGAGCGCGTAAACAAACGGAAGATTGATCCCGCGGCTGCGGGACCATTCTTCGCCGAAATCCCAGTATTCGAATTCTTCTCCGTGCTCTTGTCGAAAACGAATCGCTTGGTCGCCAATGAGCAAACGCGCGCGCCGAGTCGTAGAGGCGGCTGTCCCCAGCCGCAAATCTTTTCCGCGCGCGAGGACACGCGCCCCTACACCGGTAGATCTCGATCTTGCAACGAGTCGCGGAGATAATCCCCGTTCGGCGACCAAGCAGCGCAGCAAGTTAACGGACGTTTCAGAGGCAGGATCGAGTTCGATCTCGTCGATTTCAGAAATGTTTCCGTGATGCGCGACGATCACGCTGTAAACCGGACCGTCGGAAGAGATCGAGACGCCATCGACGATTCGGTAGATCGGGTTGCGGAGAAATTCGAAGCTCGAGACAAGCGCGACATCGAGGTCACCGCGCGCAAGCTGCGCGCAGAGCGTGGCGGGACTATCGAGCGCAACTTGTCCGGGCCAACCGCGAATGAGCGGTCGTGCGTTAAGATATCCTACGCAACCGACACACGGCGGATGTCGATCCATTTGGCTGCGCTCAGGGCAAGCCTTGCACCACTCAGGCGCAAGCCAGTTCAGTTTCGACAGGCTCGGCGCCGTTAGCTGACGCGAGCTGCCCATTGAGGTGTCGATAATAGCTATCGCGCTGCACTGGCTCGCGACCGGCTTCGCGGATGACGTGCTGGAGGGTGGCCACGGTTTGTTCCTGCGGCGTGGTCGCGCCGGCCATGTGGAAAATCTTTTCTTCCATGATCGTGCCGTGTAAATCGTCGACGCCGTAGCTAAGGGAGACCTGCGCGAGCGGCAATCCCATACTGACCCAATACGCAGTGAGATGGCCGATGTTATCGAGATAGATGCGGCTGACGGCTAGATTGCGAAGTTGTTCGAAGGCCGACGCCGGTTTGATGTGCGCAAGGATGGTGGTTTGCGGTTGGAAAGCGAATGGGACGAAGCCGGTGAAACCGCCGGTTTCGTCCTGGAGCTCGCGCAACTGACGAAGATGATCAACACGTTGCTCGAGCGTTTCGATGTGACCGTAAAGCATCGTGCACGTGCTATGGCCGCCTATTGCGTGCCAGGTGCGGTGCACGTCGAGCCATTCCTCCGCGGTTTCTTTGCCACGACAAATTTCATCCCGCACCTCAGAAGCGAAAATCTCCGCGCCGCCGCCCGTCATGGAGCTGAGGCCGGCCTCGCGCAAAGTTTCGAGCGTGTCCCGGATCGACATGCGGAAAACTCGTTGCGCGAGATGGCGCACCTCGATAGCCGTGAACGCCTTGATATGCAGATTGGGATCAAGTGCCCGCAAGCGCCGGACAAGATCGAGATACCAGTCCTTCTTCAGAGTCGGGTGCAAACCGCCAACCATATGAACTTCAGTGATCCCTAAAGCGCGCGCGGCCTCAACGGTGCCAACGATATCGTCGATCGATCGCTCAAACGCGTGGGCGTCGCGCTTCTTCGCGGCAAACGCGCAGAACTGGCACGAGAGCACGCAAATGTTCGAGTAGTTGATGTAACGATTGAGAATGTAAGTGGCGACGTTCCCGTTCTTCTGTTCGCGTACCGCGCTAGCCATAATGCCGAGCGCGTTGAGATCGTTCGACCGATATAAATCGAGCGCATCCGCATCGGAAATACGTTGTCTCGCCTCGATTTTTTCGGCGATCGGTCTAAGTTCTTTTGGTATTAGAAGGAAATTCATTCGAACCCGAAATCACATAAGATTGCATAAGTAGCATGCACAGACGGCTTCGGGCTTGCAACAAAAAGCATGAGGGCGGATCAAGGCGACGGTGCTTTGGGGGCGCGGTGGATATCGGTCTTGCCACGGGCGCGCCGGTTCGAGTGTTTATCTGAGCGATGCCGGGTCAGGATACAGAATTACAAGGCCGATCGGAGGATGACGCCGAGGACGTGCGGCTCATGGCCTTAGTGGGCCGTGGCGATACGGCAGCTTTTGAGGATCTAATCGAGCGCCATCAAACCTTGGTCGCCGGGACCATTGCGCGAATGCTCGGGAGCAATTCCGACGTCGAAGATATTGCCCAGCAAGTTTTCATTCGCGTGTGGAAAAGCGCCGGGCGTTATGTGGCGCGCGCCAAGTTCACGACCTGGCTATTGAAAATCACGCGCAACCTTGTCTTCAACGAGCTGCGCCGTTCGAAACGGCATGCCTTGGTTCCGCTGCAAACCGAGCCAGGCGCCGAGGAAATGCCCTTGCCAGACCGAGTGGCACGCGCGCCGGACGCGTCTTTGCTAGAAACGGAACTTCAGGAGGCGATCGAACGCGCGATCGTGCAGCTTCCGGAAAGCCAGCGCATGGCGCTGATTCTTCGCCGCTATGAAGAGATGAGTTACGAGCAGATCGCGGAGATTCTCGATCTTTCGGTGCCGGCAGTGAAGAGCGTTCTTTTTCGTGCCCGCACCGAGCTGCGTGAACGTCTGCGCGGTTACCTCGAGAAATAGCAAAGAGGGCGGAAGTCTTTCGAGCATCCGCCCCCTCTCAACCCCACATCTGCAAATTTTTAGAAGTCGCGATCTTTGACCGAACTTTTGAACTGCACGTCGTTAGTCGTCTCGGGAGCCGGAGGAATCCCAGGCTTGGCATAATCGGCCGCGAGCTGCCGGTTAGCCGTTGGGACAAGGCGAACAGCGCCTTTGGCGTTGTTCCGCCAACCGTTCGGATCAGCGTATTCTTCTCCAGTATGGTGCACCCCGGAGACTTGATCTTCCAAACCCGTACCATAGCGTTGGTCGATAATTGTGGGCGTAACAAAGACTAAGAGGTTGCGCTTCACTCGTTCGTTGCCATGACTTTGGAACAGATAACCCAGCATCGGTATGTCACCCATGATCGGAACTTTGGTGCGAGATTTCGTTATCTGATCTTGGAGTAAGCCACCGATCGCGAGGGTATCACCGCTCTTAATCAAAACGTTGGAATCCAGCGTGCGCGTGTCGATGACAGGACTGGTGACAGTAGCCCCGCCGAAAGTAAAAGCTTGGTCTGCGACCTTATTACTAATTTCCGGCTTCACCGCCAAGGTGATGAAATTGTCTTTATTCACTGAAGGACGGACGAGCAATGTGTTTCCAAACTTCTTGTCCTGGAATCCGCTAAATACCGCCTGGGCGGTTTGTTCATTGAAGTTCAACTGCGGTATCGGCTGAGAACGCGTAATTTCTATTTTGGCCTGTTGATTGTCAGCCGTGACCACTCGCGGATTGGCGAGGAACTCGGCATCGGAGTCTTCGTTCAGCGCCTGCAAGGTCGCGGAAAACTGCGGCACGGAAAGAATTGCAAATTGGCCCGGGACTAAATGACCGAGGCTCCCAAGGAAATTATGGTTAGTCGGATCGCCGAGGCTAAATCCACTTGTTGGTGGGTTGTTGCCAGGAACCGGGCTGCCGCCCGCTATAGGATTCCCGTAAGTGATTGTCTTGGGGTTGGTCGCGCTGCCAAACGTGCCCGCCCAGTTAATTCCATACGCCTGCACCGGATTAGCAGTCACTTCTACAAGACGCGCCTCGATCATCACCTGCTTGGTCGGCTTGTCGATTGTCACGAACAATTTGCGGATATTGTCGATGTTGCTGCGGGTCTCGCGGAAGAAAATGGTGTTGGTGCGCTCGTCCACTTGCGGCGGATCTTTGCTCGCGAGTTGCGAAGCAAGCAGCGGAGCGACATCTTTGGCTCGAGAATAACTAAACTGATAGCTGTCGCTTTCGGTCGGCTCAGCCGTGCGCTCCGTTGCCGTCTTTACGTAATAGACATTGTCGATCTTATCCATGAAGAGGCCTTTAGATTTCACGATGATCGAGATCGCTTGCAGTGCGCTTACATCTTCCAAACGCATGGTCACGTTGCCGGTAACCGCTTCGCTCACGACCATGTTGACCTTTGCCTGGCGCGCGAGCAGTCGCAGAACTTGCCCTACTTCATCGCCCTGAAATTCACGAACGCCAACGCCACCACTTTCAATTTCGGCGTTCGGTCCCGCCCCGGTCGTGGTGGTTGAAGATGTGGTTGTCGTGGTTGGAGCAGTTGTGGCGGAGGCCTGAACGACTAAGAGATCGCTCGATTTTGTCGGCGAATTGCCTTGCGCTGCGGCTGGTTGGGGAGCGACGGGACTCGCGCTCGCGACTGGGACGGGGTTGGTTTGTGCTTGCGACAGAGACAATGCACCGAGCAGCACCGCTGTCGCGCAGCTCAATCGTTTGAAAGGAGTAACCATAATTATATCCGGAATGATGTAGTGCGGCTCTGTTTAAAGCAGGAAGCAGACCACCCCCCTTGGGCTTTCCAGGGCCGGTCTAAATCGTCGATCCGAGGCGGGCGATTATCGCCGAACCCGCCAAGCCGCATCGATGAAGGCTTGCATCCGAGCGTGATCCTTTCGCCCCGGAGAAGATTCCACCCCAGTCGTCACATCGACGCCAAATGGGCGAACTTCTGCTACTGCGGAGGCGACATTTTCGGGCGTTAATCCGCCGGCCAAAACGATTTTCAAGGCCGGCTGGACTCGCGCGAACTGGCGAGCAAGCTCCCATGGAAAAGCCTGTCCGCTGCCTCCAAATTGACCTTCGCTCGTGGAATCGAGAACGATTGTCGATGTATGAAATGAAACGGCATTTTGCAGAGAGGCTTTGTTTGAGACCGGAATCGCTTTGGCAAATTGAATTCCGCATTCGGCCAGGCGTTGGCATAACGCAGGCGACTCATTTCCGTGCAACTGCAAGGCATCGATAAAAGGCAGCTCCGCCATCCGGATGGCCTCCTCCAAGCTTGGGTTGGCCAAGATCGCAACCTTAGCCGCACTCGACGGCAACGAGGCCATCCAGTCTGCCGCAGAGTTTATATCGAGGTAGCGTTTGCTGTGCGGAACGAAATTGAAACCGAGGGCATCCGCCCCGCAGTCAATGGCCACGAGCGCATCGACCGTGTTGGTAATTCCACAAATTTTAATCCGAAGCCGCCCCTCGGCTTCGCTCTCTCTCTTGAACATAATGGCCGCTCTGAGGAGATTATTCAGGCGGCGCTGGCCAATCCAATCGATTTACTAAAGTCTGGTGCGGGCAGCTCATTCACCAACTTGATGATTCCGTTCTGCCATCTGCGACTGATCTCCTGCAAATAAGGATCATCTTCGTCGAGTCGCGCGCGCATGTGCGAACGGAGGGAATCGAGTTCATAGCACAAGATGTCGATCGGTGGACCGACCGAGACATTGCTCTGCATAGTCGCGTCGATCGAGACAATACCAAATTTCACCGCGTCGCTAAGCGACGTTTCATAATTGAAGCCGCGATCCAAAATCGGTTTCCCGTATTTTGTTTCGCCGATCTGAAGAAACGGACAATCGCGCGTGGCGTGAATGCTGTTTCCTTGCGGATAAATCAGGTGCACTTCGGGCGCGAGGCCGGCGATTTGTCCGCCAACGATCAAATGGATGTTGAAATCAAAACCGTCAGCCTCGAGCGCGACGCGATCGCGCTTTTCTATTTCCCGGACCCTTGAGCCAATGTAACGCACCGTCTCGTAAAGCGTTTGGCGATTCATGATGTGTTCGCGGTGGGCATCCGTTCCACCCAAAAGCAGATCTTCATCGATTAATGCGAGCGTGCCTTGGGTGAGCGAAAGATTGCCCGAGCTCATCACGCAAATCACCCTGTCGCCGGGTTTCTCGAAAATCCGCATCTTGCTGCGCATGGTGATGTTGTCCATACCGGCACTGGTGCGCGAATCGGAGAGAAAGACCGCGCCGCTGCGACAAAGCATCCCCAGACAATAAGTCATTCGGTATAGCCTCCCTTTGGATCGACTACACGACCCTGCACCCGCTTGATTTGGGTGTGGTGCGTGAGCACATGCACCTGCCCATCGCTGCCGCGGAAAAACGCGCTCAAAATCCAGCTGACAATGCTAATGATAATCGCGCCCCAAAACGCGCTGCCAAAACTATCGACGTGAAAACCGCTCACCAGATTCGGCACAAAGAGCAACATCAATCCGTTCAGGACCAGAACAAAGAAGCCAAGAGTTAGAAGGATTAAAGGCGCGCTCAAGATCAGAAGCACGGGACGAACAAATGCATTTAGAATGCCAAGCAGAAGGGCCGCGCCGATCAACGAACCAACGGTGTCGTAACGAATGCCGTGAATGACCGAAGCCGCGACCATCACGGCGACGGTGGTCGCGATCCAGCGGAAAACGAAATGACGCATAGGCAAACTTAGTTAAATGACGCCTTCTGGCAAAAACGAAGTCCAGAAACTACTTGCGAATCCTTTCGTCCGCGATAACCGATTATTTTAACCAAACAAATCTGTGCCAAAAAAAAGCAAAATTATCCAAGACGAAGATGAGGGATTAGCCGTCAATGCAGCCGCCTCCGGAGGTGGGATCGAGAAAAAGCCAATTGCGCCAAGATCGATAAGCACCAAGAAATCGACGGCCGCTGGAAAGAAAAAGCCAGCCTCGAAAACGAAAGGCGTAAGGAGTTCCAAGCCCGTGCCGGCCATTGAACCGAGCGATGAAGAAATCCGGATTCGCGCCTATTTCGTTTCCGAACGCCGGCAGCGACTAAATTTAACGGGAGATGCCAACACCGATTGGCTGGAAGCAAAGCGCCAGCTTCTTTCCGAAACCGGACCGCGCTGATATAGAGACGGGTGTGGCCGCAGACTCCATCGATTTGCGGCCGACACTCCACTTTAGCGGGGTGCCTACATCTCTAAAGTCTCCAAGCCCGGCACGCATTGCTTCGCCTTGTCCAGCAGCCGGTTCATCGGAAATGGTTTGGCGATGAGCCCGGCCACGCCGGGTTCTTTTAACAATTCCTGGGCGCGCTCTTCATCCGCTTTCCCCGAAATCAGCAGTAATGGCGGAACGTCGCGCGCCGGCTGCGTCGCGTTGTAAACCTTACCAATCAAGAAAAAGAGCGTCGCTCCGTCGATTATCGGCATTTGAAAATCGAAGAGAAACAGGTCGTAGTTTCTTTTGAGAGCGAGCTCAAAGGCATAGTCGGGCTTGGGAGAAGTGTCTACTTCGCAACGCAAACACGACGTCAACGCCTCACGAACGATGCGAAGAAGCGTAATATCATCGTCCACCATCAAAATCCGCTTCGGTTCCGATGGCTGCGTTTGTTGCTCTCCGCCTTCGTTCATCGATGCACGCTTGCGCGAAACGACGAGGCGTTTCAAGCTTAACTTTCAAACCGCAATCTCCGAACCAATGGAAAATGTAATTGTCGACCTTGCGAAAGCTTTGCGGGAACGCCTTGCCATTATTCGCGATGAGGAAAGCCGGCGCGATCAACATGCCCACATGGCGCGGCTCCAAGCTGTCTCCGACCGGATCGATAGTTTGCAAGCAGCTTTGCCGCGCCCTCTCGACCCGCGATTGGCGCACTATCTAGAACGCCGCAGCTACGACAAAGCGCTCGAGTTTTTAGAGGGCGCCGCGCCGTCGGCGCCAAAAAAATAGGGGCGCGACAGCGCGCATCGCTCCAATTAGCGCGAATACAACTCGACGATCAACTGTTCGTTGACGATTGGCTGCATCTCTTCGCGCGACGGGATGTGCGCGACTTTGCCTTTGAGGGCGTCGCGATCCACCGTCAGCCAATCCGGCACCGGCACGATTTGCGTAAGGTCGAGATTGCGCAAGGCGAGCTGGCGCGATTTCGGTTTGTCCTTGATCGCGATTTCATCGCCGGCTTTCACATTGAACGACGCGACATTGACGTTGCGGCCGTTCACCTGCACATGGCCGTGTGACACGAGCTGCCGCGCGCCGTTGCGCGTATTGGCAAGCCCGAGCCGGAAAATAACGTTGTCGAGACGCGTTTCTAAAAGTTGAAGCAGTCTCTCGCCGGTGACGCCGCGTTTGCGCAGAGCGTTTTCGAAAATGCGGCGAAACTGACGTTCGAGCAGGCCATATTGGTAACGGAGCTTTTGTTTTTCTCCGAGCGCGATGGCGTATTCCGATTGTTTGCGCCGCGCGCCTTTCGGCCCGTGCATGCCGGGTGGATAATTTTTTCGCTCGAGCGATTTCGACGGTCCAAAGATTTGCACGCCGTAGCGACGGCTCACTTTGGTTTTCGGTCCAGTATATCTTCCCATGATAAGTTCGATGTCGATCTAGACGCGACGTTGCTTTGGCGGGCGGCAGCCGTTGTGCGGCACCGGGGTAACATCACGAATCAGTGTGAGATCCAGTCCAATTGCCTGCAAAGCGCGGACAGCTGATTCGCGTCCGGCGCCGGGTCCTCTGACCAACACTTCCACTTCTTTGAGCCCATGTCCCATGGCCTGCCGTGAGGCGTCCTGTGCGACCATCTGGGCCGCGTATGCCGTGCTCTTGCGCGAACCTTTGAAGCCAACCTTTCCCGCGCTCGACCACCCGATGACGTTGCCTTTCAAATCGGTGATCGTCACGATCGTGTTGTTGAACGTAGAAAGAACGTGCGCAATTCCCGAGTGAACGTTCTTGCTCCCTTTCGCCTTGACGATTTTGAGCGGCTCAATGTTGTCGCCGCTGAGCGAGAGGTTCTCAGCCGGAGCAGCTGGAGCGGCCGCAGCGGACGTGCCCTTCTTCGCCGCCGGGGCTTTCTTGTCCGGTTTGGGCGCCGCTGCCGGTTTCGTCACCGTTTCCGCCGCAACTGGTTCCGCACCAATTTGAGGCGTTTCCGGCGCGGCCTCCGTTACTTGAGGAGATTGCTCTTCGGTCGCCGCGGGCTTCGGGGTCGTTGCCTTCGGCTTCTCCGCTTTCGTCTTCGATGGTTTTTTTGATTCTGGCATTGAAATTATTGGTTAAACTTTGCCCGTCTTCGCTTCTTTGTTGCGAATCACGCCGACGGTCTTGCGCGGCCCTTTGCGCGTGCGCGCGTTTGTCGAGGTGCGCTGGCCGCGCACAGGCAGACCGCGGCGATGGCGCACTCCGCGGTAAGAATTGATCGCTTGCAAACGTTTCAAGTTTCCCTGCACCTCTCGGCGCAGATCGCCTTCGATTGTAATTTTGTTGTTCGTGATCGCGTGAATGATTTCGTTGATCTGCTGCGGCGACAGATCTTTTGCGCGCAAATTTGGATCGATGTTCGTTTGTTCGAGGATGCGCCGGGAGGTGGTCAACCCGATCCCGTAAATGTAGGTCAGCGACGCTTCGATGCGTTTATCCGCTGGAATTTCAACTCCGAGTAATCTTGGCATGTTATTTAATTAATGATTGAGCGAGTTAGCGATTGAATGATTGGCGACTGCATTTTGAAATCGCTCATTCTCTCAATCGCTAAATCGTTAGATTTTTCAGCCCTGGCGCTGTTTGTGGCGCGGGTTCTTGCAGATCACCCGCACAACGTTCTTGCGCTTCACTATCTTGCAAGACTCACAAAGTCTTTTTACTGATGGTCGCACTTTCATAAATTCAATTGTCGATCTAACAAAAAACCCGGAGGCGATCTCCGGTTGTCACTTCTGGCGGAAAGTGATCCGCCCCTTCGACAAATCGTAAGGGGAAATCTCTAGCATAACTTTGTCTCCTGGCAAGATACGAATGAAGTGCAGCCGCATTTTTCCCGAGATATGGGCCAAAACCCGGTGCCCATTCGGCAGCTCGACCCGAAACATAGTATTCGGCAGCAGCTCAACAACGGTGCCCTCTACCTCAATTGCGTCTTTGCGCGCCATGTCAGAATTTCGGGGTCGTCTTTCGTAATTAAAACCGTGTGCTCGAAATGCGCCGATGGCATCCCGTCCGCCGTACGCACCGTCCAGCCATCTTCCAGGAGTCTGACGGCAGCCGTCCCCATATTAATCATCGGCTCAATCGCGAGGGTCATTCCCGCCTTCAATTTCGGGCCGCTGCCGCGTTTGCCGTAATTCGGGATTTGCGGTTCTTCGTGTAATCTGCGCCCCACTCCATGCCCGACAAACTCGCGCACGACCGAGAAATGATTGCGCACGGCTTCGTCTTCAATTTCGGCGCAAAGATCGCCCAGCCGAGTGCCTTCTCGCGCCGCCGAGATGGCGCGGTCGAGCGCGCTTTCGGTGGTGCGCAACAGTTGCTCGATTCGGTCGTCAATAATTCCAACCGCGACCGTTTTGGCCGTGTCCCCCACCCAGCCATCTTGAATCACGCCAATGTCGAGCTTCACGATGTCGCCGTATTGAACGCGGCGGTGACTGGCGATGCCGTGCACCACCTCGTCGTTTAATGAAATGCAAATATTCCCAGGGAAAACGCGATGACCGAGGCGATAACCAAGAAACGCGCTTTTCACGCCGGTTTCCTCCATCAAATCGGCCGCGGCTTCATCGATCTCTTTCGTGGAAATTCCCGGCCGAATCAGGTCGCCGACACGATCGAGGATGTCGCTGGCGGTGCGACATGATTTTCTCATCTTCTCCACTTCCCTTGCGCTCTTAATCGGGATCATGCCGGTGGCTTTTGCTCGATTCGTCGAGAGATATCGGCGAAGACCGCGTCGCGGTCCCGATTTCCGTCGATCTTATGTAAGATCGACATCTTGCCATAAAAAGAAGCGAGCGGTTGCGTCTTGCTATTGAATTCTTGCAGTCGTGTTTGCAGGACCCCGGCATCGTCGTCCGTGCGGCGCACGAGCGGCCCATCGCAATATGGACACACCGGACGCTCCGCGAACTTGGCACTGGAAGAACTGGTCGTGAATCCGCATCCACCGCATTGCAATCGGCCGGAAATGCGGTCGCGCACCGTTTGCTCCGACACTTCCAGCCAAATGGCGAGATCGAGAGCGGTGCGCAGCCTTTTCAAGATCGCTTCGAGGCTTTCCGCCTGCGGAAGAGTTCGTGGAAAACCGTCAAAGACAAAACCGCTCGCGCCATGCAAACGAAGCCAGTCCTCAATTAATTGCACGATAATCCTGTCCGAAACCAAACCTCCATGTTGAGTTGTCTCGGCTGTTTCCAAACCGAGTGGCGTGCCCAAGTCTTTTTCACGGCGCAAAATCGCACCTGGCGAGGTCACCGGAATTCCAAATTGACGCGTGATCATTTCCGCCTGGGTTCCCTTGCCGGAACCAGGCGCGCCCAAAAGAACAAGTCGCCTTTTCACCTAGCGGCCGTAAAAGAAAACAGCCACGCCACCAATCACGATGACAGCGATGCCCACATAAAGCCACATGAGCGCGCCACTGCCCGCGGCTTCTCCGCGCGCATAGGAAGCGCGATCGAACGAGCGGCCACGGATGCGGCCCTTTCGCAGAAAACCGTCGTAATGCCGCTGGATCAAATGCGTTTCCACCTGCCGCATCGTGTCGAGCATCACGCCTACGATAATCAACAAACTCGTCCCCCCGAAGAATTGCGCCGTGATTTGCGGCACGTGCATGCCCTGGCTGAGAAGACTCGGCAGGACGGCGATGATCGTTAAGAAAAATGCGCCCGCAAAAGTGAGCCGCGTCATGGTAAAATCGAGAAAGTCCGACGTCGGCTTTCCTGGCCGCACACCGGGGATGTAGCCGCCGTATTTTTTCAGGTCATCCGCAATTTGCGATGGTTGAAATTGCGTCGCCACCCAGAAATAACTGAAAAAGAAAATCATTCCGGCTAAGACAACGTAATGTAGCCAGCCAGTCGAAAGCAGCTCAGAGATGTGTCGAGCCGTTGGGCTATTTGGGAACGTCCAGCTCACAATCTGGTTCGGGAACAACAATAGCGCCCAGGCGAAAATGATCGGCATGACACCCGCGTAGTTCACCTTCAATGGCATGTACTGCGTTTGTCCGCCGTACATTTTTCGTCCCACCACACGCTTGGCGTATTGCACTGTAATCTTTCGCACACCCTGCGTGATCGCGATCACACCGGCGATGACTAGAAACAAAAATGCCACCATCAAAACAAGGATCGCCGGGTTAACCTGGCTCGTGCCGGTTTGCGCCGATGGGACAAAGGTCTTCCACGCTTGTGCCAGAGCAGCTGGCAATCGCGCGACGATGCCAATTGTAATGATTAGGGAAATGCCGTTGCCAACACCGCGTTCCGTGATTTGATCGCCCAACCACATCAGGAACAGAGTTCCGGTCGTAAGCGATACCACTGTAACAACGCGAAAGGTCCAACCCAGATCTTCCACCAACGGAATACCGAGACTTCTAATCGTGTCCGTGATTCCCGGCAGCGTCGCGTGATACGACTCTGGATGCTGGAAAGAAATCGCGAGTAGGTATCCTTGAAAGATACACAGCACCAAGGTCATGTAGCGCGTGTACTGCATGATCTTTTGCCGGCCGCCATCTTCGCGCGCCAACCGTCCAAGGCGAGGAATCACCGCCGTCAGCAGCTGCATCATGATCGAAGCGCTGATGTATGGCATGATGCCAAGGGAAAAAACCGCGCAGTTTTCCAGCGCGCCACCGCTAAATAAATTGAGAAGTGCTGCAACACTGCCGCCCGATTTTTCAGAAAGCGAAGTGCGGAACCACTCCTGCAACACTGCCTGATTAACTCCTGGCGTTGTGATGGCTGCACCAAGACGCACGATCACGATAACCGCGAGCGTGAACAGAATCCGGCGGCGCAGTTCCGGTATCTTGACCGTGTTGAGAAACGCCGAAACCATTTGCTAAGTCTGGAGCATCGAACGCGGAACGCTAGCTCTTCCCTGACGTCTTCTTTGCCTTTGCCTTCGCCGGCGATCTACTTGCCGTCTTTTTCTTTCGCCCGACTTTGGCGTCGCCTTCCTTCACAAGAGCGACATCCTCATGGCGCGGTGATTCGAGTCTGGCACTCGGCTCGCGCAACGTGATTGTTCCGCCGGCGTTCTCAATCTTTTCGCGCGCTGAGGCGCTCACTTTGTCGGCTTCGATCTTAAGTCCGTGCTTCAATTCGCCGTCACCAAGAATCTTGATCCCTGCAAAGTCTCCACGAATCAAGTTGGATTCGCGCAATGTTTGCTCGTTAACCGTCGCGCCCGTTTTGAATTCGTTGAGGGCCTCGAGATTGACGATCGCGTAATGTTTATGAAAGGCGGCGTTATTAAAGCCGCGTTTCGGCAGTCGTCGAATCAACGGCATCTGACCGCCTTCAAACCCGAGGCGGATGCTGCCACCCGAGCGCGCTTTCTGTCCCTTGTGACCTTTGCCGCTCGTCTTGCCGTGTCCGGAGCTTTCCCCACAGCCCAAACGCTTTACACGATGGCGTGAGCCGGGGCGCGGACGTAAATTGTGCAAACGCATCATGATTGTGCCGGCGCCTTCCCGTCGCCGCCACTCTTGATTCCGCGCACTTTCAAAATCTCATCCTTCCGGCGCAGTGAACGCAGCGCTTCGATCGTCGCTTTAACCACGTTGGCATGATTACTCGAGCCGAGCGATTTCGCGAGCACGTCGCGAATCCCCGCCGCTTCCACAACCGCACGCACGCCGCCGCCCGCAATCTTCGCCGCCGGCGTTTTGTCCGGACTTCGATCGGGTCGTCTACCTTGATTGGGTTGTGCCATGAAATTAAAACTTCAAACCGCCCTCACGCGCCGCGTCTGCGAGAGCCTTTACTTTGCCGTGATAAATGAAACCGCCGCGATCGAACACGACATTATCGATCTTTTTCGCCCTGGCCCGTTCGGCAATTGCCTTGCCGATCATTTCGGCAGTCGCGCGATTGGAAGCGGACTTATTCTTTCCGAGCACGTCCTTTTGCGTCGACGCCGCCGCAATTAACGTTTTCCCGGAGTCATCGTCCACAACTTGAGCGTAAACATGTTTGCCGGAAAAATGCACACAGAGGCGAGGCCGATCCGCCGTGCCGGTGACCTTTTTCCGGATTCGTTTGTGAATCCGGTCTCGCACAGTTTTCCGAATAATTGTCATACTACTGGACCGTCTTGCCTTCCTTGCGCCGAACCTGTTCGCCCGCGTAACGCACACCTTTTCCCTTGTATGGCTCCGGCGGATAGAACCGGCGAATGTCGGCCGCGACTTGCCCGACGAGTTTTTTGTCGATCCCCTGGATCGTGACCTTCGTGCTGTCGGTCACGGTGATTTTAATTTCTTTTGGAATGTCGAATAGAATTGGGTGCGAGAATCCCAGGCTCAGGTTCAATTTCGAACCTTGCACGGCCGCTTTAAAGCCCACGCCTTCGATCTCGAGATTCTTCGTAAAACCCTGGCTCACGCCCTGCACCATGTTGTTGACGAGGGCGCGCGATAATCCGTGCAACGCTTTCACGCTGCGTGTCTCCGCATCGCGGACGAGCGACACGCGATTGTCCTTCACGCTACCCTTAATTCCGCGCGGCAGAGTCCAATTCAGTTTTCCTTTCGGACCCTCGACCGACACCGCACCCGCGTTGTCGATGTTGATTTTGACTTTGTCGGGAATCTCGACCGCTTTGTTTCCGATTCGTGACATAAATTACCAAATGTAAGCGAGCAGTTCGCCGCCAACTTTTTGCTTCTTCGCTTCGCGGCCCGACATGACGCCGCGTGATGTGGAAAGAATGGCCACGCCCATCCCGCCGAGGACGCGCGGAATTTCATCGGCGCCAACGTAACGTCGCAACCCTGGCCGGCTCACGCGTTTCAACCCCGTGATCGCGCTGGAACGGTCGACCAATTTATTCGTGATTTTTATCCGCGGATGCGCCGCTTTCGTGTCGACCTCGTAATCGGTGATGTAGCCTTCGTCTTTCAAAATGCGAACGATCTCGGCCTTGATCTTCGAGTACGGAACGAAGATGTCGATCTTCTGCGCATGCGTGCCATTGCGCACCCGTGCCAAAAGATCAGCGATGGGATCTGTAACTGTACTCATGAAATTGAAGCGGTTTGCGCGGCCGGTTTCTTCGCCCGATCACTGAACGGCATTCCCATTTCGCTCAAAAGCGATTTGGCTTCTTCGTTCGTCCGCGCCGTGGTCACGATTGTAACATCAAATCCGATGTTGCGCTTCACTTTATCGAGCTCAACCTCGGGAAAAATCGACTGGTCGGAAACGCCCAGTGTGTAATTGCCATGACCGTCGAAACAGCGCGGTGAAACACCACGAAAATCGCGAATGCGCGGCAACGCGGCTTTGATCAGACGCTCGAGAAATTCATACATGCGCTCGCCGCGCAATGTCACCTTGGCGCCGATCGCCTGCTCTTTGCGCAACTTAAAATTTGCGATGCTTTTTTTGGCCCGCGTTTCCGCCGCGCGCTGACCGGTGATCAACGCCAGTTCGGTCTTCGCATCTTCCAATGCCTGCTTCACGTCCGCCTGCGAGCCGACCGAGGTGTTAATCACGACCTTCTCCACCTTTGGGATCTGGTGCAGGTTCCTGTAGCCGTGCTGCTTCTGCAGCGCCGGCATGACGCGCTCCTTGTAATCTTTGTAAAATTCGTTTTCCATTTTACGCCGCTTTTTTCTCAGCCTTTTTTGCCGGCTTTTTTTCTTTCTTCGCCGATTTGTCAGCTTTCCTCTCCCGCTCGATCAACTTCACATTCGAGATATGAATCGGACCTTCGCGCTCCGCGATCTTGCCGCTCGGATTGTCCTGCGATTTGCGCAGATGCTTCTTGATAATCCGCACACCTTCTATCAACACGCGCTGCTTCTTCGGCAATACTTCCAATACCTTGCCCGACGAACCGCGGAAATTTCCGGTGATGACCTCGACCTGGTCGCCTTTCTTTACGTGAAACTTGATCCGGTTCATAAAACTTTCGTAGCACAGGCTTCCAGCCTGTTCATCAACAAGGCATCCAACCCGCATGGTTCGGACAGCCAAGATGGCTGTTTTACAACACGCTTTATCCCGTTCATAAGACCTCCGGTGCGAGCGACACGATTTTCATGAAGTTGCGCTCGCGCAATTCGCGCGCGACTGGTCCGAAAATGCGCGTGCCGCGCGGGTTTAAATCCTTATCGATGATGACGATGGCGTTATTATCGAACCGCAGGAGCGAACCGTCGTCGCGCTTGATCGGCTGTTTCGTGCGCACCAAAACCGCGCGGACGACTTCACCTTTCTTGACCGTGCCAGTGGCACTCGCTTCTTTCACGTTCGCCGTGATCACGTCACCGATCCCGGCATAGAGCGTGGCTTTGCCGATAACGCCGATCATCGTCGCCATGCGCGCGCCGGTGTTGTCCGCCACATCCAGTCTGGATCGAATTTGTACCATAAGATCGACAATTTATTAACGAATCATTTCCGAATTACTTTTTTAGCACTTCCACCAGGCGCCACCGCTTCAACTTACTGAGCGGCCGTGTCTCCATGATCCGAACGTGGTCGCCGGTCTTGGCCTTGTTCTCTTCATCATGCGCGTAAAATTTCCGCTGTTGCTTCACGATCTTGCCGAATTTGGGATGGGGCACGCGCGTCGTCGTGCGCACGACGATCGTCTTGTTCATGCTGCTTGAAACGACCTCGCCAACACGTGTCTTGCGCGTAGCGCGATCGGCCGCGAGCACAGCGGACGGCAGTGGCGGTGGTTGGGCAGTTGATGCTTGTTCGACCATACAATTATTTCTTCGTTGGTGCGGTTGCGTCTTTCGCGCGTTTCGAGAGAATGGTTTCAATTCGCGCCACATCGCGACGCAACAAACGCAACCGGCTCGGTTGTTCGAGCTGGCCGCTCTGCTGTTGCAAACGCAAATGCAAACTCTCCTGGCGCAGGTCGCGCTTCTTCGTCAGAAGCTCGTCCGTGCTCATCTCAATGATTTCTTTGATCTTCATGTTTCGTTAGGCCGCCGCCACGTGGTGCCGGCGGTCTGTCATGTGGAGCGAAGTCGAGACATCTCTTACTATAATGAGAGATTTTTCGACTCCGTTTCGCTTCGCTTCACTTCGCTCAGAATGACAAAAAATCTTCATGTTTCGTCAAGCCGCTGCGACGTGGTGTCGGCTCAAAAACTTCGTGCGCACCGGCAACTTGTCCGCCGCCAGGCGCAATGATTCGCGCGCGACCGACTCCGGCACGCCGTCGAGCTCGAACAAAATATTTCCGGGCTTCACGGTCGCGACCCAGTACTCGGGTTGCCCTTTCCCTTTGCCCATTCGCGTCTCCGGCGGGCGTGATGTCACCGACTTATCCGGAAAAATCCGGATCCACAATTTGCCTTTTCGCTTCATGTTGCGAGTTAACGCCACGCGCGCAGCTTCGATCTGGGTATTTGTGATCCAGGCGCGCTCGAGCGTTTGCAGACCGAACTCGCCGAAATCAATTCTGAGATTGCGCGACGCCGTCCCCTTGCGGCTCCCCCGCTGGGACTTGCGGTACTTCACGCGTTTGGGCATCAATGGCATAAAAATTCTCCTGAAACGTCTGCGAGCTGTACCCAGCCCGCTCTGTCGGGGCGTCGGTCCACACGGTGATCCCGTAGGCGCGGGACCGTGGCTACATCATTTTTTTTCGCAAATAACATTTAGCGTAGTTTCTAAACTTCGACTGGTTGCGGAGGTGGCGGAGGCGCGGCCGCGGCCGGTTGTTCCGGCGGCGTTTCCTCTTTCTTACACATCCAGCATTTCACGCCGATCTTTCCATAAACCGTGTTCGCTTCCGCAAATCCATAGTCGATGGCGGTGCGCAAAGTATGCAGCGGAACTTTGCCTTCGCGGTACCACTCCGAGCGCGAAATCTCCGCGCCGTTCAAACGACCCGAACAGCGCAGACGGATTCCTTCCGCGCCAAAATCCATCGCCACCTGCACGGCTTTCTTCATGGCACGGCGATACGCAATGCGGCGTTCAATTTGCAGCGCGACGTTTTCCGCGACCAATTGCGCATCGAGCTCAGGCGTCTTGATTTCCTGGATGTCGATCTTGATCTGTTTGCCCTGCGCCATCTTCGAAATCTCTTCCGTCATCTTCTCGATCTCGGCGCCTTTGCGCCCGATGACAATGCCAGGACGGGCCGTGTGGATGGTCACGCGGATTGAGTTCCACGCGCGTTCGATCACGATTTTCGCGACCGCGGCGAACTGCAGCTTCTTCTTCACGTAAGCGCGAATCTCCAGGTCGCTGTGCAGAAATGCGGGCAGCTCCTGGGGCGACGCGTACCAGCGCGAACGCCACTCGCGGTTTACACCGAGACGAAAACCAATTGGATTAACTTTCTGTCCCATAAAAATTTATTTCTTCGCTTTTTTCGCCGCCTTCTTTGCTTTCGGCTTCTCTGCCGTCGTGGTCGACCCTTCCCCGCCTTTCCCTTCCTGCTTGGCGGCTTTCTCTTCCTGCTTCTTCTTGGCTTTTCGCGTCTCACGCGTTTCGATTGCAATCTCGTCGCTCAAAACGATGCGAATGTGACTGGTCCGCTTCAAAATGCGCGAGCCACTTCCGCGCGCACGTGCCATCATTCGCTTCATGGTCGGGCCTTCGCCCACCACCGCTTCCTTCACGACCAGGCCGTCCACGCGCAGGTTCGCGTTGTTCTCGGCATTCGCGACCGCGCTCTTCAGCGTCTTGCTAATGAGAAATGCCGCCTTCTTCGGGGTGAAAGCGAGCAGGTCGAGCGCTGCCGAAACCGGCAGTCCCTGAATCTCACGCGTGACTTCGCGCACCTTGAATGGCGAAATCCGCGCATACCGATATATCGATCTAACTTCCATCTATTTTAAAGTCACATTCTGCTTGGCATCCACCTGGAGGCGATCACCAACTTTTATCTTTTCTTTTCCAGAATCCATCTCTTGAATCACCGCGCCGCAAATCCGCTGCCGAACGTCAACCACCCGCAGCGTCGCGATCTTCTTGTCGCCGCGCATCACACGCATCGGCATTCCGATTTTCACGCCCTGCTTCTCGCCGATGTTCCCAACCACGAACGACCATTCGTCCTTCACACTAATCACGCTGCCGTCCATCAAACTCGGCTGCGCCGATTGCGGAGGAGTCCTGGTCGATCTTGTCGCGAGCTCGTTCGTCCTGCGTAATTGCGTTTCCATATCCATCCGCGCCTGCGCGTCGCCACCCTGCGAAGTTTTCAAATACCGCAACATCGATTCGTTTAGCCGCAACATTTGATCGCGAAACTCATTGCGATCCTCGTGTGCGAGCTGCAAATCGCTCACCGCCGTCAACAAACGTTGTTCGAGTTTCGTTCGATCCTTGTTGGCCGACTCCAAGCCCAGGGCTTCCATGCGAAGCTCAAGTTCGGAATACTTACGGCGAAACAATTCCGCTTCGGCATTCGATTCCGCCAGGCTGGTCGTCAAAGTCTTGACCGATTCCTGTTGGATCGACAACTGCCGGCGCAGTTCTTCATGCTGCGCGAACAAGGCCGCCGCCGTCATCCCGCCATCGCGGGATTCCGTGTTTTCAATTTTGGATTCTGACAAAGAACTATTTCCCTCTGCCGCCAGCCCTCGAGCCAGCGTTACGCAGCCCACTACCAAGAAAGTTGAGAGTTTATAGTTGAGAGTTGAGAGATTCATTTCTCTCGCACTCCCCAACTTTTTCTCTCAACTCTCAACTCGAAACTCTCAACTATTTAGTCACCTTCGCCGTGTGCGAACCGTGTTTCTTGAACACACGCGTCGGCGAAAATTCGCCGAGCTTGTGGCCAACCATGTTCTCGGTTACGAACACGGATTGAAAAGTCTTTCCGTTGTGAACGAGAAATGTGTGGCCGACAAAATCCGGCGTCACCATCGAGCGGCGCGACCAGGTCTTGATCGGTTTCTTTCCGCCCGAACTATTCGCCTTGTCGATCTTTTCCAGAAGATGCGACTCAACGAAGGGTCCTTTTTTCAATGATCTCGACATAAAAATCAAATACAATTTTGAATCAGGAGCGCGGGAAAAGAGGAAAGAGATCCAATCTGGAAGCCAAGAATCCAAGAGACTTCCGGTGGTTCAATTTTTCCTGCTTTCCTGTTTTCCTGTTTCATTTTCTGTAAAAAGTTCCTGGCTTTCTGGTTTCCAGATTATTGTTTCTTCTTCGATTTTCTGCGTTCCAAAATGAAGCGGTCGCTTGGTTTGTGTTTCGTGCGCGTCTTAAATCCTTTGGCCAGCTGCCCCCACGGACTGACCGGATGATGCCGGCCACCACCACCTTTCGATTTGCCCTGACCACCACCCATCGGGTGATCGATCGGATTCATGGCCATGCCGCGCACATGCGATCGGCGGCCTTTCCATCGCGTGCGTCCCGCTTTGCCGCTCGACACGTTCATGTGATCGACATTTCCGACCTGGCCAATCGTGGCGTAGGCGTTCTCGTGAATGCGGCGGATTTCCCCGGAGGGCATTTTCACCAGCGCATAACCGCCTTCGAGGTTATTCAAAATTGCCTGTTGCCCGGCGCTGCGCGCGATCTGTCCGCCGCGTCCCGGCATTAATTCGATATTATGAATGTTTGTGCCGAGCGGAATGGCGCGCAGCGGCAACGCGTTGCCAAGATCCGGCGCGACATTGTCGCCGGCGGCGACTCTTGATCCAACGCGCAATCCATCCGGCGCGAGGATGTAGCTCATCTCACCATCCGCATATTTAATAAGAGCAATCCTGGCAGAGCGGTTTGGATCGTACTCAATGCCGACGACTTCCGCGGCGACATCGTGCTTGCGTCGCTTGAAATCAACCTTGCGATATTTTTGCTTGTGCCCACCGCCGATGTGGCGCGCGGTCATCCGGCCGTTGTTATTGCGGCCGCCCGACCTCTTCTTTACCTCAACCAAGCTCTTGTGCGGCGTCCACTTCGTCAGCTCCTCAAAAGCAGGAAGCGACTTGAAGCGCTGCGGCGGGGTAAGTGGGCGAAAACTCTTGAGTGCCATATTAAACGAGGTCGATCTTCTCGCCTTCCTTCAATGTCACGATCGCTTTCTTCCAGTGCGCCTTGCGTCCGTAATCGGCGCGCCGTTCGCGTTTCTTTTTGCCCGCATAGTTGCACGTGTTAACATCGACAACTTTCTTTTGGAACATGCGTTCGATCGCGTTCTTGATCTGGATCTTGTTCGCGCGCGGACTTACGCGGAAGACATACTTGTTGTGCTTCTCGCTCAGCACTGACGACTTCTCGGTCAGCGACGCGGTCTTAATTATGTCGTAGAGCTCGTTCATTTTTATTGCGTCGTAGTCCCGCGACCGCGGGACGAAGAAGGGGCGGAGGCAGACGTCCTTTCGGCCAATGTTTCGAGCGCCTTGCTCGTCACCAAAATTTTTTCGCAGGCGAGCAATTGCTCCGTGTTCACATCCGACGCGGTCGCGAGCGTGACCGGCTTGACGTTGCGCGCCGATTTCTGCGTCTTCTCGTCGAACGAATCGCTGATCAGTAAGACCTTCCGTGCGTCTGTCGCCTTCTTCACAAGATCGATAAACGATTTTGTCTTGATTTCGCCGACAGCGAACTTGTCGACCGTGAGAACGTCACCCGCGGCAATTCGCTCGCTCAATGCCTTGCGAAAAGCGAGACGGCGAAGTGTCTTGGAAACTTTCTTGGAGTAATCCCTCGGCTTTGGTCCGAAAACGACACCACCACCGCGCCAGATTGGCGACGACGCATAGCCGGCGCGAGCGCGCCCGGTTCCCTTTTGCCGCCACGGTTTTGCGCCCGACAAATCGACTTCCGCTTTCGTTTTTGTGTTCGCAGTCCCAGAACGACGCGCCGCGCGCATCGCCACGACAACGTCGTGGACGGCTTGCGTGCCGCGTCCGCCTTCGATCATATCGATCCTAGCTTCCTTGGCTGCTGCCTTTGTTAAAACCTTCGCGCTCATTTCTCAGCCGTTGCCTCTTGTTTTGGAGCTTCCTGTTTTGGAGCTGCCTCTTTTGGCTTCTCGGCAGCGGCTTCCGGTCTCTTGGCTTTGGACTCAGCTTTTTTGCCGTGCGCTTGAGGTTTGCTCGCTTGCGCAGCCGGATTCTTGATCGCCGGACGAACGACGACATAACTGCCGTTCGATCCGGGAACGGCGCCGCTGATCAAAATAATCTTCTCGGATTCGCGCACCTGCATGACCTGCAAATTCTGGACGGTCACACGTTCGTCGCCGAGGTGACCGGGCATACCCATGTTTTTCCAAATGCGCCCGGGCGTTGAACGATATCCGACGGCGCCGTTACGGCGATGCGTCTTCGAACCGTGGGCCGCGCCCTGTCCGTGAAAATTATGCTTCTTCATCACGCCCTGGAAGCCTTTGCCCTTCGAGCGGCCGGTAACATCGACATAATCGCCCGGCTGAAATTGCGTGACGTTAAGATCGACATCTCCTTCCGGCAGATCGGCACTGAGCCGGAACTCGCGCACAAACTTCTTCGGCTCTGAGCCGGCCTTCTTGAATTCGCCGAGCAACTGTTTCGTGACGCGCGATTCCTTTTGGACGTCAAATCCGACCTGCACGGCCGAATATCCTTCGTTCTCAGAGGTGAGACGGCGCAACAAAACGTTATCGCCTGCGGCAATCACGGTCACAGGACGCAGCCGACCGTTGGCGTCGTAAACGCTGGTCATGCCAATTTTTTGTCCAAGTAACCCGATGCTCATAATGTCGATGTCGATCTTGCAAAATTCTCATTCAGCTACGTAACACAGGCTTCCAGCCTGAACCATTAGTCGGCCAGACAGCCAAGATGGCTGTGTTACGGTATCGCTCGATTTCTCTTTTAGCGCGGATGTTCATTAAATCTTGATGGTGATGTCGACACCGGCCGGCAAATTCAACTTCTTCAATTCGTCCACCGTTTTCGAAGTCGGCTCGATGATATCGAGCAAACGCTTGTGTGTGCGGATTTCAAATTGGTCCATCGATTTTTTGTCGACGTGCGGCGAACGGTTGACCGTGAACTTCTCGATCAATGTCGGTAAAGGGATCGGGCCGGCCACGCGCGCACCAGTGCGCTTCGCCGTCTCGACGATGTCGACGGCGGATTGGTCGAGCATTCGATGATCGAATGCTTTTAAGCGAATGCGTATGCGCTGTCCGTCGGCCATAATTATTTCTCTTTCTGGTCGAGGATCGCCGCCACCAGGTTCTGCGGAACTTGTTGGAAGTGCGATGGCTCCATCGAATAGCTGGAACGGCCTTTGGAAAGCGAACGAATAGCGGTGGCATAACCAAACAGCTCGGCCAGAGGGACTTCCGCGTGAATGATCGCAAGATGTCCCCTGCTCTCAATGCTAGTGATGCTGCCCCGCCGCCGGCTCAAGTCGCCGCAGATATCGCCCTGAAATTCTTCCGGCGTGATGTTTTCAACCTTCATGATCGGCTCGAGCAGGATCGGTTTGCCCTGCTTAAAGCCGTCTTTCATCGCGAAGATGGCGGCGAGTTTGAAGGCGAGTTCGTTTGAATCGACTTCGTGGAACGAGCCGTAAACGATGTCGACCTCAACATCGACAACCGGATAACCCCCGAGCACGCCGTTAAGAACCGCTTCGTCGATGCCCTTCTTGACCGCCGGGATGTATTCGCGCGGGATCACGCCGCCGACAATCTTGTTTTCGACCACGAGACCCGTGCTGCGGCTGCCGGGACGCATGTCAACCTCAACGTGGCCGTACTGACCGCGGCCGCCCGATTGCTTGATCAGCTTGCCCACGCCATGCGCATTGCTCGTGATCGTTTCACGATATGCGATCTGCGGTTTTCCGGCGTTCGCATCCACTTTGAATTCTCGGAACATGCGGTCGCGAATAATTTCCAAATGCAACTCGCCCATGCCGGCGATGATCGTCTGGCCGGTGTCTTCGTGTGTATAGACGCGGAAGGTCGGATCTTCTTCCGCGAGACGCTGCAGCGCGATCGCCATCTTTTCCTGATCCAATTTTGTTTTCGGCTCAATCGCCATTGAAATAACGGGATCGGGAAACGTCGGTGGTTCGAGCAGGATCGGATGGTCTTCATCACACAAGGTGTCGCCGGTGGTGATGTTCTTAATGCCGACGATCGCCGCGATGTCGCCCGAGTAACACGTGTCGATGTCTTCGCGCTTGTCCGCCTGGATCTGGATCAGACGCGAGATGCGCTCGCGCTTGTTCGTGCGTGGATTGTAAACCGTGTCGCCTTTCGAAAGCGTGCCGGAATAAACGCGGAAGAAAACGAGTTTGCCGACGAACGGATCGCTCCAAAGTTTAAAAGCGAGGGAGCAAAAATTTCCATTATCGTCCGTCGGTGCTTCCATCGGCTCGTGCGTGTCGGGCTCCATTCCCTTGGCCGGCGGAATGTCGAGTGGACTCGGCAGGTAATCGACGACGGCATCGAGCAGATACTGGACGCCTATGTTCTTCAATGCCGAACCGCCGATAACCGGCACAAATTTATTCGCGATCGTTTGCCGACGAATTCCGGCTTTTAGAATCTCCGGCGTAACCGGTTTCTCCTCGAGAACGATATGAGCAACATCGTCGTCGAGATTGGAAATTTGTTCGACCAAATCGTTATACGCCTTGTCGACGAGATCGACATATTCCCTGGGAATTTCTGTCACTTCGTATGTCGATCCAAGCTCATCGCTGTCCGAATAAATAATCGCCTTCTTATTGATGACGTCGAGCTGGCCTTTGAGCTGATCTTCTTTGCCCAGCGGCAGCAAGACCGGCCACGCGTTCGCACCAAGCTTTTTGCGCATGCTGTCGATCGACATGTTAAAGTCAGCGCCGACACGGTCCATCTTGTTGATGAAGGCGAGGCACGGCACGTTGTACTTCGTCGCCTGACGCCAAACCGTTTCCGATTGCGGCTGCACGCCGGCAACGGCGTCAAACACCGCGATCGCGCCATCGAGCACGCGCAACGAGCGCTCCACCTCCGCGGTGAAATCAACGTGCCCCGGCGTGTCGATGATGTTGATGCGCTGCTTGATTCCTTCGAAAATCTTGTAAACGCCTTCTTCTTTGCGCTGCGCCCACGCGCAGGTCGTCGCCGCGGAAGTAATCGTAATGCCGCGCTCGCGTTCCTGCTCCATCCAATCGGTCACGGTTGTGCCTTCGTGTACCTCGCCCATCTTGTGGATCATGCCGGTGTAAAACAGGACGCGCTCGGTTATCGTCGTTTTGCCGGCATCGATGTGCGCGGCAATGCCGATGTTGCGCGTTCGCTCGAGCGGGAACTTGCGATTCGGCGAGTTCGGGCCCGCCGATGCCGATTTTTTCTTCTCGAGTGTAGCGGGCATAACTTTACCAGCGGAAATGCGCAAAGGCACGGTTGGCCTGCGCCATTTTGTGTGTGTCTTCGCGCTTCTTAATCGCGTTGCCCTGACCGGAGGCAGCGTCTTTGATTTCTTGCGCGAGAGCCTGTGCCATCGGCATCCCTTTGCGGTTGTCTGCGTATTGGACGATCCAACGCATGGCGAGCGAGACTTGTCGCGCCGGCGTGACTTCCATCGGGACCTGATACGTGGCGCCGCCAACGCGACGCGATTTCACTTCGAGACGCGGGCGCACGTTCTCGAGCGCTTTGTTTAAAACTTCGAGTGGATCGACCGAATCGGAACCTTCACGAGATTTATCGATCGCGGTGTAAACAATCCGTTCCGCGAGCGACTTCTTGCCGCGCTTCATCACAGTGGAAATAAGGCGGGCGACAGCCGGACTCCCGTAACGCGAGTCGAGCCTCTCCTCTTTTTTGTGAACCTTCCGCCGTCGTGACATGGTCAATCTTTCGTTTCAAAAATTATTTCTTTTCCGCTGAGCCTTCCTTCGCCGCAGCTTTCGGGGCGGCTTCCTTGGCGCCACCACCCCCACCACCTTTCGGACGCTTCGCTCCGTACTTGGAGCGACTGCGCCGACGTCCATCGACGCCAAGACTGTCAAGCGTGCCGCGCACAATGTGATAGCGCACACCCGGCAAGTCTTTCACTCTTCCGCCGCGCACTAGCACAATCGAGTGCTCCTGCAGGTTATGCCCTTCGCCCGGAATGTAAGCGATCACTTCCTGGCCGTTCGTCAACCGCACCTTCGCCACTTTCCGTAGGGCGGAATTCGGCTTCTTCGGGGTGCGCGTCATCACCTGCACGCACACACCGCGGCGTTGCGGACAATCGGTCAGCGCCGGTGACTTCGATTTCACCGACACCTTGCGGCGTCCTTTCCGAATAAGCTGATTGATCGTTGGCATTTCTCTAAACAAAGCGCCGCCCGAAACGTAAACTTCAGGCGACAAAAAAACCGCACCGGCCGCGTATTAAACTGTCACGCGCCTGATGCGGTGAGCGCGAAATATAGAGGGAAAATACTAGGCTGCAAAGAATATTTTAGAGCGCGCGGTTTCTGTAGGGGAAGCTGTTAGCTTCCCAATTCTTAGCAATCTTTTTGCTAGGGAAGCTGGCAGCTTCCCCTACAGTTTTTCGAAAATGTTTGAACTTCTCGCACAAGATCGATCCTCCTCCTCGGGGGGAAAGGCGCGACGCGGCCGGCTGACGACGGCGCATGGCGTGATCGACACGCCGGCGTTCATGCCCGTGGGAACGCAAGGCTCGGTCAAGGCGATGAGTCCGCGCGAACTGCGCGAAGTCAACGCGCAGATCGTCCTCGGAAACACGTACCACTTGTTCGTGCGACCGGGGCTCGAAGTGATCAAACATTTCGGCGGCCTGCACAAGTTCATGAATTGGGACGGGCCAATCCTGACCGACAGCGGCGGTTATCAAATCTTCTCGCTCGCGAAGTTGCGCAAGATCACGGAGGAAGGCGTGCATTTTCAAAATCATGTCGACGGCACGCCGGCGTTCGTCAGCCCGGAAATCGCGATGGAAATTCAAGCGACGCTCGGGAGCGACATCACGATGACGCTGGATGAATGCACGCCGTATCCGTGCGAACGCGAGTACGCGGCGCGCAGTTTGGAGATGACGACGCGTTGGGCGCGAAGATGCAAGGAATGGAAAGAAGAAAACGCTCAACGCTCAACGTCCAACCCGCCTTCGCAACGCTACGGCGCGGCAGGCGCTCAACATTCAAATGAAGAGCCTATCAACTTTCAACTACCTGTCACGCCGGAGCCTTTCGGCGTAGGCGGATCAACTATCAACCAACTCCTCTTCGGCATTGTGCAAGGCGCGACGTTTGAAGATCTGCGCAAACAAAGCGCACAGGCGATTGTTAATCTTGATTTCGATGGCTACGCGGTTGGCGGCGTGAGCGTGGGCGAGCCGGAAGAAGAAATGATGCGCGCGGTCGATTCGACTGAGCCGTTTTTGCCACTCGACAAACCGCGCTACGCCATGGGACTCGGGACGCCGCCGCAACTACTCGGGATGATTGCGCGCGGCATGGACATGTTTGATTGCGTCTTACCGACGCGCCTCGCGCGCAATGGCACCGCGTTCACATCGACCGGAACGTTGAATCTAAAGAATGCCGAGTTCGCGCTCGACAAGCGTCCGATCGAAGAAAGTTGCGAATGCTCAACCTGCCGAGAATTTACGCGCGGTTACATTCGCCATCTGATCAAAGCAGAAGAGATTTTCGGACTGCGCCTGATCACGGTTCACAATCTGCATTTCTATCTCGATTTGATGCGGCGAACGCGCGTGGCGATCGAAAACGGAACGTTCGCAGGATTTCGCAAAGACTTCGTTTCGAACTACAAGACGCGCGATGTCGATGTTGAAGTGACGTGATGGATTGCGTGGTGGATCGAGCAGTCCCTTGCTCGATGCTAAGATTAGGCGGCGAAGCCGCAATTAGTTAACATCGCCCGGCGGAGCGGCCGATCCACCTTACAATTGAATTGCAGCGAACGTGTTCGCGCTTAAGATGCGCTCCGTCCTAATTTCTCAACATGTTGCACGCCATTCTCGCTCAGACACAAAGCGCCGCGCCGACCACCGCCGCCGGGAATCCGCTCGCGTCGTTTGTGCCGATCATTTTCATCTTCATTATCATGTATTTCGTTCTGTTCCGGCCGCAGATGCGGCGTCAAAAAGAACAACAGCGCTTGGTCGCATCTTTGAAGACGGGCGATCGGGTCGTGACCAACGGGGGGATTCACGGTCTGATCTCGAACGTGAAGGAGACTACGGTGATCGTGAAGGTGGCCGACAACGTGAAGATCGAGATGGAGAAATCGGCCGTAACGACGGTAATAAAAGAGAGTTGATGGTGAGAGTTGATAGTTGATGGAAAGAAAAAGTAAGCCCAAACGCGCAATGCTTTTGTCAATCAACTCTCAACTACTAACTATCAACTTCTGCAAATGAGTCCCGCTCTCACATTTTTCCTCGGCCTCTTCCTGCTGATTCTCTTCGGCTGGTATTTCGCGACCGATTTGGGTCTGCGAAAGCGTCTTCTCGCGACTACATTAATGGTGTTGCTGGTTGCTTTCAGCATGGCCGAGATCTGGCCGCCGCAGAAGAAAATCGCGCTTGGGTTGGACATTCAAGGCGGCACGTCATTCCTGATCCGCTTAATGGGCGGCGACAAGGAAGTGAACAAAGGAATGCTCGACCAGGCGGTCGAAGTGATTCGCAAACGCGTCGATTATTTCGGCGGCGGTGAACCGGTCATCACCCCGGTGGGGAACGATCGAATCCTCGTGCAGATCCCGGGGCTCGACACGGCTAAGATCCAGGAAGCGCGCGAGCAACTTTCGCGCGTGGCCAAGCTCGAGTTCAGACTCGTTTATCCAGATAACGGCGAAAAACTGAAAGCGATTGACGCTGGTCAGGACGTGATTCCGCCGGATTACCGGATCGAAGTTTACAAGCCACACGCCGAAGAGAACGAGAAGCCGAGAGAAGAGCGGCTACTCGTTAAGAAAAAAGCGGACTTAGGAGGTAACCGCGTTTCCGAATCGCATGCCTATTACGGCAATGAAGGCTGGACAGTGCAGCTGAAGTTCGACAGCGAGGGCGCCAAACAATTCGCCAGGATTACCGAGCAATACAAAGGGCATCGCTTCGCCATTGTTCTCGATGGCGTCATTCAATCTGCGCCTGTCATCCGCGACGCCATCTACGGCGGCGACGCGGTCATCACCGGCAAGTTTACGGAAAAGGAAGCGCGCGGATTGTCCAGCGTATTGGAGAACCCGCTGCAGGTACCGGTAAGCATCGAAGAGGAGCGCAGTGTTTCGCCCACTCTCGGCATGGATTCGATCCGCGCCAGCATCAACGCCGGTTTGATGGGACTCGCGATCACGCTCGTGTGCGTGATCATCTATTATAGACTGGCCGGTTTAATCGCCGGTCTCGCCCTCATCATCAACCTGATTTTGTTGATGGGCGCGTTGACGATGTTCCGCTTCGTTCTGACGCTCCCGGGAATTGCCGGCATTATCCTGACCATCGGCCTTTCGGTGGACGCGAGCGTGCTGATCTATGAGCGATTGCGCGAAGAATTGGCCCTGGGCAAAACGCTCAAGGTCGCGGTGCAAACGGCCTATGAAAAAGCATTCAGCTCGATCTTCGACGCCAACGTCACCACGTTGATCACGGCTGCGATTCTATTCTGGAAGGCGAGCGGCCCGATTAAGGGCTTCGCGATTTCTCTTACGCTCGGCATCCTGGCGTCGCTCTTTACGGCGCTCATTGTGGGGCGAAACGCCTTCGGCTGGCTGGTCGACACTGGCCGCGTGCAAAAGATCAAGATGCTGCATTTGATCTCCTCAAAGAACATTAACTTTCTCGGTAAAGGTTTTCTCGCCTGCATGCTTTCGCTCGCGCTCTTGATCGCGGGAGGCACCGCCTTTTATATCCGCGGCGACAAGAATTTCGGAGTCGATTTTCGCGGCGGCGACTTGGTGACTTTGAGTACGACTCAGGACGTGTCGATCCATCAGGTGCGCGAAACGCTCAAGCCTCTCAATCTGGAGGACGCGCTCATCCAGCAATCGAAACAGAGTGATAAGAATTACATCACGATCCGCTCGCCGTTGAACACAAGCGATAAGATCGAGAAGCAGGTTATCCAATCCCTGCCGAATGCAGCGTTCAAAGTGGAACGCTCAGAGCGCGTCGGTGCGCTGGTGGGCGGTGAGCTGGCCAAGAATTCACTGATCGCTCTGGGCATCGGTATTTTGGGCATCCTCATCTTCGTCACGTTCCGATTCGAGCTCTCTTTCGCGGTGGGCGCGATCGTCGCCCTCTTGCACGACGTGCTCATGACGGTGGGCGTCTTTTCACTGCTCGGTCGCGAATTGACCCTCACCATGGTCGGCGCCGTGCTCACCATCGCCGGTTATTCCATCAACGACACAATTGTCGTTTACGATCGGATTCGCGAAGGGTTGGCCAGCGGGCGCCGCGGTTCCATCGAGCAGATCATGAACGAAAGCATCAATCAGACGCTGAGCCGTACTCTTTTGACCAGCACGGTCACGCTCATTCCAATTCTGTGTCTGTTTTTCTTTGGCGGCGCGGTGCTGCGGGATTTCTCGCTCGCCATCATCGTGGGCGTGGTTGTCGGGACCTACTCCTCGATCTTTATCGCTTCGCCTATTGTCCTTTGGTGGAGTCGCGCCCGCGGAGGAGGAAGCGGCGGGTCCTCCTTACGGAAAGAAATCATTCAGAGTAAGAGCGCCGCCAGCCCATCCGTGGCCTCGTAAAAGGGGACTTATTCACAAGATTTGACGAGGCGGCTACGCCCGGCTAGAGTCCGGCTCGCCGGTGGAACCGGCCAGTTTCCAATCCAGGAGTTGATATAGATGCCAGAAGTGATCGTTCGAAAAGGTGAACCCGTAGATCGTGCGCTAAAGCGGCTTAATTTAATCCCTAACGCCACGCGTTAGATCGACATCGTCACGCTGGCTTTGCCACGTCATAACGCAGGTGTCTCGCCTGCCTTTGGAAAATTAGAGTTGCGGATCCCTTACAGCCAAGATGGCTGTGTTACGATCCACGGGTCATCCGGGATTCAATCGCACTCGCATGCGATCCGAAAGCCGAGATCGTTGCACGAAAAGCTCGGAATGTTTGAATTTCGCGCGGTTGCTCTCAAGCTCTTAAAGCGCGATTTCCAACTGCCGCCGCGATAAACACGCTTGGTTCCGGACGTTGGCCCGCGCGGATTGACCTTGCGCCCACCGCGATAGTCCTGGAAATAATCGAGGCACCATTCCCAGACATTGCCGGCCATATCCTCCATGCCAAAGGGGCTCGCGCCACGCGGGAATGAGCCTACCGGGGAACTTTCCGGATAACCATCGTCAATATCGCGGTCACTCCACGCAAAGAAGGTATTCTTATCGGCGAAGTTTGCCAGGTCGCCGCGTCCTTCATCGTTCCCCCATGGATATTTGCGACCATCGGTCCCGCGGGCGGCGTACTCCCACTCGGCTTCTGTGGGCAAGCGATATTTCTTGCGCTCCCGCGTGCTGAGCCAAGCACAAAATTTGATCGCATCCAAGCTGCTCACGTAGACGACAGGGTGTGAGTCGCCCGCCCCGTTGGCACGTTTGCGCACGTGTGAAGGGTCAAATTGCTCGTAATCGCGGTTCGTTACCGGATATCGCGAAAGATAGTAGCAGCTTAGCGTCACTTTTGTCCCCGGCCGCTCATTCGGGGCCGCCTTCGGATCCTCGCTTCCCATGACAAATTCACTCGAGGAGACGAAGAGCATGGGACAGCCCAATGACGTTTCAAAATTGGTATAACGCGAACGCTCCGATGCGACATCGATTTCGACGGTCGAAGCAACCGGCTTGGGTGCTTCAGCCACCGGCTGGGGCATTGATTTTCCGTCCGCCTCATCCAAGTAGAGATCGACAAGCTCCTCGGCTTCATCCACGTCGATGCCGAGATTCTCCGCCATGTTTATGAAGGCGTCGCGTTGATCGTCGCTTATGGAAGTGCTGTCGAGGGCGCTCAGACGGAGCATGCGCAGAAATTCTTCCTGCGGATTTTTCCCGGCCTCGACTTGCAATCTCGCGGCAGGCACAGGCGGCGCAGGCGGCGCGACGGTTTCCACGCGCTCGATGCAGCTCTCTTTGATCTCGGCATCAATCAGCGACTCGATCTGCTCCTTTGTTAATCCGTGATCGGCGCCAAAATGATAAAGATTCTCTTCCTCATCTTTCGTCAGAACGCCGTTCGAGGTAGCAAAGGTCAAATACTTTCGAAATTCTGCGCTGGCTTCTTCGCGTTCGCGCGTTGCAAGTTCCTTGTCCAAGAACTGGCGTCGAGCCGGGTCGAGAAGCTCGACCCGCGCCTCGGTGAGAAAGCGCGAGGATTCATCCAAGCCGGAGCGGAGCAACTGTGTAAGCGGGTTACTCGGCTGATTCTTCAGTGGTAATTTTTTTTGCCACCAGCGCAAAAGTTCACGGCAATGCTCTTCGATAACTTCATTGCTCGGGTTCGCGCGCGGATCGAGGCAAAGTCGTTCGTAAAAATTAGGTGACTTGTAATTGTTCCAGCCTTCCCACTTTCGTGGATCGTCAGGAAGAGGAAGTGGAAAACTGATGTCGCACTTGGAGTTCACGCGACAGTCACATCGCTCAGGCTTGATATGGCCGCTTCAATCTCCTCGGGGGCCAGACCAGTGCTTCGGCCGATCAAAACCTTCGAGCGATTGCCGCAAGCTTCGACCGCTACCTCAAGCACTTGATTCGCGTTGTATTGGTAAGTCAGTTCAACCGGCGAACCCTTTGGCAGGAATGGCGGCAACTTCACATCGCAGATGCCAAGAGGCGTGCATTCCGCCGGCAACGAACTTTCTCCTTCCACAATCTTCACGACCGCGTGCTGCATGTTCGCGCTCGCCGTCCCGAAGGAATTTTTCGCATGGGCCGGAATCGCTGTCATTTTTCGAATCATTGGAAAGACATATTCCTGCAATTGTTTTTCATCCCACAAGACCACGCCCAGCGTATGCGAGGTGATGTTTGTCACCTGAATCAGGCCACCTTCGCGCGAGGAAAATTGCTGACGCGTGACCTCCGCCAGCACCTTCTCCCCCGTCACGTCTTCTTCGCGCAACATCGACAAGACCGCCTGAATCGCGGCACCCAAGGCCACGGCTTCATCCGGATTCACATCATCGACGATCGGCGATGGCGTGAGCTCCGAAATCATCGTCCGTACCATCGGCATGCGCGTCATTCCACCGACCAGAAGCACCTTGTCGACTTTGTCCCACTTCATTTTGGCTTCTTGCATAACCATCTCGCAGATCGTCTTGCATTTTTCGACCAGGTGCCGTGTGCTTTTCTCGAATTCCTCGCGCGTTAACTCCAGCTTGACGCTTTTACCATTGTGATGATGGACAATGGTCGTGCGCTTTCGGCTGGAGAGCTGGATCTTGGCGGCCAACGCGCGGCTCTGCAGGTCTTGATAAGACTGTAGATCGAGCAGTGGATTTTCCCCATGGCATTTATCGAATTCGTCCGCCACCATGTTGACGATTACGTCGTCCCAATCTTTCCCCCCGAGGCGATGATCCCCATTGGTCGCGAGCATCTCGATCTTGTGCTCGTGAATGCGCATGATGGTTACGTCAAAAGTGCCGCCACCCAAATCGAAAACAAAAACCGTTTGATCTTGGTCCAATTTATCAAGCCCATAGGCCAAAGCCCCGGCCGTCGGTTCATTGATAATTTGGAGAACGTTCAATCCGGCGAGTTGACCGGCCGTGATAGTAGCGGTGCGCTCGGCGTCGTTAAAGTAAGCGGGCACCGTAATGACCGCGTCCGTGACCGATTCGCCCAGAAATTTTTCCGCGTCGGCCTTTAGTTTTTTCAGGATCAACGCAGATAATTCTTCAGCCGAATAGATCTTCCCGCCGAATTCGCGATGGAATTGCTCCTTTGACTTACCCATTTCGCGCTTCACGAAATCGACAATCTTCTCCGGTTCACCCACAGAGCTGTTTTTCGCGATCGTGCCGACGATCGCGTTCGCGCCGTCGAAGAGAATGACCGATGGAGTGATTCGCTCGCTTTCGGCGTTTGCGACGATTTGTGGTTTTCCGTAGGCGTCGATATGGGCCGCGGCCGAAAATGTCGTGCCCAGATCAATACCTATTGCTTTGCGTGTGGCCATATGTGGGAGATTGCTCGTGCTGCTTCTTCTTCAGTCGCAGTTTTTATGCCGAAGGTAGGTATCAATTTCGATGTCGCCCCGGAGACAAAAACAGACCCTGCACGCTCGCAGGGGCGACATCATCTTCGGCCGGTCTTAGCCGAACCGTTTCGCGATAACTTCCTCGGCGCGAATGAGCTTTCCCCGCCACTGAAACCCGCGCTTCACCCGCATGACGATGCGGCCGTCCTCCTCGGCATAATCGGCCGGTTCGTAACTGAGCACTTTGTGCAGCGCACGATCGACACTCTCTCCTGGCTCGATCTCCTTCACTTCGAACCGATGCAGAATTTCCAGAAGCGATAGCACGGCATTCTCCAAGTTATCGCGCCATTGCGCCACGGCGCCACGCTTGCTTTCCTTTTCCGCCGCCGATTGCAATTGCGAAGAAAGGCTCGTCAGATCATCGAAGAGATGGACCAGATCGTGAATAAAGGGTTTTTGCAGTGATTCGTGCAAAAAATTGTCGCGGTACTTGAGCAACTCTTCGTGCAACGAATCAAACAACCGCTGGTTAACGCTTTCCGTGTTGCGAATAGCCGAGAGTTGCTCATCTATTTTTTGGAATTGTTGGAGCGAATCCGCCGAAGGTTGCGGAATCGAATTCGCCAGCTGATCGATCCGATCGCTGAGCGCAGTCTCCAGCCTCTGTATCCGATCGTTTAACAAATGAAATACGCCCACAATCTCCGCCGCGTCGGTCTTGTTGGAAGCATTTTCGCCGTTTTCCGGCGCACCGGCCGGAGGCGTTTTCTCCGCCTCGGCGCTGAGCAATTTCATTACCGCAGCGAATTCGTCCTTCGTCTTCGCTCCCTTACCCATGCCGCTCCTCTTTCGCGAAGAAGCTACGGATCGCCTCGACTAATCCTTCGATGTCGTATTGCCGCGCTTGGATGTCGATCTTTAATCCTTGCTCGCGCGCTGTTTTCGATGTGACCGGGCCAATACTTGCCACTTGCATGCCTTTTGGCCACGGCAAACCGAGCGCGACAAAATTTTCCACCGCCGACGAGCTCGTAAACGTGATAAGATCGGCGCCTTCCTCCAATAGACGCCGCCGCGCGCCGGTAGCGTCGCGCGTCTCTGGAACTGTGCGATAAGCGAAACCTTCGTCCACGATTGCTCCCAAACCCGAGAGTTCCTTGGGGAGCACGTCTCGCGCCTTTTCCGCCCGGGCAATTAGAATTCGCAGGTTCTCCACGCCTCCCTGCTTCGCGAATTCGCGCACGATCGCTTCGGCCACGAATTCCTCCGGCTGAAGATCGACATGCAGATGATAATCCTTCACCCGCTGCGCCGTGGCCGGTCCGATCGCCGCGATCCTCACTCCGCCAATTTCCCGCGCATCGTCGTAGAGTTTGAAAAACATTTCAAAAAATGCCTCCACGCCGTTTGGGCTCGTGAAAACAATCCAGTCATAGGAATGCGCATCTTGCACGAGCTCGGCGAATTCGCGCAGGTCTGTCGGTGGTTCGATTCGGATCGTCGGTAATTCTACGATCTCCGCGCCGAGAGCGCGCAATCGGTTGCTCAGCTCGCTCGCCTGCTTGCGCGTGCGCGTGACCACGATCCGTTTGCCTGAAAGCGGACGCTTCTCATACCAACTCAAGTTTTCGCGCAGCGCAACAACATCGCCAAATACGGCGACCGCCGGCGCTTCGAACCCAAGATCGCCAACGCGTTGCGCGATGTTCTCGAGCGTGCCGACCAACGTTTCCTGCCGGCCGGTCGTCGCCCAACGAACCAACGCAACCGGAAGATCTTTGCGCGCACCCTGTTCCATCATCCGCTGCGCAATCGCTTCGATCCGCTCCACGCCCATTAGCATCACTTGCGTCCCGCCCAGCTTCGCCAATGCCGCATAATCGATCGAGCTTTGTATTTTCGTCGGGTCTTCGTGCCCGGTGAAAAACGTGACGTGCGAATTTTGTGCGCGATTCGTCACTGGAATGCCTGCGTAAGCCGGTCCCGCAATCGCCGAAGTAATTCCGGGAACAATCTCGAAAGCGATTCCTGCATCGACAACCGCTTTGGCTTCCTCCGCGCCCCGACCAAAAACAAAAGGATCGCCGCCTTTCAATCGCACCACTTGTTTTTCTTCACGCGCTTTTTCGATTAACAGCGCATTGATCTCATCCTGCTTCAGCGCGTGTTTGCCCGCCTCTTTTCCAGCGTAAATGATCTCCGCGTCTTCTGGCGCCCAACCCAGCATTTCCGGATTGGCGAGATGATCATAAACGATCGCATCCGCCCGCTCGATGCACTCTTTTGCGCGTAACGTCACCAGCCCAAGATCGCCCGGTCCCGCGCCTACGAGATAAACTTTCCCGTTTCCTCTCTCTCTCTTGCTCGTGCTCATGCTCGTAATCGCTACTTCTCGATCTTCCGAAACAATTCCGCCGCCAATTTCTCTACGTCTTCGCTCGGCCCCTCCACCGCGCCCTCGCGCGGCGTCGTCGCTCCGAGATCGAAAACCTGGGCGCGTATTTTCATGAGTGTTCCTTCCATGATCGCCAGAACTCCCACCGGTTGATTGCAATCGCCCTGCAACCAGCGAAGAAATTCGCGCTCCGCCCGCAAACAAAGTCGCGAGTCGAAATGATTCAGTGGACCAATTAGCGCCTGGACCCGCTCATCCCCGCTGCGCGCTTGCAGCGCGATCACCCCCTGTCCGCCGGCCGGCAAAAAAATTTCCTGCGGAAGAAGCGCGGCTGGAAATTCGCTGCCCTCAAAAATCACGCGTTGATCTTTTTTCGTCAGCCCGAGACGCTCGAGCCCGGCGCGCGCCAGGATGATCGCGTGCCACTCGCTTTTGGTCAGTTTGCCCAAGCGCGTCGGCACATTGCCGCGAAGATCGACAACCTCCAGATCGGGACGCTTCCAATGCAGCTGATGTTTGCGGCGCACACTGCCCGTCGCGACAATTCCGTTTTTGGGAAGGGAATGCAGATCGCACGGGGTGGTTGCAACCAGGACGTCATCCACGGGCGCGCGCGGCAGGACGGCGGCGATCTCCGTTCCCTGCGCCAGTTTGCTTGGTAAATCCTTCGCGCTGTGCACGGCCAGATCGACATCTCCTTTGACGAGCGCGCGTTCAATCTCCGCGGTAAATAATCCCTTTCGAC
>WNFR01000592.1_pt1 | contig 66440 bp, 48 predicted proteins | sample 5400221 | NCBI WGS metagenome assembly WNFR01 (sample SAMN13153357, study PRJNA577476) | soil metagenome | isolation source: 40 cm soil under Madrone tree | place: USA:California | collected 2016-06-14
ACGGAAGTTCCTTTGTAGGATTCCGGAGTGCAATACGACTTGCTTTTTCCGTCGAGGGTGCAATACAGATCGGTTTCCGGCGTCCACTGGACATAATTGCCGACTACCAGATCTAGGTGGCCGTCTTTGTCATAGTCCACCCACGCGGCGCTGGTGCTGAATTCCTTGGGCCCCAGCAGGCCGGTTTTTTGCGTGACATCGGTGAACGTGCCATTGCCATTGTTGTGAAAAAGGCGGCTCTGGCCGTAGGCGGTGACGAAAAGATCGTCGAAGCCGTCGTTGTCGTAATCACCAACGGCCACGCCCATGCCGAACATTTCCACGTCCAGTCCCGCCTTGCGGGTTACGTCGGTGAACGTGCCGTCATGATTGTTGTGATAGAGCTTGGGTGTGGAGTGTTTCAGAACGTGGCCGGGCCAATCCATGCCGTTCACAAGAAAAATGTCCGGCCAGCCGTCGTTGTCATAGTCAATGAAGGCCACACCGGGTCCCATGGTTTCGGGGAGGAATTTCTTCCCGAAGGCGCCATGGTTGTGAACGAAGTGGATCCCGGCCTGTTGCGTGACATCACGGAACTGCACCGTTGAGATTTCCGGCGCTGCTCCGATTCCTGTTTGTCCCACGAGAACTACCGCCAGCGCTAGAACTAGCATTGTTGAGAGCGAACGCTTCACCATTCCCCCAAGTGTCAGTCGCGGCCTACGCCGAGTGCATCAGCGGCGCGATTGATATAGTTAAACCAGGACGCGATCAGCGTGATCTGCAAAATGCCGCGATCGTCGAAACCAGCGGCGCGCAGGTCGTCGTGATCTTCCGGGCCGCATTTCGTCGCGTCTTTCGTCAGCTTCACCACGTAGTCCAGCATCGTGCGGTCCTGCTCGCTGATTGGCGCAGTCCGATAGTCCGTCCGCAGCGCATTGACCATCGTTTCATCCAGCGTGACCCGACGCAGAAACTCTGCGTGTGATTCGATTCAATAATGGCAGCGATTCGTTACAGAAACCATGGTGGCGATCATTTCATGCTGATGCCGCTTGAGAGGCAAATCCGGCGACATGAGCGCGCCAAACGTGCTGAAAGCATGGAAGAGCACGTCGGGGAGAAGCGTATGGCTCGCCACAATGCCGGAGGTTTCGCCGTCATTCACAGGATGGACGGGCGTAGCGTATTCGATGGGATAGAGCTTGCGCTGCGCTTCCATTGCGCCTTTGACGCGATCGTCTTCATCCATTCGGACAGTCTTGATCCAGGTCATTCTTCGAAGCTCCTTGCACCGGCTATCATCCGGAGAATTATTCCGAACCGCCGGGGCGGGTACGCTCCCTATTTACATTTTGCGCCGACGCACGCGCAGCAACCGGCTTCTTGGCCTGCGCCGGCGTAAGCGCGACGCTGACGTGTTCGTGAATCGCTTGCCGCTCGTTATTGTCCTCGGGATGAGTTTGGCGGTAAGGCCCGGTGATTGCCTGCGCCGATTCATCGGCCTTGAACCGCAGATATCGCGCTTTGTGTTCGTTCGCTTTGGCGTCGTTGCCGAGGCCGTTGTAGCACAGCATCAGGTTGTAGTGTGCCTGAAGGTCTTCGGGATCGATCGAAAGTGTCTGTTCGAATTCCTTTACCGCATCGGCGTAGCGCTTCTCCAGAAACAGAACGCGGCCAAGTTCGTTGCGCACAACACGGTCGCGCGGGAACTGCGCGAGCACGATTTGCAAATGAGCGATCGCGTCGTCGTATTCGCCATCTTCCTTGAGGGCGCGCGCGTAAAAGAAATTCGTCCGCGCAAGCCGCGGGTTGATCGACAGGGATTTCTCCAGCACTTTTCGCGCGCCGGCAGTATCCCCCTCCTGCACCAAAACGCGGCCGATGTTGGTCCAGCCGTCGGGATTTTGCGGGTCCGCCTGTGTGATTTTCTCGAAGGCCGCGGCGGCGGCTTTCAAATCGCCCTGCAAGAAGAGCCCGATCCCGTAGTCGTTCCAGCGCGTCCAATCTTCTTTGGTGCTGGCTGTCTTGGGTTGGGTAGCGGCAGAAGTTCGCGGGAGAACCCGCAGAGTCTTGGTGTCCTCCGCAATGATGATGATGGGAAGATCGGGAATCGCCTTGAGGTTGCCGGACACCTTCGAAGTGTCGCCGGTGAAAACGAACTCACGGTCGTCGTAATCTGGCGTCGTCCCTGCCCCAGCGCGGTGAAGCTGCGCCGTTGTGTCCGCTTCGACGCCCGCGAACGAGAAATGCGTATTGAACCAGCTGAACTTCCGGTAGTTGAGGCGGGCATGCAATGTGATCTTGTCGCCCGCATTTTCCGGAATGTGAAGACGATAGTGCGCGGTGTCCGCCGCGCCCGGAGGGATCAGATGGACGTAGACAACGGAGCGAGTCGCCCAGGCGTTTCGTTTGTTGATGGGATTGCCGTGCCTATCGATCTGCAGCGAACGATAGAAGTGCGCGCCAGGCTCGACCCGACCTTTGCCATCGTCCTCCACTTTCCCGCTCCAGAAAATCACTTGGCCTTTTTCATCAGTGGCTTGCAGCTCAAGCCATACATCGAAGGCGTCAACCGTGCCGCCAGGGAAGAAATGCCCGACCTTGCGGGTGCGCACAACCACATCCACGCGAGCGTCATCGCCCCGGCGCACCGCCGCATCCGTGCGATCGATGGGAGCGGTGACGGGGCGGACTTCGCCGGCTGGGCCTTTCGGCAATGAAATATCAGATTCTTCGCCGACGGCGAAAGTCGTCGAGAGTTCCGGCTTTCCAATTTCGCTCCGTATGGGCGCGTTCGTTTCTTTCTCCGCGGGCGAGATCGCGAAAATATCGACGCTCAATTGTTTGTCCTGAAGAAACTTTTTGGCGAACTCAAATTGCGCCTGGTCCTGGTTCGCAGTGGGCACCGCCGTGTTCGCGCCGGGGAAGCGATGCGAATGCACCAGGCCATTGACGTTGCCGTCATCGCTCGAGGGCACTTGGGGCATATGGCAATCCGCGCAATTCATCGGCGACTTCGGGTAGTAGAAGGCGCGCGCGCCCTGCCCGGAAACGCCGCTGGCCTGCCAGTTGTCATATTCATTGAAGCCGCGAATCCACCGGTAATGATTCACTGGGATGTCCAGATGGACCTTGTGGCACGAAGAACAAAACTCCGCGGTGTCCGCGCGCATAAAGGGCTTCAGGAAAGTGCGGCGGTGCGGCTCGGGGTTCAGGCGAACCACGAAGTCGTGCAACCTGCGCACCAACGGATTCTCGCTGGCCGCCAGCTCGTGGAGCTTCGGGTACTCCAGGAAAAAATCGCCCTGGCCCATGGTGCTTTTCACTTCAACAATGCTGTGGCACATCAGGCAGCCGAGGCCGGCGCGAGCTTCCGGGCGATCAACGATCTGCTTGATAGGGGTATCGAACAAACCGCTGTAGAGCAGCGCGGGATCGTGGCAGCCCGCGCACCACTTCGAGGAACGCACGCCGGCGACTTCCTGCATGTACTCGATGCTCTTGCGGTACCACTGGTTGTTGAATGAGGAGAAATGGTGCATCGAGCTGTCCCACTGTTTGTAGATATCCGCATGGCAGCGCTGGCAGGCGTCGGATTTCATGAAGTACTTGGAGGGAATGTTGCCGCCATGTTTAGTTTGCGCGGAGCTGGGGAAGAACTTCCCCTGAGGGCCGTCACCTTCGCTGTCCATCGTGTCCGGGGGCATCAGCGGATTGGAGATGCGATTCGCGTTCTTCCAGGCGACTTCGCGCGTCCACCACGTTCCTGCAGCGATACCCGCCGTGAAGAGCGTCAGCGCGGCAAATCCCAAGCCGCGCCGGATGACGCCGTCGCCCAGCCACCCTTTTGAAAAGAGCCATGAGGTTGCCAGAAAAAGGGTGCCAAGAAGGCACAACGCAATATGCGCGTATAGCCACGGCTTCAGCCGAAGGGGCGTACCAATTTTGATCAACGCGATTCCGAGAAGCGCTCCCACACCCAGCGAGATCCAGCCCAGACGGGCCAGCAGTGATTCTTTGCGGAGCAACCGTACAACGTAAAAAAGGAGAAGAATCGTTAGGACGACTCCGATCGCGACATGGAACAATTCCACAACGAAGTAGGAGATCGTGGCCGAGGGATATCCGTACAGGTAAACCGCGCTGACGGTCAGCGCGGCAAGAATTCGTGATAACCACCGCTTTACAAAATCAATTTGCATCATCTCCACCTGTGTGCGCGGTTTGCGGTTATCAAAACTGCGGCCGGATGTTTAGATAACATCCGGCCGCGATTCAGTTTGGGGTGCCCCGAAGCGAGCCAGGATCTGGCGGAGCCGGAGGCGATGTTGCTAGTGGGCACACTTATATGTTTTAACGTGGAGGCTGGCAATAATGTAAAAGCATTAGAAACCGAGCTGAGCATCTATCCCCTTTGTTTCCATGCAGTTGTACGTTTTTCCGGCACGCAAATCTTTGTATTCCTCCGTGCGCCCGCTGGGCCAGTCGATCACCACCCGATCGATTTTTTCACGCGAGCCGAGGCCAAACGTTACCGGCAACTCCGATTGAGAAAGGTAGCTGGAGCCCCCCCGGACCATCCGCGATTGCGTTTGCCCCTCGTAGAAAATGTGCACCGACGAGCCGATTGCATCGCAATTCGACTTCGTGCCCTTTAAGTGAAATCGAATGCTCCGATGTTGTGCCGTTTGATCGTTCCGGTATAAGTACGCTGGACCGTTGTTGGTGGTCATCAGGATGTCCAGATCCCCGTCGCGGTCGAAATCTCCGCAGGCCAGTCCCCGTCCAACTTTTGGAGTCTCAAACCCTCCTCCGGCCTCATCCGCGACATCACGAAACCTTCCGCCGCCCCGGTTCAGGAAGAGTTGCGGCGGTTGCGCGTATCCGGTGTTGCCGCGGATATTCCGGACAGTTTCATCGATGTGGCCATTGGCCACCGCCAGGTCCAGAGCGCCATCAAGATCCACGTCGAGGAACATGCACCCAAATCCGAGAGTGTTCCTGGATGCTGCCCCGATGCCGGATGCAATGGACACGTCGTCGAAAACTCCCGGAGCGGTGGCGCGATACAGACCGATCATTTCGTTGTCGAAGTTGGTGATGGCCACACCGGGTTTACCTGAACCATCGAAATCTCCGGTGTCGATGCCCATGCCGGCGCGCGCTTTTCCTTCCGTGCTAAACGCCAAGCCGGCCTCCACCGCGACATCCTTGAATTTCCCGTTCCTCAAATTGCGATAAAGCTTATTGGGCTGCGTATCGTTGGCTACCAGCAGGTCCGGCCAGCCGTCCTGGTCGTAGTCGAACATCGCTACTCCGAGAGATTTTGAGCTGCTGTCAAAAATGCCGCTGGTGGCGGTCACGTCTTCGAAAGTTCCGTTGCCGCGATTGTGGAAGAGCCAGCAGGTATCCCCGCGATACGCTTCCGGAGTGCAATACGATTTGTGCGAACCATCGAGGCTGCAGAAGACATCGTGCTCGGGGGACCAGCGCACGTAGTTGCATATAAAGAGATCCAGCAATCCATCCCGGTCAAAGTCAATCCACAGCGCGGAAGTGCTGAAGCCCTGGCGCCCGACGAGACCGCTCGCACGCGTGGCATCAACGAAAGTTCCTTTGCCGGTGTTGCGGAAAAGCCGGCTCTGCCCCACGCAAGTGATAAAAATGTCCGGAAGACCATCGTTGTTGTAGTCGCCCACGGCCACGCCCATTCCATACATCTCAACTTCGAGGCCAGCGCTCCGCGTCGCGTCCGTAAAGGTTCCGTTGCGGTTGTTCCGGTAGAGCCGCAGCGTGGATCGCTGGCGCTTGTGTCCGGGCCAGTCCATGCCGTTCACAAGCAGGATGTCTTGCCAGCCATCGCCGTCATAATCGAGGAACGCGCAGCCTGCGCCCAGGGTCTCGGGAAGCAATTTGCCGCCATAAGCGCCGCTGTTGTGCCGGAACTGGATACCGGCCGCGTTCGTAACATCGGTCAGACGGAATCCCAGGGAAGAGGCTGGATTAGCGAACGTCCAAGGTGGCGCCGCGGTGGTTAGTCCTGCGCCGATTGTCTTGAAAAGGAAGTCTCGCCGGTTCACGGCAGATTCACCAGACCATTTCGAATCGCGTAGACTACCAGCTCTGCCGTCTTGTGAATGCCGAGCGTGTCCATGATATTGGCGCGGTGGACCGCGACGGTGTTCGCGCTGAGATTCAAGTCCGCCGCGATTTCCTTGTTCGACTTCCCGGCCACGATGTGTTTCAGGATTTCCAGTTCGCGCGGCGTCAGTCCTCCGCCGCGCTCCCCTTTGAGGGCGTCGGGGCGGGAGACTTGCGGGTCCAGCACGGTCATACCTACCGCGATGCTCTTCACGGCGCTGACCAGGTCGAGGTCCATGGCATTTTTCAGCACGTAGCCGCGCGCGCCCGCTTCGAGCGCTTGGCTTACCAGCGTTTCCTCGGAATGCATGCTCAACATCAGGATTCCCGCTTCCGGAAATTTTTCCAGGATTTTTCGTGTTGCTTCGATGCCGCTCAGTTCCGGCATCGCGCAGTCCATCACGGTGACTCTGGGCCGTAGCTCGCAGGCCAGGCGCACGGCTTCTTTACCGTCGCTGGCTTCTCCAACGACGGAGATATCCGGGTCATCTTCCAGCATGCGGCGGAATCCGCGGCGTACCAGCGCGTGATCGTCGGCCAACAGAACCGTTATCTTAGGCGCCATTGGCATCCACTTTTATCCGGGGAATCTGGAGACGGACCTTGGTCCCACCTTGCGGCCGCGGCGAGATTGCCAACGTGCCGCCAATCAATTCGGCGCGTTCCCGCATGGCCACCAACCCTATCCCGCGTTGCATCTTTGCTGCCACGAAACCCTTGCCGTGATCTTCCACTTCGAGTTCCAGCGAATCCGGCAAGAACCTCAGCCAGATCCAGGCGTCGCTGGCTCCAGAATGCCGGCTCACGTTATTCAGCGCTTCCTGCAGCACGCGATAGATATGCACGCCCGCGCTCGTCTCCACGGGAAAGGACTGTCCCGTCTTCTCGTAATGCAGCGCCAGGCCAGTTTGCCGCCCCACCGTGGGAATATACCAGTCGAGAGTGCTCTCTAACCCTGCCTCATCGAGTAGCACGGGATGAAGCGCCTGGGAAAGCGTCCTGATATTGTTCAATGTTGATTGCGCGATCTCCTGCACCTCCTTCAGGTCATCGCGCAGGGGCGATCCTTCCGGGGCATGCTTGCCCGCGCGGCCCAGCATCGATCCGATCGCCGTCAGGACCTGCCCGAATTCATCGTGAAGTTCGCGGGAAATGTGCCGCAGTGCCGATTCCTGTGTCGAGATCAATTTCTGCGCCAAGTCGCTGCGCTGCTCGGAAAGCTCTGCCAGGCGCGCAAAAATCTGGCGGTTACTGCGAGTCAGGTACAAGCTCGTCAGAACAATGGCGATGAGCGTTGCGGCTAGAAAAATATAGAGCTGCCGCTGCACGCCATCGTAAATCTGAGCGATGCGCGAGGCGGCCTGCTCCTCGCCTTCGTTGTTCCCGACCAGCAGCCGTGAAACGGCGGTGCTGAGGGCCTGCTGCCGCGCCTGGAGCGACAGGCGAATCTGTTCCCGCGCCTCCGCATCCTTGCCGTTCTGCGCCAGCCCGAACATCCGGTTCACGGCGTCCCAGAACTGCGCTACCGCTTGAGAAAGAAACAGCCGCTGCTCCGGAGTGCGGTTGGCTCCGGCCAGGCTCTCTTCCAGTTTCAACCCGGTGTCCAAGTCCTGGTGAATACGTTCGAACTGCGCGGTCCATGCCGTCAGCGGATAAGGTTCCGTGGTGTCCAGCATGTCCCGCATGGCCAGCGCGATGGAATTGAGATCGTTCTGGACGCGCAATAGTTGGAGTGAGTCTTTCCGGTTTCGATCCACCATCTCGCTCTGAAGTTTTCGAAGCCCGGAGAGCTGAATGGTGATGTAGGACGCGTAAGCCAGCACGGCGGCCAGCGTGATCACCAGTCCCAGCAGCAGTCCGTTCGTGGGTGAGCGTTGCGAGGATGCGGCATTCTGCACGGGCTAAGAATACCTCACGCCGCCGTTTGACGGCGGAGCAGAAGCACCAGGCAAATCAGGGTAGTCGCGCAGACCAGCGGCACGAGCAATCCTACGCGCAAGCTCCCGGAATATTTGGAGACTGCTCCGATCAACCCAGGGCCTGCAGATCCTCCGAGAGACGCCAGTGCAAAGAGGATGCCCCCAATATGTTTCGCGCGCGCTCCGTACCATCGCGAGAGCCAGGCAATGTAAATGGGGTAGACACTCGCGCATCCCAGGCCGGCCAGGAAGACCGCCACGGTGGCAACTGGCAGAGATCTGGATGCGATCAACAATGCCGTTGCTGCCGCCGCCAGACTCAGAGCGCCCAGCACCATTTTTCTCTCGTGCAGGCGCCGCAGAACGAACGGTGCGGCGCCGCGCCCGGATGTGAGGCCCGCATAGAAAAACATCGGCGCCAGCGTGGTCATGCCAGTAATGCCATTCGCCAGCCGCTTGGCATACTCTGCGGACCAGATGCCGATGCCGTTTTCCATCGCTACATAAATGAAAAACATTGCGGCCAGCGCAATCGTGACTCCCAATCCGATCGCCGGGGATGCTGCTGGGGCCGTACTCACATCCTTTGCGTGTTTCTGCACACCGAAGGAGACGAACAACAGGCCCAACACGAGAATTCCACCAAAGATTGCGGTACCCGTCAGCAGGCTAGCCAGCCGGTTGTGTTTCAGCGCCAGGGCGATCAATGGGGAACAGGCCATCGCTCCTGCGCCCCATGCGAAATTGAGCTGGTTCAAGAGCGACGCGCTCTTTGTTCCTCCCAGTTCCGCAACGAACAAATTTGTTCCGGGAGTGATCAACCCATAGCCCAAGCCGAAAGCCGCGGTGGCCGTTAGAGCAACGCCGTGCGTGTCGGCGTTAAGGGATGCAAGGCCTCCTCCCATTAACGCATAGCCCAAAACCAAAGGTGGCTTATATCCGCGCCACGCGGCGATCGCGCTGGACGCTAGTGTGCCTCCCAATGCCGACAGGAATTGAATCGTGGAGAAAAGACCGGCCTGCCCGTCATCGAGAGACCATCTCTTGATAAAAATGGGCAGCATGGGACCGATGATCGTGGTTGCTATTCCGCTCAGCACAAAGCCGGCAAAGAGCAGGATGAGTAGGTTGCGGTGGCTTTCCGTTTCTATGATGGCTGAATTTTGTTCGCTCATGGGTGATCCGCCATTCTGAAGGACGCCGCCCTTTCAAGCAACTTGGCGTTTTTGGGAAAATCCTTCCGCCTGGAATTCGAAAGTTCGATACTCTTTAGCATTCAATTCTCTGGAGTGATGGTCTCCCATGATTGAAGTCGGCCTCGTAGGATTCGGTCTCGCCGGCCGGGCGTTTCACGCGCCGGTGATTCGCGGTGTCCCTGGTTTGCATCTCGCCGCCATCGTGCAGCGTAGCGGCACGGAGGCAGCGGAGAAATATCCTGACATTCGAATCGTGCGGAGCCTGGATGAATTGCTCTCGATGGCGGAGATTCGCCTCGTCGTGATTGCCACTCCCAACGAGACGCACTATCCCTTCGCGCGGCAGTGCCTTGCGGCAGGCCGCGATGTGGTCGTCGACAAACCATTCACGACAACTCTCGAAGAGGCTGTTTCGCTCGTGCAGTTTGCGAAGGACGCCAATCGCTTGCTCACTGTCTATCAGAACCGCCGCTACGACGGCGATTTTCAGGCTATTCGAAAGCTTGTCGCAGACGGAATCCTGGGCCGCATCGTCCGATTCGAAACCAGTTACGACCGATTCCGCCCGCAACTCAAGCCCGGCGCTTGGCGTGAAACGCGACGGCCCGGCAGCGGAATCCTATTCGACATCGCGCCGCACCTGATCGATCACGCCTTGGTCCTCTTCGGCCTACCAGAAGCCGTAACCGCCGACGTTCGAATCGAACGTGAAAACGCCGCCGCCGACGATGCCTTTGATATCACTCTCCATTATTCGAACGGCATGCGCGCGGTTCTTCGATCCAGCATCCTCGCCGCCGGCCCGCGTCCACGCTTCGTCTTATTCGGCACGCAAGGCAGCTTCGTGAAGCAGTCCTTTGATCCTCAGGAAGCGAATCTGCGAAGTGGCAATATCCCAGCCGATACGTCGTGGGGCGCCGAGCCGGAAAAAAATTGGGGCGTCCTCACCGTCGCCTCGGGAGATTCGTTCGAACAGCGGCGCATTCCTTCGGCCAACTGCGACTACCGTGATTACTATTCGAATGTCCGCGACGCCATTCTAGGACGCGCTCCGTTGGCTGTGACTCCCGAATATGCTTTGAACGTGATGCGCCTCCTCGAGCTGGCGCGCGAAAGCAGCCAGAAACGCCGCACGATTCCGTGGTGATGTGCGGATTTTCGTTCGAATAACACTTTTCAGCGAGCTTCGAAGAACTTCCGCGTATAATCTGTTTTCTCTGGAAAGGAAAGGAGCGGCACGCTGCCCATGACCATCGAACTGGCACCCTCGATTCTTTCCGCAAACTTCGCGCGGCTGGGCGAAGATGCGAAAGCGGCGCTGGATGGCGGCGGCACTGTGCTCCATTGCGATGTGATGGACGGTCACTTCGTGCCGAATATCACGATTGGACCGCTGGTCGTGGCATCGCTGAGGAAAGCTCTTCCCAACGCCATCCTCGATTGCCACCTGATGATTGAACACGCTGACGAGTTCATTCCCGCTTTTGCGGAAGCCGGTGCGAGCTGGATCTCCGTGCACCAGGAAGCGTGCGTTCATCTTCATCGCACGCTACAGCTGATTGAAGCGCAGGGCTGCGAGCCGGCCGTGGTCATTAATCCTGCCACGCCTGTTCACACACTCGATGAAGTCCTGGATATGGTTCATCACGTTCTGGTGATGTCCGTGAATCCGGGATTTGGCGCGCAAAAATTCATTCCCGGCGCTCTCCAGAAGATCAAGACTCTCGCAGAAGTCCGCGAGTCGCTCGGCCTGTCGTTCCGCATCGAAGTGGATGGCGGCGTGGCGCTTGATACGGTGGGCGATATTGTGCGCGCGGGCGCGGAGTTGCTCGTTGCCGGCAATGCTGTCTTCAGCCAAGGCGACATTCGAGAAAGCGCGAAAAAACTACTGGAAGCGGCGCGCTCCGCAACACTTACCCGCGCTTGAATGAGGCCGCGCGCGTAAGAATTTTAACGGACGCCTAAACTAAAGGTCTGTTTCTTTTTCCTACTGCTCCTGATAGTTCCAAGTCAGCCCGCCGTCAACGAAGAATGTCGTTCCCGTCGCGTAATCGGATTCCGAACTCGCCAGGAATGCCGCCATTGACGCTACGTCTTCCGGTTTGCCCAGCCGCTTCAGCGGGATGTTTTCGAGCAGCGCGTTCAACTTGACGGGGTCGTTCAACAGCTTCGTGTTGATGGGCGTTTCGATAGCTCCCGGGGCGATGTTGTTTATAGTGATGCCGAGCGGGGCGAGTTCGATCGAGAGGTTGCGCGTTAGCATTTTCACGCCGCCCTTGCTAGCGCAATACGAAGTGAAATGCGGGAAGGAAAGCTCTTCGTGCACGGAGCTGATGTTAATGATCTTGCCGCCGGCCTTCGCCTGCATGCGGTGCTTCACGAATGCCTGCGTGATGAAGAAAAGACCTTTTAGATTTACGTTCAGGACGGCGTCGTAATCTTCTTCGGTAGCGTCCCAGAAATCCGCGCGGCGTTCGAGTCCGGCGTTGTTGACGAGGATGTCGATCTTTCCAAATTGCGCCACGGTGTCCGCGATGAATTTCCGCCCGTCCACGACGCGGCCCACGTCGCACTGGAATCCCGCGGCCTTTCGTCCCAGCTTCTGAATTCCCGCTGCCACTTCCTCGGCTCCCGCTCTGTTTGAGCGGTAGCAAAACGCCACGTCGGCGCCTTCCCGAGCGAACCGCTGCGCGATCGCCAGCCCGATCCCCTGGCTTCCGCCCGTAATCGCCGCTACCTTGCCATCCAGCTTGTTTGCCATGATTGTCTCCTTACGCCTTGTTCAGGAGTGTGATGCACGAGGACGGGTATTATCTCAAGGATCGGCTTACGCTGCTGCGCTTCTCGCGCCGAGCAGAAATCCTTCCATGGTCCACTTATCATGATAGAGACAGGGAAGTGTTGCGAAATTCATGCGTTCTCTTGGTGTGCCAGCTGACTCACCACCCCGTTCAACTCCCCTCGCCCACGGTTGAGCCGAGCACCCGGCAGTTCCGCAGGGTGCAAGGGACCCTGTCCTTGTGGCCAGTTAATCTTCTGTATGTGCGGTCAATTGACCGTCCCGGGGAGGCCGCAGCAAGCTATCCTGTGAGGAGGAGAATCGCGATGAAATACATACCGTTTGCGGTTGTTCTTGCGGCGCTGATTCCCTCGCAGGTTTACGCGCAGAATACACAATTCTCGGACTGCCGGACGCTTGAGGCCGCAGGTAACAATATCGGGCCGGACGAAGCTCTTGTTAATGGAATGGTCTGCAAGGTGGTTAAACCCAAAGCAAGTCCGTCAGTTCCTACGCCAGCTTCGGGAAAAACCGCAGAAACTGAGAACCGCCAGGCCCTCCTGGGCATTATCGAGCCGGAGACGCTGCGATCTAAGGTGAAGGCGGAAGCGAACCCGCCAGGGGTTGTACGGACGCCGACGCCAACTTCCGGAAAACCCGCCGAGACTGAGAGCCGCCTGGCCCTCCTGGGAATTGTCGAGCCGCAGACGCTGCGGTCGAAGTCGAAGGCAGAAGCGAACCGGGCAGGGAAAGTGGCGACACCTCAAACAGGCACTGAGCCTGAGCCCGAAACGGAGCCGGGAGCGAATGTAACGCCGCAGTCTGCACGGTTTGAGATGAAACACAATGCAAGCTTGGGAGATATTGCGCGGGCATATCAAAAAAATTCGCAAGCTCAAGCAGCCGCTGCGGCGGAAGACGTAGTAGAGGCAAAGAAGCCATCCCCTGAAATGATACTGACGGCAGCACCGACGGCTACTGCGCCAGAAACGGCAACGACTGCGCCGCTTCAGCTGGGCCAGAAGGCGAACGCCTCGAAAACACCAGAATCGTCGACGCCTGAGGCGACTCCGGAAGCCACTCCGGCAGCAATTACACCAGCTTTGGCAACACCCACCGAACCTCAGCCCGCAGCGAAGACTGAAGTTCTCGCGGCGCCACGAACGCCAGTGGCCCCGGAGAAAGCCGAAACAAATTTGCCAGCGGTCGTGGCAACACCGGTCACAACTCCAGAGCCTCAGCCCGCAGCGAAGATTGAAGTTTTTGCAGCGCCACAAGCGCCAGTGGCTGCGGAGAAGGCCGAAACAAATTTTCCATCGGTTATGGCAACGCCGGTCACAACTCCGGAGCGTCAGCCAGACGGGAATACGCACGTGTTTGCATCGGGAGGAGCGCCGCCGTCTCAAGTGAAGCTCGAAGCGAGTCCTGTGGCAGCTCCGGTTGCAGAAGAAGTCGCATCTAGCGAGCCAGAGAAAAGCATTACGCTAGGAGTGTTTGTCAAGCCGAAGGCGGCGTCATCGCCGGAGACGAATCGTCCGCCAGAGGTTGTTTCTTACGGCAGCGCCCAGGAAGATGGTTTCAATGACGGGCAACGAACGGGGTGCACAAAAAATGTGTCCTTAGGAAGCCTGGACAAGGAGAAACTATTTCTGGCCATTCCGGAGTGGGCAGCGAACTGGTACGAAAAGAATCAGAAGAGGTTTCCGGGAATGTGCTTCTCTGACTCGCCCATGCCCGGAGCGCAAAATTACTTGGTTGTCTTTTACACGTCCGCGCCGGCGGCTCCTGGAATCGACTCGCTAAAGAAGATATCTGCTTCGGCCGACATGTCGCCGCTCTCGGGAGTTGGAACTTTCACGACGAGCTACGGCTCAACGTGGCACTACACCTACGACCGAACAGCGACGACGACGGTCACTTCCGTGTTGGTGGAAAAAGTGCCCCAGAACCTGCAGCCAAATGTTCTGTATGCCACTGCGTACACTGAGCAAGGCATTCCGATTTCTCAGCACTGGCCCACGCCCATAACCAAGAGGGGCAAGGAAACTTCCGGAAAGCCGGAAAAGCCAGAAAAGCAAGGAAAGCCCGGAAAGAACCGGGATGCGTCGCTCCCCGCAATTCACATGATGGGCGAATTGCTGAACGAAATGGCGGAAGACATCGCGAAACGCTAGCCCTTCCAGACGTACTTGCCGCAGGTGCAGGGGACTGTCTCGGTGGGATGTTTCTTTTGCATTGGTTGCCGACAAACTGGACATTGTTTCTGCCACATATACATACCCGTCTGTTCTTCCGACTGGCCCGCTAGCAAAAAAAAGTGTACTAGGCCGGGATTCGGCTGTCTGTCCCAATAGGCACAAAAGCATTTCTGTCCCTTTTTGGACGGATGCTGCACTCTCGACGAGTTAGTCTGCTCGAGAATATAGATTCACCTGGGACTCCCGCTTCAGATGCGCTCCAGTCAAGAACGGATGTCCCGGCTGAATCGCCGAATGGAACTGCTCCCGGTCATATTGGAGGTTTCAGGATGACGTTTTCGCTTAAGGCAGCGGACCGGACGGGCGCCGGTCTGCCATGAGGAATCATCGTACAGAAAATGCGGTTTGTCTCGACATGAAGAAGAAGACCTGGAAATTCGTTTTCTTGACCGTGTTGGCCGCCGGCAGCCTGCTGTTGGAGAAACGGACGGGGAAGCAAACTCTCACCGAAGTGCAAATAGAGACCAAGGACGGCCCACTATACCGTGTTCTTGCGATCGACGGCACGGCGCTGAACCCCGACCAGCGGCAGCAGGACGACGCACGCATTGGCCGGCCTATGAAAGATCCGAGGTCATTGCTGAAGTTGAAACAAGCGCAGGCCGAAGACGAGGTCAAGCTCGAGAAGCTCATGAACTTGATGCCGGAGGCTTTTGTTTACGACTATGATGGAGGCGAGGACAATTTTCTCCGTATCAAATTTCGCCCCGATCCCGACTACAGTCCGCCAACTTACGAAGCCCGAGTAATACACAGCCTCGCCGGAACCATTCTGATCGATTCGGAGCAGAAGCGCCTGACAAAAGTCGCGGGGCATCTTATGAATCGCGTAAAGTTCGGTTACGGGCTGCTGGGGCGAATTGACAGCGGCACAGTGGAGCTCGGGCGAGTGGCGGTCGGCCCACAACAGTGGAAGACCGACTTCATCAACATTCACTTCTCAGGGCGAGTAGCGATATTCAAGACCATCAGCAAAGAGCAATATGAGCGGCGATCTGATTTCCACGCGGTCTCCAGCGATCTCAGCCTCTCCGACGCGAAGGATCTTCTTATTTCTGGCATCCTTCCGCCTCGTCAAGCCCCGTAAGCCACTGAATGATTTAATACGCCTTTTGTACCCAGCCCTCGGGCGCTGGGCCAGCTGCTTGCTCGTGTATGGCACCGGGGGTATCTTACCCAAGTGCGCTAGGCGATGGTGACATCGGGGCTCAGGTAAACGTCCTGGATGGTATTCAGGAGTTGCACGCCTTCCTTCATGGGGCGCTGGAAGGCTTTGCGGCCGGAGATGAGGCCGGTGCCGCCGGCGCGTTTGTTGATGACGGCGGTGGCTACGGCTTCTTCGAAGTCGTTGGCGCCGGAAGCGCCGCCGCTGTTGATCAGACCTGCGCGACCCATGTAGCAGTTGGCGACCTGGTAGCGAGTCAAGTCGATGGGATGGTCGCTGCTGAGGTCGGTGTAGATGCGCTTGTCGAATTTGCCGTAGCTGGAATCGCCCATGTTGAGGGCCTGATAGCCGCCGTTATTTTCCGGGAGCTTCTGCTTGATGATGTCCGCCTCGATGGTCACTCCGAGATGGTTGGCCTGGCCAGTGAGATCGGCGGAGAGGTGATAGTCCTTGTCCTTCTTAAAGGCGTTGTTGCGGAGATAGCACCAGAGGACGGTGGCCATGCCGAGCTCGTGGGCCTTCGCGAAGGCCTGGCTGATTTCCACGATCTGGCGGCCGCTCTGGTCGGAGCCGAAATAGATGGTAGCGCCCACGGCTGATGCGCCCAGGTCATAGGCCTGCTGCACAGTGCCGAAGAGAATTTGATCGGCCTTGTTCGGGTAGGTCAGCAGTTCATTGTGATTGATCTTTACGATGAAGGGGATTTTGTGAGCGTACTTGCGCGCGACGGAGCCGAGCACACCGAAGGTGGAAGCGACGGCGTTGCAACCGCCCTCGACCGCCAGTTTCACAATGTTCCCACCATCAAAGTAGTCGGGATTTTTCGCGAAGCTTGCGCCGCCGGAGTGTTCGATGCCTTGGTCGACGGGCAGGATCGAGAGGTAGCCCGTGCCGCTAAGGCGGCCGTGGCCGAACATGCGCTGCAGATTTGTGAGCACGCGTAGGTTGCGGTCCGTCACCGCGTAGATGCGGTCGACAAAGTCCGGGCCGGGAAGATGCAGGCGCTCCTTGGCGATCTTCGGCGACTTGAATCCCAACAGGGAATCCGCCTTTGCGCCGAGATAAGTTTCAATTTTTCCCTGGATCGTGCTGGTTGCCATTTCTTTCTCCTCGTTTCAGGTGCGACCGCCAAGCGGTCGGTTCAAGTGTGACTGCCATGCAGCCAAACCAAGCGTGACCGTAAAACGGCCAACTATTCTCCAATTCCAATCGAAAGCATGCTGCCGGCGGCAGTGTCCGCCAGCCAAAGCAGTTTTCCGTTTTTCGGCTGGAGCAATTGCGCGGGCAATTGTTCCGGCTCAAACGGCCCTTCCAGCACGGCCTTCAGTGCGGGAGCTTTGTCCGCGCCCGTAACCATGAAGATGACTCGCGCGGCGTTGCTGGCACCCGGCGCAGTGAGTGTGATGCGTTCCGCGTACAACTTGCCCACCCAGTTTCGCACGGCGATGCGCCCATCCGCATGCAAAGCTTTCGTTCCAGGGAAGAGCGACAGCGTGTGCCCTTCGTTGCCCATTCCCGCCAGCACGAGATCAAAGCGCGGATACTCTCCATCCTTCAGTTTGAAATATTCGCGCAAAGCCTTTTCGTATTCTAGCGCGGCCCGGTCCGCATCGGGATATTCGCCTTTGATCCGCGTGACCTGTTCCGGTTTGAGCGGCGACTTTGAAATCAGCGTTTCGGTCGCCATGCGGAAATTGCTGTCCGGATGGTCGGGTGCCACATGACGCTCGTCGCCGAAGAACAGATGTATTTTATCCCAAGGGACTTGCGAGCGCAGCGTGGGATCGTTAACCAAGAGGCTGTAGAGCGCTTTCGGGGTCGATCCGCCTGCCAGCACTGCGTTGAATGAGCCTTTCTCGCGTACCGCCAAGGTTGCTGCTTGAACGAACTCCTGCGCTGCGCGTTTGGCGATGGCTGCGCCGTCCTCGAGGATTCGAATCTCACGCTCCACGCGCACTCCACTCAGGTGATGATTCCCGTCTTATCCGGGGCGGCAATCCGGCCGCGGTTGTCGACTTCCTCTTCGCCGATGCGCCGCCACGAGCGGCCATCGCGTTCCAGCAAATCGTCCGCCTCGATAGGACCCCACGAGCCTGCCGCATAGTTCGGGAAACCGCGGGCGGGCAAAGCGTGCCAGACGTCCAGGATGGGCTGAATCACGTTCCATCCGGCCTCGACCATGTCCGAGCGCTGGAAGAGCGTGGCATCGCCCGCCATGCAATCGCGCAGCAGTCTCTCGTAGCCAGTGCTGTGCTCCAGTCCGAAATAGGTGGTGTAATCGAAATCCATATTCACAAGGCCGAGCTTCATGACCGAGCCGGGAACCTTTGCGCCGAAGCTGAGCGAGATGCCTTCCTCGGGCTGAATATGGATGACGAGGCGGTTGGTTTCCAGATTTCTTACCGTGGTGTTACGGAACAGGACGAAGGGAGTCCTGCGGAACTGGATCACGATCTCCGTCGTGCGTCGCGCGAGCCGCTTTCCCGTGCGCAGATAGAACGGCACGCCCGCCCAGCGCCAGTTGTCGATTTGCAATTTCAGAGCGACAAACGTTTCCGTGTTCGAATCCGGCGCGACATCCGGTTCGCTGCGATAGCCAACGACGCGCTCGCCGTCCACCATGCCGGCACCGTACTGGCCGCGGACCATGTTTTTCAGGACATCTTCGGGATTGAACGGCTGGATGGCGTGCAGGACTTCGGCTTGTTTATTGCGGACTTGATCGGCGTCGAAGGAAATCGGCGGCTCCATCGCCGTCATGGTCAAGAGTTGGAACAGGTGGTTCGGCACCATGTCGCGCAGGGCGCCTGCGGTCTCATAGAAACCGCCGCGATGCTCCACGCCGACGGTTTCCGCCGCGGTGATCTGAACGTGGTCCACATAATTGCGGTTCCACAACGGCTCGATGATGTTGTTTGAAAAGCGAAAGACCATCACATTTTGGACAGTCTCTTTGCCGAGATAGTGGTCGATGCGGTAGATCTGCTTTTCCGTTAGAACCTGCTTCAAGTCCTGGTTGAGCTGCTTCGCCGATTCCAGGTCATGGCCGAATGGCTTTTCGACGATCACCCGTGCCCAGCGGCCGTTCTCTTCCTTCGTGAGGCCGGATTCGCCCAGCTTCTTGACGATCGGAGAGAAGAATCTTGGGGCGACAGCCAAATAGAAGAATCTGTTTCCGAGCGTGTTATGAAGCTTGTCAGCCTGTTCAATTTGCTCTTTCAACCGATTGTAGGCTTCGGTGTCCTGAAAATCGCCCCGGACGTAGTAGATCCGCTCGGCGATCCCGTCCCAGAACTTTAGGTCGACCGGTGTCGGAGCATACTTGGGAATCTCTTCGCCCAGCATCTTGCGAAAGCTCTCCGTGGTGTAGTCGTTGGTGGCAAAGCCAACAATGGCGAACTGTTCCGGAAGAAGATTGTCCTGAGCGAGATTGCAAAGTGCGGGAATCAATTTGCGTTTCGTGAGGTCGCCGGTCGCGCCAAAAATAACCATGACGCAAGGCGCCGCGGTGGGATTCGAATCTAGGTGGTTCGGGATCATCGCTGGAACTTCCTGTCTTGGGATCCTAAACGTTTTGCGTAATTTCTAATGGCCGGACTTCTTTTCGACGTGCCCGCCGAATTGGAAACGCATCGCGGACAATACTTTTGCCGCAAAATCGTCTTCGCCGCGTGATGTAAACCTCTGAAACAGAGATGCGGTCAGAACGGGCGCGGGCGCGGTGGATTCGATGGCGGCGAGGATGGTCCAGCGGCCTTCGCCGGAATCGGAGACGCGGCCCGAGAAGCGTTCGAGCGTCGGCTGATCGAGCAGGGAAATGGCGGTCAGATCGAGCAGCCACGAAGCCACGACGCTGCCCCGGCGCCACACTTCCGTGACGTCCGCGAGATTGAAATCGTACTGATAGTGTTCGGGATTCCGCAGCGGGGTAGTTTCCGCGTCGGCTTCGCGGTGGGACTTGCCCGCGTTTGCGTGCTTAAGAATGTTCAAGCCCTCGGCGTACGCGGCCATTAGGCCATACTCGATGCCGTTGTGCACCATCTTGACGAAGTGGCCAGCGCCGGACGGGCCGCAGTGAAGATAGCCTTCCTCGGCGGTGCCAGGCACCTTGTCGCGGCCGGGCGTGCGATCGACGTTGCCGCGACCGGGCGCGAGCGTTTTGAAAATCGGATCGAGGCGCTTCACGACGTCCGTTTCGCCGCCAATCATCTGGCAATAGCCGCGTTCGAGTCCCCATACGCCGCCGCTGGTGCCGACGTCACAATAGTGGATTCCCTTGGCGGAGAGTTCTTTCGCGCGGCGGATGTCATCGATGTAATAGGAATTGCCACCATCGATCACGGTGTCGCCGGATTCGAGTTTGCCCACCAAATCGTGTAGCGAGGCGTCGACCACCGCGGCCGGCACCATGAGCCAGATTGCGCGGGGCTTCTGCAGTTTTTTGACGAAATCATCGAGCGAGGTTGCTCCAGTCGCGCCTTCGCCTTCCAGTTGTTTGACGGAATCCACGCTGCGGTCATAGACGACGCACTTGTGACTGTTCTTTTGCAATCGCCGGACCATGTTGGCGCCCATTCTTCCCAGCCCGATCATGCCAAGTTGCATCGTGTCCGCTCCTCGTTTTATGCGAAAAAAATGGTTCAGTGATTTACGCGATTGCCTTTTGCACGGCTTTCGTGAGCGTCGCGAGCCCGGACTTTAGATTCTTCCCCAGGTGGACGCGCAAGGCGCGGCGGCCGCGCTCGGCAAGAACCGCGAAGTCGCCGCGCGCTTGCGCGGCTTTCACGATCCCGAAGGTGTATTTCTGCCCGGGCACGGGAAGATCCTTGGCATCGTCGCAGGTGATCTGCAGAAAAACGCCGCTATTGGGCCCGCCTTTGTAGGCTTGTCCCGTGGAGTGCAGGAATCGCGGGCCAAAGCCGAGAACGGTGGCCACCGTTTTCTTGTCGCGCACGGCGTGCCGAATCGTTTGCAACGTCTTTTCATTCGCGAGATTCATCGTAATGTAGCCGAGGACCGCAAAATAGTCACCTGCTCCCAGGCGCGAGAAATGCGCTTTCAAAACGTCTACCAGCTTCGTGCCACCTCTCAACGCGGCGGCATTTTTTTCATCCGCGAAAAGCTTGATGCCTTTCTCTTCAAAGAAAGGCGATTCCGGTGGGAGACTTCCGGTCGTTTCGTACTGGCTCGTCAGTTTTTTGGTTTCGATCTTGCTGGCTTCGACGTCCGGCTGGTTGAAGGCGTTGATGCTGATGATGGAGCCTGCGACGGCGGTGGCGATTTCCCAGCGGAAAAATTCCTGGCCGAGATTATAGGTGTTCGGCAGAGTGATGTGCACGACGGGATGCCCGGCTTTTTCGAGCGCAGCGACCGCGGCATCTTGCGCCTTGTTGGGCTTCGATGCCAGACGCAGATAAGCGAAGACGCGATCGTTGCCATAGGCAGCTGGCTTGGCGAGGCGTTCGCGATCAACCGGAATAATGCCCTTGCCTATTTTTCCGGTGGATTCGGCAATCAATTGTTCGAGCCACGCTCCAAGATCGAAGATTCCCGGCGAAGTGACGATGGTGAGTTTGTCCCGGCCATGATTCGCGGCGACGCCCAGGATGGTTCCTAGGATGACGCCTGGATTCGAATCGGTGGAAGTAGAAGCACCACACGCCTTGACCATCTCTTCGGTGTTGTTCAGGAATTTTGCAACGTCCAGGCCCATGATAGCGGCGGGCACCATGCCGAAGTTGGAGAGCGCGGAATAGCGTCCACCGATGCTCGGCACACCCATGAAGATCTTGCGGAACTTATCAGCTTCGGCGACCTGCTGCATCTTGGAGCCCGGATCGGTGATGGCGATGAAGCGATTGCCGGCTTCTTTCTCGCCCACCTTGGCCTTCACGCGATCGAAAAAATATTGTTTGTAAATGTTGGGCTCGAGTGTGCTGCCCGACTTGCTCGAAACGATGCAGATCGTGCTCTTGAGGTCCACTTTCGCTTCAAGGGCTTTGATTTGCGCTGGGTCGGTGGAATCAAGAACGTGCAGCTCGGGAAAACCTTTGATCTTTCCAAAGGTCATACACAGAACTTCGGGACAGAGACTCGAGCCACCCATCCCCAGCAAGAGCGCATGCTTGAATCGCGCCTTCTTCAGGTCCTCGGCGATCTGCTTGAGAGCGTCAATGTGGGCGAGTTGCTCTTCGGTGATGGTGAGCCAGCCGAGCCAATTACTCTCGTCCGTGCCACTCCAGAGCGAAGCATCCTTTTGCCAAAGGCGCGCAACTTTATTGCTCTTCTTCCACTCTTCGAGCGACGAAGCAACGGCCCTTGCAAGCGGACCGGGCAACTTGTAGGTCTGGCGGTTTAAACTCACGCACGCACCCCTGCGTTTTTGCCCACGGCATCCAGCAGGGTCTTGAAGGCGTCGGCAAATAGCTTGACGCCGTCTACCAAAAGCTTGTCGGTCACTTCCTTCATCGAAATGCCCGCCTTGGCGAGGTCCGCCATCGTCTTCGCGGCTCCCTCAACGTTTTCGGTAAGGCTGGGGCGCAGCTTGCCGTGATCGCGGAACGCATCAAAGGTTGCTGGCGGAATCGTGTCGACAGTGTCTGCGCCGATCAGTTCTTCGACGTACATCACATCGCGATACTTTGGATTCTTGGTGCTGGTGCTGGCCCAGAGGAGGCGCTGGGTCTGCGCACCCTTGGCCGCAAGGGCCTTCCAACGCGGCCCGCCGAAAAGTTCCTGATACTTCTTGTAAGTGAGCCTGGCGTTGGCAATGGCCACCCTGCCGCGGAGGCTTTCGAGCAGAGCTTTCTGTCCGGCGTCAGTAGTGGTCTTGAGCTTTTCGTCGATCTTGCTATCAACTAGGGTATCGATGCGGCTGACGAAAAAGCTGGCGACGCTGGCGATTTGGCTGATGTCTAGGCCCTTTGCAGCGCGGGCTTCGAGAGCGGATAGGAACGCTTCGGCGACTTTCTCGTAAGCGGACTGTGCGAAGAGGAGAGTGATATTGATGTTGATACCTTCTTCGAGCGCCTGGCGTATGGCGGGGAGGCCTTCGGGCGTACCGGGAATCTTGATCATGACATTCGGGCGATCCACGGCCTTCCACAGGCGGCGAGCTTCGGCGAGCGAGGCTTTCGTGTCGAAGCCAAGAAACGGTGAAACTTCCAGGCTCACGTAACCGTCGCGCCGCTTCGTTTCCGTATACACCGGCTTGAAGACATCGCAAGCGTCCTGCACGTCGCGGATGGCGATTTTTTCGAAGAGGCCGTTGGCATCGAGCTTCTTCGCGTCGGGCGAGGTCAAGATACCGTCATACAGATTGCTCCCCGTGATGGCCTTCTCGAAGATGGCAGGGTTGGAAGTCATGCCGCGAAGGCCGTCATCATTGATGTATTTCTTCAACTGGCCGCTGGTGAGCAGGTCTCTGCGGATGTAATCCATCCAGGGGGATTGCCCGTAGGCGAGCAGCCCCTTCAGTGGGTTCGCTCCCTGGCCGGTGCCTAAGCTCGGTATCGTCGTGGTTGTCGTCATACTGGTTCTCCTTCATATCGAAAAATCGTCGAATCTCTATTGTACCTCTCGGCGGGGTGAGCGCGCCTCTCGCCCCCGCTACCGGTCGTTTTTCTTACTGTTTCAAGCCCGCCGCGAACTTTGCTTCCAGCGCTTTTACTTTATTGAGCCGCCGCACGTGCCGCTCTTCGTTTGTAAACTTTGCGCCCAGGAACGCCTTCACCAAATCCTCGGCGAGCTTCGAGCCGATGATGCGCGAACCGAGCACGAGCACGTTCATGTCATCGTGCTCCACGCCTTGATGCGCGGAATAGGAATCGTGGCAGACCGCTGCGCGGATCCCCGGCAGCTTATTTGCCGCCACGCTCACCCCGACGCCACTGCCGCAGATGAGCACGCCGCGCTCGGCCTTGTGGTCCAGCAGTGCCCGGCCCACCGCTTCGGCAAAGTCCGGATAATCGGAAGGATTTTCATTGAACGCGCCGACATCCAGAACATCGTGTCCTAGGGAGCGCAGCAAATCGCCCATGCCTACCTTCATTTGAAATCCAGCGTGGTCCGAGCCAATCACGATCTTCATTGCCGGCTCACTTTCCGAGGACTTCCCTCGCTGCCGCCACGACCTTGTCTGCTTCCATGCCGAACTTTTTCAACAGGTCCTTCAGCGGCGCCGATGCGCCGAAGCTGCGCATCCCAATTATCTTGCCCTTCGGGCCGGTGTAGCGCTCCCATCCAAACGTCGAAGCCATTTCCACCGAAACCCGCGCGCTCACACTCGCAGGGAGAACACTCTCCTTATAAGCAGCGTCCTGGCGTTCGAACAGCTCCCATGAGGGCATGCTGACGACCCGCGCCTTAATGCCGGCCGCATTCAATTTTTCGCCTGCTTCCACGCAAAGAGGTACTTCGCTGCCGCTGCCCATGAGGATCACATCGGGTTTCCCGCCCGGAGCATCTGCGAGAACGTAAGCGCCCTTCGCAACGCCTGCGGCGGGCGCATATTTCGTGCGATCGAACGTGGGCATGGCCTGGCGCGTCAGAACCAAAGTAGAGGGCCCATGCGTATGTTGCAGGATGATTTTGTAGGCTTCCACCACTTCATTGGCATCGCCCGGCCGCAGAATCAGCATGTTCGGCATCGCGCGCAAAGATGCCAGTTGCTCGATGGGCTGGTGCGTCGGTCCGTCTTCCCCCACGCCGATCGAGTCGTGCGTGAAAATGTACATCGCAGGGATTTCCATCAACGCGCCGAGGCGCATACTCGGCCGCATATAGTCGCTGAAATTAAAGAACGTCGCGCTGAACGCGCGGAGTTTCGACAGCGTCATGCCATTCACGATCGCGCCCATGGCGTGTTCCCGCACGCCGAAGTGGATGTTGCGCCCGCGGTACTCGTTTGGGTAGAAGTCTCCCGCACCCTCAAACGTCAAGTTCGTCTTGTTGGACTTGGCCAGGTCTGCCGAGCCGCCAATCAGCCAGGGGATATTCTTCGCCAGGACGTTGAGAGTTTTTCCGGAGGATTCGCGCGTGGCCATGCCCTTCGGATCGGCGGGGAAGCTCGGCAAGTCCTTGTCCCAGCCTTCTGGCAATCTACCGCTCTGCATCCTGTTCAGTTGATCCGCCTGCTGCGGAAACTGCTTCTTGTACTCCTCGAATTTCGCCTTCCACGCCGCGCGGACCTCGGCTCCGCGTTTTCCCACGCCGTTCTTGAATTGGTCGTAGACTCCATCGGGGACCAGAAACTTCGCATCTTCAGGCCACCCGTAGTTTTTCTTCACGAGTTTGACTTCCGCTTCGCCCAGCGGCTCGCCATGCGCTTCGTAGGAATCCTGCTTGTGGGGCGACCCGTACCCGATGTGACTGTCCACCACGATGAGCGTTGGCTGGTCTTTCGACTTGAGAAAATTATCGTAGCTGCGGGCCAGCATGTCCAAATCGTTCGCGTCCGTGACGTGCGTGACGTTCCAGCCGTAAGCGACAAAACGCTTCATCACATCTTCACTGAAGGACCACTCGGCCGGACCGTCCAGCGTTACGTGGTTGTTGTCGTAGATCCAGCACAGATTGGACAGCTTCAGATGGCCCGCGAGGGAAGCGGCTTCCGACGCTACTCCTTCCATGAGGTCGCCATCTCCGCAGATCGAGTAGGTGTTGAAATTGAAGATTTCAAAACCGGGGCGATTGAAATTTTCCGCCAGCCATTTACTGGCAATGGCCATCCCCACGCTGTTGCCCGCGCCCTGCCCTAGCGGCCCGGTCGTGGTTTCCACACCAGTGGTTATGTGCGACTCGGGATGTCCCGGGGTCTTGCTGTCGATTTGCCGGAAGCGCTTGATCTCATCCATCGAAACGGCGAGATCGCTCGAAACCTCCCCTTTGGCATTGACCGCGCGCACGCCGGAAAGATGCAGCGTGGCGTAGAGCAGCATCGAACCGTGACCGGCGGACAGAACAAAACGGTCACGATTTGGCCAGGTGGGATCCAGCGGATCGTAGCGAAGGAAGCGCTGCCACAGAGAGTAGACCACGGGCGCAAGGCCCATGGGGGCGCCCGGATGGCCTGAATTCGCTTGCTGGACCGCATCGATCGCCAGAGTACGGATGGTATTGATGCTTAGAAGGTCGAGGTCCAGTTGACTTTTCGGCTGACTCACATTCGCTCCTGTCGCGGGCAGGAGGGCACCCGCAGATCATGATCAGGTTTTAGATGCACCGCGTTACGGATCGGGTCAAAGGATTTTACGCCAAAACGAAAAAACCCGCTCGCTTGAGCCCAGCCGTTGAACCCGTTTCAATAGTCTCCAGCGTGATTCTGGGATAAGCGCCATCAAAGCTAAGCATTTCGCAACGGTCAAACAGTAAGTCTGAGATGCGTTTGGGAAAATCCAGAACAGGCAGAAGCCCTCTTTATCTTACGAAGAACTCAGGACTAACAACCAGCCCCAGAAGCCGATCTCGGATTTGAATTGAGCGGAGTCCCCGCACATGTTACTTTTTCTTATCTGCCCTGCCCGGGTGGCGGAATGGCAGACGCTGAGGACTTAAAATCCTCCGGGGATTTTTCCTCATGTGGGTTCGACTCCCACCCCGGGCACCATCTCGCTTCAAACAAAATACTTAACTTGCAGCTGTACCAATTGGTACGATTATACCGGTTGCAAGGTTTACGCGCTCCATAGCGTCCCGCTGGCTCTGCGGAATCACGTGGGCGTGGATTTTCAACGTCGTCTTCACGTCGGTATGGCGCATCTGCGTCTGTAGAACCGTGATGGGCACAGACGCATCCGCCAACTCAGTCGTCAGCCCATGTCTAAACGCGTGCAAACCGCCACGTCGGGCATGCCCAGCTTCCGCAGCAGCGGCTTCAACGCATATTGGACGACGGACTCTCGCTTGCGTGGGCGGGTACAGGCGCGATTCGGAAACACTAGCCCTGTTGGGTTAGGTTTCCAATGAGTTTGAAAATAATTCCGCAGCACAGCTTCCAGTGCGGACGGCATTGGGAGTGAGGCTACAGAATTTTTTGTCTTGGGTTGACGGATTTCCCGCGTGCGGTCGTCGGCTGATTTGTTTACGCGGATGGTCTTGCGGTCAAAATCAAGGTCCGCTCGGGTCAGAGCAAGGATTTCGCCCGCCCTCATACCCGTATACCACGCAACGCTGAAAAGAGTTTTGTACGGCTCCTTTGCCGCGTTGATGATTTTCGTGGCTTGCTCACGAGTAAAGAATGGAACGTCGGCCTCTTGCACAGCGCCAAGCTCAAGGTCTTTGAACCGGACGTTGGGAACACGTATCCCGCAGCGTCCTGCATAGTTGAAAACCGCGAACACCGAACTGAGGATATTGATAATGGATTTTCTCGAAATGGATTTTCTCAGGGCGGTGGCAAATTGTTGAAGCTCCTGAACGCCCATTGCGTGCGGCGCTGAGGAACTGAATCGAGGGAGAACATGCAGCTTGAACGCCGATTCCCGCGCACGAACTGTAGCGGGGGATAGATTGGGAGCGACCTGCTCACGCCATAGTCTCACCGCATCGGCAAAAGTCTGACCCCGATACGCTGAAGCCACACTTCCCCGCCGACGGTTAACGTCCTGCATGATTCGGTCGTGCTCGCGACGTGCTGCACGTTCTGATATTTGGTTGACACTTCCGAGAAACTGACGGACTCGTTTCGATGTCGTTGCCCCGTCCGGACTCTGACCATCGGAGTAGTAAATGGAGTAGTATCCACCCGATTCCGTCACAAAACACCCCTTCTGAAACCGTCGTTTCGCCACAGGACCTCTTCTGCCCGTGGTTAACGGCGTTGCGACTGGAGGGTATACCGGCTCTGCTGCTGAATTCAACGCTTGAGGTTGCATTCACCGAACGAGCGTGTGACGGGAGCGGCGGGGAGGGTGTTAACCCCTTAAATGTATTCTGGCTGCTCGTCAGAGGTAATGGGGCCGGTATCGGAGAGAGGTAGCTCGCGTTGGCTTACAGCGTCAGCCTTCAAATCTTTGCAGAGTTGGCCGACGCGGGACGGGTGAATTCCAAATTCTTCTGCGACCTTTGGGCTATCCCCAAATCAATGAAAATACAGCCACTTTAAGTCCTCTGGAATCCGCACTTACGGTCTCCCCCCCCCCCGCAACCCCTTTAGAATCCGCACTTCCAAAAAACAGGGGGTGGGGGGCGGCACACGGGCGGCACACCCCATTCTGAAACTCGTCACTCGCCACGTATCCTGTACAATCCTCCGGATTCAACTGCGCTACCCTTGGCAGGTTTTGTAGTGAGATATTCGCGGAGGAATTCGTGACTTCGAGTGACAGTTTCGGTCTGATCGTGATCGGCTGCGGCCCTGCCGGTGAAAAGGGCGGCGCCCAAGCCGCCTACTTTGGCAAACGCGTTGCCATCATCGAGCGCTCCGAACATATGGGTGGAAGCTGCATCAATACCGGCACGGTTCCCAGCAAGACTCTTCGCGAATCCGCTCTCTACTTTTCCGGCCTCAAGCAGCGCGGCCTCTACGGAATCGACTATTCCCTCAAGGAGAATCTCACCGTCCACGATTTCATGCACCACGAGCGTGAAGTCGTCGACATGGAGCGCCGGCGCATTCTGAAAAACCTCGCACTACACCACATCGAACTCGTGCCCGGCCAGGCTGCCTTTGTAGACCCCCACACCGTGGCTGTTTCCGGCGCCCAGGGCACACGTCATTTAAAAGGAGAAGTCATCCTCATTTCCACCGGCTCTAAGCCCCATCGTCCCTCAGAAATCGCTTTTGACGACATCCACACTTTTGACTCCGACACCTTTCTTCAGATGGACCGCATTCCCAAAAGCTTGGCGGTCATCGGCGGCGGCGTCATCGGCTGCGAGTATGCCTCCATCTTCAAAGCCCTCGGTGTTGACGTCACTCTCGTTGACGGGCGTGATCGTCTTCTCCCATTTCTCGACAATGAGATTTCCGATCGTCTTCGCGACCGCCTCGCCGCTCTTGGCATGCATTTCTTGTTTAACGAACGCCCGGTCAAAACCGAAAATTCCGCCAGTAGTGTGCGCTTGACGATGAAGAGCGGCAAAATTCTCGAGACCGATGCGGCCCTCTTCGCGGCGGGCCGCCGCGCCGCTGTCGATGGCCTAGCTCTCGAAAAAACCGGCCTTGCCATCAATGATCGCGGCTATATCCCCGTCGACGAACACTACCGCACGGCTGTCCCGCATATCTATGCCGCCGGCGACGTCATCGGTTTCCCCGCGCTGGCTTCCACTTCCATGGAACAAGGCCGCGTCGCCGTCTGTCACGCTTTTGGCTTGAAGTACAAAGAGCGCGTCGCCTCTCTGCTGCCCATGGGCATTTACACGATTCCGGAAATATCCGCCGCCGGTGAAACCGAGGAATCCTGCAAGGAAAAGAAAATCGACTACGTCGTCGGCCGCGCCCTTTACGCAAACAACGCTCGAGGTCACATCACCGGCGACACCGCAGGCATGCTCAAGCTCATCTTTGCCCGCGCCGGCAAAAAACTACTGGGCGTCAGCATCATCGGCGAAAACGCCACCGAGCTCATCCACATCGGCATGATGGTCCTCGACAACGGCCTCACCATCGACGAATTCATCGAACAGGTTTTCAATTACCCGACGCTCAGCGAAACCTACAAGTATGCCGCCTACGACGGTCTCGGCAACCTCGCCGGCCACAAGCTTCGCGAAGGCTGATTGTAGTTCGGCAGCCAGCTGCCGCTTTTTATGCGAATGATTACCAGCAAACCGATGATCGAAAGGACAGCAAAGCCGGCAAAGCGACCAAAAGCAGCTCTTTCTGCTGCCACACTTTTAGCTGCTGCAACCTTATTTGCTTGCATTGTGCCTCCGCAAGTCTCCTTGGCTCCCGAGACCGCTCCGCGCTTCTACCTGGGCTTCGACCGCAACATCTATCCCGGTGACGCAGCCTTGCCGATTCTCCGGAAGACGTTTGTGTTCACTAGCTACTGGCTCAGTCCTCCGCCCGGAGAGAAAATAAATACGTGGCTCGGCAAACGCGAATTTCTTCGCTCCCTAGGTTTCGGCTTCCTGGTTTTGCACCGCGGCCGCGAGAGCGGCGAGCTCAAGAATGAAGCCGCGGCAAAACGAAACGGAACCCAAGACGCGAAGAACGCCGTAGCCGCTGCGAAGTCCGAAGGCTTCGCTTCCGGCACCATCATCTTTCTCGATATCGAAGAAGGCGGCCGTCTGCCCGCCAACTACCATGCGTATCTCGCCGTTTGGTCCGAAGAACTCACCCGCGCCGGCTATCATCCGGGTGTTTATTGCTCCGGAATGCCTGTCAAGGAAGAGCCAGGCATCACTATCACCACGGCCGACGACATTCGCAACCACCCCGCGTTACGCGACATCACCATCTGGGCCTATAACGATTTCTGCCCACCTTCGCCAGGCTGCACTTTCCCGCAAGACCCGCCCCCACCTTCTTCGAGCGGCATCGGCTACGCCGCCGTCTGGCAATTCGCGCAATCTCCGCGGCGCAAGGAATTCACCGCGCATTGCCCCGCCAAGTACGCACCCGACGGAAACTGCTACGCGCCCGGTGACACCGCCCACGCCTGGTTCCTCGACGTAAATAGCGCCGCATCATCGGATCCGTCAAGTGGCGGTCACCAGCAATGAATTACATTCCACAGGACTGGCAAAGAAAAAAGAGAAGACTCAGTTGGTGGGATTTCTCGGAAACTTGAAATAAGGCAGCCGCACACCCAGATCCATGATTTGATCCGCTCGGATATTTGGAGGCGCTTCGAATCCCTTGGTCCCACCGTTGGTTACGTAATCGTCTTGATCCACGCCATCGCCGCTCACGCCCAAACCGCCGGCCAGAGCACCGCTTCGAAATAAACCCGCACTCCCTGGAAAGAAAACGATTCCGCTCTTGTTCAAATTGGCCGCACCACTTTGAAATCCCTGCGTGCAGGGATTTGCCAAATCCATCGTGTACAGGTTGAAAAATGGCCCGGCGTTCGAACCGTCGATCCCCGGCGGATAGAGCGGCTGCGCTCCAAAACTAATCGTCCGGCTCGTTACCGCCGTTCCCATCGGCACACCGTTCAAATCCGCGGTCGTTCGAATGGCGCTGTTGAAATACACCATGTTGCGCGCTTTGGACGCCGCCACATCGATGCTGAACACAGTAGAATCCCGCATCCGCCGCAATCCGATGATCGTTCCATCCAGGTCGGCCACCGCGATCACCATGCGAGCTTTCGAGCCCAGCGGCAACCGAATCGCCGCGCGCGTGGTATTCGCGGTTGCTTCCGCGCTATCCAAAATCTGCTTCACATCCGTCGCGCTCAACCCGCCCAGCGGTCCCGCCACCGGCGCAATCAAATCGCCCTCTGGCGGCTGCCCCTGACTGTTTGCCGGCGACACCACATAGCTTCCCGTTCCCGGAACGGGCCCCGCAGATAAACCCGCAGGCCGCGCGGTCTGACTCACGAAGGGCAGCGCAATGCCTCCGATAAAAACAACTCCCGGAGCCGCCGGCGTCGGCCCAAACGTATCCGTTGGCCCACTGCGCGCCGAGGTCGATCCCGCGAACGCCGCATACTCCGCAACATTCAGGTCGCTCGAAGTTGTCACGACACCGATTCCGCCAACCACGACATTTCTGTAAAAAATCGGCACGCCGCCCGGATTCACGGACGCCGCATTCGAATCCATGATGTCGGCCTTGCCGGTCAGCACTCCAAGCCCGAACCCACCGCCCAGCGCGAGTGAAGGAGGAATCTTGCTTTGGAAGTTTGCATCATTCACCAGCGTGCAGCCGCGGTTGGTGTTCTCGATCCCATACAAATCCGCTGGAGGCTGATTCATCACACCGGGCGGGAAATGAATCCCGCTGATGAACCTCACTGTTCGCGACGAAAGCGGCGCCTGATCGTTGCTGAAAAATGCTCCGGTCCTCGCGAGCGCAACGGCCACGTCATTTGCATTTTGCACCTGCATAAAATTTCCGGTCGCCGTTGCCGGCGCATTTTGCGTTCGAAACACGCCCAGCACAAATCCCGCGCGGTCCACCACTGCTACGGCCATATCGACATTCACGGAATTCACCGCTGCCTGCACAATATTTTGCACGTCGGCTACCTGCAGAGCCTGCACCGTGGGAATTGGCGGCGGCGTCACCGGTGCGCTATTTCCGCCACCACACCCGATCAGCAGCATCGCGATCACTCCGGCGATTCCGAACGCCAGGAAAATGGCCAGCGCCAGCGTTTTCTTTCGTTGCTGTAACGCCCGCCGTGATTCCACTGGCTTCCGCAGTCTATGAGTTGTATGCATCGCGAGAGTACTTGCGTTCGTATCACACTCGTTTGCTGCTGCTCAACGCCTTTGCCGGCCCCTTGCGTCGAACTGGTGAACGTATCGCAGCTTTCGTTGCGTTATCGAATGACTCCACTCCTCCGGGAAAAGTGTTGCTCGCTGTTCGTCGATATTGTTATCTAGTAGTCGAATCCTGTTTCTTTCATCGATCCGATCAGGCCGAACGCATGATCCTTCTCTCCCCGCGGCAGGTTCGACGCGCGTTCTGCGCGGCTTGCTGCTTTGCCTACCTCGTTTTCACCCCGAGCGCAGCCGCAACTCTTCCATGTCAATCTCCTCCCGCTGCGCAAGACTCCGCAAAACAGTCTCGCGAATCCGGCCCGCCCCTGCGCATCCCCCGCCAGCAAGCGCAGACCACCGCCGCGCTCGATGGCCTCGTCCGTGACGCCGGCTTCTCCAACATCACTCTTCCGGTTCCCGCTGCAATACTCACACTGCACAACGTCCAATCCGGCGAAATCTTCAGCGCCACCACTTCGGGAGAAGGTGTGTTCCGGGTTTTCCCTCTGCCGCCGGGTCATTACCAGTTCCGCGTCGAAGCCAAGGATTACGCGCCGTTCATTCTTCCTGATCTTGCCCTGCAGCCGAACGAAGTCTTGACCCTTGAAATCTCACTTATCACCATCGCAGCCATGGAGGCGCGCTCGCGCCTCCCGCGCCTCCCCGAGCTTGGTCCTGCACTCTCTGCCGAAGCGCAACCTTCTTTCGGAGCCTATCGCGAGATCCGTCATCGCCTCGATTCCGATCCCGCCTACATCGAAAATATTTCACCGGACGCGCTTCCGCCTGTCGCGGACGTTTTCAACACCGTTCCAAACCGCTGGGCTCTCGAGCAACCCGATTACCGCCGCTACTCACAGAAAGGCGAGTACATTTACACCAAACCTCGTTGGTACGACCCCTTCAATCGAAATCGCTTCAAGGGTGACGAGCCCATCTGGCCCGCGCTTCTCGGCCAGCAAACTTTTCTGAACATCACCGCTTCTTCCGAATCCTTTTTCGATGGCCGCCGCGTCCCTTCCCCCAGCAACGTCAGCAGCGCGCGCCCGGGCAGCTCCGGTTTCTTTGGCAAGGGGGAACAAGATTTCTTCGATCAAACGCTTCGTTTCGCGTTTGATCTATTTCACGGCGACGCTTCCTTCAAACCCGTCGACTGGCGCATTCGCGTCACTCCGGAGCTCAGCCTCAACAATTTGAAAGTCCGCGAGCTCGGCATCGTCGGTCCCAATCCCCGCAGCGGCACGGACCGCTTCGACGATCACCTCGGCCTGCAGGAAGCTTTCGTCGAAGTGAAGCTCCACGACTTCGGTCCCAATTACGATTTCATCTCCGCGCGCGCCGGCATTCAGCAGTTCAACGCCGACTTCCGCGGCTTTCTTTTTGTCGACGAAGAGCCGGCCCTGCGCATCTTCGGTAACCTCCACAGCGATCGCATCGAATACAACGTCGCCTATTTCCATTTCCTCGAGAAAAATACCAACAGCGGCCTCAACACCTTCGACCGTCGTCACCAACAGGTCCTTCTCGGCAACGTTTACTTGCAGGATTTCTTTTTTCCCGGCTACACCTTGGAGTTCGTCGCCGCCTGGAACAAAGATGATCCCAGCCTCCACTATGACGACAACGGATTCCTCGTCCGCCCTTCGCCGATCGGCAATGTCATCAACCAGAATCCCGGTGCCGGCCCCATCCTCCACGGCATTCGCGTCGGCTATTTCGGCTGGCTCGGCAGCGGCCACATCCACCGGCTCAATCTCACGCACGCCTTCTACCAAGCCATCGGTGAGGACACTTTCAATCCCATCGCCGGACGCCGCGTCACCGTCAACGCGCAGATGGCCGCCGCTGAGATCTCGTACGATAAGGATTGGATCCGGTACCGCGTCTCCGCCTTCTACACTTCCGGCGACGCCAATCCTCGCGACGGCCGCGCTCGCGGCTTCGATTCCATCGTCGATCTTCCGAATTTTGCCGGCGGCCTCTTCAGCTTCTGGAATCGCGAAGCCATTCGCCTTCTCGGTTCCGGCATTCTTCTCACCGCCCCCGGTAGCCTGATTCCCTCGCTTCGCTCCAGCAAAGAAGAAGGTCAGGCCAATTTCGTCAACCCTGGCATCTTCCTGGCCAACGCCGGCGCCGAGTTCGATATCACTCCCAAGCTGAGGGGCTTCGCGAATTTCAACTTTCTCCGCTTCGAACGCACCGAGCCGCTCGAATTCCTTCTCTTCCAATCGCCGATTCACCACACCATCGGCGAAGACTTTGGCATCGGCGTCGAGTACCGCCCGCCTCTCTCCGAAAATATCGTCCTCACCGGCGGCGCTTCCGCCCTCCAACCGGGCCAGGGTTTCAAAGACATTTACACGAGCCGCACGCTCTTCTCGCTTTTCGGCTCCGTGAAGTTTACTTTCTGAGCCGCGCCGATCATGAACAGCAAACGCCAGCCCGCTCCTTCCTCTCTGCGAACCCTCAGCGTTCTTTGCATCTCTGCGTTATCTTTTTTCTTGGCTCTTCATGCAAGCTCAAAGCCTCCTGCACGCGCCCCGCAAGAGGCCGGCCCGTTTCGCGGCCAATCGCAGGAAGAAGCCGATCGCAAATCATCCGGCTGTATCTCCTGCCACACCTCGACGGACGAACTCACCATGCATCCCACGAAAACCGTTCATCTCGGCTGCACGGATTGCCATGGCGGCAACTCTTCCGTCTCGGTCAAATCCGGCGCCGCGCCGGACTCTCCCGAATACAATTCCGCTACGGAAAAAGCCCACGTCCAGCCCCGCGATCCTTCGTTGAAAAATCGCTCCGCGCTTCCCGAGCGCATGTACACGAAGTGGCTTGCGGAATCCGCCGAGTACGTCAAATTCGTCAATCCGGGTGATCTCCGGATCGCACCCGAAACCTGCGGGACGTCAGGCTGTCACGCCGCCGAGACTCGCGCCGTTTCTACCAGCATGATGACCCACGCCGGAATGCTCTGGGGCGCAGCGCTCTACAACAACGGCGACTATCCCGAAAAAAACACGCGCTTTGGCGAGAGCTACGATCGTAGCGGCAAACCGCAATCGATCAAGACTTCTCCCATGCCCACGCCCGAAGAAACCCGCTCCACGGGCGTGATTCCCGAACTCGATCCTCTGTTCCGCTGGGAAACTTCCCAGCCCGGAAACGTCCTGCGCGTTTTCGAACGCGGCGGCCGCAAAAAAGCGGAAATCGGCAATCCCAATCGCGAAGAAGATCCCGGCAAGCCTGACGACAAGCTCAGCGAACGCGGCTTCGGCACCGGGCTTCGCACCGACCCTGTTTTTCTCGGCCTCCAGAAAACGCGCTTGCTCGACCCCGTCATGTCGTTTCCCGGCACGAACGATCATCCCGGCGACTATCGCGCCAGCGGCTGCACTGCTTGCCACGTCATTTACGCCAACGACCGCAACCCTTCACACTCCGGCGCCTACGCGCAATTCGGCCACTCTGGCTTCAGCGCTTCGTCCGATCCGACGATTCCGAAAGACGAGTCCGGCCATCCCATCAAACACGTCTTCACGCGCTCCATACCGTCGAGCCAATGCATGATCTGCCATATCCATCCCGGCACGAACATGGTCACCACCTATTTCGGCCTCACCTGGTGGGACAACGAAATCGATGGCGACAAGATGTATCCGAAAGAGCAGCGCAATCCCACCGAGGAGCAGCGCTATCAATCCTTAGAACGGAATCCGGAAGCGGCCGCCGTTCGCGGCCTATGGAGCGATGAAAAATTTCTGGAGAGAGTCGGCAGTCCCGAATTTAACAAGCAGCTGAAGACCACGCAGTTCGCCGATTTTCACGGCCATGGCTGGATTTTCCGTGCCGTGTTCAATCATGACCGCAAAGGGAACTGGCTGGACGAGGACGGCAAGCAGATCGCCTTCGACGATCCCGACCGTTTCGGCAAAGCCGTCCACCTCGCTGATATCCATCTCGAAAAAGGCATGCAGTGCAACGATTGCCACTTCGCGCAGGACAATCATGGCAGCGGAAAAATTTACGGCGAACCGCGCGCCGCCGTCGAGATCGACTGCATCGATTGCCACGGCACGATTCGAAGGAAAGCCGCGTTGGTGGCTTCAGGCCCGGCAGCGCCGGAAGGCGGCCGCCACCTCGATGCGCTCCGCACACCCTGGGGTCTCCGCCGGTTCGAATGGCGCGGCGACAAGGTCATCCAACGCTCCATGTCCGAGGAAAACAAGGAGTGGGAGATCGTTCAGACCATCGACACCGTCACTCCCGGCAACGTGCATTTCAGCGAGAAATCATTTCGCGCGAAGCTCATGAACAAAGATGGCGTCGTGTCTTCGCACGTCCCGAACGAAGACGCCTCTCTCGCCCACGCCAACAGCAGCATGACCTGCTACTCCTGCCACACGTCCTGGACGCCCACCTGCTTCGGATGCCATCTGCAGATGACCGCCAACGCCCGCAAGCCCATGTTGCACAACGAAGGCCTGCTCACGAAAAACTACACCAGCTACAATTTTCAAGTTCTCCGCGACGACATTTATATGCTCGGCGTCGACGGCACCGTCACCGGCCATCGCATCGCTCCCGCGCGGTCCTCTTGCGCCGTGCTCGTCAGTTCGCAGAGCGCCAACCGCGATTGGCTCTATTACGCGCAGCAAACCATTTCAGCCCCTGGTTTCTCCGGCCAAGCTTTCTCCACCTTCGTCCCGCACACGGTGCGCGCCAAGGAAACCAAACAGTGCAGCGATTGCCACGTTTCCGCGAACAACGACAACAACGCTTGGATGGCGCAGTTGCTGTTGCAGGGAACGAACTTCATGAACTTCATGGGCCGTTACGTCTACGTCGCCACCGGCAAGAAAGGCTTCGAAGCCATCGCTGTCGCCGAGCACGACGAACCCGAAGCCATTTATGGCAGCGACCTCCAGCGCATCGCCTATCCCGACAACTACAAAAAGTTCGTTGGTCAGCATCGTGAACTGGGCGCGGCCGCCGAGCATCGCGGCAACGTCCTCGATATCCAGGCCCGCGGAGAATACGCCTACGCCGCCCTCGGTCCCGGCGGTCTACACGTCTTTGACATTGCCAACATCGACAACAAGAGTTTCAGTGAGAGAGTCACTACTGCGCCGGTTTCGCCGCTCGGCCAGAAGTTTTATGTTCCCACCAAAAATGCTCTCGCCATTGCCTCACCGTCGACACTTGCCATCGATCCCCTGCGCCCGCAATTACCGGAAAACGAGGAGCAGCCCATTCACCTCCTTTACGGTTTCCTCTACGTCGCCGACAAAGAGGAAGGCCTCGTCATCATTGGCGATCCCAATCTCAAATCAAAAAATCCAGGTGTCGGCACGCTCCTCGACGGCAACCCCGCCAACAATTTCCTGAAGCGCGCTCTCGCGTTCACCATCGCCGGCACCTTCGCTTATGTCCTCACGGACAAAGCCCTCGTCGTGGTCGACCTCGACAATCCGCTCGCCCCGCGCATTACCGCCAACATCGGCGCGCCCGCTCTCAGTGATCCCCGCGGCATCGCCGTACAATTCCGATATGCCTTCGTCGTCGATCGCGACGGCCTGAAAGTTCTCGAGGTTACGGATCTCGCCCAACCAAAGTTCGTCCCCAACGCGCTCGTCCCCCTCGAAGATGCCCGCAACGTCTACGTTGCCCGCACTTACGCTTACGTCTCGGCAGGGAAGCAAGGACTCGCGATCGTTGATGTCGAAAAGCCCGACGCGCCCACGCTCGATCAAATTTTCACCGCTGAAGGCAAGCTCAATGACGTCAACGATGTAAAAATCGGCATGGTCGCCGCCAGCGCATTCGCCTTCGTCGCCGACGGCAAGAACGGCCTCCGCGTTCTCCAAATCCTCTCCCCTTGGGACGACCCTTCCCATTTCTCCGGCTTTAGCCCGCGCCCCACTCCCAAACTTATCGCCACCTCTCATACCCGCGGTCCGGCTCTCGCCATTTCGAAGGGCATCGATCGTGATCGTGCCGTCGACGAGTCCGGCAACCAGCTCGCCGTCTTCGGCCGCCGAGGTGCCCGCCCGCTCAACCGCACTGAGTCCCACTCCCTTTATCTCCGCGGCGGCCAGCTCTACCGCGTTGCCGATTCCCCTGCCACCTACCCGTAGTCCTACCTCGGCCTCTTTCTCTCTTTCTTCGCCTCCGCTATCCCCTTCAGCGCGCTGAATTTGCTCCATATTGTTGCTATCTGGAACACTCATCTCCTTTCCTTTTAACCTCTTATCGCCACTTTGCATCTAACAAAGGTATAATGAATCGTTCACATCTTTAACGCATAGCACCCATTAAAATAATTCGTGGGGCAGTATCGGGGGAACGCGGTTAAGGTGTATCGAGTGAAGGTGAGGATGCTTCCCAGGGCACGCTCACCAAGAAAGGCAGCAACGGGAGTACTAGTACATGACTAAACAAATTCTACTGGCCAGCGATTTCGACCAGACGCTCAGCTTTAACGACTCGGGCGTCGTTCTTAGCGAGCTCATCGGCTTCCACGGCTTTCACGACAAGGTTAAAGGTCTTGCCGAGATGAACCTCGTCCAGCAAGGCGCGGAGCTCAGCTATCTCATTCTCCACGATCCGGACTTCCGCAAGGTCCGCCGCGAGCACCTCGTCGAAACCGGCAAGCGCATCCGTCTGAAGCACGACGTCGCTCTCTTTGCGCGCGCCTTGGACAATCTCTCCGAAGGCTACAAATTTCATTTCAACGTGATCTCCGCCGCGCCGCAGGAAATCATCCAGTCGGCGCTCGAAGGCATCGTTCCGCCGGACCACATCTTCGGCACGCGCTTCCGCTACAATGAAGTCACCGGCGAAGTCGACTCCATCATTCGCGCCTCCGCAGGCTGGGGTAAAATTACCGTGCTCGAGGAACTCCGCGCGAGCCTAGGCATCAGCCACGACCACATCATCTACATGGGCGACGGCAGCTCCGATCTGCCCGTCATGATGCACGTCAATCATTACGACGGCCTTACCATCGCCGTCTCCGAAGCCAAGTTCATCACGCGCGTGGCCAAGCGTACCGTCATCAGCGACAACGCCATGAGCGTTCTCGTCCCCGTGCTCGAAAAACTTCTGCGCTGGGACTCCGCTCGCATCCGCCGCCTCTTCGCTTCCTACGGCCTGACGTTGCTCGAGTGGGACAAAATGCGCACCGACCGGCTCACCATCCAGGATTCCACCGAGCACGTGTCGGTTGCCGCCGCGTCCCAGCTCGACGCACACTGACCGCAGCCGCAAAAGGTCTTCTCTTGTAGGGCGCAGCATCGCTGCGCCCCTATTTTTCTCCGCCTTCACAGTATCGCGCCCGTCCACGCCGGCATCCTAGTCTCTGATATCATTTTTGTTTTCCGGAGGCTTTCGTGTCCAAGAAATCCATTCTCATGCTGCTCGGCGATTACGTCGAAGACTACGAAGTCATGGTCCCTTTCCAGGCGCTTCAGATGGTCGGCCACACCGTCCACGCCGTCTGTCCCGGCAAAAAATCCGGCGACCATGTGCGCACCGCCATCCACGATTTCGAGGGCGACCAGACCTACTCCGAAAAGCGCGGCCACAATTTCGCTCTCAACGCCACGTTCGATCACGTCACGCCCGAAGACTACGACGCCCTCGTCCTCCCCGGCGGCCGCGCTCCCGAATACATTCGCCTCAACCCGCGCGTCATCGAAATCGTTCGCCACTTCTCCAAGACGAACAAACCCATCGCTGCCGTCTGTCACGCCGCTCAAATCCTCGCCGCTGCAGATGTTGTTCGAGGCAAAAAGTGCAGCGCCTATCCCGCCGTCGGCCCCGACGTCACCCAGGCCGGTGGCACCTACGTAAATCTCTCCATGACCGAAGCCATCGTTGACGGCAACCTCGTCACCGCCCCTGCCTGGCCCGCGCATCCCGCCTGGCTCGCCAAATTCCTCGTCGTCCTGGGCACAAGAATTGAACTCTAAATCCCAAACCAATTATTTGAATTCATTTATCCTAAAAAATTAATTGCGACTTCACCTTCCTAAAAACTCCCCCGAAGAGGATAATTTCCTGTTCGACATCCAACGAAAGGGCGATTCTAGAGTCATGGCTAATATCAACACCAAGCGAGGCGTCATCGGCATCCTCACCGGAGGCGGCGACGTTCCCGGTCTCAACCCCGCCATCCGCGGCGTCACTCTGCGCGCCTTGCGCGAAGGTTACCAGGTCATCGGCATTCGCCACGGCTGGGCCGGCCTCGTGGATATGGTCCGCGAGAAGGATTACGACAATTCCGACAATTTCTTCCTTCTCGACGAAGAGACCGTCGATCGTGCCGGCCGCACCGGCGGCACCTTTCTCCATTCTTCCCGCACCAATCCCGGCCGCGTTGCCAAGTCCAGCGTCCCCGCGCATCTGAAAGACAAATTCACAGCCGAGAAGAACGACCTCACCCCCGAAGTCCTCAAAAATCTGGCCTGGCTCGGCATCGACACCCTCATTCCCATCGGCGGCGACGACACGCTCAGCTATGGTGTCCGCCTCCACAAAGAAGGCTTCAAAGTCATCGGCATTCCCAAGACCATGGACAACGACGTCCCCGGCACAGACTACTGCATCGGCTTCAGCACCTGTGTCACGCGCACCATCCAAATGGTCAACAGCCTCCGCACTTCCGCCGGCTCCCACGAGCGTTTCATGGTCATCGAAGTCTTCGGCCGCTACGCCGGCTTCACCGCCATGCTTCCCACCATGGCCGGCGCCGCCAATCGCTGCGTCATTCCGGAGCACAAATTCAATATCGAGCATCTCACCGAACTGCTCGTTGCCGACCGCCGCAAAAATCCCAGCCGCTACTCCATCGTCCTCGTCTCCGAAGGCGCCATGTTCGAAGGAGGCGAAATGGTCTTTGAAGGGGAAGCCACCGACGCCTACGGTCACAAAAAGCTTGGCGGCATCGGCGAAATCGTCGGCGAAAAAATTAAGGACGTTTCCGCTAAATTCAACAACGGCAAGAAAATCGACGTCATCAACCAGAAGCTCGGCTATCTCGTCCGCTGCGGCGATCCCGATGCCATTGACTCCATCGCTCCCATGGCCTACGGCAACCTCGCTCTCGATCTCCTCCTGAAAAATATCAGCGGCCGTCTCGTTGTCCTCAAGAACGGCCACTACGACAACATTCCCCTCGAGACCGTCACCGCTACTAAAAAGATCGTCAACGTCAAGGAACAGTACAATACCGACCGCCTTCGCCCCCAATACGCCAGCTTCGAAATGCGCCCACTCTTCCTCATGACCAACGAGATAGGATAGTCTCTCTCCCGATATCTTGGGCAAGCGACGCCGACTGTTGAGGGAGGCGCTATCTACGTACTTGGGATTGACGTAGGTACCGGAGGAACGCGCGCCATCGTCATCGATGGCAATGGCCGCGTCGTCTCGTCCGCCACCGAAGAACACCAGCCGTTCGCTTCGCCGCAGATCGGCTGGGCCGAGCAACACCCCGAAGACTGGTGGCGTGCCTCCTGCATCGCGGTTCGCAAAGCTAACGCGAGTGCCAACCTTGGAGCCGAAGAAATCGCCTGCGTCGGCTTCTCCGGTCAAATGCACGGCGCGGTCATGCTCAACGAGCAGGGCAGCGTCGTTCGTCCTGCCTTGATCTGGTGCGACGTCCGCACCGAAAAACAGTGCCGCGATCTGACCGCCAAAATCGGCCACGAACGGCTGATTCAGCTCACCTGCAATCCGGCGTTAGCGAATTTCACACTTACAAAACTACTTTGGGTGCGCGAGAACGAACCCGACAACTGGAAACGTGTTCGCGCGGTCATGCTTCCGAAGGACTACGTCCGCTTACGCCTCACCGGCGAACGCGCCACCGATATGGCCGACGCTTCCGGCACGTTGCTTCTCGACGTGGCCCATCGCCGCTGGTCGCGGGAGATGTTGCAGGCCGCCGAAATCGATGAAAAGTCGCTGCCTGCTCTTTACGAATCTCCCGATGTCTGCGGAAGGGTTTCCAGCAAAGGCGCCGCGGAAACAAGTCTGCGCGTTGGTACTCCGGTCGTAGCGGGTGCAGGCGATCAAGCCGCCGGCGCCGCGGGCATGGGCATCGTCGCGGCTGGAACCGTCAGCGCCACCATCGGCACCTCCGGCGTCGTTTTTGCCGCTACCGATCGCCCCGCGCTGGATCCTCGCGGTCGCGTCCACACTTTCTGTCATGCCATTCACGGACGCTGGCACGTCATGGGCGTAACGCAGGCTGCCGGCCTCTCCCTGCGCTGGTTTCGTGACACCTTCGCCACAAACTCCAGTGGCGCGCGCGAATCCTACGATCAGCTCACCGCCGACGCCGCCAAAATCCCGCCCGGTTCCGATGGCCTCCTGTGGACGCCCTATTTGATGGGAGAGCGTACGCCGCATCTTGATTCCAACGCCCGTGGCGCGCTCGTTGGCCTGACCGCCTCGCACACTCGCGCCCACGTCGTTCGCGCCATCCTCGAAGGCGTCGCCTTCAGTCTGCGCGACACCTTCACCCTCTTTCGTGAAATGAATGTCCCCGTCACCAGCATCCGCCTCGGCGGCGGTGGTGCCCGTTCACCCTTGTGGCGCCAGATCCAGGCCGACGTCTATGGCCACGCCGTTGAGATCGTCGAAGCCCAAGAAGGCGCTGCCTACGGAGCCGCCCTTCTCGCTGGCGTCGGCGTCGGCCTCTGGCCGACCGTCGACGCTGCCTGCGCCGCCACCGTGCGCGTCGCTTCTCGCGTTAATCCCCAACCCGCAGCCGTCGCGGTTCTAAACGCCAGCTATTCCGCCTTCCGCCGCGTCTATCCCGCCACCCGCGAGATTTTTTCTCCCAACTAAATTGGCGATGCGGCTGTCGCCCGCCTATGTGGAGGGGTCTCTCGAACAGGTCCCGAGTCCTAAGTCACTAGTCACCAGTCACTTGCGCACCAGTCAGTGCCATTTCACAGTCCAGCTCTAGTGGAAATACCGCGTGAAAGAATAAAACGCCACCAGAAAAACCGTCACCAGCACGACCGCCGAGTTTCTCGCCCGGTTCGGTTCAGTCTTCTCGTCGAGCAAGTCGCCTATCGCCGCACTCAAGAAAAACACTTGCAGCCCCGTGAGGATGCTCGCCGCGACTTCCACCAGCGCATATTGATGAAGCAACGCGACGACGAAAATCGTCCCGCTGATCACCGCGGCCGCGAAGCTCATCAGCACGGTCACCACGTGTCGCTTCATCGTGCCCCCTCGCCGTACTGCCGCCGCATTATGCCGCTCTTCCGCTCCACCGGAGCTGGGCGGTCCGGCGTTTCATCTTCACGCTGCGGTCTTTGCCCGAACGAGGTCCATCACTTGCTTGCGCAGCGTATTCAGGCTATTCACGATCCGGTCCGCTTCCACGTTGACCAATGCGTATCGCTCGATTTTCTGATCTCCGGACTGGACCAGCGCGTGATGATCCTCGCGCAGGTCCGGGAAATCCTTCAGTTGCACGTGCCTGCCGCGAAGCCTCTCCGCCAGCAAAGTGAGCATCTTCTCCACGTCCGTCGCGAACTGGCGGAACGCCGTCCGTGCCGGAGCTGCAGCTGTATGCAGCCGGTCCGCCTCCAGCGCCATCACTGCGTGTACGAAACGATGCGAACTTGCCAGCAGCGCGTTCAATTGGTTCATCTGCTCCGCCGTCGTTCCAGGCTCCGCTCTCAGCCGGTCGATCGATGCTTCCAGGTTCGTGCGTGCCACCCGTGCCCTAAGCCGGGCGCGATCGAGTTCGCGAGCGCTGCTGGTTTCGTTCCGCGTGAAGGACTCCGTGAGGACGTGAAAATATTTCCTGTAAGCTTCGAGCATTTCGGCAATCCTCTCGGAGACCTGCCTTCGTTCCCAGGTCGGCCAGATCCAATACCCAAGAAGCGCGAGCGCGCCGCCTGCGGCCGTATTGATTCCGCGCGCCCAGATCAGTTCCTTCGGCGAGATCCCGGTAATGGCGATCAGAAGAACGACGATAGCGCTGATCGCCACCGCGAAAATCCCGTAGTTTGCGGGGCCCACCCAGCGCAGCAGGAGCGTGAATGCAAAGATCAAAATAAGCTGGACCGTGACGGTATCCGGAAGAAAGCGAAAGAGTGCTGTGGCCAAAAAAAGTCCCACGATCGTTCCGCCAATCCGCAGGAGACCGCGGCTGAATGTAGTCGTGAATTCCGGCTTCAGCACGAGAACGATCGTCAACGGAAGCCAGTAGGAGCGGTGCCAGTAGAAGCCGCGTTCCAGGATATTACCGAGCGCGATGAGAGCCGCCAAGCGAATGGCGTGACGGAACACCGCAGATTGCAGATTCAGATTTGCGCGCAGTGTCGCCATCAGGCCGCCAAAGCGAAGCCACCAGGGCTGCTGCGCTTCTCGTTTCACGAATTCCGCTTGTCCGGTGGGCGTGGCATGTGCGGCCAGGTCGAGGGCCGCGCGGAGCTGCCCGTCGAGCGCGTTCATTTGGAAACGCGCGTCTTTCGCCACCGCGGCGAGGAAAGATGGCGGCAAGTTATCCGTTTCTTGCCGCAGCCGGAGCGTCAGGGCTTCACACTCGGCAAGGATTTCTTTGCACCCTTCGGGAAGTATCCCGGACATCAAGGAGCCACCGATCGCTTGCAGAGCCTGTGCTGCCTTTTTCAAGTAGTCGCCGAGAATCTGCACGGCGGAATGCATCGGACTCTCGCGCTGCATGCGAAGACGCAACCGCAAGAGCATCAGCAGGCTGAGTCGAATGCGCTCCGCCTGGCTGAGCAAAGCGCGATAACGCACGGCTTCGATGCTCGTCTCGCGGTCGAGGCCGGAGAGAGCTTCTTGCGCTTGCGTGCTATGGACAGTCGCCGGTGGCGCCGAAGTCGCGCTCAGCGGCTGTTCTGCCGTGCGTGCGAGTTCCAGAAATAAATTGGCGAGTGCTCGGCGTTCTGGTTCATAGCGCCGCACCGGCCAGAGCGCCACCGACAGCGCCGTCTGGAGAAGCCCGCCGCCAAGCGCGAGCGCGGAGGAGATGAAAGCTTGATTAATGGTCAGCGGCTGCGCGGCATAAATCAGCAGCGTGACTAGGCTGATCACTCCGAGATCGGCGGCCGCGGTGCCGGCGGCGACGAACATTCCCGCGGCAAAAGCCCACAGGGTTGCGATGATTGTAGCCGCGGCGTTGTGACTGCCGGAGAGTGCTCCGAGGAGAACGGTCAGCGCGCACAGCACGCTGGAAGAGAGCATGCGCTTGGCGCGCTGGGCGTAGGGATCGCTTCCGTCGGAATAGGCGACGTTGAGTGCGCCGCTGGCCACCACTACGCCGCCGCGCGGCATGTTCAGAGCGAACCCGGCGGCCAGGGGCAGGACCACACCGACTGAGTTACGCAGGGCCAGGTAGGGAGAAAGCTTTGAGGAATCGAAGCGGGTCAGCACGCGCCAGAATTCACGCCCGGCGCCTTCGTGCGCGGGAGGCGAAGAGGTGCCCATTGCTGCGGTCTGCGGAAGCAGTTTCGAGGAGGCTTCTTTGGTTTCGATCGGCATCAAGAAAAACAAAATCGCGCACCTCGTGTATTTCGGGTGCTCATCCATTGTATCCAAGGATGATCGTTGCCGTTGGTTGCTAACCGTTGCAACCCGACGCAGGCGATTTCCATCCAACAAAGTGAGACACTGAGGAGATTCTATGCAACAACGTCATCTAGGAAAAAACGGTCCGCTCGTTTCTGCAATGGGCCTGGGCTGCATGGGGATGTCGGAATTCTATGGGACGCGCGACGACGAGGAGTCCATCGCCACAATTCATCGCTCCATCGAACTCGGCATCACGTTTCTTGATACCGCGGACGTCTACGGTTACGGCGACAATGAAATATTGGTTGGTATGGCCATCGCGGAGAGGCGCACCAGAGTTTTTCTCGCCACCAAATTCGGAATGGTTCGGGACAAGGCCAATCCCGCTGCGCGCGGCGTCAGCGGCCGCCCGGAATATGTGCGCGAATCTTGCGATGCCAGTTTGAAACGCCTGGGCGTGGAAAGAATTGACTTGTATTACCAGCACCGCGTCGATCCCAGTGTCCCAATCGAAGAAACGGTGGGTGCGATGGGGGAGCTGGTGAAAGCGGGCAAAGCTCGCTACCTCGGATTGTCCGAGGCATCGGCCAGCACCATTCGGCGCGCGCGCAAAGTGCATCCGATCGCCGCGCTGCAAACGGAGTATTCGCTCTGGAGCCGCGATCCTGAAGATGAAATCCTGGCGACAACCCGTGAGTTGGGAATTGCCTTCGTTGCCTACAGCCCGCTTGGCCGCGGCTTTCTCACCGGCCAGATCAAACGCTTCGAAGATTTTGCGCCCGACGATTACCGCCGGAATTCGCCGCGCTTCCAGGGAGAAAACTTCCAGAAGAACCTAGATCTTGTTCGCCGTGTCGAAGCCATTGCCAAAGAAAAGAAATGCACTCCCGGCCAGCTCGCGCTTGCATGGCTGCTTGCCCAAGGCGAGGACATTATTCCGATCCCCGGGACCAAGCGGCGAGAATACCTTGAAGAAAATGCCGGAGCTTTGAGCGTGTCATTGACGAATGAGGACCTGCGACGAATTGACGAAGTAGCACCGCGCGGCGCCGCCGCGGGGTTGCGCTATCCGGAGCAGATGATGAAGTCGGTGGGCCGCTGATTATTCCTGGCCGGATCGCCAAAATTGGAGGCGGATTGAGTGCCCAGTCTAAAGCCTCTACTGCCGTCAGCGGCCGCCAGTGCGGATTGCCGGCAGAGTAAACTTCGGCGTAATTTCCTTGCGCTTCGACCAGTCGTGGTAGGTGTGGCACTCGAAGCAGCGCGATTCCGCGTGCTCCGGCCCCGGCGCATGGCAGGTCTTGCAAGTTTCAATTCCCGGCAGCAAGATGTCGCTCGATTCCGTGCTCGTCAACGCCTTCGCGTGGCAGCTCACGCACGTGAAGCCAGTGTGGGCGGCGTGATCGAACTTCGCATGCGGCATCCAGCTCTCGGTGAATTTGGGAGGTGCCACATTGGGAAGCCATCCCATGAATCTTGGATTGGCCCGAGCTGTGTCTGGCCACGGACCTTGTGGCCCACGGACCAGCGTATGGCACTGTTTACAAGTCTTGCGCCACAGTAATTCCTCCGCCTCAGCCGTGTGCTCCGCGACCCATTCCACCGAGGTGAGCACGCGAATTCTCGGCGGCATGGGCCTCCCCGTGACATTTCGATCGGGATCGCGCGACTCGCGCAACTCAGCAGGATGCACCGCTATATACTCGGTGAACTTATTCACGATGAAGGTATGGATGACGGATGGCTGGTTGTGCGGCGCCTCGTCCGTGAAGCGCTTGTCAAACTGCAGAGAATGGCACGCGGAGCACGCCAACTCGTATAGAGGAAGAGCCATGTGTGCTCCGGAGGACAAGGGAGGATCAGGAGACAAGCCTCTTACGTCGCCGCTTCTTGTCCACCCGTCTGGGCCCGGCAGCGGCGAATCTGGCACAACGACAGCTGGCCCGTAAGTAGGTATGTGCGACATGGGAGGATGGAAGCGCCATGCCGCTCTGTATCGATAAGCAGCAGGGCGATGGCAATCACCGCAATCCAACTGGACAATTGGGCCGAGCGGACTTTGGTGAATGGGTTTCAAATGAATAGCATGGTTCAGCTTGATGGTGCCGGGGTCCCGGACGCCCTCGCGCATGGCCGCGAATTGCGGGTGGCCGTCTTCGAAACTGCGAATTTTGCTGTTCACATGAAGTACGCGATCGATTGTTTTCAGATCTGCATGGCACTCGGCACAGGATTGATTGCTGGCGGCGGAAATGTCGATGCGTCCGCGGTGCTCGCTATGACATGTCACACACCCGAGGGTTTCTGTTTGGGTTTCGTGATGGATGGGGCCATCGTGACAGGCGAGGCATGCGCTGTCGGCTGCCTTCGCGAAAAAAGCGCCGGCGGTTTGCAGATGGCAAGCCGAGCAATCTTTTTCGAGAACGGCGTGCGGCGCAGAGAGGCGGCCGCTGCTGTAAACGCGAGAGTCTTTTAAAATGGTGCGCTCGGTGATCCAGACGAGCGCAAGCAAGGGCAGCAAGACGCTCAGCCAGAATTTCGCGCGCTTCAGCGGCGTCGGCCTCTTGAAATAGTTGAGGTCGATGCGCTGCGCAAGTTTTTTGGTTGTGCGTGTGCGTGCCACGGTTTTTTAATTAGTAGCGCAGCGCCGTGACGGCATGAATGGCGCCGAGCAAAATCAATGCGAGCGAAAGTGGGACGTGCAGCAGCAGCCAGCCGTGCAGCCAGTGGTGTAAGCGCTCCTGGCGGGTGAGCTGCCGCGCCTCATCGCAAATGTCTTCGAGGTCCGCAAGCGTGACGTGAGCTGCGGCGGGCAGCAACGTGCGCAGTCCGGAAAACACCCCACGCGTTTTGTCAACATCGCCGAGGCGCTGGCCGCTTTGTTTCGGCCGCTCCAGATACGGACGCATCTCGTCCAGGTAAAAGGCGCGGAGCGGCGCGCTTTCCTCTTCACTCAACAAAACAAGTTCGGGAGCCGCAGCCACCGCGGCGCTCGCACCCGCACTGACGGCGGCCGATGTGCGCAGCAGAACGGCCGACGCGGCGATGGTCCGCAACGCGGTGAAGCCGCCAGCGCGCTGAACTTCGCCACTCGAAGATTTGCCGAGGCCCAGGGAACCGCAGAGAGATTCGAATGCGCGATCCGCTTCTTCGCGCAGCAGCGAACGCACGTTTCCGATCTCGTCGTAAATGGTTTCGAGCGGCACGTCGGAAGTCATCACGCGAGGAATATAATGTTGCAACACAGCGCCGAACACGCCGCTAGAGACGGTAATGATGAGCAGCCACATCAGCACGCGCGTGAGCGCGCCGCCGAAGTGAAATCCACCGTGAAAAAGAATGATTGGCAGGGCCAGAAAGCCGAGCCAGAGGTGGACGCGCATCCAGGCCTGCGCGCGGCCGACGCGCCACGTGGGGACGCGTTTACGCGCGCCAAGAAGCGCCGCGAAAATGATGAAGCCGAAACCGACGAAGCCGAAAATCAGGCCGATGGTGCCGCCGCCGCGCGGTCCTTGCGGCGATTCGAATGCATAGCGGATGTAGACCGCAATCGAAACCCCGAGAATTGCAGATGACGCGATGGACCAGGCGCGCTGCGTTTCGTCCATTCTCATTTCGCGGAGCCCTGGCCGAGCATATCGGCGAAAAATGTGCGCGGGTCGACGCGGTGCGCGGCATCGTGCGGGCAAGCGTAGACGCAGCTTGGTTCTTTCAAATGCGTGCAGAGATCGCACGAAGTAGCTTTTTGCTTGATGGCCGCCTTCTTGCGCCCGGCCCGCTCCGGATCGTCAACCATCACTTCGAATGGATGCAAATTGATGTTGCCGTAGGGGCAATTCTGCGCGCAGAGGCCGCAGCCGATGCACCAATCCTCGATGATGACTTCGAGCGAATTTCGCCTTCGAATCGAGCCGACCGGGCAGCCGACCATGCAGAGCGGGTCGCGGCACTGGCGGCAGCTCGTGGCGACGAGGTATTGGTCGAAGCGCAAGCCATCGCGGATGAGCCGCGTGATGCCGTCGTGTGCGTCGGCGCAGGCATTGACGCATGCGTCGCAACGTGTGCAATTCTGCAAATCCAGAATCAGCAAGCTCTGCGCTTCCATCAGTCCTTGCGAGAGGAATTGATCGATCGGGACGTCGTGAACCATGTGCATACGCTGCTGATTTGCGGCTCGGCGCTCGGCGGCAACGGCTTCGAGACCGGTTCGAACGCCGGGAAAACGCGCAACCATATCTCGGAAATCATCGCCGGAGATTCGAACGAGTTCGACGTGATCAAGAGCAGTGCAAGTCGCGGTTCGAACGCCGCCGCCGAGCAGCCCGATTTCGCCGAAGTAGTCGCCGCGAGAGAGATACGCGAGAACCATCTCGCCGCCGGGATAATTCTCTGAAATCTTTACGAAACCGATGCGCACCAGATAGAAGCTGTCGGCAGGATCGCCCTGGAGGGCAATGGTCTGGGCCGGCGCAAAGCGCTGCAATTCGACGCTCTCTTTGAGGTGCTCAATAAAATCGCGCGGCAGATCCGCGAACATAGGCACGCCACGAAGGTGATTTTCAAGAGCGCGCCGGCGGTAGGTCTGGTCGAGCTGCGCGCGGAAAGTTTTGTTCTTGAGCATGATGTCGAGAACATTGCGAAGCACTTCGAAAGCCACGACATCGGATTCCGCGATTACCGTTGCGGAGCGCGGATAAAAATTCATGCAGGTCATTTCGCCGAAGAGATCGCCGGGACCGAGCTCGGCGACTGGGTTGCCGTAAGCGAGATCGACGGAGGCGTCGATGGGAATCGTTCTGTCACGCGCTTCTTCCTCGCGCTTGTCTTCTTCGCGCGCGACGAGCGTGCTGCTCAGGCGCTTGAAGAAACCTTTTGCGCCGCCCTGGGTCTTGACGTGCGCGATGGGAGTGGAAATGGAGACCTTGGCTTTTCCTTCGAGAATGTAGAAAGCCGTGGAACCGAATTCGCCTTCGCGGCAAATGATTTCGTCTTTGCGGAAGCGGCGCTTGACGATGGCGCCGCGATTGAGCTCGAGAAATGTACCGGACACGCCTTTGAAAACGGGGATCTGCAACAGATCTTCGGCTTCGAATCCCTGCGCGTCTGGACCGACAGCGATCGCGGTGCCCACCACGCCCTTGTTGGTGAGCGCACCGGTGGGACAGGAGACCATGCACTCGCCACAGGAGATGCAGGTGGAATTCCCCATCGGCGAATTGAGATCGAACGCGATGCCGGCGGAATAACCCTTGCCCATGCGGCCCAGGACGAAATTGCTTTTGACTTCGTCGCAGCCGCGAATGCAGCGGTCGCAGAGAATGCAGGCGTCGTGGTCGACGGCGATGGCCAGGGAAGAATCGTCCTTGCCGCGCGCGACTGTTCGTTTTGCGAAGCGCGGTTGGGAAGCGCCGGCCGCTTTCGCGTGCGTTTCCAATTCGCAGTCGCTGGAATTCCGCTGGCGCGCGCAAGGAGAAGGGTGATCGGACATCATGAGTTCAAGGAGCATCTTGCGCGCGCCCAAAACTTTTTCGGAATTGGTGACGACTTTCATGCCGGGCTCGACCGGGCGGACGCACGAAGCGGCGAGGACGCGCGCGCCGGTGTCCACGACGCAGAGGCGGCAGACGCCCACGGGAGTCTGGTTCTGCAAATGACAAAGTGTGGGGATGTTGATGCCGTTCATGCGCGCCGCATCGAAGACGCTAGTGCCGGCGGGCACGCGGACGGGCTGGCCGTCGAGAGTAATGTCGATCATTCCGGGAGGTGTGAGGGTGGCTGCCATTTTAGAGTGATCAGTATTCAGTTTTCAGTAGGAGAAGAAAATATTCTTTCCTCCTCTGCTTGCGCTCGAATTTTGTTGCAATGCCATTTTAGTTCTCAGCTTTCAGTGCTCGGTGTTCAGTAGGAACATGAATAGCGAGCATGCCTTTGCTTGTGATCTCCCGGCCGCTGCGTGTTGAACTTGCTCCATTAACGTTTCCTTCTTCGACTGAATACTATAATAACAACTGAAAACTCCTCACGGGCGAATGCCGACGCGCTGCGCTTCGCCGGTGCGGGTAGCGGGAGTGAAACAAATTTCGCTGGGGCATTGGCCTTCCAAAACGTGCGCATCGATTTCAGCGCGAAAATGTTTCAGCACGGATTGAATCGGCGCAGAGGCGATCTGGCCGAGGCCGCAGATCGAGGTAAGACTCATGGCTTGCGAGAGTTCGTCGAGGAGCGCGATATCGGCGCGATATTGTGATTCGGGTACGCCGCCTTGCGTCCAGCGCACGAGCATATCCGCCATTTTCTGCGAGCCGAGGCGGCAGGGAACACATTTGCCGCAGGATTCGTTGCGATAGAAACGCACCGCGTTGAGGGCCATGTCCAGCATGCAGGTCGTGTCGTCACAGACGACGATGGCGCCGGAGCCGAGCATGGAGCCGGCATCCGCGAGAGCTTTGAAATCCAGACGGACATCGATCATCGAAGCGGGAAGAAAACCGGAGGACGGGCCCGACGGTGCGAAGGCTTTCATTGGACGGCCGCCGCGAACGCCCCCCGCGTGGTTGAAAATGACGTCGTGCATGGGCACGCCCATGGGGACTTCGAAAATGCCGGGGCGGGTGACGTGGCCGCTCACGCCGACAAATTTTAGTCCGCGCGACCCACCGGCGCCTTGTGCGACGAACCAATCGACGCCGCGGGCGAGAATCTGCGGCACGTTGATAAAGGTTTCGACGTTGTTGATGACGGTGGGCTTTTGCCAGAGGCCGATTTGACCGGGAAACGGAGGCTTATTGCGCGGCTCGGCGCGATGGCCTTCGATTGCTTCGATGAGCGCGCTTTCTTCGCCACAGATGTAGCCGCCGGGGCTGACAAAAACTTCGAGATCGTAGTCAATGTCGCCGCCGAGGATCTTTTTTCCAAGAAGCCCGGAGCCATAACAGCGGCGAATCTCTTCACCGAGGATTTCCTCCTGAAGATGATATTCGTGCCGAATATAAAGGATGCCGCGCTTCGCGCCGGTGACGAGGCCGGCAATAATCATGCCTTCGATGAGGAGATGCGGCAGGTTAGTCATGATGAAGCGGTCTTTGATGGTGCCGGGCTCGCTTTCGTCGGCGTTGCAGACGACGTACTTCACGGGATCGGGCTGTTTGCGCACCAGGTCCCACTTCATGCTGGTGGGAAATCCGGCGCCGCCCATGCCTTTCAGTTCGGCGGATTTGAGTTGTGCGAGGACGTCATCCCAGGCCTTGGATTGAACGAGCTTGCGCACCACGCCGTACTCTTCTCTCTCGCCATACGGATCGGCTTTGCAGGTGATTCGTGTCTGCTCGGGACGTGGCTCGTGGATGTCGTCGCCGCGAATGGCGCTGCGGGCGATCTGCTCGGCATGCGCGGCGGTGACGTCCGTGAAAATGTGATTGTTGATGGAAATTGCAGGAGCATGATCGCAGCGGCCGAGGCAGGAAACGTCGCGAACCTGCACATCTTCAGGCCGCGAATTCGCGAAGCGGCGCTCGAGATCGGCGCGCAACTCGCAAGCGCCGTTGAGATGGCAGCTCATGTCGGCACAGACGCGAATTTCCGCTTTCGGCGGCGGCACGAGATGAAAATGGGGATAGAAACTCGCGACGCTGTGAATTTGATAGAGCGGCGTCTGGGTGCGTTGCGAAAGACCTTCGAGTTCCGCTTTGGGCAGGAAGCCGTAGCGAAGCTGGATGGCCCGAAGGTCGTCGAAGATCACGGCGCCCCGTCACGCGCGAAGTGGCGTGCTGAATCCCTTGCATACTACTGAGAGGGAAGTCCGCTGTAAATAGCACCCGGTTGGCTTTTCGCGGCGCGGCGCGAAAAAGACAACGCGGCCCGTTGACTTCGGCGCGGCGCAAACGATATAAGCAAACAGACTCACCGGCACACCGAATGAGCGACACCTCAAACTCTTGCATCCTCCGCGTGTGCGCATGGCTCATAACGATCCCGGCCCTGCTTTCGGCGCAGAATGAGCCCATCAAATATATCGGCCCGGGTTCGTGTGCGGCGACGAGCTGTCACGGAAGCGTGAAGCCCATTGCAGGCAGCCGGATTTTGCAGAACGAATATTCGACGTGGATCATCAAGGATAAGCATAGCCGCGCCTACCAGGCTTTGACCGGAGACGTCGGCGAACGCATGGCGCACATCCTGAAACTGGGCGCGAAGGCGGAAGAGGCGCCGAAGTGTCTGGCGTGCCACGCGCTGAATCCGCCGCCGGAGCAGCGCGGACGCGCTTTTGAAATTTCGGAAGGCGTGTCCTGCGAAAACTGCCACGGGCCGGCGTCTGCGTGGCTGGGGCCGCACACCACAAAATCGTGGGCACATGAGAAATCGGTGGCGCTGGGAATGCACGATACTCGAGACGTGATTCATCGCACCGAGAAATGCCTGGAATGCCATCTGGGAACGAAAAGCAAATCTGTCGATCACGAGATGATCGCGGCGGGGCACCCGGATCTTTATTTCGAACTGGATTCGTTTTCGGCGGTGATGCCGCGCCACTGGAAAGTTCCGCGGGAATCGGAGCCGGGCAAACCGGTTGAGGACCCTGCGTGGGTGGGCGTGCGCGAGTGGAGCACCGGACAGGCTGTGCAGTTGCGCGTGGCCCTGGAGCGACTGACTTGGCGCGCGAAGAATGAGCGCGCCGATAAAAAGGATGTGTGGGCGGAGTATTCGGAGCTTTCCTGCGTCGCTTGTCATCATGCGCTGGGGGCGTCGAAGGACAGTTGGCGGCAGGAACATGGATACATCGGACGGCGTCCCGGGGATCCGGCATGGAATAGCTCGCGCTATGCCATGTTCCGATTGCTCGCCAAGCAGATTGATTCAACAAACGCGCTGGAGCTGGACCGTCAACTGCTTACAGTTTCGAATGAGATGAGTAAGTTGAACGCGGATCGCAATGCGGTGGCGTCAGCAGCATCGGCGGCGGCGCCGCTGGCCCAACGGATTGCCGAGCGCCTGGCGGCGATGCAATACGATCAGGCGGTTGCGCTTCGCATGCTGCAGCGTATTTCGGATGACGCGGAAAATATTGCGCTGGCGGACGAGCGCGCGGCGGAACAAGCGGCCATGGCGCTCGATTCTTTGTACATTGCATATAGTAAGGACTCTAAGCCTTCCAACGCCGCCGAAGTTCGCGCTGCGATAAACGGCCTCTTCCAGCAGCTCGAAAATCCTTCGGCATACAACGCCGATCAGTTTGCGTCTTCTCTTCGTCGAATCGGCACGCTACTTCACTAAGCTGCCGCGCTTGCGGTAGAGTCGTGTACCCATTGGATCTTCCGAGCTATCGATGAATCGATTCGAAATATGGTTTTGTGGGTCATCGTTTTGGCGGTACATGACGCGGCGGCAGCTTTTGCCGTGGATTCTCCAAGGCTCGGAGCTTGGCGATCATGTGCTGGAGCTGGGTGCGGGGCCCGGAGCGGCAACGGAGGAGTTGGGGCACCTCGTTACTCGGGTGACCAGTCTTGAGTACGACCACGCGCCTGCGGCGAAGCTCGGTGCTCGCGTGAGCGGCGGCAATGCGACGGTGATCCAGGGAGATGCTGCGACGTTGCCTTTTTCGAATGGCGCATTTTCTTCGGCAATCGCGATCCTCATGTTTCATCATTTGCGTTCGAACGAAATGCAGGATCGCGCTTTCGCGGAAATTTGGCGCGTGCTCCGGCCGGGCGGGATATTCCTCGCGTTTGAGATTCAGGATGGATGGCTGCACAGGGTGGGGCACATCCGGAGCACGTTTGTGCCTGTGACGCCAGCGTCGGCGATTGCGAGATTGACGACCACGGGATTTTCAGAGGTGACCGTGGATTTCCGGCGCGGAGGCTTTCGAATCCGTGCGCTCCGCGCGCGCGAAATGTGAGGGCTTAACACGCCCGCCGCGTTGACGCAGCGCGAACGCGGGCATAGCATCATGGGATGTGGCGCGCGAGCCGCAGCAAATTTCCCGCCGGGCCCTCCGAGGGGCTCAAACGATGGTCGCTCGGGCCGCTCAATAACAATCCGCTGGAATATTTCACCAAGGTCGCGCGCGAGTATGGCGACATCGCGGGGATGCGCGTTCTGAATTTCAAGACGATTTTCATCAACCATCCCGACTTGATCGAAGAAGTGCTGGTCACCAACGCGCGCAAGTATTCGAAAGGCAGGGTGCTGCGGGCGAACCGGCACGTCTTTGGCGAAGGCTTGTTGACCAGCGAAGGAGAATTCTGGCTGCGCCAGCGGCGGCTGGCGCAACCGGCGTTTCACCGCGCGCGAATCGCTTCGTATGCGGCGACGATGGTGGAGTACACGCAGCGGATGTTGCATGGCTGGCGGGGCGGGGAAGAACGCGACGCGCATCAAGAGATGATGCGGCTGACGCTGCAGATCGTGGGAAAAACGCTGTTCGATGCCGATGTCGAACGCGACGCGCAAGAGGTGGGCAAATCGCTGGAACTGTTGCTGGAAATCGGCGCTAATTTCCGGCGCACCATCTTTGTGCCGCATTGGCTGCCCACTCCCACGAATCTGCGGGCGAAGAGGGAAATCGCGCAGATCGAAAAAATTCTTTATCGCATCATCGGTGAGCGCCGCGCTTCCGGCCGCGACACCGGCGATCTACTGTCGATGCTTCTTTCGGCGCAAGACGAAGACGGTTCGCGCATGACGGATCGGCAGCTTCGTGATGAGGCCATTACTTTATTCCTGGCGGGGCACGAGACCACGGCCAGCACGCTTTCCTGGACGTGGTGGATGCTCGCGCAGAATCCCACAGCGGAAGCAAAGCTGCATGCGGAATTGGACGCCGCCGTCGGCGATCGCGCTCCTTCTCTAGATGATTTGCCAAGACTCGCTTACACCGGGCGCGTCATCACGGAATCGCTGCGGCTGTATCCGGCGGCGTGGGGAATGGCGCGTCTGGCCGTCGAGGATCATGAAATTGCAGGCTACCCAGTGACAAAGGGAATGGGCGTGGCCATGGCGCAGTGGGTGGTGCATCGAGACCCGCGATGGTATGACGCGCCGGAAGAATTCCGGCCGGAGCGCTGGGAAGATGATTTGTTGAAAGGATTGCCGCGGTTCGCTTATTTTCCGTTCGGCGGCGGGCCGCGCCAGTGCATCGGGAACACGTTTGCGCTGATGGAAGCAACGCTGATTTTGGCGACGATCGCGCGGAAGTTTCGATTGCGGCTGGTCGCGAATCATCCCGTGGTGCCCCTTGCGTCGATCACGCTTCGGCCGCGGCATGGAGTGCGTGTCATGCTGGAGTCGCGGGAGAAAAGAGAAGCAGTGTCCTCGTCAAACGACAGGCAGGCTGCCGTTGCTGATTAGTTGCCTACTTGGCCGCCGTCAGTGCGCCAAGCTCGGAGCGCGTCTGCATCACCCGGAGGATGGAATCGCGCGTGACGATTCCAACGATCTGGGGCGCGCCGTCGCTGGAGCCGCTCACGACAGGCATCTGATTGACGTCCGCGCTTAGGAGCCGCTCGAGTAGTTTTAGAAGAGGCTCTTCGGGCGAGGTCCACAAGATTTTGTCTCGCGGAATCATGGCGGCTTGCACGGAGTTGTGGGCCCACTCGACGCGCGAGATGGAGTTGAGGGTGTGAACGTTCATCATGCCGACGAGGCGGTCGTCGCTAACCACGAGATGGCAGCGGCGGCCGGTGCGGAGCACTTCGGTGCTGTATTCTTCAAGCGTGATGTGGCCGGGGGCCGTGGGCACTTCCTTGCTCATGACGTCGGCGGCGCTGAGGCCAGCGAGGGTTTCGCGGATGGCCACCTGAGCGACGCTCTCCTGCGCGGCATTCAAAATGAACCAGCCGATGAAGGCGGTCCATAGCCCTTGTTGAACGAAGCCGTTAAAGACACCGTAAGCACCGAAGAGGATCATCGCGTAGGCGATCAATTTTCCGCTGGCGCCCGCGACGCGCGTCGCCTTCTCAAAATTCTTGGTCGCTCCCCAGACGATGGCGCGGAAAATCCTTCCTCCGTCCAGAGGAAATCCCGGCAAGAGATTGAAAACGGCAAGCGCAGCATTGGTGCGGCAGAGCCAGGTGGCCAGTGCTCCGACCGTCTGGCTGTAAGGGAAGAGAAGCGTTAAGCCAAAAAAACTTCCGGCGAGGAAGCCGCTGGCCAGCGGTCCAGCGATCGCGATATTGAATTCCTGAATCGCGTTGGAAGGCTCCCGCTCGATGCGCGCGAGGCCTCCAAAGAGAAAGAGGGTGATGGAAACGACGCGAATTTTGTAGTGCTGGGCCACGACGCTGTGGCCGAGCTCGTGGAAGAGAACCGAGGCGAAAAAAAGGAGGCTCGTCACGACGCCGACGGTCCAATGCTGCGTGTCCGTCCAAAGCGGATGTTGCTGCTTGAACTGCGAGGCGATGATGTAGGTGATAGCCGCAAAAATAAAGACCCAAGTCGAATGGAGATAGATGGGAATTCCGAGAATTCTTCCGATGCGCAAACCTGATCCGCGGTTCATGGCTCTTCTCTTAATTAGCCTAGCACAAGAGGTCGATGGAAGCCGCGAGGTAGGGCATTTTGGGCCGTACGGGAAGTAGCGATTCTTCGCGGATGAGGGAAAGACGTAATTCGTGACACGTGACAGGTGATTCGTGACTGGTGGGGAAGCACAGCCAAGAGTGGCTGTGCCACGAGAGAGCCCTCGTCTCGCCAGACCATCCGGGATGCACAGAGCTGAACTCCCGATGGTCGCACCGGCGATTGGGAGTTGAAGAGGGAAGACGGAAGGGACAAGGCGCTGGTGGTGTAGGACTCATGGATCTGGCGAGAGTGGGGCTTAGCAAACACGTGGAAACATACCATGAAATGCCATTTAAGGTTAAGTAATTATTTCGATATCATTCGAATGAAACGGGAAGATATTGAAAAGGCAGGGGGTTGAAGTGTCGATGAGCGGAATTTAAGGGACGGGGCCCAGGGCGGGGAAGCGGAAAATCATGAGAAGGGAGAGTACCGCAAGAAGAGCTGGACGCGATTCGGAGCCATCTGGCACGGAAAAGCGGAGGAGCTTGAGAAAACAGGCTGCGGGCGGAGGATGGGGAAAAATCAAAAGCCGCTCCCTTGATGAACCAAAACCCAAAGGGATTCAGCACTCAGGAGCGTCTCAACCCGTTATGGGTTCTCCGCCCGGCTGGAACAGTTGTATGCCCCGTCGTCTCTCATCGCGCCGCGTCGTCCACGAACGCAACACTCACTCCAACGTTTGCTGCACCATCGGGCTACTACTTGAGAGAGGAGTAGTCATTGGCATACCTTTGTTACTGGCCCGCACTTCCTGACAGTACGGAATCCGTTTGTATCAACCGCAGGTCAAGCTGGATCACGACCTGGTTTGCTATGAGCTCGTCCGGCGTACCGGCTCTGTGCTGCTGCTTTTCCCAACGGTTCAGCACGGCATAGCTCTGCGCCATCTGTAACGGGGTTCCCGTGCACACCTCTCCCGCGAAGTCCCTACCAACCGTCGAGGGCATCTTGCAGTGAATGTCGGTGCGAGGCAAAGGCTCAACCGTTTCCCCGGTGCATACCGGGCCTGAAAAGTCCTTTCCCACAGTTGATGGCCACGTGCATTGTTCGTCTTCAACGAATGCGGGCCAATCCATCGCCGAGACTGCCGTGAATAACTCTGGATAATCCCGGGCACCCACAACGCTCGACCCAGATAATTCCGCAGTGCCCCTCTCTCGTACCCGTGCTGCAGAGACACCCATCCGCTCGAACTCGAAAACCACTTCTTTCTTTTCGGAATGCACCACCGGCGGGCCGTAAACAGGTCCGGCGTAAGCCGCAGTTGGGTCATAGGTAGCGCTCCGTTCAACGTACGCCAGCGCTAGTTCGCCCGTGACGCGAAACGCTCCGCCGCCTATCGGGACAACATGCTCTGACTTGAATGTGATGACCGTGTGAGCCTCCGCGAGTGGAGTGTTTTGTTCGCTCCGTTTGCCGTTCGAAGGTGTTGGAGCCGCCGTTTCGTCTGCCGGATAGATTGTGAAATCAAAAACCGATTCGCTCGGATGGTCACCGATATCGCCAACTATTCCGCTCATGCGCGCAACGCCGACATTGACGTTGACGTGCGGGCTTTTTGACGACGCCAGAAAGAGCCGCGCCGTGGAGTGTTCAGGATCAATGCGCCACACAGTGTTCTGCGCCACGACGGGCGTCGCGGAAGTAACTCCAACAAGGACAACAAGTGCAGCTCCAGCAATTCTCTTGAGCATTTTCTTCCATCCACCTAATTTCAGCTTCGGGCCTGACTGAAACAACGATCGATTTCTTTCCTCAAGGCCGCCCGCGATCTGTGTTATCTGTCTGCTGCCGAATCCTGTCTCCGCTGAGGATGAGGATTCCGAGAGCCTCAATAGTTTTCGGCTTGGGTACTGCCGGGCGTTGTATCCAGGGCTGGGCCAGTTGCATGCGCCGTCGTCTCTCATCCTGTCTCCTACAAACTTTGATACGCTACGCAGCGTGTCGGTTATAAGAAAAATGTAGAAAGTTTTTGTACCAGCAAAGCGAGACGGTCGAAGAGGGCGTCGCGAACATTCGTGAAGCCATAGAGCCTTATATTGAAACCCTGGTCGAAGGCGGATTGCCCATCCCCACGAAAGACATCTTAATCAAGCCGATAGAGATCCGGGCGTGACGCCGCGGCTACCCATCCAAATGCGACCGCAAGACTGACGCGGCGGGACAAAAGTAAGAAGAACAGAGAGATTCCTCATATCCGCAGGCTGACCCTTTTGCAGGAGCGAGGGGAAGAGAAAATCGGCCTGCTCCGTTCGGTCCCGTAAAACCATCCCGGATGGAAAGAACGCAAATGACGGGCGAGGGACGGCGCAGCGGGAAGGTGGAGAAAAGCCTGAGGAGTGTAATACAAACTGTCAGGGGCTGCAGCTACGGAGATGTACAATGCCAGTTGCCTTGGAAGTTGAAACAGAACTCCCGGCTTGGAGAGAGGAGGGCCTGTTCAGCCATGCGCAGAGTAACGGCAGTTGGTTTCGCTTTTCTATTCGTCTCCACAGCGGCAAGCGCACAGACAGCGAGCAAGGGAAACATCTCTTTCGGGTACTCGTACGTTAGAGCGGACCTGTCGCCCAAATCACCGCTGTCCCCAAGAATTGGCAATTCCAACCTGCACGGCTGGTACATATCCGCGGAGTACAAGCTGATTCCCTGGTTTGGAGCAGTGGCGGATTTTGGTGGCACTTATGGAACCGAACGGGTGGTCCCCTTTTGCGAGGTGATTATCGTCTGCCAGGGCCCGCTCAATGCACAAACAAACGTCCACACGTTTCTGTTCGGCCCGCGAGCAGCGGTGTCTATCGGAAGATACACGCCGTTTGCGCAAGCGCTGTTTGGAATAGCACACACCGGCGCCAGTGGCACCGGGTTCTCCAATTCAGATACATTCTTTGCCACGGTGCTTGGCGGCGGGGTGGATTTTCGCCTTGCTGGAACGATTGGCTGGCGCGTGCAGGCCGACCAGCTGCAGACCCATTTCTTCAGCAATTCACAGAATAACTTTCGCTTTTCTACTGGACCTGTCATCCGGTTCTGAACGTCCTTGGGCTACAGGGAAGGACGTAGAAAAACCGTAGACCTGAAGGCCGGAGCTTGGATGCAAACAAGCGATTTGCGGGCCGGCAAACGCCAATTGCCAAGCAACGAATTTTCGACTCCGGACACTATGAACTTTCAGAGAGGAAGGCTAACCGGTGACGACGGGCAACAACTCGAAGGTCGCAGTAGTTGTGGTTCATGGCGTGGCTCACCATGCGCCGGGAGCTTCGGCCCGGGCTGCTTCGGAATTGCTCCACGGGTTGCGGCCGAACGGCAAAGCGTCGCCGTATGGACCCGACATACAGGAGACGGTGTCCATTCCGTTGAGGCAGTTGAAAGTATCCTCGCCGCTCCCGGAGTCGGAAGCGGGATGGATGAGCCGAGTGCCGATTCTCGGATACTTCATAAAAGCCCTGGAAGAGAGAACCGTCTTCTTGACTCGCGCGTGGCGCACGAAGAAGGTTTCCGACGGACCCGCAAACGAGAAGGTCGCCAATGATTTCATGCGGCTGCTGTTGCAGGACTATCGAGGCGTAGATCGCCCCGTCGAAGGACCCGATGTGCATGATGAGGCGGCTGCTTATGTCACCACGTGCATCAGGCTGAGACGGGATGCGGCTCCGTTGCCGAACTCGCCTGCAGGGGGAGCAGAAACTAAGGCGGGCGTTGCGAACGCCGGCGCAGTGAAGCCACCCGGCGACTCATCAACCGGCGCGAGCGGCCAAGGGCAGGCCGAAAAGGAAGTACACATCTACGAGTGCTACTGGGCGGACCTTTCCCGGCCGAAGAACACCATCCTCAGTTTTTTCCAGGGTCTGTACCAGATGTTATTTCATCTTGGAAGTCTGAGCCGCCTGGCGATTAGCACAGGCGCGGACGCGGCGGAGAATCGAGACAGGAAGGTTTGGAAGTGGCTGGCCTGGACTCAGAATTGGGCGGTTCGCATCCTCACTCTTCCGATCCCGATCCTCACCCTGATTCTGCTTATTGCGCTTTTTGGCGCGCTGCCCCATCTCGTTTCGGAGGCGCAATGGGCCCGTGGCGCGGCAGTGGTTTCTGCGGCGCTCCTGGGGTTGCTCGCCTGCGCGATCGTTTCACGCTGGATGCCGGCGATGCGATGGCCTCTGACGTGGGCTGCGATTCCGCTCGTCTTCGCGGCCAGCTTTGGGAGTGTAGCCTGGTTGTTGGCGTGGCGGATGTCACCTTGGTCGCTTCTTGCGGTGGAAGGCTGGGTGCTCGGAGCGGGTATCGTTTATTTGTCGGTCAGTTCCTACGACGAAGTCAGAGATGGCGCGAACGAGGTAGCTTGGATGCTCTATGGCGCTTCTCTGGCCACGTTCCTGGCCATCCTCTGTCTCATTCGCGAGCACAAGAATCCCATCGAGCAAGCGACGTTGTGGATGATGCAAATCGTTCTAGCCTCTCTGCATCTTTCCTGGATGCTCTTGGTCCTATTTGCGCTTGTGACGCTATGCCTGGGCAGCTGGGCTTGGAGGTCGCTCCCGGATGGACCGAAGCGAGCCCGCGCGAAAGCAGCGGTGCGCACAAGCCGATTCGCGCTGGCGATGCCCACGTTGGGAATTCTAATCGTCTCGCTGGGGTTCTGGAGCGGGCTCTTCGTCAAGGCCACAAAGACAAAGCAGGCATCCGATCGATGTTCCCAGTCTTCCATCGCGACGAAATTATTCAACAACGTGCTTCCGAAGCCATTGCGTTCGCCGAAAATTATGGTCGGATTCGTTCTTGATGAGGAATACGCTCAAAAATATCTCGACTTAGCAGCTTGCCCGAAAGGCATGGCACCCAACGACTACTTCCAAGCCGTACTGGTTTGGAGTGCGACGCCGGCTTTTCCCCTAGTCTTAGTCGTTCTCTCCACGGGGATTTTTCTCCTGCTCCTTTGGCTGTTGCCATCTTTTATTACGGAGAGGAAGCCTCCGCGTGGTTCGGACAACGCGTCGTCTCGACGCTTGGGGGCGTGGCTCTCTCGAGGCTTGGATGCGACGGTCATTGTCATCGTACTCGCGTGGAGCGCCGCCTTTCTTTTGCCAGTTTTGTTCGAGGTGCTTCACGAACGGGGCATAGTAGATTTCAAATACTTGAATCACCCGGCGGCGCAGATCTTGCAATGGCTCGGACTTGCCACTGGATCACTTGCCATCGTGGCTTCTCTGGCCAGATCGGGCTCTTCCGTTCTGGGAATCGCGCTGGACGTAGACAACTATCTGCGAACATCACCGAAAGAGAAAACTCCTCGCGCACGCATAGTGGAGCGCTATGTTTCGCTGCTGCGGTATCTCGCCGACGGGAGAGACAAAGATCGGAGCTATGACCGAATCGTGATTATGGCGCACAGCTTGGGCGCTCTCATCTCCGGCGACCTGCTGCTCTACTTGAGGTCGCAAGGTGATCCGCAGCTCGGTCGAATAGGATTCGGCGACTCAAAAGTGAAAGGAGAGGTCGAGCTCAGGTTATTTACGATGGGCGATCCGGTGCGCCAGTTCCTGAATCGTTTTTTCCCGTATCTGTATGAGTGGGTCCGGGAAACTCCCGATAACGCGCTGCAAGACCTCGGGGCCCTTGTCCCGACCCCGCCGGGCAAACCTCTCGCGGGCATGCCGGACCCAGAACGGCTTGGTGTGGAACGCTGGGTGAACGCATACCGAAGCGGAGACTACATTGGCCGTTCCCTTTGGCTCGACGAATGGCACAACCGCACGAACGGTGGTGGAACTGGCGCTTTCCCTCAACCCATTTATGTGGCGCGGGACAACGCGGCGCAACCACTCCGTGAAGAAATGTGTATCGGCGCCGGAGCCCACCAGCACTATTGGGATCAGTCCGCGCCGGACATTGCCCAGAAACTTGACGACCTCATTTGCCGGTAATCAGCCCGCTGTTGGTTATCGCGTACTCCGGGCCACAGCGTGTCTGGCCCACCACGGCTGCGGGTTTCTCCGTTCCCAGTAACTCCATTGATTACAAATAGATAGCGGTTGGCGATCGGAGTGCCATCTCTGAAGTTGCACGATAGGGAGACACCCATGATCGCCATGCTGCATTTCGCCGTACTCGCCATCACAACGATGTTTGCAGCCGCCACGGCGGCTGCTTTTCATTGGCTGCTTCTGCAGGTGGCATTCTCGATGATGCGGCCGGCGACGGCTCGCCGGATTCCCGCGCGGCCTGAGCTGGCACGCGGGACGGCACAACTTGCGCGGGCTTTCGCTTCGCAACGTTGAGCGAGCCACGGTTTGGGCACGCAGGCTAATGCCTGCGCCACAGGGTTCGCCCGGCCCACCGTTAGCGGCGAAGGGGGCGGTCACCACTCCGCCGCAGCGCTCCGGGGAATGGAAAGAAGGGGGTAACTCGATGCTGGCTTTGAAGTATCTGTTGATGATTCTGGGCGCCGCACTCTTCGGAAGCGCGACGGCTCTGGTGGCTTACGACATTCTTCTTTCGGAGCAGCTGCGCCGTTTGCTTTCGCGCGGCAAGACGGACGAACCCGGTGCGGAGGTGGGGGCGCTGGCTCGCCGCCCTTTCCGGCCGGTGCGCTGGCGGCTGGCGCTGCAACTGATAGCGGCGGGCGCCCTGGTGCTGTTGATCACGGAAAGCTTTGTGGTGATTCCGGACGGAGCGGCGGGAGTACGCGTCAGCGAGATCTGGGGCGCGCGCCCCGGTACGTTGTATCCCGGCGTGCATTTGGTGACGCCGCTGGTGGATTCCGTCGCGATCTACGATACACGCGAGCAGGTGTACTCGACGCAGGCGGCCGAAAATCCAAAGCAAAAGGGTGATGTGCTGACGGTGCAGGCGCGGGAAGGGCTGAACATCGGCCTGGCGGTTTCCGTGCGATACCGGCTGGATCCCAAGCGGCTGGACTCGATTCACACGAATCTGCCGCAGCCTGTCGGCGAGCAGGTGGTGGCCCCGGTCGTTTCCACGATTTACCGGCAGCTCGCGCCGAATTACGTGACGCGGGAAATCTTTGCCACGAAGCGGGAAGAATTGCGGACCAAGGCAGCCGAGGCGATTGCGGCGTGGCTGGCGAGCGACGGGATCATCGTGAGGGAAGTGTTGCTGCGCGATCTGCAGCTTCCCGCGGAATATGCCAAGGGGCTTGAGGGACTTTTGTTGAAGGAACAGGAAAACGAACGGCTTGGCACGGAACAGGAAATCAAGCAGAAGGAAGTAAAGATCGCCGAGCTGGAAGCGGAAGCACAAAAATCACGTGACGTAAAAGGGGCGGAAGCGCAGGCGCAAGTGCGCGTGCTGCAAGCCAAAGCGGAAGCGGACGCGATGCAGTACACACTGCCGCTGAAACAGAAGCAGATTGAGCAAAGCAAGCTCGAAGCGGAAGCGCGCAAGGAGTCAACGCTGCAAAACGCGGAAGCCGCGGCGCAGGCGAAGATCATCGATAGCAAGGCCGAAGTGGAGCGGCAAAAGAATCTTGCCGATGCCGAGGCCAACCGCATCCGGGTGACGGCTGCGGCCGACGCCGAGCGAATGAAGTTCGAGGCGTCGGTGCTGAAGTCCAATCCCATGTTGATTCAGAAAATTATCGCAGAGCGGCTGTCGGACAAGCTGCAGATCATGATGGTGCCGATCGATGGGAAGAATTTTTTTGCGAACGACGTGATGCGCTCGGCGTTTTCAGGAGTGACCGGGGGCAAAGATAGCGGATCTTCGGACGACAATCCGGATGATCCGGCGCCGACGCCGACGGCGACGGCAACAGCGCAACACAAACAGCCGCGCCGGCCGTGAGGCAGAGAAAAGAGATGCGCACCGCCAGCAGTGGCTGTGCCAGCGGGTTCCGCTAGCCAAAACCCCTGAGGTGGCACGGGATGCGAAGCTGGATAGGGAGGAGAAATCATGAGCACAAAGGCAAGCACCGCCGCGCTTGACCGAGTCGGCCAGAGGTTGCTCCTCCTCCGGCGACGCGTTCCGCGCCACCCGGCTAGCGGTCAGAAATCGTAAGCAGGGAATTGGCGCTGAGACGGGATTTAAGAATCCAGGAAAACGACCATGCCCAGTTCGACAGCGGTTCGAAGCAACGCGCGCGCCAGAAAGACTGCAAGAAACCTTTGCCGGAGGATTCTCGCAACCACGCTGCTTGGGGCTTGCGTGTTTGTCGCGCCGGCGATTGCCTGCGTGTCGCACGCGCCGCTTCACGAGGTGCGGTTGCCGAGAATCGATTCCCGGGTAATCGAGAATCTGCAGCGTTGGGCTGAGGGGGATAAAGATCCGTGGTCCGAGGCGATTTAACTCCCAACTACGGCGGACCCCGATCCGTCGATAACGAGGACGTGTAGTAGCCCGGGGGCTGGGGAAGCGAGTGTTAGAGCCCATGGATAGGCGTGAAAGCCGCCACGACAAGAGAACACGCGTGCTCAGGAATTCGCACCCGTAAGGTGTGCGATTCGCGTACGATGGCGCGCATGCGCCGAATGCCAAAGCCTT
>WNFR01000225.1_pt1 | contig 66374 bp, 68 predicted proteins | sample 5400221 | NCBI WGS metagenome assembly WNFR01 (sample SAMN13153357, study PRJNA577476) | soil metagenome | isolation source: 40 cm soil under Madrone tree | place: USA:California | collected 2016-06-14
TTCGAGGACATCATGCGCCCCGGCCAGATGGCCAATATCCCGGTCGCGTTCGAGCGCTCGATTGCCCTCGCCTCGATCGTGAGCCTGGTGACAATGGTGGTCTCGGTCGCGGCGGGGCTCGGCTTTCGCCGCCGCTTTCCGGGATCGGGCTGGGCTTCAAATTTCTCGGGTTCAAGGCGGATCTTTTCACTTCGGCGCTCGGCGCGCAGCTGACCTGGACATTGCCCTTCGGCCTCTTTGCGATGTTCGCCGTGGTCAACCGCTTCGACCGCTCCTACGAGGAGGCGGCGAGCGATCTCGGGGCGAGCGCTTGGCAGCGTCTCCGTCATGTGATTTTGCCGATCCTCTTGCCCGGCATCATCGGTGTCGGCATGGGCGCCTTCACCCTGTCTTATGACGAATACGCGCGGACGACCCTGGCGATCGGCAGCCGCAATACCTTACCGCTCGAGATCTACGCGCTGATTTCAAGCGCGACCTCACCGACCTTGTTCGCCATCGGCACCCTTACGACCACCGTTTCCTTTTGCGCTATCGGCGTGACCTTGCTCGTTATTTTCCGCCTTCAGCGCCGCCGCAGCGCGCGCATCGTCATGCCCGGGCGTGACCCGGGCATCCCCACAGCGGCGCCGCTGCCTGAGATGCTGCATGGATTGCCGGGTCAAGCCCGGCAATGACGGTCTTACAGTCAGATTAGAAAGGCCTTGATGTGCCAGCTAAATACGACGTCGAGCTGATCGGGGTCACCAAGCGGTACGGCGCGACGCTTGCCGTCGACGATATTTCGGTGCGCATACCGCAGGCGAGCTATTGCTGTCTGCTCGGTCCCAGCGGTTGCGGCAAGACCAGCACATTGCGGATGATCGCCGGGCACGAACCGGTCTCGAATGGCGACATCCTCATTCGTGATCAGAACGTCACCGACCTGCCGCCGGCACAGCGCGGCACGGGGATGATGTTTCAGAGTTATGCCCTGTTCCCGCACCTCAATTGCCTCGACAATGTAGCCTTCAGTCTCAAGATGCGCGGGATTGGCAAGACCGAACGGCATGCCCGCGCCTGCGAGTTTCTCAACCTCGTGCATATGGGGGACTTCGCCGACCGGCTGCCGGCGCAGCTTTCCGGCGGACAGCAGCAGCGCATCGCGCTGGCACGCTCGCTGATCACCAAGCCTCGTGTGCTTTTGCTCGACGAACCGCTTTCGGCGCTCGACCCGTTCCTGCGCGTGCGCATGCGGGAGGAGCTGAAGCGGCTGCAGCGGGATCTCGGCATCACCTTTGTCCACGTCACGCACAGCCAGGACGAGGCAATGGCACTGGCGGATCTGATGGTCGTGATGGACGACGGGCACATCCGGCAGGCGGGCGTTCCGCGCGAGATCTTCGAGCGCCCGGCGAGTTCTTTTGTCGCCCGCTTCATCGGCGGACACAATGTGGTGCCTGGGGAAGGGGGGCTGGTTGCGATTAGGGCGGACCGTTGCCGGCTCGGTGCGGCGGGTAGCGGTCCCTACCTGTCGGGGCGGGTAGCTGCGGTCGAGTATCAGGGCCCCTTGGTGCGGGTCGCGCTCGAAACCGAATTCGCGGGACGGGCGACGGCGCTGCTCCCGGACAAGCTGTTCTACGCCGGCCCGGTCACGCCGGGGGAGCGGGCAACATTGGTGTGGTCCGAGGAAGACGTACACGCTCTGCCGAACGTCTGAGCCCGATCGTCCCTCACCCGGCACGGGCGACACTGCGTTCGAGCGCCGGGTCGTGCCCGCGGATCAGCACAAGGACGGCGGACAGGAACGGTAAAACCGTGATGGCCGGCACGCCGGCGGTAAACCCGCCGGTCGCGTCCTTCAGATGCCCATCGATCCGGGACAAACTAGCAAAGAGAGTTGATTTAAGGTTGCCGCCCGGGTGATTCGACTTGGATCGGCGGCCAGTGGTCTTGGTCAGCCGGCACGGCGGAAGGTATTCTCGGCACCCGGCAGCTCCGAACCAAGGGGCAGCCGCGGCCCATTACGTCTTCTTAACCGAGAGCAGTTAATTGTCCTAACGCGCAGGAAAGCGCTTCGGACTTCGCCGGTCGGGTCCGTTGGTAACCGTAGAGCGAATTCTGGTCGATGAAGTTCTTTGCGAGCTTGGGGCGCGAACCCTCGTCCAACCGCCGCCTCAACTTGATCGGTATCGCGGTCATCTTTATGACCATTGCTGCCGCCGGCCTGACGATCTGGGATCTGCGCCGGGAGGCGATCAAAGCCTACACACAGCAAATCCAGAACCTCGGCGTCGCCTTCGCCGAGCAGACGTCACGCAATTTGCAGGCGGTCGATCTCGTTCTGGACCAGGCAAACGAAAGAATCCTTCGCCTGGGACTGCAAACGCCCGAGCAATTCGAAGGACTGCTGGGGAGTGAGGAGTGGCATCAATTCTTGGTCGAACGGCTGAAGAACCTGCCGCAGGCCGATGCGCTTACGCTCGTCGGCGCGGACGGGAAACGCGTAAATACGTCACGCGAGTGGCCCCCTTCGCCAATGGATTTGTCGGACCGCGAATACATCAAGTATTTCCAGCTCAACGACGAGACTATCAGTTTCTTTACCACGCCGGCCAAGAACCGGAGCACCGGTGCTTGGTCCATTTTTGTAGCGCGCCGCATCGGCGGCCCCGGTGGAGAGTTCCTCGGCGCTGTCGTCGCGACGATCCGAACCGAATACCTCGAAGAGTTCTACAAGGCGATCACGTTACAGGAGAGCGGATCGGTAACGGTTCTGCGCCGGGATGGTACGATGTTCGCTCGCCACCCCCACACCGAAAAAATGATGGGTCAGAAGATGCCCGCCGAATCGCCCTGGTATCAGTTGCTTGAAACCGGTGGCACCTATCGCTCTCCCGGGTACATCGACGGGATCACTCGTGTCGTATCGGTCCATCCGTTGCATGATTATCCGATCGTCGTCGATGTGACGATCTCCGAGGATGCGGCCCTCGCCAATTGGCGCCGGCAATCGACGTTTATCGCCATCGGCGCGCTCTGCGCGGCGCTCGGCTTTGTCGTGTTGTTCCGGGCGCTCAGCGCCCAGTTCCGCGAACTCGAGGAGAATCGGGCGAGCCTCGAAGCCAAAACCTCCGAGCTGCAGCAGACTGCCGACGCGCTGCGCAAAAGCCAGCGTCGCCTCACCGAAAAATCGCAGCTGCTCGAGACCACGCTCGAGCATATGGACCAAGGCATCATGGTGGTCGACGCCGACCGCATGGTGCCGCTGTGCAACCACCGCGCCATCGAGATCATGGAGCTCCCCGAAGAGCTGATGGCATCGCATCCCCGTTTTGACGACGTCCTCGCCTACCAGTTCCGAGAGCAGGAGTATGGGCACGACAAGACGCTGCGGGAAATCGTCAAGCTCGGCGGGGCCATTGACCAGCCGCGTGTCCGCGAGCGGCGGCGGCCAAATGGTCGAATGATCGAGTTTCGCAACGTTCCGCTCCCCGGCGGCGGTGCGGTTCGCACGTTTACGGACATAACGGATCGCAAGGCCGCCGAAGAGGAGATTGCAGCGGCGCGCCAGCAGGCGGAGCAGGCGCGGGAGGCCGCCGAAAGCGCAAACCGCGCCAAGTCCGAATTCCTCGCCAACATGTCGCACGAGATCCGTACGCCGATGAACGGCGTCATCGGGATGAACGGGCTGCTGCTGCAAACCGACCTGACACAAGAGCAGCGCGAGTGCGCGGTTGCGGTGCGCGACAGCGCGGAGGCGCTGCTCGCGCTGATCAATGACATTCTCGACATTTCGAAGCTCGAGGTCGGCAAGGTCGACCTCGAAGCAATGGATTTCGATCTCGTCGACATGGTCGAAACCTCAGTTGGACTGCTGGCACCGAAAGCGTATGAGAAGGATATCGACGTAGGCGTGTTTGTCGATCTGACCGCAAGGGCCGGGTTCCGCGGAGATCCGACGCGGCTGCGCCAGATTTTGCTGAACCTCGTCGGCAATGCCATCAAATTCACCGAACGCGGCGGTGTTTCGGTCGAAGTGACACTGCGCTCCGAATCCACTGAAGACTTGCGCCTGCTGCGCTTTGAAGTCGCCGATACCGGTATCGGCATGTCCGAGGAGGTCCGCCGCAAACTGTTTCAGAAGTTCAACCAAGCAGATACCTCGATCACCCGCCGCTTTGGCGGCAGCGGGCTCGGATTGGCGATCTGCAAACAGCTGGTCGAGCTGATGGGCGGCGAAATCGGCGTCGACAGCACATTCGGGTGCGGCAGTCGGTTCTGGTTCGAGCTGCCGCTGCGGCCGGCCATCAACCCGACGGTCGAGCGCCGCGCGTTGCCCGCCAGGCTCGCGGGTCTCCATGTCCTCGTCGTCGACGATGTCGAGATGAACCGGCGTATCCTTTCCCGCCAGCTCGCCGGCCTTGGCGTCGAGGCTGTTTCGGTTGGGGACGGCTTCGCTGCGATGGCCGAGTTGGAGCGGGCCTTCCACCAGGGCAACCCGTTTGATGTCGTCATCGTCGACCAGATGATGCCTGGCCTCTCGGGTGAGGCGCTGGCCAAGCGGGTTCGCGCGACGCCCGACCTTGCCGAGGCGAAACTCGTCATCGCCTCATCGGCCGGCCGCCATGGCCTCTCGGAAGACACCCCCGGAATGGTCGATGCGGTGCTGACCAAGCCGGTTCGCGAGCAGTCGCTGCTCGATGCCTTTGCGCAGCTGTTCGGTTTTGTGCGCCCTGCGTGCTCCGCACCTGCAGCCGCACCCTCGCCGCTCCCGAAAATCGTCGGACGACCTCTGCGAATCCTGCTCGCCGAGGACAACAAGATCAACCAGCAGCTGGTCACGATGATGCTGCGCAAGGCCGACCACCAGGTCGATGTCGCCGACAATGGCGAGCTGGCTGTCGAGGCCGTGCGCATCGGCAAATACGACGTCGTCCTGATGGATGTGCAGATGCCGGTTCTCGACGGCGTGCAGGCGACCCAGCGCATTCGCGCTTTGCCGTCGCCGAAGGACGCAGTACCGATCGTCGCTCTGACCGCCCACGCCATGGCGGGGGCCAAGGAGGAATATCTCGGCGCCGGGATGGACGATTACTTGTCGAAGCCGCTCGACGACGTGGCGCTCTTCGCCAAGCTCAACGAGGTGGCCGCAGGCCTCATTGGGCGAGCCCGCGGGCCAAACGTCGAACCGCCAGCCGAGGGACAGGTTCTAGCGACCCCGATTTCGGTTGATCGCCTGCTGTCCGCGACGGTCGATCCTGCTCGCCTCGAAATGATAGCAGAGGTCATGTCGGGCGAGACATTGGGCGAGTTCCTCGACGTATTCCTCGTTAGCACTGCAGAGCGCATCAGCCAAATCCGTGGTCTCGTCGGCGGCGACGATCTCGAGGAGATCGGCCGTGAAGCGCACACCCTGCTTGGGACCGCCGGTAATTTCGGGGCATTGCGGCTGAGCAAGCTGGCTGTCGAGTTGAGTGCGGCTTGCGATGCCGGAGACCCCGGTCTGGCACGGGGTGTAGCCGGCGAACTCACCGACGCATTCAATGCTACGTCGGCGGCGGTTCTCGCCTGGCTGAACGAGAAGACGGCCGCTCGCGCGGCCTAACCGTGTATCGACGGCCCCACAGTTCGATCTCAGCGTCAACGGATTGCTTTCTCCTCCTCCGCGAGACTGTTAACATCGGCCTAGAAACGGAAATGCCTCCTGTACCGCCGGGAGGAATGCGTGGATGGGCGTCCTCGGTCGCCCTAACCCCGGGAGGAAAATACGATGGCAGCAACCGATATTGCCGCGACCGGCCTTACAGACGTCGACCGCCGCTCGCAATTGCGGCGCGCCGTGATCGCGAGCACGATCGGCACGACGATAGAGTGGTACGACTTTCTGCTCTACAGCATCGTAACCGGCCTCGTTTTCGCGAAGCTCTACTTTCCGGCGGCCGACCCGCTGGTCGCGACGATGCAGGCTTACGCGATCTTTTTTGTCGGCTTTATTGCGCGGCCGGTCGGGGCGTTCATCTTCGGCCATTACGGCGACCGGATCGGGCGAAAGGCGGCGCTGATTGCGACCTTGCTCTTGACGGGCCTGGCGACTTTTGCCGTGGCTCTCGTGCCGAGCTACGAACAGATCGGCATCTGGGGCGCCATCATCATGATCCTGTTGCGCTTCGTGCAGGGCGTCGGGGTCGGCGGCGAGTGGGGCGGCTCGGTGTTGCTGTCGATGGAATGGGCGCGAACCAACGCGCATCGCGGCTTTATCGCCTCCTGGCCGCAATTCGGCGCGCCCGCCGGGCTATGCCTAGCAAACCTCGCAGTATTGTTCTTCAGCTGGGTTTCCGGCGACCAATTCCTGACCTGGGGGTGGCGCATTCCGTTCGCCCTCAGCATCATCATGGTCGGGATCGGGCTCTATATCCGGCTCGGCATTTTCGAGACGCCGGTCTTCTCGCGCATTCTCGCGGAAGCGCAGGTAGCACGCGCGCCGTCACTCGAGGTGTTAAAGCGCCAGCCAAAAGAGGTCATCCTGACGGCGCTGGCCCGGATGGGGGAGCAGGCGCCCGGCTTTGTGTACACAGCCTACATCTTCACCTTCGGCACGACGGTCTTAGCGGCCTCGCGCGATTTCCTGCTGAGCGCCCTCATCGTCTGCACCGGGGTCGGAGCTCTCTGGGCGCCGGTCGCTGCACATCTGTCGGATCGGATCGGCCGCAGACGAATGTACATGATCGGCGCCACATTCAGCGGATTGTTCGGTTTCGTCTATTTCGCGCTGCTCGAGACGAGGTCACCCGTTTTGATTTTCATTGCGATCGCGCTGTCGCTGATTCCGATCATGACCTTGTATGGCCCGCAGGCAGCCCTCATCGCCGAATCTTTTGAACCGCGGCTGCGCTATAGCGGCGCCGGAATCGGCTATCAGCTCGCCTCGATCATCGCCGGAGGCCCGGCGCCGTTCATCGCAGCGGCACTATTCGCCGCCTATCAGTCGGGCTACGCGATCGCGTTCTACATTCTGGGCTGCGGCGTCATCAGCATTATCGCTGCGATCCTGCTGAAGGATCACGGACCACACCAACAAGGACATCGATGAGTACGACGTCAGTCCGCTTTAGCCCCGCCGGCGCGGCAATCTTCCGGCGTCGACATCCGATGGGCTGAAGGGGGCTTGGGATGACGGCAGTCGAAATTGCAAATCAACCGCTTCCGCAACTCGTTCATTCTAGGCAATTGCGGCGAGCGGTCATTACCAGCACGATCGGTACGACGATCGAATGGTACGATTTTCTGCTGTACGGCCAAGTCACCGGACTGGTCTTTGCCAAGCTGTACTTCCCGTCGTCTGACCCACTTACCGGCGTGCTTCAGGCCTTCGCCGTCTATGCCGTCGGCTTTTTCGCGCGTCCGATCGGTGCGGCGATCTTTGGGCATTACGGCGATCGCATCGGGCGCAAGGCGGCGCTGATCGCGACCTTGCTGCTGACCGGTCTAGCGACCTTTGCCGTCGGTTTTGTACCGACCTACGAGCAGATCGGCATCTGGGGTGCGGTCATCCTGACCCTCCTGCGCTTCATCCAGGGTGTGGGGGTGGGCGGCGAATGGGGCGGGCCGGTGCTGCTGTCGATGGAGTGGGCGCGATCGAACGCCCATCGCGGTTTTATCGCGGCATGGCCGCAATTCGGCGGGCCGGCGGGGCTGTTCCTGGCGAACTTAGCAGTGCTGGCATTCAGTGCGATTTCTGGCGACCAGTTCCTCAACTGGGGATGGCGCGTCCCGTTCTGGCTGAGCATCATCATGGTCGGGATCGGGCTCTATATCCGGCTCGGTATTCTCGAGACGCCAGTCTTCTCCCGGCTGATCGCGGAACATCGGGTCGAGCGGGCGCCGGCGCTCGAAGCGATCAATCGCCAGCCAAAGGAGATCATCCTGACGGCGCTGGCGCGCATGGGACAGATGACGCCCGTTTTCATCTATTCCGCCTTCTTCTTCAGTTATGGCACGACGGTGCTCCACAGCTCCCGCGACTTTCTGCTGACGGCTCTGCTAACCGCGTCCTTCGTGTCGTTCTTCACAATCCCGCTCTCCGGCCATTTCTCGGATCGGATCGGCCGCAAGCGCATGTATCTCGTCTGTGCAGTGGGAACCGGGGTCTTCGCCTTCATATATTTTGCGCTCCTCAACACCGCCGTGCCCGGGTGGATCGTTCTCGCCAGCGTGCTGGCCTTTTTCCTGCACGATTTGATGTACGGCCCGCAGGCGGCACTGATCGCGGAATGCTTCACCCCCCGGCTGCGCTACAGCGGCGCCTCGCTCGGCTACCAGCTCGCCTCGGTCTTCGCCGGCGGCCCCGCGCCGCTGGTTGCGATGGCATTGTTCGCGGCGTTCGGGTGAGCCTATGCGATTGCCGTCTACATCCTCCTCAGCGCGGTTGTCAGCATCGTGGCGACCGCCTTGCTGCCCGATTACACCAACCGCGACATCTCTGAGGAACACCAGAAGGTGTGATCTCAGGGTGAGCGCTCCGCTGAAGGCGTCTTACGCCCTTGCGACTCCGTCAGGACGCCCGAAGCAGCAACCCTCGCTGATGAGGCGCGGCGAGCGGCGGCGGTGGGTACTCATGCAAGCCGTCAGCGAGGAGATCCCCGAAGATTGGGGCCACCTCGTGCTCTCATCGCGTAGTGGTTGCTGGTGTCTGTCGCGGGCGCTATCATCCCTAATTGAAAGTAAAAGGCGCGGCTTCAGTGTTACCTGGTGACACCCGCCAGAACCTTTCGGAGAGCGGCTCGGCGTTAGGCAGAGCCTTCGGATCTAGTATCAAAAGAGCCGAAAGTAGACCAATCTGACAGGGAGAACACCATGCAGATCCATGCAGACACAACACTCATAGAAGCCGCACGACGCATTGCACCAGTAATCCGCGAACACAGCGAGGAGGCCGAGCGGGAGCGACGTCTGTCACCCCCAGTGCTGGCCGCTCTGCGCGAAGCTGGGTTGCTTCGCCTTTGCACGCCGCAGTCACTGTGATCGAAGAGATTTCAGGCACGACACTGCGGCAGGCTGGACCCTCGTCAACCCCTTGGACTGGGCGTACCTCTGCGCCCGCTTGCCAAATGAGGGCGCCGAGGAAATCTACAGCCACGGTGCCAACATTGTCATCGCGGCGCAATTTGGACGCCCGATGCAGGCGGCCCCCGTTCAGGGTGGGTATCGCATCACGGGGCGCGCGCCCTTCGTCAGCAACTGTCATGACGCCAACTGGATCGCCACGACGGCAGTGGTGATCGCTGGAGACCAATCTCGGGCAGAGGACGAGCCGGAAGCAGTGATGGCGTATCTCCCCCGTGAAAGCTGTGAAGTGATCGACACCTGGCACGTCATGGGAATGCGCGGCACCGGCAGCAACGACGTTGCGGTGACCGATGTCTTCGTGCCCAGGGCCCGTACCTTCCCGATGGTGCCGGAGTTCACGCCGGGGTCCCACTATCAGGGCCCCCTGTACCGGTTCCCCTTTGCAGGCATCGTCGCGTCCAATCTTCCTGCTCTTGTCCTCGCGGTGGCGCGCCGAGCGATTGACGAAGTATCAACACTGGCGCAAGGCAAAGTGCCCGTTGCGTCGAGCACCTCCTTGCGGGAACGGACCTCGGCCCAAGCCAAGCTGGCACAAGCGGAGGCTTTAGTACGCGCTGGTCGCGCCTTACTTTACGACACCCTGAGCGACACCTGGCAGGCCAACCTGGCCGGAGAGACATTCTCGCTGAGACAAAGGGCAGACCTGCTGCTCGCCATGACCCACGCGGTGAGCAGTGCGGTAAAGGCGGTGGAGTTGATGTACCGCGTCGCAGGCACGAGCGGGATTTATGCTAGGAACCCGCTGGAACGCTACTTCCGCGACGTCCAGGTACTGAGGCATCATGCTTTCGGCGCCGAGACCAGGTATGAGACTGTCGGGCGGGTGTACCTTGGTCTTCCCCCGGACTTCCCGCCGCTCGCGTTCTAAGCTATCGCCATGATCGAGTTTCTGATGGTCCCGGAGGCGCCAAAGCCGGTGGCACCGTACAGCCATGCGACCGCCGCCGATGGCTGGGTCTTCGTCACAGGGCAGGTCCCTACCGATCCGGACGACAACAGCGCGCCTCTGCCGGACGGGATCGAGGGGCAAACGCGCCGAGTGATCGAAAATCTCGGGCGCGTCTTGGCGGGCATCGGCAGCGGGCTCAATCAAGTAGTGTTCGCGCGTGTCTATCTCACCCATTTCGAGCGCGACTACGCGGCAATGAACGCGGTGTACCAATCCTATTTCGCACCTGGGCACCTCCCGGCACGCACCTGCATCGGCGTCACCGGTCTGGCGTGTGACGCGCTTGTCGAGATCGATCTGCTGGCACGCAGGGCGCAGGTCTGACGCGGTGTCGCGACGGCGGCTATCGCTCTGGTCACTTGCGAAGAATTTGGGTTCCGCGTCCGCGGTGCAAATGCCCCGATTGCGCTGCATCGAGAGGCCGGGTTCACTTCTGTCGCCGTTGAACCGTTCGATGAGATCGTCAAGCGCCCCGGCGGGACACCTTGGGCGCGGCATTATCATCTCGTAATCGCCCGGCCGTGGCCAAAAGCAACACCCCGGTCCCGTCCGCTAAGCGGCGGGGAGTAGTGGAGCGACGCCCGCTGTCCTACCCGCGAGACGGTGTCTTTATGCCGTCGGCTTGATGTTCTGGTTATGCCGAAACAGGTTCGTCGGATCGTACTTGTTCTTCAACGCCACTAGGCGCTCGTAATTCGCGCCGTAGGCTGCCTTGATGCGAGCGGCTCCCTCCTCGGTCTCGAGACCGATATGATTGACGTAGTCGCTGCCGGTGGTGAAGCGGCGCATCGCCTCCGCCAGCTCGCGCGCCCAGCGGATATTAACGCCGTCCGCTCCCGGGTCCAGCCACACCGCATCGCGGCCCCATTCGCACAGTGCGTCGCGGTGGCTGAAGGCAGTGGCTGTCGCGCCGACCCGGTTCGCCGCTTTGCCTAGTTGCTGAAAATACACCATCGACATTGGCGACGGGGCAGCTCTGAAATGCTCGACGAGGGTGTCGATCGCCTCGTCGCTGATCTGCCGGGTGAAATTCGATTTGAAGTAGTAGCGCCGGCCACGTATGAACGCCTCGTCAAACAGCGTCTGGATTTTGCAGTAGGGCTTCGGAGCGATCTCGTCCGCCAGCGGTGGCCCGAACGCTCGGATCTCTCGCAAGACCTTTTCGCCTGCTTCATGGCTGCCGTTGTAGCAGACCGCGATCGCTGCGACCGGATTGCCGTCCGGCGAGGTGAGCAGCGCGCCCATCGTGTTCACCTCGTCGGGGATGGAGGCGGCAAAATCGCGGTAGAGCGCCAGCCCCTCCTTCGCCTTGGCGAACGGGTACAGCACAGGCCCGGCCAGAACCGGCCCGACTGGGTGGAGCTGATATTCGAACGAGGTGACCGCGCCGAAATTGCCACCGCCGCCGCGCAAGCCCCAGAACAGGTCCGAGTTCTCGGTAGCGCTCGTCACCAGCACCGTGCCGTCAGCCGTAACGAGATCGACGGAGAGGAGGTTGTCGCAAACCAGGCCGTACTTGCCCGCAAGCCAGCCGAGCCCGCCACCGAGCGTCGGCCCCCCGATGCCGGTATTGGAGATCGCGCCCCCGGTGGTGGCCAAACCGAAGGCCTGGGTCTCGCGATCGAAATCGGACCAGGTGGCGCCGGCCTCGGCGCGCGCCGTGCGCTGCGCTGGATCGACGCGCACGCCGCGCATGCCAGCCAAATCGATCATCAGGCCGCCCTCGCACACGGCGACCCCCGGGGCGTTATGCCCGCCGCCGCGCACCGACACCAGTAGCTCGTGGCTGCGGGAGAAACGAACCGCCGCGACGACATCGGCGAGTCCGGCGCAGCGCGCAATCAACCCCGGCCGCCGGTCGATCATGCCGTTCCAGACTTTTCGGGTCTCATCGTAGCCTGGGTCATTGGGACAGATCAGCGGGCCTGCGAGGGCCCGTGTTCCGAGACTATACCGGAACCGCTGCCGAAGTGGAGAAAACTGCGGGCGGAAGTGCGCGTAGATGATAGGCGATATGAGCAACCGCTCCCTCTCCCGTGCGCGTGTCAGACCCGACGCCGGCGGGTCCGAGATGGCCACGGTCGTCAAGACCCATACACGCGCGGAGTGCCCGCCGGCGTCCCCATCTCGTCGATAGGCACACAACAACGCAATCCACGCCTTTCCGGTACTCGACGCAGCCTCTTCGAAGACGTGGGTGCTCGGACCAAGTCCGGCCACGAGGACCAAAGATTTGCGCGGTCGTCCCCGCGAAAGCTTCGGCTAGCTGCCTTATTGCGGCGTTGCGGAGAATCGGGTTGAACGATGAACAGGATTTGGTCCACCCTTTGAGAGCGGGGAGCGCGGGTACAACCGGCGTCCCCGCATACAAAGGTTCGTTGGGGGGAAACCGAGATGACGGCGGTCGAAATTGGCATCAGCCCGCTTTCCGACACCGAGCATGGCAGGCAGTTGCGCCGCGCCATCGTCGCCAGCACGGTCGGCACGACGATCGAGTGATACGACTTCTTGCTTTACGGCCAGGTGACGGGGCTCGTCTTCGGCAAGCTCTTCTTCCCCAATCCGACCCGTTGGTCGGCGTGCTTCAAGCGTTCGCCATCTTCTTCATCGGTTTTGTCGGTCGGCCCATCGGGGCGGCGATCTTCGGCCATTACGGCGATCGGATCGGGCGAAAGGCGACCTTGATCGCGACCTTGCTCGCGACGGGCCTGGCGACCGTTGCCGTCGGGCTCGTCCCGACCTATGAGAGCATCGGCATTTGGGGCGCCGTGCTGTTGACGATCATTCGCCTCGTCCAGGGGATTGGCGTCGGCGGCGAATGGGGCGGTTCAGTCTTGCTGGCGATGGAATGGGCGCGCACGACCGAAAATCGCGGCTTCATTTCGGCCTGGCCTCAGTTTGGCGGGCCGGCCGGGCTGTTCCTCGCGAATCTGGCGGTGCTGGCCTTCAGTGCGATCTCGGGCGACCAGTTCCTGGTCTGGGGGTGGCGAATCCCGTTCCTCCTCAGCATCATCATGGTCGGCATGGGGCTGTGGATCCGGCTCGGCATCCTCGAGACACCGGTTTTCCGGAAGATTCTGGCCGAAGAGCGCGTCGAACGCGTACCGGTGCTAGAAGTGCTCAAGCGCCAACCCAAGCAGATCGCGCTGACCGCGCTCGCCCGCATGCCCGAGCAGGCGCCGGGCTATATCGTCGCCACCTTCATCTTCACCTACGGAACGACGGTGCTGGGGCAGTCGCGCGATTTCTTGCTGAGCCGATCCTCGTCCAAGCGGCCCTCGGCTTCCTCTGGGTCGTCGTCGCCGGCTATCTGTCGGACCGTGTCGGTCGCAAGAGGATGTACATGATCGGCTGCGTGTTCAGCTGGCTGTTCGGCTTCTTCTACTTCGGGCTGCTCGATACCAAGGTGCCGAGTTCGATATTCCTTGCGGTGGCATTGGGGTTGCTCCCGATCACGACTTTGTATGGCCCGCAGGCGGCGCTGATTGCGGAGAGCTTCTCGCCTCGCCTGCGCTACAGTGGAACCTCGCTCGGCTACCAGCTGGCTTCAATCATCGCCGGCGGTCCCTCGCCGTTCATCGCGACCGCGCTGTTCGCCACCTATAATTCGAGCCTGCCGATCGCCCTCTTTATCCTCGGTTGTGGGGTGATCGGCCTCGTCGCGGTATCGCTGCTCACCGACTACACGAACAAGGACATCTCGCACGAATACGAAGGCGTGTAAGGCAAAACATCCGAGCCTGGGAGGAAAATCGATGAGGACAGCCGAAATTGGCGCAATTGGCCTCTCCGAGGTCGAGCACAGCAGGCAACTCCGTCGCGCGGTGGTCGCGACCACCGTAGGGACGGTGATCGAGGCATACGATTTCCTGCTCTATGTTCTCGTCGCACCGCTCGTCTTCGCGAAACTGTATTTCCCGGAATCCGACCCACTGGTCGGGACATTGCAAGCCTTCGCCATCTATGCCGTCGGCTTTGTCGCCCGCCCGGTGGGCGCGGCACTGTTCGGCCATTACGGGGACCGCATCGGCCGCAAGACGACGTTGATCGCGACCTTGCTACTGACGGGCCTCTCGACCTTCGCGGTCGGCTTTGTCCCGGGCTACGACTCGATCGGGATCTGGGGTGCGATCATCCTGACGACGGTCCGCTTTGTTCAGGGTCTCGGCATCGGCGGCGAATGGGGCGGCGCGACCCTGATGGCTATGGAATGGGCGCGAACCGACGCCCATCGCGGCTTTATCACCGCATGGCCGCAATGGGGCGGCCCGGCCGGATTGTTCTTCGCCAACCTCGCTGTGCTGGCGCTTAGTGCGATCTCGGGCGATCAATTCCTCAGCTGGGGGTGGCGCGTCCCGTTCTGGCTGTCGATCGTCATGGTCGGAGTCGGGCTCTATATCCGCCTTGGCATCCTCGAGACGCCGGTTTTCGCGCGGATTCTGGAAGCGCGCCGCATCGAACGCACCCCGGTGATCGAAGTCATCAAGCGGCAGCCGAAGCAGATCATCCTGACCGCGCTGGCGCGGATGGCGGAGCAAGGTCCGTTCTATGTCTATGCCGCCTTCCTCTTCACCTACGGGACCACGGTGTTGCACAGCTCGCGCGACCTGTTGCTGAGCGCGCTACTGACGGCCACGGCGCTGTCGGCGGTTACGATCCCGTTGTCCGGCTACATCTCCGATCGCATCGGTCGCAAGCGGATGTATCTGATCGGCGCGGTCACGACTGGGGTGTTCGCCTTTATCTATTTCGCGATGATGAACACCGCGATCCCCGGCTGGATCTTTCTCGCCGTCGTCCTGTCCTTCATCCCGCACGACATGATGTACGGCCCGCAAGCGGCATTGATCGCCGAATGCTTCACTCCGCGGCTGCGCTACAGCGGCGCCTCGCTCGGTTTCCACCTGTCCTCGGTCATCGCCGGTGGACCCGCGCCGCTGATCGCGACGGCGCTGCTCGCAGCGTTTGGTTCGGGCTATGTGATCGCGCTTTACATCCTTTTCTGTGCGATCGTCAGCGTTACTGCGACGTCCTTCCTGCCGGATTACACCAATCGGGACATCTCGCAGGAGCACGACGCGCTGCGGCCCGCTCCGGCAAGCGCCGCGTCGTAGAGTCGTAGAGGGCGTCGAAGCTCTCTTGTTAACGCAGTCCGCGTGAGTTTCCTTTGAGGCGAACAACCATCGCGCAATCGCATTCCTGCCTGTGCGAAGACGCCCTGGCAAATCGCGTCACGGAGCCGTAGCCTATTCTTATGTTCACCGGCATCATCACCGATCTCGGCCGAGTTAAGCGGGTGTGCCGCGGCGATCTTGTCGATTTGACGATCGTCACCGCGTTCGACACGACGACCATCCCAGTTGGGGCCTCGATCGCATGTTCCGGGGCTTGTCTGACCGTTGTGGCGGTCGCACCCGGAGAGTTTGCGGTCCAGGCATCGGCCGAGACTCAGGCGTGCACGACGATCGGCTGGTGGGAGGAGGGCACGCAAGTCAATCTCGAAAGGTCGCTGCGGGTCGGCGACGAACTCGGGGGACATCTCGTCTCGGGCCACGTGGATGGCATCGTACGCGTCGTCGAGCGGCGACCCGAGGCCGAGTCCGTCCGCTTCGTGTTCCAGGTCCCCGAGGAACTGACCCCTTTTATCGCTTCGAAAGGCTCGGTCGCGCTCGACGGAGTAAGCCTCACGGTGAACGAGGTGTCGCATACCCGCTTCGGGGTGAACATCATTCCTCATACTTTGGCAGGCACCAACTTTGGAGCAGCCGTCCCGGGGCAGCGCATGAATCTCGAAATCGATGTGATCGTACGCTACGTCGCCAGACTTCTCGGACCGCGCGCGAGTGGTACGTTATGAACCGACCGCCCCACATCCTTCTCGTAGAGGCGCCCTATTACACCCATATCGCCGAGCACCTGCGGAAAGGGGCCGAGCGCGCGCTCGCCGCCGCCGGCGCGACGCATGAGATCATCTCGGTACCTGGAGCGTTTGAGATTCCGGCAGCGATCGGCCTGGTCGCCCGGGCCAGCGACCGGTTCGACGGGTTTGTCGCAATCGGCTGCGTGATCCGGGGGGAGACGACGCACTACGATCACATTTGTGCGGAGAGCGCGCGGGGGCTACAGGATTTGGCGGCGCGTGAGGGGCTCGCCATCGGCTACGGGATTTTGACGGTCGAGAACGAGGCGCAGGCCCTCGTCCGTGCTTCGGCCGAGCGCAGGGACAAGGGCGGCGAAGCGGTGCGCGCGTGCCTGGCGTTAGTGGATCTGAAGCGCCGCCTCGCCGGGGAGGAGAATGAGCGCACCGACAGCGCCGCCGCCCGGCGGTGAACGGCTGGACGACGTTCAGCGGAGCGGCAGCCGCCGGCGCAGTGTTGCCCGGCTCGCGGCGGTTCAAGCGCTGTACCAGCTCGAGCTGAACCGAGGCGTCGACCCCGAAGCGGTCGTGCGCGAATTTGCCCGCCACCGCTTTGGCCACGAGATCGACGGCGACCAATACGGCGAGGCCGATCCCGTGCTGTTCGCGGATATCGTGCGTGGGGTCGCGGCGGATCAGGAAAGCCTCGACGCGACGATTTCCTCAGTGCTTGCGGAAGAGTGGCCGCTGCGCCGGCTCGATTCCGTGCTTCGCGCGATCCTGCGCGCCGGGGTTTATGAGCTTGCGCATCGGCGCGATGTTCCGCCGCGGGTGTCGATTAGCGAATACACCGCCGTAGCCCACGCGTTCTTCGTCGGCAAAGAGCCGGGGCTCGCAAACGGCGTGCTCGATCGGCTCGGGCGCACGCTGCGTGCCACGGAAATGTAGTCGGTGATGGCTGCGGACGAGCTTGGAGAATTCGAGCGAATCCGGCGCTTCTTTGCTCCCCTGGCCGGGCCGGGCGGCCTCGGCCTCCTCGACGACGCGGCGATCGTCGACTGCAAAGCGGGATGGCGTCTCGTCGTAACGGCGGATGCGATCGTCGCGGGGGTGCACTACCTGCCGAACGATCCGCCTGATCTGGTCGCGCGCAAGCTGCTGCGGGTCAACTTGTCCGATCTTGCGGCAATGGGGGCAAGGCCCCGCCATTACCTCCTTACGACAGCGCTCCCCGTTGGACTCGGGCCGGAGTGGCTCGCCCGTTTTGCCCAAGGCCTCGGCGAGGATCAGCGCCGCTTCGGGATGGACCTCCTGGGCGGCGACTCGGTTGGCACCACGGGGCCTGCCGTCCTGTCGCTGACCGCGATCGGCGAGGTCGCAGCGGGAATGGAAGTCCGACGTAGCGGGGCGCTGCCCGGTGATCTCGTCTGGGCGTCCGGCACGATCGGGGACGCTTCTCTTGGGCTGAGTGTGCTGCGTGGGGCCTATCCGGAACTCGCGCCGGAGCATCGCGGTTACCTGATCCGCCGCTTTCAGCTTCCCGAGCCGCGCACGGAGCTTGGGCCCCTTCTGTCGGGCATCGCGCATGCGATGATCGATGTCTCCGACGGTCTCCTCGCCGATCTCGGCCACATCTGCGAGACATCGCACGCCGGAGCCAGCGTCGAGCTAAGCTCGCTGCCGTTGTCGCCGGCGGCGCAGGCGATCGTCGATGGCGATCCGGGCGTTGGCGCGCGGCTTGCTGCAGCCGGCGACGATTATGAGCTCCTGTTCACAGCGCCGATTGAGGCCACGGAAGCGATCGGCGCCCTGTCTTTGCGGCTGGGGATCGCCCTCACGATGATCGGCAAGATCGAACCCGGCGCAGGCGTTACGCTCGCCGGCGCCGACGGACGGGTCATCCCGCTCGACCACACGGGCTACCGTCACTTCTGAACAGGCTGCCGCGAGTGTAGGCGCATGACAGTACGGTTGCCTACCGATTAACCTTCTGGCATGGTCCGCGCGACCCGACCTGCTTCCGCCGCGCCGGCCACGGCGGGGGCAGGCGTTTTTATTTCCAGGGACTTTTCGGATGCCTTCCGCATATTTGTTGGTAATCGCATGTGGCGTGCTGGCCTTGGCCTACGGCTGGTTCACCAGCCGCCAGGTGTTGACCGCCAATGCCGGCAACGCCCGAATGCAAGAGATATCGAGCGCCGTTCAGGTCGGAGCACGCGCCTATCTCAATCGCCAGTATCGCGCCATCGCAATCGTCGGGGTTGTTGTTCTGGTCGTGCTCGGCGTCACCCTCGGGCTGCGCGTCGCGATCGGCTATTTGATCGGGGCCGTGTTGTCGGCAGCAGCCGGCTATATCGGCATGAATGTCTCGGTGCGGGCCAATGTCAGGACGGCGCAAGCGGCGCGCAGCAGCCTGCAGGCCGGGCTTGCGATCGCCTTCAAGGCCGGGGCAGTCACCGGTTTGCTGGTTGTCGGGCTCGGCCTCTTGGGGGTCGGGATCTATTATTTCATCCTTCGCGCGACGATGACCGGGGATGATTTGCGGCCAGTGCTGGAGGCGATGGTGGCGCTGAGCTTCGGCGCTTCGCTGATCTCGATTTTTGCCCGACTCGGCGGCGGCATCTTCACCAAGGGCGCCGATGTCGGCGCCGACCTCGTCGGCAAAGTCGAGGTGGGGATCCCCGAGGACGATCCCCGCAACCCCGCAGTTATCGCCGACAACGTCGGTGATAATGTCGGCGATTGTGCCGGCATGGCCGCGGATCTGTTTGAAACTTATGCCGTCACCATTGTCGCGACAATGTTGCTCGCCGCGATTTTCTTCAGACCGCCACTGCGTGACCAGATGCTGTTGCTGCCGCTCGCCATCGGCGCGGTATGTATCTTCACCTCGGTCATTGGCACCTACTTTGTTCGGCTCGGGGCCGATAACGGGATCATGAAGGCGCTGTACAGGGGCCTCATTGCGACCGGGATCCTGTCGATCGTCGCGATTGCGCTGGTGATTTACTGGCTCCTCGGCTTTTCCGACCCGCTGCCGATGATGACGGGCGCTTCGGTAACCGGGCTTGGCTTGTGGTTGTGTGCGCTCGTCGGCCTCGGGGTTACCGGGTTCATCGTATGGATCACGGAATATTATACGGCGACCAATTATCGCCCGGTGCGTAGCATCGCCCAGAGCTCGACGACGGGCCATGGGACGAATGTAATCCAAGGCCTAGCGGTCTCGATGGAGGCGACGGCACTGCCAGTAGTGGTGATCTGTGTTGGGATCATTGCCTCGTATTTGATCGCGGGACTGTTCGGGATCGCTACAGCGGCGACCACGATGCTCGCCCTCGCCGGCATGATCGTCGCGCTCGATGCCTACGGCCCCGTCACCGACAATGCCGGCGGGATCGCTGAGATGGCCGATCTACCGCGCGAAGTGCGCCGGACGACCGATGCCCTCGACGCGGTCGGCAACACAACCAAGGCCGTGACCAAGGGCTATGCGATCGGCTCTGCCGGCCTCGCCTCGCTCGTGCTGTTCGCCGCCTACACCGAGGATCTGAAGCATTATTTCCCCAATCTCGATGTGCATTTCGGGTTGCAAGACCCCTACGTGGTGATCGGGCTCTTCATCGGTGGGCTGTTGCCCTACCTCTTCGGCTCGCTCGGGATGACCGCGGTCGGCCGGGCAGCGGGCTCGGTCGTCGTCGAAGTACGGCGGCAGTTCCGCGAGATCCCCGGGATCATGCAGGGCAAGGCCAAGCCCGATTACGGCCTCGCGGTCGACATGCTGACCCGCGCGGCGATCCGCGAGATGATCGTGCCGTCCCTGCTCCCGGTCGTGGCGCCGATCGCTCTCTACATCGTGATCTCGATCATTGCCGGGCGCGCAGCCGCGTTCAGCGCGCTCGGGGCGATGTTGCTGGGGACGATTGTCACCGGGATCTTTGTTGCTATTTCAATGACGTCGGGAGGCGGCGCCTGGGATAATGCCAAAAAGTACATCGAAGAGGGCCATCACGGAGGCAAGGGATCCGAGCCTCACAAGGCGGCGGTGACCGGAGACACGGTCGGCGATCCCTACAAGGACACCGCCGGCCCCGCGGTCAACCCGATGATCAAGATCACCAACATCGTCGCGATTTTGCTGCTCGCGATTCTGTCGAAATGGGCGAATTGACGTCGCCGCGCTCGGTCACCGCCGCGGCGCTCTTCGATTAGATCAAGAACGTCGGTCTGTGGGGCTTGGGCCTTGCGGAGTGCCGCCACCGCTCCCGCCGCCGCCACCAGTGCGAGTCCCGCTGCCGTTGAACTTTCCGAGATTGCCGAGTAGTTGTTCAAGAAATGACAGCTCGCGACCGGGTGCCGGGGTTGCCCTTGCCACCGGGGTGACCTCCACACCGTCCTGAAGAACTTTGTGATCCACAGCTTTGACCACACCTTGGTCGTCGAAGCTCACAACATAGACTTGCTGGTCGACCACATCCGGATCGAAGAAGGCGGTCTGAGCAGTGCGTCGGCTGATATAGTACCAGGACTTGTCATTGTTGAAGACGCTTACGCTCGACGGCGTCCCCAGGATCTTGACGACCTCGTTCTTGGTGGTGGCCCCGGCATGGATTTCGGACATCTTATCCGCGTTGGGCAAGTTGCCGCGCTGCTCGACGGAGGCAGTGCAAGCCGCGATCGCGGCGGCCCCTGAGAAGCTGGCAAGCAGCGAACCTAACGACCGTATGCGGATGAGGCGTGGGGCCGACACGAGATCAAGCTACCGGTTTTCTGTTGAAAGAGGACGGGGCCGCGCCCATTTCGCGAAGCAGCTTTAGCCGAGAGTCGTTGATTGTCAACGTCTCCGGTAGTTGCGAGCGCCGCGGTGATTTCATACTCCGGACGCAATTTGGCCCGTGGTGCTGCCGATGTCGCGTATAGGCGCGTGGTCGAGCAAGCCCGGCAACCAATTTTCTTCACCGACTATGGCGTACCCGACACACTCGACGGGCGCTTTGAGCTCATTTGCTTGCATGCTTTTCTTTACCTCCGTCGTCTCAAAGGGGAACCACCGCCGGCGACCCAGCTTTGCCAAAGTTTCTTCGATCGGATGTTCGCCGATTTCGACCGCGCCTTACGCGAAATGGGCACCGGCGATTTAAGCGTAGGCAAGCATGTGAAACGGATGGCACGAGCCTTCTATGGGCGAATCCGCGTGTATGAAGAAGGGCTCGCGGCTGATGAGTTGGCCCTCGGCGCGGCACTCGCTCGGAATCTCTTTGGCACCGTTTCCGAATCGGCGCGGTTTGCCGGGTTCATGGCACATTATGTGCGCAACACAGTGAGGGAATTACGGCGGCAGTCTGCGCCGGAGCTCCTCGCCGGTCGTATTTTGTTCGAGGCTCCTCCAGACCTGCATGCGATTTCTTTTTTCTCGGGGGGATCGCGATGAGCGACATCGCGCCAGAATTCTCCCGTCGTGTTCCGCTGATGCGGCTGGGTCCCGAGCCGTTTCGGCAGCGAATCGAAGCCACGATGGAGGAGCGGGAAAAGCTCTCGCAACGGTTCGACCTGTTGGCACTCGACCGTCTCGTCGGCGAAGTGGAGCTCTTCAGACAAGGCGGCCAGGTCATGCTTCTGAAAGCTGCGTTCGAAGCGGAGTTTGAACAGTGCTGCGCTGTCACGCTGGAACCGGTTCGAGGTGCGATTTCCCACAGCTTTTCGCTCATTTTCGGCCCCGCGCCAGACGAAGAGCAGGAGATTGCGTTCAGCGGAGACGAACCCGCCTTTGAGCCGTTGACCGGCGATGCGATAGATATTGGCGAGGCTGTGGCCCAGGAACTGTCGCTCACGCTGCCGGAGTTCCCGCGCCTCGCCGACGCGATGATCGACGATTTGGCCGTGGCCGAGCCGGCGGAACGACCCTTCGCCGTGTTGGCTAGCCTTCGAAAGAAGACGGAGTGCTGAGATCTTCGCACCGCCATCGCAACTGGGATGGCAACCCGCCTGGCCGCGCGGCGGCTGCATCATGGTTGCCGCCGGTCCTGTTTTTGGCTAATTACCCTGCTTCCCCGAATCTCGCGCCCCCACAATCGAGCTTTCAATGGCCGTTCCAAAGAAGAAGACCTCGCCGTCGCGCCGCAACATGCGGCGCTCGCATCATTCCCTGAAACCCGCGGCTTATGCCGAATGCCCGAATTGCGGCGAGCTCAAGCGCCCGCATCATCTGTGCGAATCGTGCGGATACTACGACGGGCGTGAAGTGACCACGGCGCGATCGGAGACCGCCTGACGAGGAAACCTCGGTGCAGAGGGTAGCCAGGTGAGCGAAGGCATCACGATCGCCCTCGATGCAATGGGCGGCGACCGGGCTCCGAGCATGGTCGTGAAAGGTGCTGAAATCGCGTTGCAGCGGCATCCTGACGTGCATTTTCTGCTGTTCGGCGCGCAAGACGTGGTTCGTCCGTTGCTCGTCAAGCGCCCGCATCTTGGCAAATCGGTGACGCTGCACCATACGAACGAGGAGGTGGCTGACGATGCCAAGCCGTCCCTCGCGCTGCGCACGGGGCGCCAATCGAGCATGCGGCTCGCAATCGAAGCAGTCGCCGACGGGCGGGCGGATGGGGTCGTTTCCGCCGGTAATACCGGGGCATTGATGGCAATTGCCAAGTTCGTGCTCAAGATGCTGCCGGGGATCGACCGTCCTGCGATCGCGTCCTTCTTTCCGACCCGGCGCGGCGAGAGCGTGATGCTGGATCTCGGCGCCAATGTCGAATGCGACGCGGAAAACCTTATCCAGTTCGCCCTGATGGGCGATGTCTTCGCCCGGACGGTTCTCGGTCTGGTAGAACCGACGGTGGGTCTGCTCAATGTCGGCTCGGAGGACCTAAAAGGAAACGACGCCGTCCGTGGCGCGAGCGCTCGATTGCGCGGTGCGGTGACACCAATCCATTTCTACGGGTTCATCGAAGGCGACGATATCGCGGCCGGCACCGTCGATGTCGTCGTGACCGACGGGTTTACGGGCAACATCGCCGTCAAGACGGCGGAGGGAACGGCCAAGCTCTTCAGCGAGTTTCTCGAGGCGGCCTTCCGTCACTCGCTGTCGGCGCGTATCGGATATTTGTTTGCGCGCAACGCACTCAGAAAACTCCGGATGCGCAGCGATCCGCGCCGCTACAACGGCGCAATATTCCTGGGTCTGGGCGGAATCGCAGTCAAGAGCCACGGCTCGACCGACGCTTTTGGCTTCGCCAACGCGATCGGTGTCGCCGTCGACATGAAGGTGAACGGCTTTCTGGACAAGATCCGGGTTGAACTCGCGCGCCTCAGCGAGGCGCCGTCTGACCCGGAGCCGGCTGTAAACGCGTCACGATGAGCCTGCGATCCCAGATCGCCGGATGTGGCGCTTATCTGCCCGAGCGCGTCATCACTAATCATGAGCTCGCCGGCCGCCTCGATACTTCCGACGAATGGATTCGCCAGCGAACCGGGATTGGCGAGCGCCGCGTCGCCGCTCCGGGCGAGCTGACGTCGGATCTCGCCTTTCGCGCAGCCGAGCGGGCGCTGGCCAGCGCGGGTGTGAGCGGCAGCGATCTCGACCTTCTCGTACTCGCGACCGCGACACCGGACAACACGTTCCCCGCGACTGCGACAAAGGTGCAAGCTCGGCTCGGAATGACACGGGGGGCGGCCTTTGACGTTCAGGCGGTGTGCGCGGGCTTCATTTTTGCGCTTTCGGTGGCCGACAATGCGCTCCGCCTCGGCCAGGCACGGACGGCGCTCGTCATCGGAGCGGAGACATTCTCTCGCATTCTCGACTGGGAGGATCGCGGCACCTGTGTCCTCTTCGGCGATGGTGCCGGCGCCGTGGTCCTGAAAGCTGTGTCCGCCTCTGCGCTCGGCGGCCGGTTTATTCTCTCCAGCCATCTGCATTCGGACGGCCGCCAGTATGACATCCTCTATGTCGACGGTGGCCCCTCGTCGACGCACAGCACGGGCTTTCTGCGGATGGAAGGACGCGAGGTCTTCCGGCAGGCGGTTCAGCATCTGAGCGAGGTTGTCGACGAAGCCCTACGCGCCAACGATCTCAGTGCGGCGGATATCGACTGGCTGGTTCCGCATCAGGCGAACAGCCGCATCATCGATGGCATGGGGCGAAAGCTCGGCCTCTCGCCCGAAAAGATCGTAATGACGATCGAACGCCACGCCAACACCTCTGCCGCCTCGATCCCGCTCGCTCTTGAGATGGCGGTGGATGACGGTCGCATAAAGCGCGGAGATCTGGTGCTGATGGAGGCGCTCGGCGGGGGGCTCAGCTGGGGAGCGAGCCTGGTGCGCTGGTAGGGTCTCGGCCTCCGCGCTTGACCGCGAAGCCGTACAACGCTTTGGAATTTGACGCGATTTTCTCGGCGGTTTAACCTTCCACAAAAGGATGGGAGGGCTCGATGAGCGGAGAAACCATTACGCGCGCTCGGCTGAGCGAAACGGTGTATCAAGAGGTTGGCTTGTCGCGCAACGAGTCTGCTGAGTTCGTCGAATCAGTGATCGCCGAAATTTCTGGCGCGCTCGAACGCGGAGAGATGGTCAAAATCTCATCGTTCGGGAGCTTTGCAGTCCGGCAGAAGGGCCAGCGCGTCGGCCGCAATCCAAAGACAGGCCGGGAAGTGCCGATCAGCCCGCGCCGCGTGCTCGTCTTCCGCGCTTCTCATACTCTGAAGGACCAGATCAACCACGGTCTGGAGCAACCGAGCAAGGGCAAGAGGAGGGCGACGGGCACGGCAGCGGCCAAACTGTCATCGGCTTGAGGTGACCCAGCCGGGCCGAGCGACGGCGGCGCGGCGCGCCATAAAATCGGGCACAGCGTTTCGAACGACGGGCGAAGTCGCGGAGGAGCTCGATTTGCCGACGCATGTGCTGCGGTTCTGGGAAACGAAGTTCCCCGAGGTGAAACCGCTCAGGCGCGGCGGCGGCCGCCGTTACTACCGGCCGGAAGATGTCGATCTGTTGCGGCGGATCCGACAAGTCCTCTATCAAGAGGGCTACACGATTCGCGGAGTTCAGAAGCTGCTCCGTGAAGGTGTGCTGCAGGGTGAAGCGCCTCCGCCGGATGCGAGGCCACGGCCGAAACTTCTCCCGTTCGAGCAAATTGCTCGACCTACCGAGATTGCGGCCAGTCCGAGTCCGTCTCGGAAACAGTTGCAGACGGCGCTGGAAGAGGCGCGCCGCGACCTCCTCGAGATTCGGGCATTGCTTGACGAGTTGCTTGCACGGTGATTCTGCGATGGCGGCCGATGCCCGGCCGGTTGCATGGCTCGGGGCGGATGACTATGATCGACGATGCGGCAGAGCCGCCGGGTCGGAGCGTAGCGCAGCCTGGTAGCGCATCAGCATGGGGTGCTGAGGGTCGTGAGTTCGAATCTCACCGCTCCGACCAACCCACTCCACCTCGCCGCCGGGCCTAATCACGAGGCGCGGACGAGGAGGAGAAGATGAGCAACCCCGATTCCAATCTAGAGCCCTGGCAGTGGCCCGAGGAGCATTGGCGCAAGCTGGTCAACCGCGTCCGCGCCGGACAGCGGCTGCGGCCGGCCGAATGGCCGGGCGGTGCCCGTTGCGCGGTCGCTGTTTCGTTCGACAGCGATCACGAGACAAGCGATCTGCGCGACGGCGGTAAGTCGATCGGCCGCCTGGCGTGGGGTCAGTACGGCAATAGGGTAGGCGTGCCGCGGATCCTCAACGTGCTGAGAAAGCACGGCGTCAGGGGCTCGTTTTACGTGCCGGCGGTCACCGCCCTCCTGCATCCTGACGAGCAGCGCCGGGTGGTGGCAGAGGGCCATGAAATCGGTATCCATGGCTGGATCCATGAATTAAATTCGATCCTGCCGCAGGAAGCGGAACGCGACCTGATGATGCGGTCGGCGGATACCCTGGAGCGAATCAGCGGTGTGCGGCCGGTCGGCCTCAGAACCCCCTCCTGGGATTTCAGCCAATACACGTTGGAAATCGAGAAGGAGATGGGGTTGCTCTATGATTCCTCACTGATGAGCGACGAGGATTGCTACGAGCTGCTGCTCGACGGCGAGCCTGCCGGAGTCGTGGAGTTTCCCGTGGAATGGGTCCGCGATGACGCGGTCTATTTCATGATGAACCGTTTCCAGTCGCTGCGGCCCTATACGCCGCCCAGCGATGTATTCGACATTTTCCGCCGCGAGTTCGACGCCGCTTATGAGGAAGGCGGGGTCTTCCAGCTGACCATGCATCCGCACATCATCGGCTATCGTTCCCGTATCTGGATCCTCGACGAGATCATTCGCCACGCCAAATCCCGTAAGGGTGTCTGGTTCGGGACGCACGCCGAAGTCGTCGATTGGGCGAAGCAGCACGCGGCTTGATGTTGACCGCCACCGTGACCCTCACCCACCCAGCCCTGCGGGAGAGGGGCTTTGAGACTGTGCGCCCTCTAGCCCCTCTCCCGCACTGCGGGAGAGGGTGCCGAGCGCAGCGAGGCGGGTGAGGGCGCGTGCCGCAGACACGCTGCGGCTATGTTGCGCTGATCGGCGCCCCCAATTCGGGAAAGTCGACCCTGCTCAACCGGCTCGTCGGCCGCAAGCTGGCGATCGTAACGCCCAAGGCGCAGACGACGCGCAACCGGCTCCTCGGCATCGCGATGGAAGGCCCGACGCAGATCGTCTTTGTCGATACGCCCGGCATCTTTGCGCCGCGACGCCGTCTGGATCGGGCAATGGTGGCGGCGGCCTGGTCGGGCGCCGAGGACGCCGACGAAGCACTGTTGCTGGTCGACGCTTCGCGAGGCATCGACCGGGATACACGCCGCATCCTCGACCGTCTTGCGGGGCGCAGCCGCAGGTCGATCCTGGCGTTGAACAAGATCGACCTGGTCCCCCGCGAGAGCCTGCTCGGCCTGACGGACGCCCTCTCGCGGGAAGGCCTCTTCGACCCCATCTTCATGATCTCCGGCCTCAAGGGAGACGGGGTCGAGGATGTGAAGCGGCATCTCGCCGCCAGCCTGCCGCAAGGCCCGTGGCTGTTCCCCAAGGACCAGCTCTCCGATGCTACCGAACGACTGATCGCGGCGGAAGTCACACGCGAGCAGGTCTTTCTCCAGTTGCACGACGAGCTTCCCTACGCCTCGACTGTCGAAACCGAGCAATGGGAAGACAAGCCGGACGGCAGCGTGCGGATCGAGCAGGTGATCTATGTCCAACGACCGAGCCAGCGCGCGATCGTGCTCGGCGAAGGCGGCAGACGGATAAAGGCGATCGGCGCCCGCGCTCGCGCCGAGCTCGAGCACATGCTGGAGCGGCGGGTGCACCTGTTCCTGTTCGTCAAGGTGCGCCAGAATTGGATCGACGATCGCGAGCGCTTTGAAGCGCTCGGGCTCGACTACGACGCCTGATGGAGTGGCACGACACGGGGTTCGTCTTGGCGGCGCGCCGCCATGGCGAGAACGCGGCGATCGTCGAATTGCTGACCCGCGACCATGGGCGGCACGCCGGATTGGTTCGCGGCGGACAGTCGCCAAAGCTGCGCGCCGTGCTGCAGCCCGGCAACGAGATCGCAGCTGTGTGGCGCGGCCGTCTCCCCGAGCATCTCGGCAGCATCGCCTGCGAAGTTGTCCGGGCATACGCAGCCCGGATAATCGACGATCCCGAGCGGCTGGCCGCTCTAAGCGCGGCGGCGGCGCTAGTGGCAGCCGCTTTGCCCGAAAGAGCGCCGCATGCGGATGTTTTCGCGTCGTTCGAAAGCCTGCTCGAAGCCCTCGATTCGGCGACCGACTGGCCCGCTCGTTATGTCGGCTGGGAGCGCGACCTGCTCGCCGCGCTGGGTTTTGGTCTGGATCTCGAGTGCTGCGCCGTTACCGGAGCCACGACCGACCTCGCCTATGTCTCGCCGCGCACCGGGCGCGCGGTATCACGGGCGGCAGGCCTGCCCTATCACGATAAGTTATTGGCGTTGCCTAAATTTCTGTGGCGCGGCGAACCCGCCGACCGGGAACAGATCGCCCACGGCATGACGCTCACCGGGCATTTTCTGGTGCACCACGTGTTCCTGCCACAGGGGCGGACCCTGCCGGCCGCCCGGGCCCGCCTAGCCGAGCGTATGCAGCGTACGGCGGTGGCTAGTACGATGCCCCACTAGCGTTTCAGGGCCGTCATTCCCGCTTGCGCGCCGCTTGCTCGGGGGCGACGGCCTCTTATTGAGGCTTTCTATGGCTGTGACTACCCTCTCCGGCGAAATTCGGAATGTCGATTTCGCCGATGCCCTCGGCGAGCGCTATCTCTCCTATGCGCTGTCGACGATCATGTCGCGCTCGCTGCCGGATGTCCGCGACGGGTTGAAGCCGGTCCATCGGCGGATCCTGCACGCGATGCAGCAGCTCCGCCTCGATCCCGCCTCCGGCTATAAGAAATGCGCTCGGGTGGTCGGCGACGTGATCGGTAAGTTCCATCCGCATGGCGAGGTGGCGGTTTATGACGCGCTGGTGCGGCTCGCGCAGGATTTCTCGCAGCGCTATCCGCTGGTCGACGGGCAGGGAAATTTCGGGAATATCGACGGTGATAACGCCGCGGCAATGCGCTACACCGAGAGCCGAATGTCGGCCGTCGCGCAAGCGATGCTCGACGGGATCGCCGAAGACGCGGTCGATTTCCGGCCGACCTACGATGGTGAGGACAGCGAGCCGGTGGTCCTCCCGGCCCGCTTTCCCAACCTGCTCGCCAATGGCGCCTCCGGCATCGCCGTCGGCATGGCGACAAGCATCCCGCCACACAATGTCGGAGAGCTGTGCGGCGCGCTACTGCATTTGATCGACCACCCCGCCTGCGCGGTCGGTGAGCTCCATGCCCATGTTTCCGGTCCCGATTTCCCGACCGGCGGCGTCTTGGTCGAGCCGCCGGAAAGCATTCGCCTCGCCTATGAGAGCGGTCGCGGCAGCTTCCGCCTGCGGGCGCGCTGGACGACGGAGGCGCTCGGCCATGGCCTCTACCAGATCGTTGTCAGCGAGGTGCCGTTTCAGGTGCAGAAGGGGCGGTTGATCGAGAAGATCGCGGCATTGCTCGAGGAGAAGAAGCTGCCGCTGCTCGCCGATGTCAGGGACGAGTCGACCGAAGACGTCCGCCTCGTCCTCGAGCCGAAGACCCGAAACGTCGACGCGGAAATGCTGATGGAGCAGCTCTTCCGCCTGACCGAGCTGGAGGTGCGGGTGCCCCTCAACCTCAATGTGCTCGATCCGCTCGGCGTCCCCCGGGTGATGAATCTGAAGGAAGCGCTCCAGGCCTTTCTCGACCACCGCCGGATCGTGCTGCAGCGGCGCAGCCGCCACCGTCTGGCCGCGGTCGCTCGGCGCATGGAGGTCTTGCGCGGCCAGATCATCGTCTATCTGAACCTCGACGAGGTCATTCGCATCATCCGCGAGGGCGACGACCCGAAGGTCGAGATGATGGCCCGCTGGGACCTGACAGATGTCCAGGCCGAAGCAATCCTCAACATGAGGCTGCGCGCCTTGCGTCGGCTGGAGGAGATCGAGATCCGCAAGGAGCTCGACGGGCTTTCCTCCGAAGAGGGGCAGCTCACTGCCTTGCTGGCGAGCGACAAGAGGCAATGGCGCGCGATCGCAAAGGAGGTCGGCAAGACCGGCGCCGAATTCGGCGACGACACGCCGCTCGGACGGCGGCGCACCGAGATCGCCGCTGCGCCGGAGCCCGTCGAGATCCCGGTCGAGGCGCTGGTCGAGCGCGAGGCGGTGACCGTGCTGTGCTCAGAAAAGGGGTGGATCCGCGCGATCAAAGGGCACAACGGCTCGGCCGCCGAGCAGAAATACAAGGAAGGCGACGCGCCCCGCTTTGTGGTCGCCGCCGAGACCACCGACCGCCTGATCGTGTTCGGCAGCAACGGCCGGTTCTTTACGATCGGCGTCGATCGGCTCCCCGGGGGTCGGGGGCATGGCGAGCCGCTGCGGCTGATGATCGATCTGCCGAACGAGCACGACATCGTCGCGATGTTCCCCTATCGGCCCGGAATGGAGCTTCTCGTCGCCGCGAATGACGGACGCGGCTTTGTCGTCGACGGCGAGGAGGCGGTGGCGCAGACCCGGGCGGGAAAGCAGGTGCTGACCCCGGCCGAAGGCGCTGTCGCCCGAATCTGCGTCCCGGCCGAAAGCGGCGACGCGGTGGCCTTTGTCGGCGACAACCGCAAGATGCTGATCGTCAAGCTCGACGACATTCCGCTGATGACGCGCGGCCGCGGCGTGATCCTGCAGCGCCACAAAGCGGGTGGTCTCGCCGATTGCAAGGTGTTCCGCTTGGCCGACGGCTTGTCGTGGCGGCAGGGCGAAAACCGCACCCGCACCGAAACCAATCTTCCGCCCTGGCTCGGCGCCCGCGGCGCCGCCGGCCGCCTCGTCCCCAACGGCTTCCCGCGCTCGAACCGCTTCAACTGAGTATTGACCGCTCCCCCTCCCCCAGACAGGCGAAAGCGCAAGCGTTCGCGGATGGTCGATCAGGGGCTACAGCTGCTAAAATCGCGTAAGCGATTTCTAAGGTGCCAATGGATGACGCAGGCAAACACACCGGCCACAGTCGCTGCCACCCTCGACGCCACCGGATTGCTGTGCCCGCTGCCGGTGCTGAAGGCGCGGCGGGCGCTGAAGCCGCTCGCCGCTGGTGCGGTGCTCGAAGTCCTCGCGACCGACCCCGGCGCGGCCAAGGATTTCGAGCATTTCTGTCAAACCACCGGCTGCGAGCTGCTCGAGGCCAGCGAGCAGCCCGGCGGCATCCTGCGTTTTCGGCTGAAAAAGCCGGGTTGACAACGGCCGCTCCATCGCCATTTTCCTGCGGCTATGTTGGACTCGGTCCTCACCCTGCGACGACGAATGCGCTAGCAGCCCCGGCATGTTGCCGGCGCTGCGCCCGCGCGCTGCGTTTGCGCCGCGCCGGCATCGTCCAGGGCAAGCGAGCAGGGGTTACCTCGATGACCGAGACCATTATTGCCAGCCGCGTGGTCGGCGGCTGGCGCTATCAAATCGACACTGACGCAGCCCGTCTCGATATCGCGCTGATCCATCATTTTCTCGCCAAGTGCTCGCACTGGGCGTGGGATATCCCGCTAGATACTTTGCGTCGTGCGCTGGCTCATTCGATGGCGTTCGGCATTTATCGCGAGGGCGCGCAGGTCGGCTTTGCCCGCATCGTCACCGATCAGGCGACCTTTGCGTACCTCGCCGATGTCTTCGTCGTCGCGGAGGAGCGCAACGCCGGCCTCGGGCAGTAGCTGATCGAGACGATCCTGGCTCATCCGCCGCTGCACGGCCTGCGCCGCTGGCTGCTGGTAACCAAGAACGCCAAAAACCTTTATTTGCGCTGCGGTTTTGCCGAATTATCTCCCGACGTCTCGTATCTGGAGCGGTTTGATCCCACAGTTCACGCGCACGCAGGAGGTTCCTATGGCAGCGATCATCACGACCCCACGTCTGATGGCAGTCGGCGGCGGCGCGCTCGCCGAACTCCCGAGCATACTGGCGCGGCTCGGGCTCATCAGGCCGCTGATCGTCACTGATGCCTTTCTCGTCAGCTCGGGTCATCTCGAGCGGGCGACCGGGCACCTCGACCGGGCCGGTGTGCCGTGGAAGGTGTTTTCCGACACCGTGCCAGACCCGACGACCGAAGTCATCGAGACCGGGGTTTTGCGTCTTGCCGAGGGGGATTTCGACAGCCTCGTCGCAATCGGCGGAGGCAGCTCGATCGATACGGCGAAGGCGATGTCCGTGCTCTTCGCCAACGGCGGGCAAATGCGCGACTTCAGGGTTCCAGCCGAAATCCCGAAAGTGGGGTTGCCGAGCGTGGCGATCCCGACAACCGCAGGCACCGGCTCGGAGGTAACGCGGTTCACCGTAATCACCGATACCGAGACCGACGAGAAGATGTTGGTAGCGGGCCTTGCCTGCTGCCCCTTGGCTGCCATCGTCGATTACGAGCTGACCCTCACGATGCCGCTGCGGCTGACTGCGGATACCGGGCTCGACAGCCTGACCCACGCGATCGAGGCCTATGTCAGCCGCAGAGCCAGCCCCTTCACCGACGGGCTCGCCAAGACCGCAATGGGGCTGATCGCACGCCATATTCGACCGGCCTGCGCCGAGCCCGACGATCGGGCCGCCCGCGAGGCGATGATGCTAGGCGCGACGACGGCGGGGATGGCGTTCTCTAATGCGAGCGTGTGCCTGGTGCACGGGATGAGCCGGCCGATCGGCGCGTTCTTCCACGTTCCTCACGGCTTATCGAACGCCATGCTGCTGCCGGAGATCACCGCTTTCTCGGCGCCGGCGGCGCTCGAGCGCTATGCCGACTGCGCCCGGGCGATGGGAGTTGCCGAGGAAGGCGAGGGGAGCCAAGCGGCGGTCGCGCGTCTCCTCGACGAGCTGCGCCGCCTGAACGAGGAGCTGAAAGTGCCGACCCCGCGTGCCTGGGGAATCGATGCCGAACGCTATGAAGAGCTGCTGCCGGTGATGGCGAGCCAAGCGCTGGCTTCGGGCTCGCCCGGAAACAACCCTCGGGTGCCGACGAGTGACCAGATCATCGATCTTTATCGACGGGTATACGGATAACTTGGGCTCAACAGCGGCGCACCCGGACCGCGGGCGTCCCGCCCGCATGCGGGCAAGATGCCCGCGGTCCCTGCTCTTTTTCCGAGCGCTCAGCCGAGCCTGACCTGGATCTCGTCGTCGACGACGCGGACGGGGTAGGTCTTCAGATCGACGGTCGCCGGCGGGTCGAGCACCTTTCCGGTCCGAACATCGAAACGCGCCGCGTGCAGCGGACACTCGATCAGTTCGCCGTCCAGCCAACCATCGGACAAGCGGGCATAGGCATGGGTGCAGATATTGTCGGTCGCGAAAATATTGCCGTCGACTTCGTAGAGCGCAATCGAATGACCCGCGATTTCGACACCGAGGACCTCTCCCGAGGCCAACTCGCTGCGGTTTGCCGCTCGGGCCCAACCTGTCTGGTTGGCGCTCATCTCGCTCCCCGCAAAGCGCTATTAACGGGAACTCAAGGGCGGGCGACGATCCGCGGAGGGCGGGCGAGGAAGGCAGGAAGGTGATCACCAAACCCTACGACCTGCCGATCCTGATCGGGGTGGCGCTCCCGTTGCTGCGGAGGGCGGACTGTGGCCGCCCGCGGGAAAGGCGTCACGTTGGAGCCGGCTCTGTCTTGCGTCGGCGCGTCCGTTGCGCTCGATCGGCGAGTTCGGGGTGGCACATGATGCTCGGCCGGTTCCGGCCGGGCGCCGGCACCGTGACTCGAGGTGCGCGGGCGATGATCGGAGCGGGTCGGCCGGCGCGATCCTCTCCGGCGATACTCTCCATATTCCAGTTGACCGGTCTCGATCCCGTCAATTGTGATCGCGGGAATGTCCTTGCCGATCAATTTGACGATCGCAGCGACGGCATTGCCGTCCTCGGGCGCGGCCAGCATGAACGACCGCCCCTCTCGGCCGGCGCGGCCGGTTCGGCCGATGCGGTGGACATAGTCTTCGGCGTGGATCGGCACATCGAAACAAAAAACGTGGCTCAAGCCCTGAATGTCGAGGCCTCGCGCGGCGACATCGCTGGCGACGAGCAGCCGGACGTCGCCATTGCGGAAGCGGTCCAGGGTCTCGGTCCGTTTCGGTTGCGGCATGTCGCCGTGCAGCGCCGCGGCGTCGAACCCATGCCGGCTCAGCGAGCGGAAGAGGATGTCGACATCGCGTTTGCGGTTGCAGAAGATCAGCGCGTTCTTGACGTCTTCCGAGCGGATCAGGCGCCGCAAGGTTTCGCGCTTGTCTTCCGGCTGCACGACAGTGACCGACTGGATGACGGTTGCGGAGGGCGATGCCGGTGGCGCCACCGCGATCTCGACCGGATCGCGGAGAAAGGCGTCGGCCAGCTTGCGGATTTCGGTTGGCATTGTCGCCGAGAAGAACAGCGTCTGCCGGGTCTCCGGCAGCAGGCCGACGATGCGTTCGACATCCGGGATGAACCCCATGTCGAGCATCCGGTCGGCCTCGTCGATCACCAGAATATGCGTATCCGACAGCAGAATCTTGCCGCGCCCATACAAGTCGAGGAGCCGCCCTGGCGTGGCGATCAGCACGTCGACGCCGCGATCGAGCTTGCGTTCCTGATCGCTAAAGCTTTCGCCGCCGATCAACAGCGCGGTGGTGAGGCGATGATGCTTGCCATAGATCTCGAAGGAGGCCGCGACCTGAGTCGCGAGCTCGCGCGTCGGCTCGAGGATCAGTGAGCGGGGCATTCGCACCCTCGCGCGCCCGGCCGCCAGCATGTCGATCATCGGCAGCACAAAGCTCGCCGTCTTGCCGGTTCCGGTCTGGGCGCAACCGAGAACATCCCGGCCACCTTTGACGTGGGGGATCGCTTGTTCCTGGATCGGGGTGGGATTCGTATAGCCGGCGTCGGATACTGCCTGAAGAACTTCAGGCGACAGACCAAGTTCAGAAAAACCCATTGAGATGTTGTAGCCTTTTTGTAACAATTAGGGTGTTTTTACCTGCCTGCTAAATTGGGTTTGACGAGGGAGATGTCAAACTTTTTCCACAGGCGAGGCATGCTTTGACAACACGGCAGATGTCGCTTGGTCGAGGACTGCCAAATTTCAGCGGCGTCGGTATTGGGGCCGAGGCGTCATTGGCGGAGCCGCCCTCTCATCCTTGTGGCGGAAATTAATCCGGCCCTTTGTAAGATCATAAGGGGTCATTTCTACCGTGACCCGGTCGCCGGCCAGTATGCGGATGCGATTTTTCTTCATTCTGCCGGACGAGTAGGCGAGCGTCTCATGCCCGTTGTCGAGCTTTACACGAAACCGTGCGTCGGGAAGAAGTTCGAGTACTGTGCCTTCAAACTCGATCAGGTCTTCCTTGGCCAAAGAGATCTCCTGGATGAAGGGACGGGGGCGCCCGGGGTCCGAATTGGCTGGGGCGCCCCGCGAGACTAATTTTGCGCCGTCCTCAGACCGCGCGCAAATTCACCGCTGAGACCCGGCCACGTTGGCCTTGCTCGAGCTCATAGCTGAGCTTTTGCCCCTCCCGCAGATTGTCCATCCCCGCGCGTTCGACGGCGGAGATGTGAACAAAAACGTCAGCGCCGCCGTTTTCGGGCTGGATGAACCCGTATCCCTTTTGCGCATTAAACCATTTGACCGTACCGGACGCCATTAGCAAGAACTCCAAGTAGCATGTAGGACGCCGCGCGAATGCGCAGCGCATCGGACATCGATTGGCTCGGGAGACACGGTCGGACGATCGCAGAGGAACGCAGGCCGGAAAGCCGAACCCAAACGGGTCGACGTACGTTAGTTAAGGGGCGCCGCGAATTTACGCAAGTGCTCTTTCGGGGTCTTTATACCTCCAGATCGCGGGCGAACCGGGGTTTTTTAAATGCACTCGAAGGGCAGCTCGGGCCGCCTGCCCCTGATCAGCGACTCTTGCTGAAGAAGAGGTATTTGACCAGAGCGGCAGCAGCCAAAAGCAGGACAATGATGACGAGCACGCCAACGAGGCCCATGCCCCACATCATCCCGCCACCCATCATGTGGTCCATCATCGCGTATGACCTCACTCCGCCGGGTTGTACTGAGGCGCCAGGCGCTCTCGGTGTGCCGCGGGAATTGCCAGCAACTTCAGCTGTGAGTCGATTGCGGGGATGACGATCAGCGTGAGTATCGTTGATGAAATCATGCCGCCGACCATTGGCACGGCGATCCGCTGCATCACCTCGGAGCCGGTTCCGGTGCTCCACAGGATCGGTAGCAGCCCCGCCATGATCGCCGACACGGTCATCATCTTCGGCCGCACCCGCTCGACCGCGCCTTCGATAACGGCGTCGCGGAGATCGCGAGCGGTGACCGGCCGCTCTTGCTCCTTGCGCTGTCGCACAGCTTCAGTGAATGCGTGGTCGAGATAGATCAGCATGACGACGCCGGTTTCCGCCGCCACCCCGGCCAGCGCGATGAAGCCGACAGCGACCGCGACACTCATGTTGAAGCCCATCAGGTACATCAGCCACAAACCACCGGTCAGCGCGAACGGCACCGAAAGCATGACGATCAGCGTCTCGGTCAGCCGTCGGAAGTTCAAATAGAGCAATAAAAAGATAATAAAGAGGGTCAGTGGGACCACGGTCTGAAGCCGCGCCTTGGCGCGTTCGAGATACTCGAACTGCCCGCTCCATTCGATGTGGTAGCCCGGCGAAAACTTCACCTGATCGCGCACGGCGCGCTGCGCGTCGGCGACATAGCCGCCAAGATCGCGGCCCTGCATATCGACATAGATGTAGTCGACAAGCTGGGCGTTCTCGGTGCGGATCGATGGAGGACCTTGGTTGATCTGGATAGAGACGACTTGGCCAAGCGGAATTGCCATGCCGTCGCTCGTATTGACCAGCACCTGGGTCGCGATCGCCTGAGGATCGTCGCGCAACCCACGTGGATAGCGGACATTGACGCTGAACCGCTCGCGGCCTTCGACCGTGTTAGTGACCATCTCACCGCCCAGCGCAGTCTGAACGACCTGCTGGACATCGTTTATCGTCAGGCCATACCGGCGAGCGCGGCGCGGTCGGGTTCGATGTCCAAATAGTAGCCGCCGAGCGCCCGCTCGGCGAAGACGCTCGTGGTTCCGGGCACCGTGCGAACGACCGCTTCGATCTGTTTGGCAAGCTTGTCCAGCTCGGCCAGATCGTTGCCGTACACCTTGACGCCGACGGGCGTGCGGATGCTGGTCGACAGCTCCGACAGAGAAAGGGCTCCGTCCCCTTGTCAACGCCTGCGCTGTGCAAGAGACACGTTCGAGGGCGTCGCGGCGACGCCGCGGCCTTCCTCCGCGAGATAGGCGATGATGTCCCTCCTGGTTGTCGGATCGGGAATTTTGACGGGCATCCGTGATCCGGGAACGAATTCGAGGGGATTGGACAGCCAGCGGTCGAGATCGTCTTTTGCCCAGGTCAACCCCGAAGCAAGCAGTGCCCGGGAGTAGTTGTATCCTGGGACGGCACCTGCCCTCCGGCCGAAAACACCGCCGAGCATCGGCCCAGCCTTGTTGCGATCGAGAGCGTGGCATGCGGCGCATCGTTCTCCAAAAAGCTCTTGTCCCCGATATGGGTCCGGTTCGGGCGAGACGACGAAGCGGGAGAGGTCTTTCGCCTTGTCGGTCCCCACTGACCGAAAGAACGTGTAGGAAAGCGTGATCGTGCTCACGTCCTGTGTATTGGGATCCTCGGCTAATCTCGGATCGACAAAGAAATCTACCGGCATGTCGACCTTCTGATGTGCATCCAGCCGTTCATCGTCGAAGCAGAAACATTGTATCTTCTTAAAATAGATTCCCGTCTTCTGAGGAGTCGCATTGAACGTCGCATGTCCGACGATTGCCTGATCGGTGAGGTTTTCGGCCGAGAAGAAGACGAGCTTGTCTTCGCCGAGACGGACTCTGACCTCGCGCTGCAGCGGCTCGAAACGCCACGGCAGGTCCGGTGCGATGCTGGTGTCGAAGCGCACCGTGACGACCCGATCGGACAGCGCGGCGTCATCGCTTTCCGCCCTCTGCGTCGTACCGGCAAACCCGGTCGCGGCGCAAAACAATCGATAGAGTGTCGCCGAATACGAGACCAGCGTCCCCATGATGCCAATCAGGACGACGAGCGCGCCCGCGACCTGCAGGTTCTTGCGCCGAGCCGGATTCATGGCCGAAGAACTGTATTTCACGGCCTTCAGACGCCGGGATGCGCCATCATCTTGAGCAATTTGTCGGCCATTTGATCCCCCGGCACGTCGCCGGCAAATGACATTCACGAATTTCCCTTGTGGGTCCATGACGTAAAAGTAGGCGCTGTGGTCGACGAGATAGTCGTCGCCTTCACTTTTCTGCGGCGCGATATAAACCCGGTACGCCTTCGCGACGCTGTGCGTTTGTTCCTGGCTGCCGGTTAGGCCGACGATGCGGGGATCGAAGGATTTGAGATAGTCGGCCATGACCTCCACGGTGTCCCGCTTGGGATCCACCGTGATGAACAGCGGCTCGATCCTGTCGGCCTCCGTACCGAGCTTCTGAAGCGCGACGCTGATGTTGTTGAGGGCTGTGGGACAAGCGTCCGGACAAAAGGTATAGCCGAAATAAATCAGCAGCCATTTGCCGCGGTAGGCCTGGTCAGTCACCGTTTTGCCGTCGGCTGCCACAAGCGTGAACGGCCCCCCGATGGATGCCGTCGACGACGCAGTTTCTTGTGGTCCTCGACCCCTCGTGAGCGTCGTTGCGACTACGACGCCACCAAGAGCGACAACCACGAGAGCCAATGCCGCGAAGAGCCTTGATCGACCGGTCACTGGACACCTCCATTCCGATCTAGCGGGCCCGCTCCTCATTCTCTTGCTGACGGTTGGGAAGGCCTGCGGAACTGGCTGTTGGGCGTTTGGTTCCGGCCCTGCATCATGCTGTTGCAGCCGTCCATAATTCCGCCCATCTGCCCCATCATGCCTCCCTGCATGCCCATCATCCCGCCGTTGCGCTTGCCGGTCCCCATGTGGGAGGCAGTGGCGTCTCCAGAGGGGCTTTGCTCGGCGTAAACGACCGAAACGGAGGCAAGACCGACGGCAAGCAAGGCACCGGTGGCAACAGTCTTCAGTAGATTCGACATGAGATGGTCCTTTCCATCACGTTCCTTGTCCGCTCGACTGGGCCGAATTGGATGTCAGTTCCGGGGGTTTCGCCTGCTCAACAGAGCTCTGCGTCGCACTGGATGAACTGCCTCGCGACATCATGCACAGGCCCAAGGCGCACATGATCAAGCATGGGGCCAGCGAAAGGATCAGGGGCGCTAGGCCTACTGCGGTAAGCCAATTCCAGCCCAGTGCCAATCCGGCCACAATGATGGCGGTCCCGCCAATGGCCAGCGTCCAGCGATTGCTGAGACACGCGCGGATCAAATCTCGTGTGGTTTGCGGCCGCCCGAAATTGGATACGACCGATGATTTGACAATGTCGAACTGTTCCATGGTTTCACTCTTTCTCTGAGGGCAATCCGGCTTTGCGTGCTGTCATCCCAGCCTCGCGAAGGCGGGGAAGGTTTCGAGCAGCCAGTACGAGAGGGGCGTAAGCTGCCCGGTGATCATCGCGAGGCCCATCCCGACGACCACGCCGCCCGCGCCAATCTGGAGAAAGCGGCCGGTACGAGCCAAAATCCTGAGCCGACCAAAGAGCCCGTCGGCGAACACGGCAGCCACAAGAAACGGGAGGCCCAGGCCAAGCGAATAGACGCTCAGCAGCACAATGCCTTGCGCCACGGTGGCCGATACCGCGCTCGTGGTCAGGATCGCCCCCAAAACCGGGCCAATGCACGGTGTCCATCCGAAGGCGAAAGCGATACCGAGCACGTAAGCGGCCACGGGGCGACCGCCCGGGAGATCGAGATGGATACGGAAATCCCGCTGGAGCCAAGGCCAGCGAACGAGGCCCATCATCAGGAGGCCGAAGACGATGACAACCGCGCCGGCGGCAAGGTTCGCCTCATAGCGGTACGAGAGGACCAGCTGCCCCAATGCCGTCGCGCTGGCCCCTACGATGACGAAGACGGTAGAGAAGCCGAGCACGAAGAAGAGGCTGAGACGCAGCGCCGCGAAGTTCGTGCCACTGCCGGATTGGGATGCAGGGACCACGAGCGATTGTCCGGCGACATAGGAGACATAGCCGGGCACCAGCGGCAGCACGCATGGCGACAGAAATGAGACGACCCCGGCAGCGAAGCTCGTCAGCACAGCGAAGGTCGACAGGGTCGTCATTGACTGGCCTTCCGCTCACTCGAGAGGAGGCCCAGATGGTCGCGAATGAGCGCGATCATCTCCGGGCTGTCCCATTCGGCAGGTCCGACCTTGCGGCCGACCTCGCGCCCGTCACGATCGATCAGCAATGTCGTCGGGACGCCGACGGCATTGAGCGCGCTCGATGCCTTGCCGGACTGGTCGACATAGATATCGAGCGCTTTGAGACCGAGCTCTTGGTAGAAGTGCCTGACGACCGGGACACCTTGACGGTCGATGGAGAGCGGCAGGACGAGAAGCTCGGATTTGTCGATCGCCGCCTGGAGCCGGTCGAGCGCCGGCATCTCCTTGCGGCAGGGGACACACCAGGTCGCCCAGATATTGAGAAGGATCGGCCGCCCGCGGAAATCGGCGAGCGTCAAGGGGTGATCCTCACCGTCGACGAAGCGAAGCTCGGGCAGCGCTCGCGGCTGATCGAAGAAGGAAAAGCTGAAGGCTTCGGAGGAGGCTGAGCTGGTGACGACCGGCTGCGGACTGGACCGGTCGATCATGAACTCGGTTCGGTAATTATAGAGCGCCAAGGCTGCCGCGACCGCGCCGAGCAAACCCGCCCCTGCACCGAGTATCTTTCGCATCGCCGCTTCGCCCATAGCCTAACGAGAGGCTCCATCCGGTGCGGGCCGCTCTCCGCGCAGGTTCGCCACCATCGGCAGGATCGTTCGTTCGAGAATTTCCGGTGTGATCGCGCCGATCTGCTTGAAGGTAATGCGGCCGTGGCCATCGATCACAAAAGTCTCGGGCACGCCATAGACGCCCCAGTCGATTGCCACGCGCCCGTTGAGGTCGGCTCCGGTGCGGGTATAAGGATCACCCATCGTATCGAGCCAGCGTGCGGCATCGTCGGGCTTGTCCTTGTAGTTGAGCCCGTGGATTGGAACACGGCCGTGCTCCTTCATCCGCATCAGCACGGGGTGCTCATCGCGACAGGTGACGCACCACGACGCGAACACGTTGACCAGTGACACCTCGCCCTGCAGATCGGCGGTCGACAGGCCGAGACTGCGCCCCTTGACCGGCGGCAGGCTAAACTCCGGCACCGGCTTGCCGATCAGCGCCGAAGGCACCTTGCTCGGGTCGCGATTGAGACCAATGCTGAACGCGAGCACGAGCGCGGCGAAAGCCACTACCGGCACAAGAAACAGCGGGCGGAACCGCCGAGCCGGGCCCGCCGGATCGGTGCCCGCCGATTCCGGCGCGTTCGCTGCCGCCAAGTCGCTAGACCACCGCATAGACTTTGTGCGGATCCTCGCCGATCTCGTAGATCTTGAACGGAGCGGTCTTCTTCCCGCCCATACCGGGCGTGCCTGGCGGCATCCCGGGCAGGTTGATGCCGGTGATCGCCGGCTTTTCCGCAAGCAGCCTGTTGATCACCTCCACCGGAATGTGGCCGCCGACGACATAGCCTCCCACCAGGGAGATATGGCAGGGCTCGAGATCGGTCGGGATGCCGTACTTCTCATCGAGCAGCGCCAGATCGTGCGTCGGAACGACTTTGACCTTGAAGCCGTAGCCGCGGAGATGATCGGCATAGCCTTCGCAGCATTCGCACGATGGGTTCTTGTAGAGCGTAACCTTTCTGCTCTCGCCGGGGGGTGGAGAAGAATGGGAGATTATTGCCGCCGTTCCTCCAATCCCTGCCGCTCCGCCGACGAGCAGGAACAGGAGCGTTCGACGATTTATGGCAAGCCTCTTGCGTTGCGGGTTGCTCGGTTCGGTCGTGTCTTTGATGGATTTCATCGTGGTGCTCCTTTCGTTTCGTCGCATTGGTCGTTGATGAAGGCACTGATCTCCTTTGGTGTCGTGAAGAACACCGAGGCGCGGTCCCCTTGCATCCCGGCGGGCATGATCGCCGGCTTGCCGGAGAGCGGCCCGCTATCGCTGGAATCGGTCTTGAAACGGAGGTTGCCTTCCCAGAAATCCGCGGTTTGGCCGTCGGCGGTCGTCACGCGATAGGTGTCATGGCAGTAGCTGATCGCCTGCACCTGATGGTCTGGGCCGAGTTTCTTGAGGTCCTGAAAGCCGGGCCCGGCCGCGAACGCGGGCGCCGGTCCGGCGCTCGCCTCTTTCAGAAACGCGATGAGGTCGGCACGCTGCTTTGCGTCCGACATCCCGTTGAAGGTCATGCGGCTGTTCGGAATGAAATGGGCGGGTGACTTCAGCCACTCATCGAGAGACTTTTCGTCCCACACGACGCCCGATCCTTTGAGCGCGGGCGAGTACCGTTCGAAGCTCTTGAGGTCGCCCGCCTTTCGCCCCCAGAAGCCGGCTAGGCTCGGACCGGTCATGTTCCGATCGGGAGCGAGGGAATGGCACGCGATGCAGGCGCGAAAGAGCTGCGCTCCCCGCTTGGCGTCAGTTGCCGGCGGATCGGCGCGAGCGCCGACGCTGCACGTCGCGACTATGGCTGCGAGCGTCAACGAGGCGAGCCTTGGCATCATTGTCCTCACGTCACCCGGATGACGCTCATCATCCCGCCTTCCTGGTGGTCGAGGATGTGACAGTGAAACATCCAGTCGCCCGGATTGTCGGCGACAAAAGCGATCTCGGTCCGCTCACGCGGCGGGATAAGAACCGTATCGCGCCACTCCCGGTACTTGGTCGGCCGGCCGTTCCGCGTGATCACGCCGAACGAATAGCCATGGACATGCATCGGGTGATGCCAAGCCGTCTGGTTATCGATGGCCAGGATGCAGGACCGTCCGCGCGTCAGCGTCAGGATCGGCTTCATATGCGCCATGTCGCCGCCCGGCACCGCGACGCCGTTGATCGCCCACATCGCGCCGCTGCCCATCATTCCGCCCATCCCGCCGCCCATTCCCATCCCGCCCATCATTCCGCCGGTTAGCGTCACTTCGTGGCGTTGCGCGTTTGCGATATCCGGCTCCGGCGTCGGGTTGGGCGAGAGCTTGGCCGGCGGAGCAAGCGGCTTGGCTCTGAGCGGCGGCTCGTCGGTGTAGGCGAGATCGACGAGCTTGTACGCCAGCCCCTTGTAAAAGGTGTCCGTGACAGGTGTCGAACTGCCGGGCCTGCTCGTCATGTCGAGGACCAGATCGGCTCGCATCGCGGGCCCGAGGACCACCCGCCCGCCATCCGGCGGATGGGGCTCGATCGGCTGCCCGTCGAGCGCGATCACGAGCGGCTGGTGCCCGGTGAATTCGAGACCAAAGATCCGCGCCGGAGCTGCATTGATCAAGCGAAGCCGGATCCACTCGCCGCCGCGTACGGGAAACCGATCGGGCACGCGGCCATTGATCGTGACGGTATTCCCGACCCATCCCGCCATGCTCATTTCCATTGGGCTGTTGAAGCCGCCGGCAATCGAGGCGTCCTCTTCGAGACGCCAATCGCCGAGCACCCAGACGATGTCGCGGTCGACCGGCAGCGGCTCCGGCTCTTCGACGATGAAGGCGCCATTCAGGCCGCGCCCGACCTCTTCGGGGCTGTGGGCGTGCGGGTGATACCAATAGGTGCCCGCATCGGGGACGGCGAATTCGTAGGTGAAGCTCTCCTCAGGCTGGATCGGCGGCTGGGTCACGTAGGGCGCGCCGTCCATCGCGTTCGGGACGCGCACGCCGTGCCAATGGATCGTGGTGTCCTTGGGAAGCTGGTTCTTTACAACAGCCCGTACACGGCTCCCTTGAGACAGCCGGATTTCGGGCCCCGGGGTCTGCCCGTTGTAGGCCCATACCGCTGTCTCGGGATAGGACGGCCCTGCCAGCGAGGCCTGTCCCGGAGCCGCTACGAAATGCTTCTCTAGAATTCCGGAGGCTGCCCAAAGCCCAATTGGCCGGAGCGCCATCCCGGCGATTGCCCCGCCGCCCGCAAGCAGGAGCGAGCGTCGGGATACCCGATTTGCCAATGCCACCCAATCCTCCACGCCACCGATGGACCATGCCGGCATCGCCGTGGCCGAATGCCCGGCTGATGCAGCCAGCTGTGTTCAGAGGTCGAGGTAAAACCCTGCCCGAGAGCAGGGGCCCTCGTTTACGCGTGTCGGGTGGGTCTGGGAGGCCCGAGATCCGGGCGGACGGTAATGCCCTGGACCCTCTCGCCGGCGACGACGCAGAAGGTCGCGTGAGGGGCCGGCTTGACGGCTGGCCCCTGAGGCAAAATTGCGGGGCTGACGGAGCAGAAGGCTACGGCGCAGCTCCGCGCCGGAGCCTGAGAGGAATCATTCCGATCGCACCCTTGACAGCCGCCCGATCCGCCCATCGGAACGGTGAGCCCCGGGCCGTCGCCTTGCGTCATCGGCATGAGAGAGGAGGCCACAGCCGGCCCCGCGAGCCCGATGCCGAAGGCAAGGAGCAGGACGAGCGCGCGGAGGCGGGCAAGCGGGCCTTGTCTCATCGGAGCAGAATTTATGCCGACGGTATCCCGGTTCAAGCCGCCACTGACGGCTGACCCTTCGATAAATCGACCAAGTTCTCGCGTTTACTCGCGGGGAGAGTTCTCGAGCCGCAGGAGGAGACAGATAGGATTCGCGTCGAGATAGAGCGCCAGCGCGCCTACCAGCGCCTTCCTGCTCATGGCCTCGTCGCTATCGCTCTCGAGGTACATCTCCCTGATGCGCTGCGTATCCCAGGCGGTCAGGCCGACAAGGGCAATCACGCCTACTGCGGAGAGTGCGAATTGCATCGCCGTCAGAGCCAGGAAGAAATTGACGAGGCCCGCGAGCACGACACCCACGACACCCATCCCGAGGAAATGCCGGGACTTCGACAGATCGGTTCTGGTGAAGTACCCGTACACGCTCATGGCGGAGAAGGTCGCAGCGGCGATGAAGGACAGAGGCGCGAGGCTCCCTCCGGTGTATACGAGGGAGATGCATTCGAACGTAAAACCCGTGAGCGCCGCACAGGCCCAAACAGTCGCCTGCGCTGCGAAGAAGCTCATTTCGTCGATACTGAGCCAAAGAAGCATAACGAGCGCCAGCGGTGCCACCAGGAGTATCCACATAAAAGGCATCAGGAAAGGAGGCGTCTGGTCAATCATCGAGGCGTGGAAACCCGAAACCGTCACGGCATAGGCGCCGACACCAGTCACCGCCAGACCGCAGGCCACATAGTCGTACACCTCCAGCATATATCGGCGCAGGCCCAGATCGGTTTCCGCCCGGCGCCGCGCGGGAAGCGGGATCACTCCGGACCTTGACAGCCAAAGATTGTATAGGTGGTACCTCATGGAACACTCCCTTCAAAGACCATGAAGAAGGGAAGCGCTCTCGAACGCGGCCAATGCGCCGGAGCGGCGGGATGGCGCGTGGTGGGGCGATAAGGAAGAGCTACGCTGCGCTGATGACCGAAGCATCGATCGTCGTCAAATACGTTCGCGGCTATCATACCGGTCATTGTTCCGCACGCTGCAAAATTTCGTCCGGCGGAGCGCTGAGTCAGCCGGTCGAACCCCGCGTCCGCAAACCCCTTATGCGCCGGCGCTGCCGAGGACCGGTAAGGCTTGGCGCGGACTTGCTTCAGGTTTGCTCGGAGGCTCGACGGCCTACGTCCATCTCCATCCTCCGCACCCAATAGTATAAGCTTTGCTGCGATGAGATGACAAGCCGCGTTCCTTTGCCACCTCACTCTGCCGGGTTGTACTGAGGCGCAAGGCGCTCTCGGTGTGCCGCGGGAATTGCCAGCAACTTCACCTGTGAGTAGATCGCGGGGATGACGATCAGCGTGAGTATCGTCGATGAAATCATGCCGCCGACCATTGGCACGGCGATCCGCTGCATCACCTCCGAGCCGGTTCCGGTGCTCCACAGGATCGGTAGCAGCCCCGCCATGATCGCCGACACGGTCATCATCTTCGGCCGCACCCGCTCGACCGCGCCTTCGATAATCGAATCGTGGAGATCGCGACCGGTGACCGGTCGCGCCTGCTCCTTGCGCTCTCGAACAGCTCCGGTGAAAGCGTTGTCGAGATAAATCAGCATGACGACGCCGGTTTCGGCCGCCACCCCGGCCAGCGCGATAAAGCCGACGGCGACCGCGACACTCATGTTGAAGCCCATCAGGTACATCAGCCACAGGCCGCCGGTCAGCGCGAATGGCACCGAGAGCATGACGATCAGCGTCTCGGTCAGCCGTCGGAAGTTCAAATAAAGCAATAAGAAGATAATAAAGAGGGTCAGCGGGACGACGGTCTGAAGCCGCGTCTCGGCGCGTTCGAGATACTCAAACTGCCCGCTCCATTCGATGTGGTAGCCTGCTGGAAACTTGATCTGATCGCGCACGGCGCGTTGCGCGTCGGCGACATAGCCGCCAAGATCGCGGCCCTGCATGTCGACATAGATGTAGTCGACGAGCTGGGCGTTTTCGGTGCGGATCGACGGTGGACCTTGGTTGATCTGGATAGAAACGACCTGGCCCAGCGGAATTGCCATGCCGTCGCTCGTATTGACGAGCACCTGGGTCGCAATCGCTTGAGGATCGTCACGCAACCCACGAGGATAGCGGACATTGACGCTGAACCGCTCGCGGCCTTCGACCGTGCTGGTGACCATCTCGCCGCCGAGCGCGGTTTGGACGACCTGTTGGATGTCGTTTATCGTCAGGCCATAACGCTCGAGCGCGGCGCGGTCGGGTTGGATATCCAAGTAATAGCCGCCGAGCGCACGCTCGGCGAAGACGCTCGTCGTTCCCGATACCGTGCGAACGACGGCTTCGATCTGTTTGGCGAGCCTGTCCAGCTCGGCCAGATCGTTGCCGAACACCTTGACGCCGACGGGCGTGCGGATACCGGTCGACAGCATGTCGATGCGGGCCTTGATCGGCATCGTCCAGGCATTGCTGACGCCGGGGAACTGCAATGCCTTGTTCATATCGGATACGAGCTGATCGACGGTCATCCCAGGCCGCCACTCGCTCTCCGGCTTCAGGTTGATGATGGTCTCGAACATTTCCGTCGGCGCGGGGTCAGTAGCCGTATTGGCCCGCCCGGCCTTGCCGAAGACCGACTCGACTTCGGGAAAGCTCTTGATGACCTTGTCCTGCGTCTGCAGCAGCTCGGCCGCCTTGGTGATCGACATGCTCGGCAGGCTGACCGGCATGTAGAACAGGGTCCCCTCGTTCAAGGTCGGCATGAACTCGCTGCCGACGTGCAGGACCGGATAAGCGGAGACGCCGAGGGCGATCATCGCGAGCGCGATCGTAATTTTTGGCCAGCGCAAGACGATGTCGATGACCGGCCGGTACAGCCAGATCAGGACCCGGTTCAGCGGGTTTTTCCGCTCGGGCATGATGCGGCCGCGAACGAAGATCGTCATCAGCACCGGGACGAGCGTGACCGAGAGCAACGCGGCCGCCGCCAGCGAGAAGGTGTAGGTGTAGACCAGCGGCTTGAACATCCGCCCTTCCTGCGCCTCCAAGGTGAACACCGGCGCAAACGAGACGGTGATGACGAGCAGGCTAAAGAATAGGGCCGGCCCGACCTCGATCGCGGCCTTGATCAGGATGTCGAGCCGCGACGCGTCCGGCGGCGCCCGCTCGAGGCGTTTGTGCGCGTTTTCGATCATCACGATCGCGGCATCGACCATCGCGCCGATTGCGATCGCAATGCCGCCGAGACTCATGATGTTCGAGCTGATCCCAAGGGCGTGCATTATCATAAAGGCGATCAGCACACCGACCGGCAGCATAATGATTGCGACGAGCGCGCTGCGTACATGCAGCAGAAAGATCATGCAGACCAGAGCGACAATGATGCTCTCTTCGAGAAGCGTGTGTTTTAATGTGTCGATTGCCCGATAGATCAGGTTCGACCGATCGTAGACCGGCAAGATCTTGACGCTGTCGGGCAGGCTGCCGGCGATCTCGGAGATCTTTTGCTTGATGTTCTTGATGACAGCCAGGGCGTTCGCCCCGTCGCGCTGCAATACGATCCCACTGACGACTTCGCCTTCGCCGTCGAGCTCGGTCAAGCCGCGGCGCTCGTCCGGACCGAGCTCGACCCGCGCGACGTCGCGGATGCGCACCGGCGTGCCGCGGTCGCTCTTAAGCACGATTGCTTCAAGGTCCGGAACACCTCGGATATACCCGCGGCCGCGCACCATGTATTCGCGCTCGCTCATCTCGATGACGCGGCCGCCGACATCCATGTTGCTGGCGCGAATGGCGTCGGTGACCTTGGAGAGCGGGATGCCGAAGGCGCGCAGCTTGGTCGGGTCGACCACGACCTGGTACTGCTTGACAAAGCCGCCGACGCTGGCGACCTCGGCGACACCTTCGGCTTTGGTCAGCTGATAGCGGACGAACCAGTCCTGGATCGCCCGCAGCTCGGCGAGGGTCTGCTTGGCGCCGAGAACGACATATTCGAAAACCCAGCCGACCCCGGTCGCGTCCGGCCCCAGCGACGGCGTGACGCCGGCCGGCAGCCGCTTTTGCGCAAAATTGAGGTATTCGAGCACACGGCTGCGCGCCCAATAGATGTCGGTGCCGTCCTCAAAGACGACATAGACTAAGGAGACGCCAAAGAAGGAAAAGCCGCGGACAACCTTGGAACGCGGCACGGCTAGGAGCGCCGTCGTCAGCGGATAGGTGACCTGGTCTTCGACGACCTGTGGCGCCTGGCCGGGATATTCCGTGTAGACGATGACCTGGGGATCGGAGAGATCGGGAATCGCGTCGAGCGGGGTGCGGCTGACGGCGTATATACCGGCAGCGACGGCGAAAATCGTCGCCATCAGGACCAGCAGCACGTTTTGGCTCGACCAGCGGATGATTGCAGCCAGCATCGATCATTCTTTCCGGTAAATGGCGCGAGGGACTTGTTTTCGGATCATGGCTTTCCACCCTTCGGCTTGGGTGGTGGCTGCGGCTTTCCGCCGGCGTTGTCGGGCGGCGTGAAGCCCTTGAGCGCCGCTCGGAGGTTGCTTTCGGCGTCGATCAGGAAATTCGCGCTGACCACGACCCGTTCGCCCGCGGCGAGACCCTGGCGGACCTCGTAGAAGCCGTCCGCATGCGCCCCGAGCTTGACCTCGCGGGGCTCGAACCTCCCGCCGCCGCGGTCGATCAGGACGATCTGCCTGGTGCCGCTGTCGATGACGGCGGAGTCCGGCACTGCGAGAACCGGGCGATCGCCGATCCCGGTCTCGAAAGCGACATTTGCGTACATGCCGATCTTGAGCCGGCCGTCGGTATTGCGAACCACGATCCGGACCTTGCCGGTTCTGGTCTCCTGCGACACGGTCGGATAGATGAAGTCTACCCTGCCGGAGAAGGTCGCGCCGGGATAGGCGTTGACCTCGATTTTGGCCTCCTGACCATCGCGCAGCGCCCCGATGTCTTGCTCGAAGGCGTCCGCGTTGACCCAGACCGTCGACAGATCGGCGATGCGGTAGAGTGGGTCGCCGGCCGTGAAATGTATGCCTTCGACCGCCATCTTCTCCATGACCGTGCCGTCGGCCGGCGCGCGCAAGGTCAGCGTCCGAGTGACCGTCCCCGTGCGCTCGAGCCGCTTGATCTGGTCCGCGGAGATGTCCCAGTTCTGGAGGCGTTGGAGCGCCGCCTCGGCAAGCTGCCGCGCCGAGCTGCGGATCTCGGTTGCGGCGCCAGCCATGTCCTGAAGCGAGCGCCAGGCCAGGAGATATTCCCTCTCGGCAACAACGAGTTCCGGCGCGTAGATCTCCATCAATGGCTTACCGCGCGTCACGGTCTGGCCGGTCGCATTGACGTAGAGCTTCTGTATCCAGCCTTCGAACTTGGTGTTGACGATGTACAGCCGCCGCTCATCGGCCTGAACGGTTCCGACGGCGCGGATTGTCCGGGCGAGCACGCGCGGCTCGACGAGCGCGCTCTGGACGCCGAGCTTCTGCACGCGGTCGGGGCTGATCTTGACCGCTCCGGTGTCGTCGGTTTCCTCGCCTTCAGTGACGGGGATATAATCCATCCCCATCGAGTCCTTCTTCGGCACGGGCGAGGTGTCTGGCAGGCCCATCGGGTTGCGGTAATAAAGAATCCGCCCTTTCACTCCGGACGCGGCTACAGGAGGCGGAGACGACCGGGAAGCACTCTCGTCCTCGCCCTCATAGACGGGGATATAGTCCATCCCCATCGAGTCTTTCTTTGGCTCGGCCGAGTAGTATGGCTTGCCCATTGGATCGCGGTAATAGAGGACTTGGCGCTCGGCCGCAGCAGCTTCGGTCGCGGTGATGGCACCACTCCCGGAGGCCAAGCCAAGGGTGCGGCGGCCAACCCAATACCCGCCCACACTGATCACGAGGCCAAGGCCAAGCAACATCAGCCCGAGGAAGGCGCGCTTCATAGGTCGCTGCCGATCTGACGCTCGATCGCGGCGAGGGCCGTCTGTGCGTCCGTTTCGACCCGCAGGATCTCGATGCGGATTTGGAGCCGGCCATGGGCTGTGTCGAGGACCGGGGTGAGATCGCCGCGTCCCTGTTGGTAGGTGGCGAGCGCCGACTGGTAGGCGGCCTCGCTCTGCTGGCTCAGCCCGTGCTCGAGCAGGTCTTTGGTGCTTTGTGCCCGAATTAGGCTCGCCAGAGCCGATTGCAGCTCACTTTCGATCTTCAACACCGCGGCGTCGAGACGCAACTGTGCCGCGCCCTTCTTTGCCGTTGCCGCTCGAGCCTCGGCCTCGCGAACCCCCCATTGCAGCGGAACCTTGATCCCGACCCCCGCCGTCACCCGCGGCCCTATGTTCGGAAGGTCATCGGCGCCGAGGCTGATCGTTACGTCGGGGTACCAGCTCTTATCGACGAGCATGCGCTCGCCCTCCGCCGCAGCGATCTCGGCCAGCGCCGTCGCGACCATCGGATTGCCGCCGCGGGATCGCGCTATGAGCGCATCGAGCTTGAGGCTCGCTGCGGACGGCAGCCGGCGCAAGACCTGCGGCTTAGCCAATGGAGCGTTCGCCGAACGGCCGATCAACGCGTTGATCTTGGCCTTCGCCATCTCCTCGTCGCGCTCTAGGGCGGAGAGCTCGGGTCCGAGGCGTGTTTGATCCAGATCCGCTCTGATTGCGTCGGATTGGTTGCCTACCCCTTGTGCGTAGCGGGAGCGTACCGACTCGGCAACGGTATGGAGCAGCGAATGAATTTCCCGCGTGACCCGGATCGCCTGGTCGACTTGGTAATATTGTGCGAACGCGACTTTCGTCTGTTCCTCGAGCTCGAGCCCAAGGCTGTTTCGGCGGCCGGCTGCGACCTCTGCATTGGCTTCGGCCACGGCCTTGCGCAGATCGCGCTTGCCCCACAACGGAAACTCTTGAGATGCAGTAAAGAGTGTCTGACGAAAACCCTGGTCGCGCGACAGGTTCACCATCGGATCGTCGAGGGCGCCGGCGGGATAGATTTTCGCAACCGCCGCCTCTCTCTCCAGCGCCGCGGCCGCGAGCTCTGGGTTGAGATTGCGGACCCGAGCCAGGAGCTCGTTGACGCTCGCGCCCGGGATTGGCTCGGCCCCCGACCCTGCCTCAGGGGACGAAAGCAGCCCGACGGCGACAATCCCGGCCGCCAGGAGACGGCCGAGCGGTTGCGTGGCCGTCCTGCTGACGAGCGTCCTCATGTCACTTCGGGATCGTGATCGGCACGCTGCCGTTGACGGTCTCGGTCTCGCCTTGAACCTTGGCCGAGAGGCTGAGCGCCCAGTTGCCGCCCATCGGCGGCTCCAGCTCCAACTGGTACACGCTCGGTTCGCTCGCCCGCACGAGCTTCGTTGGCGCCGTCATGGTTGCCATGCCGTCCGGTCCCATATCGAATCGGGTCTGAAAGATCACCGCCCCGGATACCGGCTTGCCATCAGGCAGATGAATCAGGCGGATCTTGACGATGGTGGTCTTGCCCGACTTTACCGGCGGTCCGGCCGCTTCGAAACGGAAGTCCTGCGCGGCGGCTAGTGTCTGTGCGGGTATCGCGAGCGTAGAAAAGGCGGCGAGTGCGTACGCGAAGGCGCTTGCCGAGCGGTGAGTAAACAGCATGCTCTATCTCCCATGCCTGGGCCGTCTCAAGATACGGACCGGCAGAATTGCTGATCGACAGCCGCTGGCCCTTGCCCGCGGCGACGTGGCGACGGGCGCGCGTCAGTCGCGCGCCCTGCGGATCAGCCTTCTATGGGAGGAAAGAGATCGGGTTCGATCTCCCGGCCGGACAGCGCCGAACGGGGCAGCCAGTACGCGACTATCCGATACGATACCGGCACATAGAGCGCATCGGTGCGTTCCGGCAGGCTCGGAGAGCCCAGGCACCCCATCTGCTTGACGCAGTCGGGCATGATGCCTTTGCACGGGAGGGGCTTCGGCACATCCCGATCGGGGTGCTCCATCGCCATGCGCGGACACTCGGGTCCGGCTTTCGCGGCTCCATTAGCCTTGGTCAAACCCAATGCTTCGGCCGAAGGAACCGCCTGTGTCGTCATCCCGCCGAAGAAAGCCAGGACCGACAGCAGCACGATAAAGCGGCGGAGGGCGCCCCACATGATTTGAGTAAGCTAGGCGGATGGCGGCGGCGATTCAAGCCGTGGCCGGTCCGCCTCATAAAAGGCCAACTGTCGCGCTACGGTCACCCCGACGGTGCGAGGATGCGCCGGCCCGGCCGGTTGGGGGATAATTCCCGGTTCGGCGAGTTCAATTCCCGGTTAGGCCGGGTGAAATTCCCGGTTTGGTCTGCTACGGGAATTCGCTCACAAGGGGTTGATCTGCTTGACCTTCTTAGCGGCTAAATGGCGGTTCGATAGGGCAAATCGACGAAATTCCCGGTTTTGACGGGAAAAACCGGGAATCGGCGTCCGTTGATGATTAAACGTCGAGATCGCGGGCGAAGCGGGCGTTCTTTTGGATGTATTCGAAGCGCAGCTCGGGGCGTCTGCCCATCAGGGTCTCGACCAGGTTCTGCGTGCGGGCGAATTCTTCGGCCGGCAGCTCGATCGCGGCGGGGTCGGCTTTGGGTGGCAACGTCACACGTAACACCGTGCGCTGCGCCGGGTCCATCGTCGTTGTCTTGAGATAGCGCGCCGGCATCTCGCCGAGCCCCTTGAAGCGGCTGACCTCGACCTTGCCGCGGCCATTGAAGGCGTCGCGCAACAGCTTCTCGCGATGCGCGTCGTCCCGGGCGTAGTGGGTGACGTCGCCCTGAGTCAGGCGATAAAGCGGCGGGAGCGCCAGGAAGAGGTGCCCGTTCTCGACCAGCTTCGGCATCTCGCGAAAGAAGAAGGTCATCAACAGCGAGGCGATGTGCGCGCCGTCGACATCGGCGTCGGTCATGATGATGACCCGCTCGTAGCGCAACGCCTCCTCGCGATAACTCGATCCCGAGCCAGCGCCGAGCGCCAGGATGATGTCCGAGAGCTCCTGGTTGCCGCGCATCTTGTCGGCAGAGGCGCTCGCCACGTTGAGGATCTTGCCGCGCAGCGGCAGGATCGCCTGGGTTTCGCGGTCGCGGGCCTGCTTGGCCGAGCCGCCGGCGCTGTCCCCCTCGACGAGGAAGATTTCGGTGCCGGCGGCGTTGTCGCGCGTGCAATCGGCGAGCTTGCCCGGCAATCGCAGCTTGCGGGTCGCGGTCTTGCGCGCCAGCTCGCGTTGTTGGCGCCGGCGCTGGCGCTCCTCGGCGCGCTCTGCGATGCGGTCGAGCAGCACCCGTGCGGTCGCTGGATCGGCACTCAGCCAGTGGTCGAAATGGTCCTTGACGGCGCTCTCGACTAGTCTCGTCGCTTCGGAGGAGGCCAGCCTCTCCTTCGTCTGGCCTTGAAACTGCGGATCGCGGATGAACAGCGACAGCAGCGTCGCGGTGCCGGTCGCGACGTCCTCGCCCGTCACCTGGGGGATGCGGCGATTGCCGACGAGCTCGCCATATCCCTTGACCGCTCGTAACAGCGCGCTGCGGAGCCCGGCCTCGTGGGTGCCGCCTTCGGGCGTCGGGATGGTGTTGCAATAGGAATGGCTGAACCCTTCCTCTTCATCCTCAGGCCAGGCGACAGCCCATTCGACGCTGCCGCCCTCCGGGAAATCGACTTGTCCGAGGAACGGCCGCGGCGTCAGCATCGCGCGCCCGTCGAGGCTCGCAGAGAGGAAGTCGCCGAGGCCGCCGGGGAAGTGAAGCCTCGCCTCAGCCGGAACACTCTCCGGCCGCGGCACTGACGGTTCGCAGCTCCACCGAATCTCGATGCCGCGGAAGAGATAGGCCTTGGAGCGCGCCATCCGGTAGAGGGTCGCCGGCCGGAAGGCAAGGTCGCCGAAGATCTCGGGATCGGGGTGGAAGCGCACGGTCGTGCCGCGCCGATTGTGCACCGGGCCACGATCCAAGAGCGGTGTCCCCGGTACGCCGCGGCGATAGCTCTGGGCCCACAGCTGCCGGTCGCGCGCGACCTCGACCTCGAGCGCGTCGGAAAGCGCATTGACGACCGAGACGCCGACACCGTGCAGGCCGCCCGAGGTCTTGTACGCGTCGCCGCTGAACTTGCCGCCGGAATGCAGGGTGGTCAGGATCACTTCGAGGGCAGATTTTTTCGGAAACCGAGGATGGGGGTCGACCGGAACGCCGCGGCCGTTGTCGCGAATCGTGACCCAATTGCCCGACCCGAGCTCGATCTCGATGCGCGTCGCATGGCCGGCTACCGCCTCGTCCATCGCGTTGTCGAGCACCTCGGCGACGAGGTGATGGAGCCCGCGCTCGTCGGTACCCCCGACATACATTCCGGGACGGCGGCGAACCGGTTCCAGCCCTTCGAGAACCTCGATATCCTTGGCAAAATAGCTGTCGGCGGTTTTCGAGACGGGCGCGTCGAAGAGATCGGGCATGGCGGGAATATATGGCAGGTCGGGTTTGGTACAAGCAGCATTCGGTGTCGACCGACCCGGAGACTACTAGATATTGGACGGAGCTTTGACGCGTCGCGCCTTCTGCTCCGCGAGCGGGCCGGTTCAGGGAACTCTCGCGCGCGCGAGGACTTTACGCTTATGATGACCCCGGCGATGATGACCAACGAGCGCAAGATATGGGAAGCGGCCTTGCTTCTCGTCCGCCGACACGGCGCTGCCGCCGCGGAGATCGCGCACCGCGAGGCGCAGCGTTTGCGGAGCGGCGATGACGAGCTGACCTGCGTCGTCTGGTGCTGGATCGCCCGCTCCACGGCGGAATTGCTACGCCCCGTTCCTGGTGACGACGAGCGAGTGCATTGAGCCCCTTGTAAAGCCTCCGTTCGTCGCCCCTTCACGCGGCGGGTTAGCGCCCCGATATCCCATTAGTCGAATTCTGAGTCGGAGAGGGAACGGCATGGCAGAGGGTCTTTTGGGTCGCTTGGGCGGCCGGAGACATACGACAGGGAAGTCATTCGCGGTTGCGCTGAGCGAGGATGAGTGGGGGCAGAAGTTGACACCCGCGCAATACCGGGTGTTGCGGGAGCACGGGACCGAACGCGCCGGGTCGAGCCCGCTCGACAAACAGTACGGCACCGGCGTCTACCACTGTGCCGGTTGCGGCCAGCCGCTCTTCGCCTCGGATACCAAATTCAACAGCGGGACGGGTTGGCCTAGCTTCTGGGCGCCGCTCGATCAGGCGGTTGACACCGAAACCGACCGCAGCTTTTTTACGACCCGAACCGAGGTGCATTGCAGCCGCTGCGGCGGCCATCTCGGCCACGTCTTCGACGATGGTCCGCAGCCCACCGGCCAGCGCTACTGCATGAATGGTGTGTCGCTCGATTTTCATTCCGGCGAGAAACCTCCCGAGACCGACGGCAGCGACCCGGCGAAACCGGGACCCGAGCCTTAACCGCCCTACCCCCTTGTTGCTCGCGAGCGAACGGCTCTGCAGCGCCTGGATGACTTGCGCGCCGAAATCCATCACCCAGGCGCGTTGCAGGGCTTGCTCCACGGAGGTGTCTGCGATCACCGCCGAGCAATAGGCTGTGATCAGCGCGTTGGCGAGGCTGGCGGGTGCGGCTTTCGGATCTTGTGTCGCGAAGTTGGTGGCGAGCTCACCGGCCGAGTTGCCCGGGATAGGCAGGGTCGGCTTGCCGAGAAGCGCGGTGGCCGCGGCCACGATATCTTGCGGCACCAACTTGCCGTCATTGGCGGGGCAGGCGAGCTTTCCGGCAAACGGCCTCGGGTTCCGGTAGACGAGGGTATGCCCGACCGGGGTCGCCCAGATCACGTCAATCTCCGGATACGGCATGGCGGTCGCCTGCGCTGACGCACCCGCCTCCGCCTGCATCGCGAAGCGACGCAGCTCTGCGACTTTCTGATAAGTCGGCGCGCTGCTGGCCGCGATCGCCGGGCAATAAGCCGCCATTAGCGCGTCGACCACCTCCGCCGGGCCGGCGTCCGGCGTCGCTCTCCGGTAGGTTGCACCCATGTCGGCGATTTTCTGATCGCCGGCCTGGATCATCGCCGCGAGGTCGGCTACGGCCTGGGGGTTGGGACCCGAGATCCCAGGGTCTCCGCCCACCTGGGGGCATTTGAAGGCTGCCGCCGCCTGTGTCCCGTAATCGGGGACATTGGTGGTGGTCCGCCAAGCGGCGACCATGCTCGCGGTCGCGTTTGGCGCCGCCTTGTTGCCCCAACTGGTACGCAAATAATTGGTCAAATCGGCGATCTGGCTGTCGGACAAGCGCCCGGCAAAGGATGGCATGGCGCTGAAATTGCGCTGGCGGGGAGCCCTCCCAGCACGACCATGATGACATTGTACGGCTCTGCCGGCGTAACGGCGGGGTTGCCGGCGAGCGGCGGCACCGCGCCCGGTATGCCGGTGCCGTGGTCCTGATGGCAGGCCGCGCAATTATCGATGTAGAGCTTTGCTGCTCGCCGGTGGACATCCGCAGGTAGGGGCGAGACCTTTTGAGGAGCCGGCATGTCCGTCGGCGGCGGACTGTCGAGCAGATAGGTCACCATGTCGCCCAGATCGGCAGCAGTCAGATAGGCCAGGCTGTCGTGCACGACTTCGGCCATCGGCCCGAGCACGCTGGTGCGCTGCGGGACGGAGCCGGCCTTCAGGAACTGGGCGAGGCTGTCCTTCTTCCAGGTCTTCGTCAGCGCAGCGGAGGCGATGTCGGGAGCGTAGAAACCGTCGATCTCGGTCCCGGTGAACTGCGCCTTGCCCTTGATGCCGCCCATGATGTTCCGCGGGCTGTGGCAGTCGGAGCAATGGCCGAGCGCCTCGACGAGATAGGCTCCGCGATTCCATTCGGCACGCTTGTCTGCGTTCGGTTCGAAGAAGGCGGGCGAGAAGAACAGTTCGCGCCAGGCCAGCATTCCCATGCGGATGTCGAACGGGAAGGCCAGTTCGTTTTCACGGTTCGGTGCGTTCACGGGCGGAAGCCGGCGAACAAAAGCCCACAAAGCCTTGAGATCGTCCTCCTCAATCCCGGCGTAGGCGTCAAAAGGCATGGCGGGGTAGAGGAAAGCCCCATCGGCACGGATTCCGTTGTGCAGCGCATTCTTGAAATCGGCAAAGGTCCATCGGCCGATGCCGGTCTCCGGGTCCGAGGTTATATTGACCGAAAAGATAGTCCCGAACGGCGTATGCACAGGAAGGCCGCCGCTGTACGGCTTTGATTTGTCCCCGCTGTGGCATGGCATGCAGTCAGCCGCACGGGCGAGATATTCGCCGCGCGAGACCAGGGCAGCGTCGTCAGCCGGAGCTTGCGCATGGGCCGTGACGCCAGCGAGCAACAGCGCCGGAGCAAGGACCGCCGCCCGCGTAACCCGATCCGGCGCACACATCATCGACTTGCCCCCACCCCTGGCGAACTTCAAAATAGGTTTACGATGGAGGGCGCCGAACCTCAAGGTTTCCCGAGGCTACAACAGGTGGGACGAAGAAAAGCAGGAAAGCAGCCTCGCCGAGCACGGCGTGGATTTTCTGCGTGCCGTTCGATCGGGTCGCCGGGGTGAATCCCGTCGCGTTTTTTCTCACGGTGGAGTGCCGTCGAGGGGCGCCTCGTCCTTCGCCTCAAACCGTGCAAACGACCCTGACGCCGATGCGGCCTTGCCAGCCCGAGAAACCTGGGGCAATGCTGTCGCGGTAGGCAGAGCGGCAGATCGCAGGGTTGTGCGACCACGAGCCGCCGCGCAATACCCTTTGGCTGTCCGGGGGCCCCGAGAGGCTGGCACTGCCGTCCAGCGGCACGTCGGCATAGCTTGCATTCCACACGTCAAGGCAGTACTCCCAAACATTGCCGTGCATGTCGTAGAGACCGAACCTGTTCGGAGGGAATGTCCCAGGAGACGTCGTCTTGCCACGGAAAACCCCGGTTGGGCCCTGACCATAGGCGCCCGATTCATACCTCTCGTCGCCATAGACGTCGGAGGCGATGCTTTTGCCATCGCTTTCGCCGCATACCGCACCCCCCGTTCCACAATAGTTCGCCAGCTCGGGGGTGATGGTCGGCCCGAAATGAAACGCCCCCACCGTGCCGGCGCGACAGGCATATTCCCGTTCGGCTTCGCTTGGTAGCCGATAGGCTCGTCCGGTGATCTCAGTGAGGCGCAGGCAAAATTCTGCGGCTTGGTTCCAGGTGATGCTCTCGACGGGAAGATCGATGCCCTTGAAGAAGGACGGTTTGGGATCGAGGTCTCGATTGATTCGGGCGGGGTGTGCCATCACCACTGCAAGCCACTGCGCTTGAGTGACGGGCGAGGCGCCGATGTAGAACGCACCGAGGGTCACGTGGTGCTGCGGACCCTCATTAGGCAGCCGCTCCGGCTCGTCGACCGGCGACCCCATTGTGAAGCTGCCGCTCGGGATCGAGACCATATCGAGCCCGCCCGAACCGAGCTCTTCGGTGAATACCGCTGCAGTGTATTTTTCTGGTGGGTTCCGGACCCCTTTCGCATCGACGGTTGCAACGTCGAAAGCGATCGTCCGCATCGGTGGTTTTGATAACAGCCTGCGGATGGAAGGTGCGGCGATAATGGCGCCGGTCCCGGTTGCAGCAAGCGCCGCAATTCCCAGTGCCTGCCGCCGCGTCACTCTGATTGGCCGGGTCAAGAACCGCCAGCCTGGCGCCGCCGGCGCGGCAGAGGCATTGGGTATTGGGGCAGCGGAAGCGGATTGTTGGACTTGTATAGCCGCTTTGGAAATGTCGAGATATAGCCGTCTCATCATTTCCGCAACGTCCGACTCCCACCGGTTGTGACTCAGCTCGAAGCCATTGCGGTACACCAGGTCTCTGATATTTGCGGGTAAACGCTCGGGGGCGGGCATATGCGCCCCTTGCACCAGGATCGGCGTGACCACGATATCGCGCTCAAGTGCCGCTTCTATCTCCAGGCGCACGAAATCACCGGGATTTTCAAGGCGCGTTCGTCCCTCTTCGTCCTTGACTTCGGCCCAGTCTCTGCCGATCAGCACCAGCATGAGATCGCAAGATTCCAGTGTCTTCTGCAGTGCGCTGCGAAAGTCACGGCCCAGGGCGATGCTATCCACATCCATAAATACGGAGTTCTTACCAAGTTTCTCTAGAAGCTCGTTGAACAAAGCCCTGGCCTCGCCGGCAGTGATCTCCCTTCGGTAACTGATGAACACCGTACTCATGTACCCTCAACCCGTAGCGCTCTGCGAGCCGGCAATCATTTCCCGATCGGATGCGGGGCTCAAGCGCAAATCGGCGCGGGATTTCCGTCTACGGATGCATTTGCGGATGCTCGATTTCTTAACAAGCCCGATGAAAGGATCACTTTCACGGACTGCTGTTAAGTTGGTACGTGCTGACCGGTAGGGTTGAGAAATGCTTTTCTCATAGCGCCGGTCGTGATTTACCTCTATTCTCAGGTCCTGAAAATGCGGCTGTAAGAACGTTACTCGTTTTTATCTGGGACGCCGCCACAAGAGGCTCACATGCACAAATTGCTTCCGATCCTTGTGCTGATCACCACCGCATCGATCGCGGGGAGGGGGCCGGCTGCAGCTGAAGTGCGGTCCGCCGGTCATTTACTCAGTCCCTCGTCCGCCAGCTTTGGCGCTCCCAGCGGTGCTTTCATGCTCGTCGGCGGCATGGGCGGTGGCGGTGGTGGTATGGGCGGTGGCATGGGTGGTGGCATGGGCGGCGGTATGGGCGGTGGAGGTTTCGGGGGCACCATGGGCGGCGGCATGCCCGGCGGCGGTATGGGGGCAGTAGGTGGCGGCGTACCCGCAGATGGAGCAATGCCCAGCGGCGGCGCGGGCCGGCCATTTGGCGGAGGCGAAACCACCGACGGCGCAGCCGGAGGGCAACCTGTGCAATACTTCCAGTGCGTCACCCAATACGGTCAATGCTCGTTGGCCTCGTCCTCGGGCTCGGTCCGCAGCGGTGGCGCGTGCACCTGTACTAATGGGCGCCAGGGCAAGATCAAGTAGACGGCGGACGTCTCTTGCAGAGGGTTTGCCCAAACGTTGCCGCCACTGTGAAAGTCCGCAAGTGGTTACGGATAGCCTCAGGCTCGCAACCCGCCTCCGGCTAGTTTCTATCGACGTTCACGAGAACAATGGTGACGTTGTCGATCGCGCCGCGATTCAGCGCAATTTCCAGCAGGCGATTGCCCGCCTTGGCTGAAGACATCCCAATCAGGGAACGCTCGATCTCGGGCGCGGACATCATCTTGTAAAGACCATCGCTGCACAGCAAGAAGACGTCGCCGGGGTAGATCCGATCCTGCAGTGTCTCCAGCTCGAAAGACCCGGCTCCAATGCCTCGCGTCAGGACGTTTGCATCGGGGTGGGTCGCGGCGTCCCGCTCATCCAACTCTCCCTCTCGTATCAGCTCTTCCACCCGACTGTGGTCGTGCGTGAGCTGCCGCATCACCCCGTCGCGCAGCAGATAAAGACGGCTGTCACCTGCCCAGACGCAGGCGAAATATCGGCCGAATACCAGAAGTGCGACGACCGTGCTGGCGATCAGCGCACCTCGACCGAACGCAACGGCGCGGTTCCGCAGCTCGCTATCGACTTCGGCTAGCCGCTGCCTGACCGCCTCCATAAAGCGCGAGGGATCGGACGGCGGATCAATATCGTGCAGTGCCTCGACTATCCGGGCACTCGCGTAGTCACCGGCATAGTGCCCGCCCATTCCATCGGCGACCGCCCACAGGCCAAGATCGGGGCGGTCCAAGAAAGCATCCTCGTTACGTTCGCGAACTCGGCCGACATGGGTCAACGCGTTGGAGAGGAAACTGTGCGTCTGACCGTGAAACTGCACCTATTCATCCCCATCGGCTGGGCAAGTACATGCCATATCCGCGCCTCGCTGCGTACGGCCCGTCATCAGGGTGATGAAATCATCCTCAGACGGTAGACCCTGGCAGATCACACAGGCGGGTGCCACCAGCTCCGATCCGACTGTCCACCACAGACTATACCTCGGGCGCAATGCGGCGAGCACGCCATCGACGAGTATCGGACTTAGAGCCGCGAAATCTGCCCCTAGGCGCAGCGAGACCCTAATGGCTGCTCCGATCTCCACCGAATCTCCCGGGTGATCATCGACGACGTCAGGAATGCCGAGTTCGAACACCCGTTGGTCGAATGCCTCAAAATCGAATGGCTGATCGAGGGCCTCGAGCAACAGAGCTTCCGCGGCTTCGAACCACGCAGCCGAGTTTGAAAAGACCCGCGCCGGGCGCGCATGGCTCGGCAGCAGCGCGGCAATCGTCAGCGGAAAATAGCGGCCGACTCGGTCGACGCTCGGCATCAGCACTCCCGTCGCGCCGTGCTCGCCGCAGATGCCCGGGACCAGCCCAAACCGCCACAGCGGCGCCTGAAGGTAAGCGGGAAGCCAGTCCTCGCCGAGTACGTCCTGGCTCCTCTCGATGCCTCGCTGCAACCAGGCGTCCCACGGGTCGACGAACAGGCGGGACGCTGTAGAGATTGGGGCCGGTTCGGATCTGTGCACACTGCTCATGGAGGGCTACGGCCATGCCCGTCAATGCTTGCAATATCGCGGACACACGGAATGGTGGCAGAGGCCTCCAAGCTGCGGTCGTCGCGATGAACCCGCCACCCGGTGTGAGCCAGTTCACACTAGGCGGAATTTTCTTTACCGATATGGTTCGTCGCTTCGCGCGCATCTCTCACGTCCTCTGCCGGCGCACCGTCACTAATCGGCGGCTAACAGCCGTCAGGCGGATCTCTTGGTCACTCTCCCTGTCAGGTTAGGGTATGGGGGTGCGATCTACCGAGATACGGCTGACACGTTGCGCGGCGCCCGGCACGCCCCGATGCGCGATCAGCGTGGCCGGAGATGCAAATGCAGTAGCGGCGGTTTTCCTATTCCGATAAAAGCCATTCCTCGGCGGGAGCCAGCTCCGGATGCGCCTTGCGGGCTTGCTCGTAGGCGCCGCCTAGCTCACTGAAGGCCCGCGTCAGATCGAGAATGTATTGACTGTTCTCCTCGGCCTCGACGCCGCCGAGCCGGCCGGTCTCAGCGGCGATACGGCGTCTCCTGATCTCGGCGTCGACCGCCTGCATCGCGACGATGATGGTATTGGTTGACAGGTTCATCGCTGAGGTCCCCGCTTCGCGTTACGCGTCCTTCGTGAGGTGCTTGTTCAATGCGTCTAGCCACACCTGAAAGAGCTCGAGCGGCATGTCATCCTTGGGAGCAACGGTGAAATGATTGGGACGGTCGGCATAATCCGAGTCCTGAGTTATTGCCAGCGCCTCTGGGATCGGGGTCGCCTTCGGCAGCTGGTACCAGGTAAAACCGCCCAAATTCGGGATCTTGCGGTCAAAGGTCGAGATGCCCCGATAATCGCCCCGGGTGGTGCGGCAGCCCTTGACGATCTTCTTTCCGTTGACCTCGACAATCTCGACATCCGGAAGGCGCGGTGGCTTGCCCTTTGGGGTGAAGCCGGGGTTCGGGTAGAGGATGGGTAGGCCCTGCTTGGCCTCGGTCTTACTTTGTCCGCGGAACCGGTCACGCGGCACGTCCTTGTCGAAGTAGTATTTGAGGAGCCCCTCCTCCTCATACACTCGTCTCAGCGCTTCGGACATCAACCTTGCTCGGGGTGGCGCAGCAATACAACGAGGCCAGCGACCGGCTCGCCGGCCTCCATGCGCAACACGTCGCGGTCGCTGCGGACCACGGACAGTCCCGCCGCGCCCGCAGCCGCAACGAGATGGGCGGCCGTGTGACTGTACCGTCCGTGGCGATTGAGGCGCAAACCTGCGGCCTCGTCTTCCCGGAGATGCTCTACAGTAAAGGCGAAATGGCCGCCGGGCCGCAATGCGGTGACGGCCGCCATCAATACCGGAGAAAGATCGCCGAAATAGCAGAGCACGTCCGCCGCGGTAATCAGGTCGAACTGCTGCTGGGCCTCTTCGAGATAAGCCGGCAGATCAGCGGTCGCGAGCGCATCGTAGCAGCCGCGCAGCTCGGCGCGCTGCAACATCGCGGACGACAGATCGACCCCCACAAGCCGCCGTGCATAAGGGCGCAGTAGCGGTCCACACAGTCCCGTGCCGCAGCCTGCATCGAGCACTTCGAGGTCGCCCCGCCCGGCGCCGACCGCGGCCTCGACGGCAGCGGTCACCAGCTGTGGGGCCCGGTAATCGAGCGAATGCAGCTTTTCGTCGAAGCTCTCGGCGAACCGGTCGAAAACCGTGCGCACGTAGCGGCTCGAAGCGCGTGCCGGGACATCCTCTCCGGTCAGCGCCGCCGCCATGTGCGCCGATCTCGGATCCGCGGGATCGAGTCTTCGCCAGCTGCGGACGAGCTGACCCGCCTCCTCGGTGTTGCCGGCCTGGCACAGCAGATAGACGAGGCCTTCATAAGCGTCGAGATAGGACGGGTCGAGCGCCAGAACGCGGCGGTACGCCGCCGTGGCCTCCTCCCATTGCCGCTGGTCGGACCTGATGTTGGCGAGCACGTAGTGAACATCGGCATTTTCGGGCGTGAGCTCGACCGCCCGCTGCGCCGCTTCGGCCGCCGGGTCGAGCTGGCCGAGCCGCGCGAGCGCGGCGCCGAGATTCATGTAGGCGCCGACGGCGTGCCCGTCGATCGCGATCGCCGCGCGATAGGCCTCCGCAGCTGCCTCGAACTGGCCCTTCAGTCGCAATATTTCCGCGGTTGATGTGAAAATCGGCGACACCAGGGGCGCGCTCGACCGCGCGGTCGAGCAATGCCAGCGCCTGCGGCATATGCCCCGTCTGCGCCGCCAGCATGCCGAGCAGATCGAGCGCATCGGCATTGTCCGGGTCGATCTGCAGGACGTGCCGGTAGGCGAGTTCCGCGGTCGCGAGCTCGCCCTTGCGATGCGCCTCGCGAGCCTGGCACAAAAAGTCCCTGACGAATTCGTCTCGCGCCGCACCGGACAGGCCGTTGACAGCCTCAGTGAACGAAATTTCGCGCGCCGAGTCCTCCGCGCTCATGACCGCTCACCTGCGAGGTGTGGTGTTCCGTGCCGCGCCAGCGAACACATGGCCCAGTCATTTCCGATCAAGTGAGCGATAAGCGATATTATCTGGTTTAACCGGGAAAGAACGCTCGAATCGGGCGTTATCGTCGGCCGGGATCTACTGCCGACGGCGCCGCTTTCAACTCGATGGTGGGGTAGGGGGCGGCTCAGCTCTGCGCGTGGCGGGCATTCGCCTTGGCAAAGAGGCGAATGTTCTTTTTCATGTCGAACGGCCGCTCCGTAAGCGTCTCCGCATCCCATTCGCTGCGCGAGACGGCAAAGAAATCGCCGCCATAGACGTGGATGGCGCCAGTCAGGCGCGGGATCGGGTTGGTTACCGAATGGACGATGTCGCGGCCCAGCGGCTCGGCGTCGCCAATGCTGAGCGCCCGCGCTCCGACCGCCTCGATCCTGGTTGGGCCCGGCGCGCCTTCGATCCGGCGCCAGAACATGTTGTCCTCGCGCCCGGTGTAAACTCCGATTACCGCCCACATGCGGTGTTCATGCGGCATGATCGTCATCATCGGCGCCCAGATCACGTTGAGGATCGTCAGGTCGTCGGCCTGATAGAGTTTCTTGATCCCGGCCTCCCACGGCTCACCGAGGCCTTTCACAACCGCAACGGGTTCGGCAACGGCGCGGGCAACGATCTCCCGCACCGTCTTGTGGGTCGGATCCGCGCTGACGGCGGCCCGACAGTCGGCAATAAACCGGTCGAGATCGAACATCGCGTTGCTCCCTGCCCGAGGCAAGATTCTAGGAGAATGGGAAGATCGCGTCTATCGCAGAAATCTTAATTGCCTGATGGAGCCGCACTCAGTGTTGCAGCGGCCGGCTCGCTGGGCGCATATGCCTTGTGGTACCGAGAGCGGCGGGGCGGCGCCATGAACCACGTCATCTGCAAGGCGATCGCCAATCGCCAACAACTCCGGCTGTCCTATTCCGGCTGGCACCGCTTAGTCGAGCCTCACGCTTATGGTCTGGGCCGCGGGCGATGCGAAGTGGTTCGCGCCTGGCAAGTCGAAGATTGCGTCAGCTTCGACGGGCGCCTCGGCTGGCACCTTGATCCCGCGGGCTGGAAGCTGCTGCGCGTCGACGAAATCAGATTGCTCGCGCTGTTGCCGAATCCCGTCCCCGAACCGCGCCCGGATTACCGGCGCGGCGACAAGGACATCTGGCTCATATATTGCCAGTTCTGACGTGGAGGCCGCAGTAGGCCGAGCGGAGGCGTGACTCCCCAGGTGCCGCGCGATCCCATCCAAATGGGTGAGAGGGTGTTGTAACGCGCGACCCTCCTGGTCTCAAGTAATCATTGTTAACCAGTCGTCATTGCGCTGAATTTCTATTTACGATTGAGGTAATATACTTGGTGTGAGCAAAGGTGCAACGAGGTCGATTCCCTACCTGGAATCTACAATTTATATTCAGAGAAGCAAATGGCCCGGTGGAGTGATGCCATGAAATTGAGCGAATACAGAGAATTTGGCGATTATCTTGATGGCTCTTGCGGCTGCTACGAGATCGGGCACGTCAAAGCCGCGGTATTTTATACCAAATATGTTGGCCGAGCAGAAAATCTCTGGGACAGGATAAAGACCTTTATGGACGAAAGCCAATGCCATAATGACTACATTACAGTGAAGCTGAAAGCAGAGCGGCACACGCTTTGGTTTCACGTTATAAAAACCCGAAGATACAAATATATGGAGGCAAAACTGCAAGATCGCCACGGGATCGGGGAAACCGGGTTGTACATCTGGAACCAAAGAGTGGAGCGCGTTTATTTGACCGAGCCGCCGACCCCTTGGTGAAGTCAACGATGCGAACAGCGCACACACCACCATCCGTCGGAACATGGCTCATGCGGACCTGCGGACAACCTTGCTGCTCCGGCCCACTATTATAATGCCATTTCAGAGTTGATATAGATGAGAGGCTGAAAAGGGTGACGAAGGTCACCAATTTATTACAGAATATCAGCCGTGGACGGACCCCGCCATTTAAGGCTAGCAAGCTAAAATCATGGCCCATCTCGACCGCATTAAAGGAATGAAGGAATGTGCCCACCGGAGTTTCCGGCCCATTCCCGTACCTTCTGAATGAGCGCATGCTTTGACGCGGCTCCACCATATTACCGGTGCATTGAGCTGGACCCCGAAAACGAGACAGTAGGCTAAGGTGGAGCCCTGCCCCTAGAAAGCGCCGGTGGCGCAGGAGCAGGACATGAAGCAGACACGGAAGAAGCACAACGCGGCGTTCAAGGCGAAGGTGGCGCTGGCGG
>WNFR01000151.1_pt1 | contig 66251 bp, 57 predicted proteins | sample 5400221 | NCBI WGS metagenome assembly WNFR01 (sample SAMN13153357, study PRJNA577476) | soil metagenome | isolation source: 40 cm soil under Madrone tree | place: USA:California | collected 2016-06-14
GGCATTTTTGCCATAATCGCCATCCATCATGCGCAGGCGTACTGCCGACACTGAATCCCTCTCTCGCCGTCTGAAAGGCCGTCAGGTATCGCAAGCTGTCATCGAGAGCGACGGGCACCTGTGCATTCAATTCTCGGATGGGGCCATGCTGACCGTCTCAGCAGGCTCGGATGGCTTGTCCGTTCGCGTTGCAGGTGCGCCGCCCACCGCTCGCGATGGATCGAAGCGCCCGACCCAGCGGCAGTTCGAGTACCTCGCTTTTATCTCCAAGTATATTCAACGTTTCGGCAGGGCGCCTGCGGAGGCGGACATCCAGCGCCATTTCCTCGTTTCCGCGCCCAGTGTCAATCAGATGATGCAAATGCTCGAACGACGCGGCTTCATCGCCAGGCAGCCCGGCGTTGCGCGATCCATCCGGCTCTGTCTCGATACCACCGCCCTGTTAGGTTGAATATGCATTCGAGTCAAGTATCCACCCGCACACTGCGCGGGGATGAAATCGATTTTACCGCTGAAGCGCGCACCATCCAGCGCGCTGCACAAATGAGAGTGACGCGCGTCGTCAGGCTTGCGGAGCTGGTGTTCTTTTCCACGGCTGGCGGGGACGCATGGATGCTCGATCCCGGGGACGGCTACGCTGCTTGTCTGGTGCGCGCCGGAGAACCGCTGGCTGTCCCCATTGCCGAATCCACAATCTCGTTGAGCGTGGAATGGAACGCGGATTACCGGATCGAGGGCGCGGCTTTTGTCGTCGTGGAGCGGGGTGGCAGCACGGCTCGAACAATCCTGGGCTATCCGACGGCGGAAATCGAGCGTCTGATCCGCGAGTATCCAGCCGAGGCCCGTACCCAGGCGCCCGGCGCCGATGCGGCGCGGGCGCGGCTCAAGACCGGCCGTAACGAACCCTGTCCCTGTGGCAGCGGACGCAAATACAAGAAATGTTGTCTGATCCAGGATGAGGATCTCGTGAGCCGGGCGGTCGCCGTGCAGCGCGCGGCCGTAACGCGCACGGAGCTCAATGAAGGAGCGGCGAAGGAAACCGTTCTGATCCCGCAGCCTAGCGTGCGGTCCAAAGCGCGCGATCCAGTGTTGGAAAAGCGAGACGAGGTATGGGACGCGTTCGAGGCGCTCGAACAACCAACGCGGGAGCAGATGGATGAATTCCTGGAGGGGCTGCTCGCTCTGCCGCCGGAGGCGATAGAGTGGAACGACGTCCTTCACGATCTTGCCCAGCGCGGCTATCCCGATCTGCCCGGCGCATTTCGCAGAATCGCCGGCGCCGTTCCTTATAACAAAGAAACCGCGATGGGATATTTTTATTGGGCTGCCGCTGAGATTTTTGCGAGGGGTGGGCATGAGAATGTGTTGCCGGAAGTCGCGGCGGGCTTTCGCCGGGCCGGTCCCGAACATTACGAAGATGAGGCGCTCTCGCATATTGAAGATGTGCTGCTGGCGGCGGGCCTCGAGGACGAGACGCTTCGGCTGGCCGAAGATCTTTTGCCGGCCGACTGCGGGAGCCGCGAACGCTTCGGTTACCACCTATCCGAGCAATGCGACCTGATTTTCGATCTGCGCGTCGGCATCGCTTTGCGCAACGGTCCGCAAACGGGGTCTTCCGTGGATATCGTGGCCACAGGGCTTCAGCGGCAGCTGGAAGGTGTTGCCGATGCCGATTTTGTCCGTCGCTGCACTGCCGTTATTTGTGGCACGGAGGCGCTTCCCGCGTGGACACGCGCTCACTTCGATATGATGCACGTGGGGTCGAATCGTTCCGCCGCGCAGCAGGAGTATCTGCATCTGTATGAGAGGATGATGGCGGTAGCTCGGGAAGCCTGGAAGACCGGCGGTATTTCTCCGGGACGGGCTCTTTGGGGGCTATCGCGGTTGCTGCGGTCCGTGTACGAGGAATGGCCTGAACGGCGCGAGAAGCGGAAAAAGAAAGGCGGCCCGGCAAATATGCTGAATTATCTGAACGCCTCGGCCATCGAGGCGCGGGTGGCGGGGGGTTGCCGCGATCTTTTGAGCACCAATGTTTCACGCGCCCGCATGCTCCTGGATGCGTATGAGATCCTTTTGAATTTCGCCATTCGCCATGGACTTGTGTCTTGCGGCGATGCGGCCGCCGCGCAACAGGAGCTGGCGCGGTTGCGCGGTGTCCTCGGGGTCTCCGCTATTTCGCGCGCCGCTTCCGCGGCTTGAGGTGCGCCAGAGCCCACGGCGCATAGTCCGGGCAGCGATCTTCGATGAACTGGCGCATCTGCGTGAGTGGGGGCCGGCCGCGATAGAGCTTCTTCCAGACATCGAGCATTTCCCCGAAGTATTCCGCCGGCGCCTCGGCCGCCCAGTCCTGGTATTCCGTCTGCGATTCCTTTTCGAAATCATGCAGGCCTTGCAGAATGCCCTGACAGGAGGCGGCCGCCTCTTTGATTCTGCCGAGCTTGCGATATTTTTCGACGTCGCGGCGAAAGGGTTCCAGCGCTTTCTCGAATACTTCCCAAGCCGCGACGGCCGGCTCGACATATCTGTCCCGGCGCTGACCGGATCGGTCCCAGACATCCTCCGGCTGCAGCGCTTCGAGCGCATGCTGTACGGTTCCAGCCAGCCCGGACGGTTCGACCGTGCCCAGCAATTCCGACGCTGCGTCAACGATGGTCCGCGCCAGCTTCGCGTCGCGTTCCGCGAGGATTTTCAATAGCGACAGGGCGTCCTCGCCGGTCAATGAGTCAAGAACCGCGATTTTCTTTTTTTGTTTGTTCCTCTTCATCGATAATTTACCTTTCTTTATATTGCTGTCGCGTGAAGAGGATTCGTTGCGTCTCGTCTTTACAGCCATTTTCCCGCCTGTTTCAATTTAAGTGTCGTCTGGCAGTTCTTTGCGGAAGTCTTCGAGCAGCTGTCGAAGTACGTTGATGGTCGGTTCCCAATGACCGCGCATGGCTTCGGCGCCGGCGGCTCCATAGCCGCGCGCGGGCCTGGGACGCAACTGCAGGAAGGGCGGCAGAGCGTAACGCATGGCGATGCTGTTGACCCAGAGCCGGGCGGTGCGGCCGTTGCCGTTGGCGAAGGGGAGAATGCGGATCCATTCGGCGTGAACCCAGGCGCACACTTCGAGAATAGCGTTGGTTTGATCCTCGTCGGGTTCGATGCCCGAGAGGATCAATTGATCCAGTCGCTCGATCACTTGCTTTGCCTTGTTCAACCTGGCGCAAGATCGCGAGGCGATAGCGCGCGCCCTGACCTGCATCCGCAGCACGCAATGTGTATTCACGGTGTCGACCCTTGTAGATCCGATGGTCGTCCGGAAAAGCTTGCAGTACGGCTCGAAATTCGTCCTCGCGGATCGTCAATATGCCGACATCTATAATTGGCTGAGTCATCGGCCGTCCTGTGCGGGCTTCTTCACGAGACTCGCGAGGAATTCTGCAAATGGCTTTATGTCATGGTCGACGCTCGCTGATTCGAGGGCGCTCATGTACGCACTCCGACGCTCGAGAGGAATGATGGTCCAGGGATAGCCACCCGCGGCCATCATGGCATTCATCAGAAAACGTCCCATGCGTCCGTTTCCATCCATGTAGGGGTGAATGTAAACGAAAACGAAGTGGCCAAGCACGACTCGGACAGCCGGTTCGGCTTCCGTTTGTAGAAGCTCGAAGAATTGAGGCATCAGTTCACGCACAGCTTCATGGCTGGGTGGGACGTGCATGGAACGGCGGATGTACACCGCGCCATTTCGAAAGCCGGCTAGGTCGCCTGGTTTTAGAATGCCGGCGGTCACGCTGGGTCCAAATAACTCGCCGTACCACGCGTCATAGTCGCGCCTCACGACTGCGCCGGGGTTTTCGCCCCTGAGAATTGCCTCAAGGCTTCTTTTCACGCTCTGGAATGCCTGCCAGTACCCCCGGGCAGCGAGAGCATTCCGATTCTGGCGGTCACTCTCGTTGTTGTCCGGATTCCAGCCGCCGGACCGCACGCGTTCGATCAATTCCTCGCTGACTCGGTACCCTTCGATGGACAAGGAGTTATAGGCATCCGCCGCGTAGAGATCATCGACCTGCTTAAGATAGCTCGTGGCGTCCTTTTGCATGCCGGGCGGAGCCGGAAAGACCTTTAGGATGGCCTCCCGCATCGACGCCCATAGAAGTTTGAGGCGATTTACGTAAGGGGACGTCTCACGCGCGGCAAAGGTCGTCGCTGGCTTGTCGTTGAAGGGGTCAGACTCGTGTACCAGGTGACCGGCAGCTCGCATTGCTCGCAGGATCTGATCCGCGGTCTCGTTGCGTCCTATGTTGCGGAACGCGCCGGCTAGGCGTCCGGCTACCACGCTTCGACCGCTGCCCAGCAGGCGGCGAAGAATGTCCGATGGATCTGGAACCATCGCCAGCGCCGCGCGCAGATCGTCGGCGTGGTCCACGTACTGTCCGGGAGCGCACCCGATCAAGGCTGCGGGAAGGTTGACGATCCGCAGGCCGTTCTTGACTTCGACGTCCCCGGCCGGTGGAAGCTCGAGCCGGACGTCGAATACGGAGCTGCCGAAAAGGAGCTGCGTGGGCTTATTCCCCCCTTTGGGTGTTCTGACCAGGAGCTGCTTGGGAACCGTCCAATCGCCTATATGAAGGCTGAGCGACTGTTGCGGGCTCAAGCACCATTCCTCGCCAAAACGATCGTTGAGGTAGTTGGCGGAGAACGCCCAAAACGACGCGTACCAACCCGTGCTCTCTCCAGCCGGCTCATCAGGGCGGGCTGGCGTGTACCAGCCCTTCATCACCTCACGGATGAATCCGGCTTTGAGGAGGCGCTCGCGATGCGTCCGGGAGAACTCGCTGGCGCGGATCGCAACGACGCCCTTGTCCTGCAGAGCCTTCAAGGTCGAAAGCGACTCAGCGAGTTTTTCAGAGGGTGTCGCCATGGCAATTTCTAGGTTAACCGGCTCTACGGGTTCTAGGGTATCCGGTTCAGTGACTTCTAGGTTATTGCGTTCTATACTTTCTAGGTTATCCTGTCAATCTAGTGCCAGGTATAATGCCTTCAGGCACTTACACGACTGGCCGGATACTAACGTCTAGCCTGAGCTAGGGTGCCAGTAAAGAGTGCCATGATCTTTGAATTTCGTGTACATAATCGTGTACATGCTGCGGGAATAGGCCGGTGACGTCAGAAGAAATATCCAATGAAATCAAGCGTCGAAGAACGTTTGCTATCATCTCCCACCCGGATGCCGGCAAGACCACTCTCACCGAGAAGCTCCTGCTGTTCGGCGGCGCGATTCAGATGGCGGGAACGGTGAAGGGACGCAAGGCCACGCGCCATGCAACCTCCGATTGGATGGCGCTCGAGCAGCAGCGCGGCATCTCCGTGACTTCATCGGTGATGCAGTTCCCGTTCGACAACTGCGTCGTCAATCTTCTCGACACGCCGGGTCACGAGGACTTCTCCGAGGATACGTATCGCACGCTGACGGCCGTGGATTCGGCGTTGATGGTCATCGACTGCGCCAAGGGCGTGGAGGAGCGCACCATCAAGCTCATGGAGGTATGCCGTTTGCGGGACACGCCCATCATGACCTTCGTCAACAAACTCGACCGCGACGGCCGCCCGCCCATCGAACTTCTCGACGAAATCGAGAGCGTCCTCAAGATTCAGTGTTCGCCAGTCACCTGGCCGATCGGCATGGGCCGGGATCTGCTCGGGGTCTATCATTTGCTGGAGGACAGGATTTACGTATACGTTCCCGTTGAGAAAGGCCGCGTGGGGACGCACGAGACCATCGACGGGCTCGCGAGCGAGGAGGCGAGGGAGTTCTTGGGGCCGCGCTATGCGCAGTTTCTGGACGAAGTCGATCTGGTGCGCGGGGCCAGCCCGGAGTTCGATCTGGCACGCTACCGTTCGGGAAAACAGACGCCCGTGTTCTTCGGCTCGGCCGTCAACAATTTCGGCGTGCGGGAATTGCTGAGCGCCTTCGTGAAGCATTCGCCGGGTCCCCTGCCGCGTCCGGCGTTGCAGCGAGTCGTGGAAGCCGACGAGCCCAAACTCACGGGCTTCGTGTTCAAGATCCAAGCCAACATGGATCCCGGCCATCGCGACCGGATTGCGTTCATGAGGCTGTGTTCCGGCCGCTATGCGCGCGGCATGCGCATGCGCCATGTGCGGCTCGACAAGGACATCCGCGTCGCCGATGCGCTGACGTTCTTGGCGGCCGATCGCAGCCAGGCGGAAGAGGCGTATGCGGGAGACATCATCGGGCTGCACAACCACGGGACCATCAATATCGGCGATACCTTCAGCGAGGGCGAGAACCTCACCTTCACCGGCGTGCCGAATTTCGCGCCGGAGCTGTTTCGCCGTGCGGTCCTCAAGGATCCGCTGCGCATGAAGGCGCTGCAGAAGGGCTTGTCGCAGCTCTGCGAAGAAGGCGCGACCCAGCTCTTCAAGCCATTGCGCAACAACGATCTCATCCTGGGCGCCATCGGGCCGCTGCAATTCGAGGTGGTGGCGTTTCGGCTGCAGGACGAATACGGCGTGCAATGCGTGTTCGAGGCCAGCAACGTCGCCGTGGCTCGCTGGGTGCGCCTTGCCGACGAGAAGCGATTGGGCGAATTCCGGCAGAAGGCCTACGACAATCTGGCGATCGATCATGCCGGGGAACTCGTGTACCTGGCGCCGACGCGCGTGAACCTCGGGTTGATCGAGGAGCGCTGGCCGGAGATCGAGTTCATGAAGACCCGCGAGAACCTCGCGGCCTGAATCTGCGAACGGCGGCCGAAAATCTGTTCGTATCCGCGGACGCGGCCCCGCCCGCAGTCCCGTCCCCGCCCGCAGCCCCGGGCCCGTACCGGAGCGTCGAATACTCCCGGCAGAGTGCCATGACGGGCACCGCCAGGTCGGGACGAATGCGCGACACCCGGGCGGCAAAGGCTTCCGGCCCCTCCCAGGGCCTCCGTTCGCATCCCGCCGACTTCAGGCGTCGGCACAGCCGTTGATAGGCGCGCTGCAGGGGATCGCGGGGGCCGATTTTCAGTTCGCGCCGCACCTGCCAGGTCAGCCACGTCATGCCTAAGATGAGACATGCCGCGAGCACCAGCGCGACCTTCTGGCCGTCGGGCTCCGGTATGTGCAGCAACTCCAGGAGTCGCTCCTGGGAGCTCTGATCGAAGCGCAGGATCCGTTCGCGCCACAACAGACGCAATGCGTCCAGGCGCAGCCGGAGGTCGGCGAGCCACGGCGTACGCTGCTGCCACCGGCTGAACTGCGGTGCACCTGCCGTCACGATGTCGTTCAATCCGTGCTCCACTCGTTCCGGCGCGATGGCGGCCGTCGGATCGACGCGCACCCAGCCGCGTCCCTCGATCCACACCTCGTCCCAGGCGTGTGCGTCGCTCTGGCGTAAAATCCAGTAGTCCGCAAAGCGGTTGTAGGTGCCTCCTTGATAGCCCGTGACTACGCGGGCCGGGATGCCGGCCGCGCGCATCAACGTTGCAAACGCCGACGCATAGTGGCCGCAGAAGCCGCGCTTGGTGTCGAATAGAAATCCGTCCACCGGGTCCGCGGCGAGGCGCGGCGGCGTCAACGTGTAGAAAAATGCCTCCGAGTGGAACATCTCGAGGACCGCGTCGACGTAGCCCGGATCGTCGGGGTGCGCGCTGCGCAACTCCTGCGCAAGCCGCAGCGAACGAGGATTGCGGCCGGCCGGCAGCCGCGTGTCGCGGCGGCGCATCCCCGGCCCCAGCGGCTGCGCCGCTTGCACGTGGCCGTAGGAGGTCGCTGCCACGTCGATGGGCTGCGACAAGGGATTAGGCTCCATGAGCATGTAATCGCTGGTGAGGTAGGCCCGCTCCGCGTCCCAGCGCGACGGCCAGTCGAGCACGAAAATCCAGTTGTGCTGGCTGGGCTCGAGGCTCACGATGTAGCGATAGGCCGGACCCTGGAACCGCAGACCGGGGGCGAGGACGGGGGACGATTCCGTGCGCCGCCACGCATGCCCGTCGAAATCATGCAGTACCGGGCCGCGCCAGTAGCGCTCTTGCGGCGGCGGGGTGCCCGATCCCGCCCTGAAACGCACCCGAAAGGCAACCTCGTCCGACATCGCCAGATTGTTGATGTCGCCCGGACTCATGCTATCGCTCAATCCCGAGGTCGCGTTGCTGCCGTTGTCGGGCATCTGCCACAGCGGCCCGCCGAAGCGCGGAAAGAACAGCCAGAAGGCCACCGCCAGCGGCAATGCCTGCGCGAGGATTCGTCCTGCGTGCCGCACGCTGCCGCGCCAGTCGCTGTTGCGCGCGGAACTCGTCAACCGCAGCAGCGTCGATGTCGTGAGCCAGCACACCGCGATCAAGTAGAGGAGCAGCCAGAAGGATTCGCCTTCCAGCAGCGCCGCGAGGCTCAAGAAATAGATGATCATCGTGATGACGTAGATGTCGCGACGCGTGCGCGTTTCCAGCAGCTTCAACCCGGCGATCAAGGAGAGCAGCGCGGTGCCCGCGGACAGGCCGTTGAAGGTGCGGAACTGCAGGAACAGCAGGCCGACGGCGATAGCGGCAATACCCAAGCGGATGCTGCGTGGCGGCGCATCGTGCCCTCGTGCAGCCTGGAGCAGGCGGATGCCGACGGACGCGGCGACTGTGAGCGTCACCCAGATGGGGAGCGCCGCGATTCCGACGAGCAGCGTGAGGGCGAGACACGCGCTGATCCACAGCAGGCTGTCGAACGTGACTCGTTCGGCCGCAGCCGTCAATGCGCCTGGTGCGGGCAGGGCGCTCATCCCGGATACCGCGCGAGCGCGCGCAGGCATGCGGAGCGGTGCATTGCGCCGCGGGACGGTGCGATCTCGGTTCCGGGAATCCGGAGGCCGTAGGTGCGCTGCGCGGCCTCGCTCGCGAGCACCCATCGGCACAGTTGCGACAGCCGGGCCTCGGGCTCAAGCGGGTCCAGCGTCGTCCAGTCCAGCCATTCGGGCTCCGCAGCAGGTCCCGTATAGCTTCGCACCGCCGCTTCGCCGCCGCGGGCCAGGACCTTCCAGGCCATGTGCTTCAAAGGGACCCCTGCCTCATAGGCGCGCAGGCCCGCAAAGTCTTCATCGCCGCGAATCTCCGACTGTGCCATGGTCCCCATCGCTGCCGATGCCGACGGCAGCGCGCGGTCGCCGCCGGGGCGCGGAGCGACGAATGCCGTGAGCGGGCTCTGTACATAGGTCCACGCACGGAACCAGCCGAAGGGATAGCGTGTGCGCAGTTCGAAGCGCTCCAGCCGGACCACGCCGCGCCGCGCCACCGGCACGCTGACGGCGCCATGCTGGTAGCCGCGGGCCGCCACGCTCACGAGTGCGGAGGCCACGCCGCCGGCGGCGCTGCCTCCGCTTGAGTCCATGCGGATCTCGAGGTCGCACCGCTCGATGCCGGTCTCGTTGCGCAGCAGAATCTCGAAGCTCGCGTAGTCGCCGGCGAAGGCATCGACCTCGACGACGGCATCGACGCTCAGATTCAGAAGATTGCGATGACAGTGATGCATGGCGACCAGCGCGAGGCTTACCATCAAGAACCCGAAGGCCAGGCCTAAATTGCTGTTGTAGTTGAGGCCCGCGATCAACATGGCCACCAGCAGCAGCGCCAGGGCAATCCCGAAGCGCGTTGGAATGATATAGATGCGGCGTCGGTTGACGATCACCGGCAGCGCGTCCCGGCCGTGGCGGCGCGCCGACCATGTGGTCAGACGCTTGATCGCCGCTTGCCGGACACTGCTCACCGGTTGGGCTCGATCAAGGGATGGGCTCGCTCAAGGGACGGGCACGGCCTCGAGGATGCGGTCAACCGCCGCGGGGCCGTTGTCGCGCTGCCTCAGGCGATGTTCGACCACCGACGCGAACACCGCTTGCACGTGTTCGGGAACGACGGCATCGCGGCCCGCGATCAGGGCGCAGGCACGGGCCGCCCGCAGCAATCCGATGGCCGCGCGGGGCGACAGGCCAATGCTGATGGCGGATGCATTCCGCGTGTGAGCCACGAGCGCCTGCACGTAATCCAACAGCGCCGGCGCAACGTGGATGCCCTGCACGGCGTGCTGCAGCGCCGTCAAGGTGTCGAGGCTGGCCACGGGCTCCAGGGAGCCCACGAGTTCGCGGCGATCGATGCCGCGCAGCAGCTCCCGCTCGGCCGATGCGGCCGGATAGCCCAGATGCACGCGCATCAAAAACCGGTCCAGCTGTGATTCGGGCAGAGGAAAAGTGCCTGCCTGATCCTGCGGATTCTGGGTCGCGATGACGAAGAAGGGCTCCGGCAACGCCATCGACTGGCCGTCGAGGGTCACCTGATGTTCTTCCATCGCTTCGAGCAGCGCGCTCTGGGCCTTGGGGGATGCGCGGTTGATTTCATCGGCAAGCACCAACTGCGCGAAGATCGGCCCACGCTGGAAGCGGAATGATCCCGTTTCGCGATCGTAGATCGAAACGCCAAGCACATCGGCCGGCAGCAGATCGCTGGTGAATTGCACCCGTTGAAAGGACAATCCCAGGGTCTTGGCGAGTGCGTGGGCCAGCGTGGTTTTACCGACGCCCGGGATGTCCTCGATCAGCAGGTGGCCCTTTGCCAGCAGGCAGGCCAGACACAGGCGGATTTGGTCCTCCTTGCCAAGGATGACCTGGTTCAGTTGCGCAAGGATGGCCGCGATCTCGCGCTTCGCCGTGCTCATGTCGGGCGGCGCAGCTTAAGGCGTCCGCGCGTTGCGCAACGCATCGACGCGCGCGATCTGTGCGCCCAGTTGGCCGATCTCGGTGCGCAACTCGGCGAGGCGCGCGCGGTCCTTGGCCACCACGTCCGCAGGCGCGTTGCGCGCGAACTCCGCATTGGCGAGCTTGCCCTCGAGCTTGTTCAGATCGACCTCGACTTTGCGCTGCCGCTTGGTGAGCCGCTCGAGTTCCGCCGTGGGCTCGATCAACCCCGCCATCGGCACCAATATCTCGAGCGTCCCCAAGAGCGCCACGGCCGAGATGGGCGCGGCTTCGCCCGGGGGCAGCGGCCGCGGCGCTGCGATGCCGGCGAGGCGGGTGAGGTAATGCACGTTGCGGCTGGCGTACTCAATGTCGATGGGCGCGGCATTCTGCAGCAGCACGTCGAGTTTGCGGCTGGGCGCAATGTCCATTTCACCGCGGATCTGCCGCACGCCCTCGATGAAGCCCATGACCCAGCGCATTTCCGGCTCGGCGCGCGGATCGGTCTCGATGCGGCCGGGCGTCGGGAACTCGCTGCGCATGATGGTCTCGCCCGGGGCGCCCGCGGCGAGTTTCACGCGCTGCCAGATTTCTTCGGTGATGAACGGGATCAGCGGATGCAGCGCGCGGAGCAGCTCTTCGAGCGTGTGCAGCAGCGTGCGGCGGGTGCCGCGCTTCTGCGCGTCGCTGGCGTCCTCCGAGAAGAGAACGGCCTTGGACAGTTCGAGATACCAGTCGCAGTATTCGTGCCACGTGAATTCGTACAGCGCGCCGGCCACGACGTCGAGGCGGTATTCGGCGAAGCCGCTCTCGACCCGTGCGAGAGCCGCCGACAGCCGCGAACGTATCCAGCGATCGGCCAGGCTGAACTCGGCGCCGTCGGGGCGGAGGCGCTCCGCCTTCGTGGCGGCATTCTCGCCCTCGACATTCATCAGCACGTAGCGCGCGGCGTTCCACAGCTTGTTGCAGAAGTTCCGCGAGCCCTCGACCCGGGCCATGTCGAAGCGCAGATCGCGGCTCTGCGTCGCCAGCGACGCGAAGCTCAGGCGCAAGGCGTCCGTGCCGAAGGCGGGAATGCCGTTCGGAAATTGCTTGCGCGTCGCCTTCTCGATCGAGGGTTTCATTTGGGGCTGCATCAGGCCCGTGGTGCGCTTCTCGAGCAGGGCGTCCAGCGAGATGCCGTCGACGATGTCCAGGGGATCGATCACATTGCCCTTGGATTTGGACATCTTCTGGCCGTCGTGATCGCGGATCAGGCCGTGCACGTACACCTCGCGAAACGGCACGGCGCCCGTGAACTTGATGCCCATCATGATCATGCGGGCGACCCAGAAGAAGATGATGTCGAAGCCTGTGACCAGGACCGACGTCGGGTAGTACTTGCGCAGGTCGGCCGTGTGGTCCGGCCAGCCCTGGGTGGAGAACGGCCACAACGCCGAGGAGAACCAGGTGTCGAGAACATCCTCGTCCTGACGCAACGCCACGCCGCCGTCGAGTCCGTGGGCTGCACGCGCTTCGGCCTCGTCGCGCGCCACATACCAGCGCCCCTCCGCGTCGTACCAGGCCGGAATCCGGTGGCCCCACCAGAGCTGCCGGCTGATGCACCAATCCTTGATCTTGCGCATCCACTCGAAATAGACGCCCGACCAGTTCTCGGGAACGAAGCGGATGTGTCCCGCTTCGACCGCGTGAATGGCGGGGGCCGCCAGCGGTTTGATGTCGACGAACCATTGATCGGTCAACAGCGGCTCGAGAACCGCATTGGTGCGGTCGCCGCGCGGCACGGTGAGCTTGTGCGGTTCGATGCGCTCCACCAGTCCCAGCGCCTGGAGATCGTCGACCACCCGGGCCCGTGCGACTCCCCGATCGAGGCCGCGATAGGCCGGCGGAACGTTGTCGTTGAGCGCGGCTTCCGGCGTCAGGATGTTGATGAGGGGGAGGCCATGGCGCTGGCCCACTTCATAGTCGTTGAAGTCATGCGCCGGGGTGATCTTGACGCAGCCGCTGCCGAAGGCGGGGTCGACGTAGGCGTCGGCGATGATGGGGATGTTGCGCCCGGCCAGGGGCAGGCGCAGTTGACGCCCGACCAGGTGCCGGTACCGCTCATCGTCGGGGTGCACGGCCACCGCGGAATCGCCCAGCATGGTTTCGGGCCGCGTGGTCGCAACGACCAGGTAGCCGGTGCCGTCGACCAATGGATAGCGCAAGTGCCAGAGGCTGCCCATTTCCTCCTCTGCAACCACTTCCAAATCCGACAGGGCCGTCTTCAACACCGGGTCCCAGTTCACCAGGCGCTTGCCGCGGTAGATGAGGCCCTCCTGATACAGGCGCACGAACACTTCCGTGACCGACCGCGACAACTCGGGGTCCATGGTGAATTTGTCGCGCTTCCAGTCCACCGAGGCGCCGAGCCGGCGCAGCTGATTCGCGATCAAACCGCCCGACTTGTTCTTCCATTCCCAGACGCGTGCGACGAACGCCTCGCGCCCCAGTTCAATGCGGCGGAGACCCTGCGCATTCAACTGGCGTTCCACCACCATTTGCGTGGCGATCCCGGCATGGTCCATGCCCGGCTGCCACAGCGTGTCGAATCCGCTCATCCGCCGATAGCGGATGAGGGCGTCCATGATGGTGTCTTGAAACGCATGGCCCATGTGCAGCGTGCCCGTGACATTGGGCGGCGGGATGACGATGGAATAGCCGGGCCCGTGGCCGCTGGGACTGAAGTAGCCGGCGGATTCCCACTGCGCGTAGATTCGCGATTCGATATCGCCCGGCGAAAACGCTTTATCCATGACTCGTGCTGCTCAATTGTCGGTTTTCGTTTCTGCCGCGCTGCCCGTCGCAGGCTGCCCCGCCTGCGCGGCGTGCTCGCGCAGGACGCGATCCACGAGCTCCGGAAGCTGTGCGCGCAGCAGATCGAAAACGCGCTCGAACAGGGCGGCTTCGATGTCCTTGGCGGCGCGATGCAGCAGGGAATCGGCGAGGTTCAGCGTCTCGGTCACCAGCGCGGCATGCACGGCCTTGACATCGAGCGACGCAAGGTTTGCGTCCTTCTGTTCGGCCTCTTCGGTCAGTATGGGGATGTCGCGCGGATCATGTGAATCATGGCTCATGGGATCATGCACCTGCTGCATCCTCCAACTGATGCGTCTCGACCGCGAGCTTCAGCTCGCGATAGGCCTTGAATCGTTCGCGGCCCAGGCGGCGCCGCTCGTCGTCGGCGTCGATGATTTCCGCTACTCGCGCGAACCGGTCCAACCGGGCGGGCAGGCGCGTGCTCACGTTCACCAGCAGGTCGGCGGATGCCACGAAGTCCAGATCCTGGGTAAGCTGGACTGCAGGCGCCGCACCCGGCCGGCCGCTGAGAATGTCGTGAGGCACGAAGGAGCGTTCGGAGAAGGTCCATAGCAAGGCGTCGAGCGCCTCGACCTCGGCAAGCGTGTCGCCGAGGAGCACGACCTTGAGGTCGCGCAGATAGGCCTTCTCGGTCAGCCGGCAGGCAAACGTCCACCGCTGTTTCGCCGTCGAGCTCTTCAGAACATAGAAATCGACTCGTTCGGTCATTTCGCGGCGGCGCGATGGACCAAGAAGTCGACCAGCAGCGGCACCGGACGGCCGGTGCTGCCCTTTTGGGAACCGCCGAGCCACGCCGTGCCGGCCACGTCCAAATGCGCCCAATGCAGGTCCTTGGCGAACTTCCCAAGGAATGAAGCGGCGGTGCAGGCGCCCCCCTCCCGGCCGCCGACGTTCGCGATATCGGCGAAGTTGCTCTTCAATTGTTCGACGTATTCCTCGCCGACGGGCATCGGCCACGCCCGATCGTCGGCACGGGTGCCGGCCGCCGCGAGTTCATCCGACAGGGCGGCGTCATTGCTCATCAGGCCGCTGAAATGATTGCCGAGCGCGATGATGCACGCACCCGTCAGGGTCGCGACATCGATGACCGCCGCCGGCTTGAAGCGGCGGCTGTAGGTCAGCGCGTCGCACAATACCAGACGGCCCTCGGCGTCCGTATTGAGAATTTCCACCGTCTGACCCGACATGGTCGTCACGATGTCGGCCGGTTTGACGGCGCCGCCGCTCGGCATGTTCTCCGCCGCTGCTACGATCACGACCAGGTTGATGGGCAATCGCAGTTCCGCAACGGTGCGCATCGCGCCCAAGACCGTGGCCGCGCCGCTCATGTCGAACTTCATTTCATCCATGGCCGGCGGATCTTTGAGTGAAATACCGCCCGAGTCGAAGGTGATGCCCTTGCCGATCAGACAGATCGGCGCGACGCTCTTCTTCGTGCCCCGATATTCGCAGACGATCAGCCGCGGCGGCTGGTCGGAGCCCTGGGCCACGGCGAGCAGTGCGCCCATCTTGAGGTTTTTGATCGCGTTCTCGTCATGGACTTTGGTCTTTATGCTGGGCCATTGCTTCGCCAGCTGGAGAGCCCGCTTTCCGAGATAGGTGGGCGTGCACACATTGGGAGGCAGGTTCGCAAGATCGCGGGCCAGCGTGATGCCGCTCGAGACGGCTACGCCGATTCGCAGGCCATCCTCGGCCGCTTTCACCGCGCGCGCGTTCTCGACCGCAATGCTGATCATTGCAAGCTTCGGCGGCTTCGGCTTCGGAGAGGTCTTCAAATCCGGAACCTTGTAGGCATGGACCGAGAACACTTCCGCCACCATGCGTGCGCGGTATGGCACGTCGAGGTCGGCGACGTCTTCGAGCGTCAGATACACGGCGGCGTGAACCGCACCGGTTTTGCTCAGGGACGCCGCCGCGGACTGCAGCGCCTTGCGGAATTGCTTGCGGGCGAAGGCGGACTTCGCGCCCAGTCCGATCAGGAGTACGCGGGCGGCCGCCGCCCCCGCCGGCAGGGACAGCAGCAGGGAGTCGCCCAGCTTGCCGGCAAAATCGCCGCTGTTGTGCAGATTGGCGATCATTCCGCCGGTTTGCGCGTCGACGAGACGCGCCCCCGCCCCCATATCGCCTTGCTCATAGATGCCGACGACGGCGCAGTCCGCTGCCTCGCGCGCCTTGACATCGACAATTGCCTTGAATTCCATGTCAAAAACTCCCTATCTGCCTGCAACGAATATCCATACTGATCGGTCTCAAGTCGATACTGATTGGTCTCAAAGAGCCAAACAGTTTACTAGATTATTGCGAAGGCTCTAAGCTAGGAGACTGTCGGAGTTGCATTCCCCTTGCTACGCAGCTGGCAAAAACCACGCTTTTTGCCAGCGGAAACGAAGCTGATGTCCGAAAAAGCGCCGCAGGCGACTTTTTCCAATGAACTAGGGCGCCCATGAAATGGACCGTTCAACGATATGTGCTGCGCGAAGTCGTGCAAACATGGCTTGCAGTTACCGGTGTTTTGGTGGCCATTCTGGTGTCGAACCAGTTGTCCAGGGTTCTGGGCCAGGCCGCCGACAATCAATATGGCCGGCACGTGGTGTTCGACCTGATCGCCCTGGGCGCGGTCATGAATCTATCCGTGATCGTTCCGGTCGGGCTGCTGCTCTCGGTGGTGCTCACGCTCGGGCGCCTGTACCACGACAGCGAGATGGCGGCCCTGCAGGCCTGCGGCTTTGCGCCGGCGCGCCTGCTCGCACCGTTATTCGTGTTTGCCGCGGTGATCGCCGTGGGCCTCGGGTGGCTGTCTTTCTTCCAGGTTCCGCGCGCCGACAGCCAGGTGCAGTCGCTGCGGCGCTCGGCGATCAAGGAGGCGCAGTTCGGACAGCTCGACGCCGGCCGTTTCCGCTCTTTCAGCGGCGGCGCCGCCGTTTTCTACGCCGAACGCGTCGATGCGGACGGGGTGCTGCACAATGTCTTCGTGCGGCACGAGTCGGGCGGGCGCATCGAACTGGCGCTGGCGGATACTGCAACCTATTCCAAGGGTGCCCTGAACGGCATGCACTTCGTCACGCTGTTCAACGGCCGCCGGTACGAAGGTACGCCCGGGAGCAGTGAATTTCGGGTCATCGAGTTCCGCGAGCACGGGATCCCGATTTCCACGCCCGCCGACGTGATCGGGCCGCAGGATCCGGATACCAAGCCGACGCGCGAACTGTGGGGCACCGGCGACGCGTCTGATATAGCGCAACTGCAATCGCGTGCCTCGAGCCCGTTGATGGCGTTGGTGCTGACGGTGGTCGCCGTGCCGTTGAGCCGTCTGCGGCCGCGGCAGGGCCGATATGCGCGCGTCGGGTTCGCCATCGTGGTGTATTTCGTGTACTCGAACCTGCTCTCGGCGGCCAAGGTCTGGGTGGAAAAAGGCGAACTGCCGCCGGCGGTCGGGGTGTGGTGGGTGCACCTCGCGGTCCTGGGCCTGGGCCTGTATCTGGTGTTTCGAGAGTCGAGCAAGGCGTGAATACGCTCGACCGATATCTGTATCGCACGGTGCTGGTGTACGCGGCCATGGCGCTCGCCGTCCTGATGACATTGGGCGCGCTGTTTGTCTTCATCAGCCAGCAGGGCGATATCGGAGTCGGCGACTACAGTACCGCCGACGCCTTCTTGTTCACGTTCCTGAATCTGCCCGAGCAGGCGTTCGAGCTGCTGCCGATCGGCGCGTTGATCGGCGCGTTGATGGGATTGGGAAATCTCGCCGCGGGAAGCGAACTCGTCGTGACGCGGGCCTCGGGCGTCTCCGTGTGGCGCATCGCGTGGCCGGTGGGCCTCGCGGGTCTCACCATGGCGATTGCCATGTACGCGATCGGCGAGTACGTGGCCCCGCCCATGGCGCAACTTGCCAAGCGGGAGAAGACCGCGAGCAAGCTTGCCGACATCAGCTTCGCCGGATCGAGCAGCGCCTGGGTCAAGGACGGCAATCTCATCCTGCGCGTGCAGACCGGAGAGGTCGACCAAACGTTCGGGGGCGTGTCGCTGTTCGAACTGGATGGGTTCAATCGGTTGCGTTCAGTGAAACGCGCGGAGCGCATCTCGGTGGCGGATCCCGGGCATTGGCGCCTGCACAATGTCGCGACCACGCGCTTCAAGGACGACCGCATCGAGAGCGAAGTCGTTCCCGAAGTCATCATGACGTCGTCCGTCAATCCGGATTTTCTCGGTCTCGCAGCGACCGATCCGGACCTCCTGACGCTGCGCGGGCTTGCCTCCTACATCGACCATCTCCGGCGCAACAACCTGGACACGGAGTCCTACGAGATCGGCTTCTGGTCCCGCATCGCCCGCCTGTTCGCCGTCATCGTGGTGACCTTACTCGCGCTGCCCTTCGTGTTCGGCCCTTTGCGCACGACCGGCGCCGGTGCCCGGACCGTCATCGGAGTGCTGCTCGGCGTCGTTTTCTTTTTGATTACCGGGATGGTGGAGAAGGGCGGCCAGTTGTTCGGAATCAACCCGGCCATCGTCGGCTGGCTGCCGACCGCCGTCATCGGGCTCTGCACCCTGATCGCCATCGCAAGAACCCGGTAGGAGCCTGTCTGAGTAATCCCCGTGGCCGCGACCGCGGCAGCCTCGCCGGTGCGGGGAGCTCACGAGCGCTCCAGCCGGACGACGCGCGTTCTCGACAATCGATCATGGATGGCCAGGTGATCGGGATCGAGGTACAGCCACAGCACGCCGAGGGCGGCGGGCGGCCATGCGAGGAAGCCGCACAGGAACCGCAGCAGCGCCGAGGATGTGTTCAGCCGCGATCCCGCGTCGCTCACCGCCCGCAGGCGCCACGCGCGCATCCCTAAGGTCTGGCCGCTGCGGATCCAGTTGAGCACGTAGTAGGCCGCGATCACGGCGATCAATCCGGCGCGATAGAGGTATACCCACGCGCCATAGGTCTCTGGAAGGACGGCCCGCCGGGTGAATATCAGTATCGCGCCGGTGTAAGTCATCAACAGCGCCGCCAGCAGGAACCCGTCGTATATCAGCGCCGCGAGTCTCCTGCCGAAGCCCGCGCTAACGCCCTTGATGTCCGCGCCAGCGCCCTCGAAGCCGGTGCTAGCGCCCTTCATTTCCGCGCCAGCGCCGCTGCTCACGGCGGCGGGGGTGCCGGCTTATCCTGTGCGGGCGGCCGCGCGGCTCCGGAGGGCTTGGATTTTGGTGCCGGCGCCGGGGCCGCGGCGGGGGCGGCCTTGGATGCGCCCTTGGGCGCGGCCGGGGTCTTTGGCGTCAGCGCCTCGAGGAGCTGCTCCAGCGGCTTGAAGATCTCGTCGTACCGGTAGCTCGCGATTTCGAAGGCACGCCCCTGGGTCTTCGCAGTCAAGTCCGCATCCTTGTTCGATGTGACCTGAATCCAGTGCTTGTCGGCGACGGCGGCGCCGATGAGCGTCAGACCCTTGCCGTCCGTGAGCGTGACGATCACCTGAGTCGGCGATGCGAAATCGATGGTGTTCGCCGCTGCGACATCCTCCGCATTGAGGCCCGTGAGCATCGACGGCGACGGCGCCAGGGCGTGTCCATCCTTGGCCTTGCGGCCCGCCGGAACGCCGTCGAGGCTGAAGGTGTTGTCCGCCGGATTGAGGCGATGCAGTGCGTACGCTGCGCCCGCGGCCGGTTTGAATTCGATGCTTTGAATGAGCGCAACCGGCACATCGATGAGGCGTGCATCGATCCAGAACTTGGGCTCGGTTTCCAGGGAGATCGACGGCTCCACGCTGTAGGCGCGATTTTCGCCCTGACGCCGCACGAAGTTCCCGCTGCCCACGGTCTTGCCGACGATCACCGCACTCTTGCCGCCGGCCGTCAGCACCGCGACCTCGGCGCCGGCCGCTCCGGCATCGACCGGGTCCTCGACGCCGATCGGAGAGAAGCGCGCGGGGTCGGCGGTCTTCGCCTCGACGATCCTGGCATCGCGCAGCGACACGAGCAGCTGGTGCAGCTTCGACACATCCGCGGGGTAATCGGCGCGTTCCGCCACCGACCATCGCTGACCGGCCTTGTGCAGGGTCAGGGTGGGCGTGGCGCTGCCCTTGCGCACCGTCACGGCCGTGACCGCGTTCAGGTCTTCGGGCAGCGCGGGCAGAAGCGCGAGGCCCGGGGTCTCACGCGGCGCATTGCGCTGCGTGCTCACGTAAAAGGCGGTCGCGATGGCCACGAGCGCCACTACGACCAGGAGGCCGAAGCGCTGCCGGTTCATCGGGAACCCGATTCGGCGGGCGACAGCCGCGTCTGCGCCGAGCCCCGTGATTTGCGGCGGCGGCGCGACGCCAGCACGAAGGCTCCGGCCACCGCTACGATGAGCGGCGCGACGGCGATGTTGATCGCTTTCAGACGCGAATCGAGGCGCTCGATGTCGACGTTCAGGCCGTGCTGGGTCTCGCGCAATTCCTTGCGGGCCCGCGCCTTTTCGGCCGTGAAGCGCTTCAGTTCCAGTTCCTGTTCGGGCGACAGCATGAGCGATGTCTGGTCTTTGCGCTTGGTCTGCAGTTCGGTCAGCTTGGTTTCGGTTTGTTGCAGCTCGGCCTGCAGTTCCAGAGCCTTGGCGCGCAGCCTGTCGTCAGCGGTGCGCCGCAGCGCTTCCACGCGTTCGAACGGCCGCGAAAAACTGGCCCGCCCGCGAATGCTGATGAGCGCGCTGCTGCCGCCCAGGTTGTCGAGGACGTTGGACACGAAATCACCGTTGTTCGCGAACGCCTGCGCAATCCTTTGCCCGAACAGCTCGCGAGTCTGCACCCACATGTAGTCCATGAGCAGATCGGTGTCGGCGACGATCACGATGTTCGCCGGCGCCATAGACTTCGCCAGGTGTGCGATCGGCGGACCGGCCGCCGGTTTCAGTTCCGGCGGCGCGCCCTGGGGAAATGCCGATTCCACGGGCCCGGTCAAGCGTGCCGCAAGAGCGTAGCGTGTGCCGGTGGGTTTGAATCCATCGCGCAAGCTCGCAGGATCGGACAGCGCATTGAAGCGCTCGGCGGGCAAGGGCTCGGCGCTCTGGGAACTCAGCAGCAAGGGCTCGAACGTGGTTTTCGCGCCGGGCCGCGCCGCGAGCGAGCCGGCGGTGGCCACGTTGATCACTTCCAGCGACGTGGTGAGCACGTCCTTTGGGTCCATATTGGCATGATGCAGCCCGAGGATGCCGATGTGGCGCATGGGCGGCGCCTGCATGCTGGACCTCACTTCGAGCCCGAGTTCCAAATCCCCGATCACCTTGCCGGCGTCGTAGCTCACCCCCCAGGCGGAGAGCAGCGGCTCGAGATTCGACGAATGATTGGCCATTGCTCCGGCGAGGGGGTTCGAAGGGTCCTGCCCGCTTGTGTCCGCTCCGGCGTTCGGATCGACGAACAGCAGCATTTTCCCGCCGTGCATGACGAATTGGTCGATGGCGTACAGCGTTTTGGTGGGAAGCTGTTTGGGATGGACCACCATCAGCACGTCGATGTCCTTGTCGATGTGATCAACATCCGACGTGACCGAGCGGACGGTGAAAGTCTGCTGCATCTGGGCGAGGATGGGCCAGGGCTCGCCCATGCGGCCGCTCATGGGGTCGAACTGGCCCTGCATGCTCAAGGAACTCATGAGGCCGATCACCGGTTTCTTCGGCGTGCCCAGTTCATGGATGAGTTTCGCCACGTCATATTCGAGGAATTCCTCGCGCTCGGATTGAAAACTCGGGATCACCGAGCGGCCGTCCGTCGAGTTGGTTCCGGCCAGTCCGAAGTACAGGGCATCGCCGCCGCCTGCCTGCAACGACTGCAGGCCGAGTTCTCCGGCGCGATCTTCATCCTCCGAAAACGGTTGCGGATCGACGACACGCAGGTGAACCTTGCCGCCGGAGCGGGCTGCGATCTCCTCGAGGAATTCGCGCACCCGCGTCGCATACGGCATGAGCAGCGGGGATTGTTTGGCGGCGGCGTCGCGCGAAAAATAGTAGTACAGGTTGACGGGCTCCTTGAGCTCGGCGAGCACGGCCTTCGTGCCGGGCGTCAGGGTGTACAGCCTGTTCTGCGTGAGATCGAGGCGCACGCCGCGCAGCAGCCCATTCGACAGCATGACCACGCCCAGGAAGAGCACCGCCAGGGCTGCCAAGCCGCCCACTCCATAACCAGTTCTTTGCCAACGGTTCACGTTCACCTATTCCGCCTTTTTCATGTCGAGCACCCGCTCAATCGAGACCGCCATCGTGTCTACTCCGCCTTCTTCATGTCTAGGACCACCGCAGTGGCCGTCAGCCAGAAGGCGATCAGCGCTGCAAAATACACGAGATCCCGCAGATCGATGACGCCCTTGGAGATGGCCTCGAAGTGGGTAAAAAAACTCAATGAGGCAATGGCATCGACGATGGCCTGCGGCATCACCGCCCGGACGAAGTCGAGCACCAGAGGAAAGCCCGCGAGCAGAAAGACGAAACCCACCGATGCCGCGGTGATGAAGGCGATCACCTGGTTGCGCGTCGCCGCCGACAGGCACATCCCAATGGACAGGAAGCCGCCCGACATGAGGAAGCTGCCCACGTAGGCGGCGACGATGGCGCCATTGTCCGGCCGGCCCAGATAGTTGATGGTTATCCAGACCGGAAACGTCAGCAACAGCGCAATACCCGCGAAGCACCAGGCCGCCAGAAACTTTCCGGCGACGGCCTGCCAGAGGGTGACGGGGAGAGTCATCAGGAGTTCGATGCTGCCGCTGTTGCGCTCCTCCGCCCAGAGGCGCATCGATATGGCCGGTATGAGAATGAGATACAGCCATGGATGCCAGCGGAAGAACGGCTGCAGATCCGCCTGCCCGCGTTCGAACAGTCCGCCGACCTGGAAGGTGAACACGGCGGCCAGCACCAGAAATATCACGATGAAAACGTAGGCCAGAGGGGTCGCGAAATAGCTGCGCAATTCACGACGGAAGACCACCATAACCTTGTTCAAGCCGGCGCTCCTTCGGTGCTGGCGGGGGATGCGCCGGCGCTGCTCGCCCCGCCCGGCTGAGTCAACGCACGGAAAACTTCGTCGAGCCGTCCCGATTCGAGGTGCAACTCGGGAACCTGCCAATCGTATTTCGCAATCAGGGCGCTCACCGGGGGCAGGACGTTGGCCCCCGGACGAGGAACCGCGGTGAGCCGCAGATCGCGCTCGTTGGTTTCCACGGCCGTCACTTCCACCAGGGCCGCGATCTCGCGGGCGGCGGCGGTGAGGTCGGCGCCCTTGTCGAACCGCAGGCTCACGGCATGATGGTATCGCGAGCGCGCTTCGAGGGCGTCCGGCGTTTCGTCCGCAACGATGCGGCCGTTCGCGATGATGATGGCGCGGGTGCACACTTCGTGCACCTCTTCCAGGATGTGGGTCGAGACGATGACCAGTTTGTCCTTGCTGAGCTCGTTGATGAGGCGCCGTACCTCGTGCTTCTGGTTCGGATCGAGGCCGTCGGTGGGCTCGTCCAGGATCAGCACCTTGGGATCGTGGATGATGGCCTGGGCCAGTCCCACGCGCCGCCGGAAGCCCTTCGACAGCGTTTCGATGACTTGGTCGATGACCGGCGCCAACCCCAGCCGTTCGATCACGACGTCGCGCCGCTGCCGCCGCTGCGCGCCGGCGAGGCCGCGGATGTCCGCGACAAAATCCAGAAATTCGCCGACCGTCATTTCACCGTAGCTGGGCGCGCCCTCGGGCAGATAGCCCATGCAGGATTTGGCGGCGACGGGCGCGCCTTCGATGTCGTAACCGCACACCGTGACCTGGCCGGCGGAGGGCGCGATGAATCCGGCGATCATGCGCATGGTGGTCGACTTCCCGGCACCGTTGGCGCCCAGGAATCCCAGCACCTCGCCCGGTGCCACGGAGAACGTCAAGTCGTCCACGGCAAGTTTGTCGCCGTATCGTTTGGATAAATTTTTCGTCGTAATCATGGCCGCCTTTGAGCGAAGATCAACACAGGAGGTTCCCCAAAATTCGGGAGTTCTCAATTTTTTTTGCCGGCGGCCGGTCCCCAATCCCGTGTCCCGCCTCCGGCCTCCTCAGCCGCCTGCGGCTTTGTTCAGCCGCGTCCGGCCTTTTTATCGATGACCGCTTTGTTGTCTTTGAGTATACGTCGCACGTCGGTCACGTGCGGACGGTCCGCCATCTTTGCGATGACCTCGGCCAATTCGTACCATTTTCGGCCCCATTGCACCAAGCGGACCGCATCGGCGATCACCTGCTCGCGCACGTCCTCCGAGGGTCCCTGACGGTCGGACGCCGATTCGGCGGATGACGGCCCCGCCTGAAGCACCGGAGGCACCGCGGCCGGCTCCGCCGGCGGCGCGGATTTCGCCGTGGCCGCCTTTCGCTCCGTGCGCGCGACCTGTGCAGTCCCGAGGGGCGGCGGTGCACGCGGCGTACCCACTACGAATTTCGGCATCTCCCGGGTGCCGCTGGCGGCGGGTCCGGGGGCCTCGACCGTCGGCGCATTCTGGGTGTCAGGCCCCAAGGCGCGTTCGGTCGTGGGGTCGGCCAGGGGAATGAAGCGCTCGATGTGTTCCGAACCGACGAGATTCGCGAGAAAAGTCATCAATTCCAGCGAATCGGAGAACTTCGCATCGCCCATCTTGATGCGTTCCTCGAGGGAATTCCGCAAGGTTATCGCTTTTTGCCTGGCAAGATCGACGATCCATCGGCTTGGACGCTGATGTTCCGGCCAGGGTTGAACTTTCGAATAGCTCTCATCGTCCAGCGAAGCATACTTGGCGTGCAGCTCAAGACTCGTGAGCCATTTTTCAAGTAGTTCCAGCAGGCGTTGATCGGCGGGTGTTGCCATGTGTACTGCTCCAGGCAGCACCCTAAACGAAGCGCCGCCCGATGGCTAGCGATACGTTGTCTCGCGGAACATTACGCAGACCCGGGGTCGCGCTAGACTGCCGCCCATGTGCGGCATAGTCGGCATCATCGGATCGCGCGCGAGCGTCGAAACAGTCAAGCTCATGGCGCAGCGTCTGCGCCACCGGGGACCCGACGGCGATGGCGTCTGGAGCGGGCCGGGCACGGTACTGGGACACCGCAGGCTGGCCATCCAGGATTTGACCGAGGGCGGCCACCAACCGATGGTGCGGGGGTCTCTGGTGCTCACCTACAACGGTGAGATCTATAATCACGAGCATCTACGCCGGCCCCTGCACGGGCCGTGGCACTCTACAGGCGATACCGAAACGTTGCTGCGGCTGCTTGCCGACCACGGCAGCGCAGCGCTCGAGGATCTCGCAGGGATGTTCGCGTTTGCGCTGTGGGACTCGGCGTCGCGACGCCTGCTGCTGGTGCGCGACCGGCTCGGCATCAAGCCCTTGTACTATCAGATCCTGCCCGACGGCATTGCGTTCGCATCGGAACTCAAGGCACTCCTCGTGCTCGGAAAGCCCGAAATCGAGCGCAGCGCTGTACGCGATTTCCTGTTCCACGGCTACATACCCGCGCCCAAGACCATCTATAAGGGAATTGCAAAACTGCCTGCGGGGCATACGCTGACCTGGGAAGACGGCCGCGTGACGATCGAACGGTATTGGCGGCCGTCGGCCGCCATTGTTTCCAGAAGCAAGGACGACACGTTGCAGCGGTTGGACGAAGTACTGCGGCTGGTCGTGCCGGCGCACACCCTGTCGGATGTGCCGGTGGGCGTGTTCCTGAGCGGGGGTATGGACTCGGCCATGACCGCCTATTACCTGGAGGCTCCCCGGACATTCAGTTTGGGCTTCGATGCGGTCGACCGCTCCGAGCTCGACGCCGCACGCGCCGCGGCTCTCCACTTGCATACCGTGCACACCGAAATGATCGCGCCGACCGCGGATTTCGAGGCCGCTCTCGATGCCATTCCGCAGCTGTTCGATGAACCCTTCGGCGACAGCGCGGCCTGGTCCAATTATTTGATTGCCAAGTTCGCGCGCCGCGAGGTCACGGTTGCATTGAGCGGCGAGGGCGGCGACGAGATCTTCTGCGGATACCCGCGCTACTGGTCGAACATCGGAGCACGCTCGAACCGCTTGAATCGCGCTCTTGCCGATGTGCTGCCTCCGCTGTCGCGCTTCGCCTCGTCCATGCAGCGTTATTCCGCGGTGGGCCTGCCTGCATTCGCGATTGCCCTGGGCGGACTCGCAGAAGTCCAGATCGACGCGTTGCTGGCCGACGAATGGCAGGAGCGCGGCTACGACCATCTCTGGTTCTACCGGCAATTCTGGAGTCCGGAATTGGATCCGTTGACGCAATTGCGGTGGCTCGATTTGAACACCGATCTGGCCGAAGGTCTGTTGACCAAGGTGGACCGCACCAGCATGGCGCATTCGCTCGAGGTCAGGCCGCCGTTGCTGGATCACCGCCTGGTCGAATTCATGCTGAGCGTGCATCCGGCAATGCTCGTCGACCGGCGCAGGCGCCGCGGCAAGCTGTTGGTGCGCCGGCTCATGGAGCCGCGGCTGCCGCCGGCACATTTGGAGCGCCCGAAGTCGGGCTTTGGTCTGCCGGTGCATCGCTGGCTGAAGCACCACCCGCAGGTGCTGCACGATGCCGTCGCGCGTCTCATGGCGCGCGGCGTATTGCGGCGTCCGGTCGGAACGGAGTTTCGCCGGGCCTGGTACCTGCTGGTGCTCGATCGCTGGTTCACCGCCTTTGGATGAACCGGCACCGCGGCTTTTATTCGTGCCGGTTTCCGGCGCATTCGGCATGGGCGAGTATGCCCGCTCGCTGGCCATCGCCCAGGGCGCGGCGGAACGGTGGCCGCGCGCGAGCATCCGGTTCATCGTGAGCCGCGCGGCCCCCTACGCGGCGCAATCGCCGTTTCCGACGACGCTGCTGGCGTCGTCGCCCACATTTCATTCCGCCGCCGTCATCGAGGTCATGAATGACTGGCGCCCCGACATTGTGATCTTCGACAATGCGGGGCGCACGGCGCAGCTGCGCGCGGCACGGAAGATGGGCGCACGCGTGGTATACATCAGCGCGCGCCGCCGCCAGAGAAACAAGGCCTTCCGCGTGAGCTGGATGCGCCTCATCGACGAACACTGGATTGCCTACCCCGAGTTCATCGCGGGCAGGCTGCGGTTCGTGGAGCGGCTCAAGCGGAACCTGTTGGGCCGTCCGGCGGTTCGCTACCTGGATGTCATTCTCACCAGGACGCGCGAGTCGCCGGCCTTGCGCCCCGGCATCGCGGCCGACTATGTGTTGATGGTGCCCGGCGGGGGCACGGGGCACCCCGGGGCCGGCGATGCGATCGAAGTATTTCTGCAGGCCGCGCGCGGACTCGCGGCGCTCGGCGTCGATACGGTGCTGGTGGGCCGGGTCGGCACGCCGTCGGCTGTTACGGAAGCGGCGCCCGGTGGGTCTGCCGACGCACTTGCCGCCGGGTCGAGGGCGCAGTTGCTGGGTTCGCTGCCCCAGACGGAACTGGCCGGGTTGATGCGCGGCGCGCGGCTCGTCATCGCGAACGGTGGGTCCACCCTGCTGCAATCCATCGCCTGCGGCAGGGCCTGCGTGGCTGTACCCATCGCGGGCGATCAGGCAGAACGCATCCGCCGCTGCGTCGACTTGGGCGTTGCCGTCGCCGCGCCGCTGGCTGCGGATGCCATGGTGAAGCTCGCGGCGGACCTTTGGCGCGACGGCGCCCGCATCGATGCGCTCGCGGGGCGTGCCGCGGCACTGGGGCTTGCCGACGGCGTCGATGTGGCTCTGCGCGCGATGACCGCGCTGCTCGCACCTGAGCGGGATTGACGAGCCCATGCCGAAGGTTCTCTTGTTAGGTTACAGGCTGGATCAACCCTCCTATCGGCACCGAATGGCCAGCATCATCGCGCCCCTGGAGATGGCCGGTTTTCAAGTGCGTCCCGAGCGCTTCCCAAGCCGGCGCTATGGCCTGCGCACCTGGGAGCGGCGCAATCTCCTGCGGTGGGCCGACGTGGTCGTGCTGCATCAGATCAAATTGAGCGCCATCGAGGCGCGCTTGGTCGCTGGCTTAAGCCGGCGCCGGGTGTTCGACGTCGATGACGCCATCTACGTGCGCAAGCCGCGGCGGCTCGGCGATCCCGTCGACGAGTCGATTTGGCGCCGCAGAAAATTCGCTGCGACGTGCCGGTGGGTCGATGTGGTCGCCGCGGGCAACGACGTGCTGGCGGCCGTCGCGAGGCCCGGCGCTCACGACATCGTCATTCTGCCCACGTCCATCGACACGTCGGTGTATCGGGCAACCACCGCCACGGCGGCGGATCCGCCCACCATCGCCTGGATCGGCAGCCCGGAGAATCTCATCTATCTGGAGATGATCCGGCCTGCGTTGGCGCGGCTTGCCGCGCGCCATCCCACCCTCAAGGTGCGTGTCATCTGTTCGCAGTTCCCGGATTGGCCCGAGATTCACATCGAGCGCATCGCCTGGAGTTCGCAAACCGAAGCGGGGTCGCTCGCCGCAGCCCACATCGGGGTGATGCCGCTGACCGACGACGCCTGGTCCCGCGGCAAATGCGCATTCAAGCTGCTGCAATACATGGCCGCTTCGCTGCCGTGCGTGGCATCGCCGGTGGGCGCCAACACGGAGGCGGTGCTCGACGGTGTCAACGGGTTTCATGCCCGCAGCATCGATGAATGGGAGCGGACATTGGAGCGATTGATCGTTTCGGCGGATCTGCGGGCACGATGCGGCGCCAACGGGCATGCGCACGTGGAGAAACGCTATGCGCTTCGCACCTACCAGGCCGGCTACGTGGCGCTGCTTACGCGCCTGGCTGAACGGGGAGGCCCCCGCTGAGCCGGCCGGGATACAATACGGCATGCATCAGCTGCATATTTTTCAAATCCTGAATCACTACACGGCCCCGAAGGACCTGGATCCCGGATTCGGCGTGCTGGACAACTCGGCCAACGAGCGGCCGGATTGGTACGAGTACTGGCCGATCAGGAAGTTTTTATTGAATGAGGAGTTGGACGAGGACGCGTTTTACGGATTTCTATCGCCGAAATTCAAGCACAAGACCAACCTGAGTGCGGCCGCGGTCCGCGATTTCATTCTCGCCGCGGAGCCCAACACCGACGTGGTCCTGTTCAGCCCCAGCATTCACAACAGCGCCTATTTTCTGAGCGTGTTCGAGCATGGCGAGGCCGAACATCCCGGCCTCGCCGCGGTTGCCGCGCGCTTGTTCGAGCGCTTGGGATTTCGCCTCGATGTCGACGGCTTCGTCTCCGATTCCCGGAACACGGTTCACTCGAATTATTTCATCGCGAAGCCGCGATTCTGGCGGGCCTGGCTCGCCATTTCCGAGAAAATGTTCGCGGCGGCCGAATCCCCCGACGATTCGCTGGGGAAGGAATTGCGCACGCCCACCACCTATCGCGGCAGCCGCAACGTGCAGATGAAGATTTTCGTCATGGAACGCATCGCCACCTGGATTCTGGTCACTGATCCCACGTTCCGGTCGAGTGTTCGCGATCCTTTCGCCGCCCGCGCGCGATTCTATAAGCTTCCCGTCGCCATTGTGTGCGATGCCCTCAAAATCGCTTATGTCACGCAGGGACGCGGGCAATACAAAGAGGTGTTCCTGCTGGTACGAAATCTGCGAAAATTCCTGAACATGCAGATTCGAATCGGCGGAAAAATCGGTTGGGGCCGGGTGCGGCCGACGCTGCGCGCGCTTAGATCGTATTGGCACGCTTGAGCGAGACCCCCGCACCGATGCCGGCTCAACGAACGATTCCACAAAACGACCAGGGTGACGCCGGCTTTGGGCGCGACGCCGGCTTTTGGCGCGGCCGCAAGGTCCTGCTCACCGGCCATACGGGGTTCAAGGGAACGTGGCTGTACCTGTGGCTGCGAAGCCTCGGAGCCGAGGTCACCGGTTATGCCCTGGAACCGGCATTCGAACCCAGTCTGTGGACGATCGTCGGGGATGCCGTGATCGGCGAGGGCGGCCGCTCCATTATCGGCGACATCCGTGATGCAGGCAGGGTGCGCGGGGTGGTGGCCGACACCCGGCCGCAGATCGTCATCCACATGGCCGCGCAGGCGTTGGTGCGCGAGTCTTACCGCGATCCGTTGGCTACCTACGCCACGAACGTGATGGGCACCGCGAATATGCTCGAGGCCTGCCGCGGAACGCCCGATCTCGAGTGCGTCCTGATCGTCACCAGCGATAAGGTTTATGAGAATCATGGCGCCGGCCCCCCCTTCGTCGAGGAGGACCGGCTGGGCGGACACGACCCCTACAGCAACAGCAAGGCCTGCGCGGAACTGGTCACCGGCAGCTTTCGCGACAGTTTCTTCATGAACGGCCCGCCGATCGCCTCGGTCCGGGCCGGAAACGTCATCGGCGGCGGGGACTGGTCGCCCGACAGGCTCATCCCCGATTGCGTGCGAGCGCTGCAGGCGGGCAGGCCGGTGACTCTTCGCTATCCCGACGCAGTCAGACCATGGCAGCACGTGCTCGAACCCCTGTCCGGCTACCTGGCGGCGGCAAAAGCGCTCGTGGAAACGCCGAAGACGACGCCTCGAGCCGTCAATTTCGGTCCTGACTCGGCTTCTTTCTGCCCGGTGCACGAAGTCGTCGATGTCTTCAGCGCCCGGTTCGACGGCAAGCCGGGTTGGGAACGCGATGGGGCCGTGCATCCCGCCGAGGCTCGTGCATTGACCCTGTCGTCGAAGTTGGCCGAGCGCGCGCTCGGGTGGCGGCCTATCCTGTGCATCGAGGAATCACTGTCCTGGACCGCGGATTGGTACCGCGCCCACGCCATGGGAGAGAACATGTTGACCGCAAGCCGGGCGCAGATCGCGCACTATGAAGAACACTCCCTCAGGACCAGGAGCCGCGGCCGATGAAGTGCGTCATCCTCGCCGGCGGCAAGGGCACGCGCATCGCCGAGGAGTCGAGCAGCCGGCCCAAGCCCATGGTCGAGATCGGTTCGAAGCCCATCTTGTGGCACATCATGAAATTATATGCATCGTTCGGCGTGAGCGAGTTCGTCGTCTGTCTGGGCTACAAGGGCTACATGGTGAAGGAGTACTTCGCCAACTACTTTCTACATGAGGCCGACGTCACATTCGACATGGCGGGCAACCGCGTCGAGTACCATGACTGCCGCAGCGAGCCGTGGAAGGTCACGTTGGTGGATACGGGCGAGGAATCGATGACCGGCGGACGCCTGCTCCAGGTGGGCAAGTACTTGAATCCCGGGGAAACCTTTTGCATGACCTACGGCGACGGTCTGGCAAATATCAATATCGGAGAGGAAATCGCTTTTCATAAGGAAAAGGGCTGCAAGGCCACCGTGGCGTGCGTGCGCCCTCCGGCGCGTTTCGGCAGGATCGTGATCGAGGGAGGCCAGGCGAAATCGTTCGAAGAGAAGCCGCAGACGGAAGGCGGTCTCATCAACGGCGGCTTCTTCGTATTGGAGCCGAGCGTGCTCGAATTGATCGACGGACTGAACACGGTATGGGAAAACGAGCCCATGGAAATGCTTGCCTCGAGCGGTCAGCTCAGCGCCTGGGTTCACCGTGGATTCTGGCAGCCGATGGATACGCTGCGCGACAAGCAGCACCTGAACGGTCTGTGGGAGAGCGGCGCGGCGCCGTGGAAACTATGGGAAAGTTGACTCGGCGATGGTAGCCACGGTCACATGGTAGCCACGGTCACATGGTAGGCACGGTCGCATGGTAGGCACGGTCACAGGGTGCCGCGCCTGCGGCGGCCGGCTGGCCGTCACCATGGCCGACCTCGGGCTGCAGCCTCCGTCGAACGCGTTTCTGGCATCGTTGACCGATTTCGCTCTCGAGAAGCGCTATCCGCTTCGCGCGAAAGTCTGCGAGTCGTGCAAATTGGTTCAAGTGGACTATGACGTCGCGCCGGAGGAACTGTTCGGGAACTACGTGTACTTCTCGTCGTATTCGGACGAATGGCTGGCGCATGCCCAGGCGTATTGCGACATGGCGCGGCGGCGCTTTTCGCTGAATGAGACTAGTTTGGTGGTCGAGTTGGCGAGCAACGACGGATACCTGCTCAAGAATTTTTTGCAAATGGGCATTCCGGTGCTCGGCATCGATCCCTCGGATACCGTCGTGGCCGCTGCGACCGAGATCGGCGTCCCAACCCTGGTCGAATTCTTCGGCGAGGCGCTGGCGGTCCAGCTGGCCGCGGAGGGGCAGCTCGCCGATCTCATCATCGGCAATAACGTCATCGCCCACGTTCCCTTGTTGAACGACTTCGTGGCCGGCATTGCCGTGCTGTTGAAGCCGCAAGGTACGGTCACGATCGAGTTCCCGCATCTGCTGACTCTGATCGAACATGTCGAATTCGACACCATCTACCACGAACATTATTCCTACATCTCGCTGTTCGCCCTGGAACAGGTGTTCGGACGACACGGACTGCGAATCCACGACGTCGAGAAGCTGCCGACGCACGGCGGATCGCTGCGCATCTTCGCGTCGCACTCGAGCCGGACGGGCATCATGGACAGTGCCGCGCTGCAGGCGGTACGGCGCGAGGAGGCCGCTGCCGGGCTGCCCGATCTGGACACGTACCTGCGCTTCTCGGAACGTGTCGAAGCGTGCCGGCGCTCGTTGCTGGAGTTTTTGGCCGCCGCCAAACGGGAAGGCAAGACCGTCGCGGCGTATGGGGCCGCGGCCAAGGGGAATACGCTCCTGAACTTCTGCGGGCTGACCCGGGAGGATATCTCGATGGTTGCCGACAGGAGTCCGCACAAGCAGGCCAAGTTCCTGCCCGGCTCCCACATCCCCGTGGTTTCGCCGGAGGAACTGCTGCGGGGACGGCCGGACTATGTGCTCATCCTGCCGTGGAATCTGCAGGAGGAGATTCGCCGCCAGCTGCGGGGCATCGCCGCCTGGGGCGGTAAATTCGTCACTCCGGTGCCCTTGGTGCGCGTCGATTCATGATCTTCACCGAGGCGCCGCTGCGCGGCGCGTACAGCATCGACATGACCCGCGTGGAGGATGAACGCGGCTTCTTTGCGCGCTCGTTCTGCGCCGAGGAATTTGCAAGGCGCGGATTGGCCACGCACCTCGGTCAGTGCAGCGTCTCCTTCAACGCCAGGAAGGGAACATTGCGGGGCCTGCACTTTCAGGCTGCGCCGCACGAAGAGGAGAAACTGGTCCGATGCACCGGCGGCGCAGTCTTCGACGTCATCGCGGATCTGCGGCCGGAGTCGCCGACCCATCGGCAATGGTTCGGCACCGAATTGACGGCGGACAATCATCGGTCGCTTTACATTCCAAAGGGATTCGCGCATGGCTTCATCAGCCTCGCTGACGACACGGAGGTTCTCTACATGATTTCCGTGCCGTATGCGCCGGGATACGCTGCGGGGTTGCGGTGGAACGATCCCGCGCTGGGGATCCGCTGGCCTATGATGCCGACGGTCATTTCCACGCGCGACGCGGAGTACCCTTTGCTCGACTTATCGTCCGCGCGCAAGCCGCCGCCCGCGCTCTGATGGCGCGCCGGGTCGTGGTGGTGAGCGGAGCGGGCGGCTTCATCGGCCGTTGGAGCGTTCCGCGCCTGATCGCCGGCGGCTACGAAGTGCACGCGGTCGCGGCGAGCGCGCCCGGACGCGAACTTCCCGCTCAATTGTCCGGCGCCGAGATTCACTATGCCGATCTTCTGCGGGAAGAGTCGGTCGACGCCCTGATGCACGAGGTGCGCCCCAGTCACTTGTTGCACTTCGCATGGGTCGCCACCCCCGGCGCGTACTGGACCAGCCCCGAAAACCGCCGCTGGCTCGCCGCAAGCCAACACCTGTTGCGGTCGTTTCAAGGGAACGGTGGAATGCGGGCGGTCATGGCGGGGAGCTGCGCCGAATACGATTGGTCGCGTGTGGGCGTGTGCAATGAACGCAGCAGTCCGCTCGCCGATGACGGCGGCGCCGCAATAACGCCCTATGCGGAATGCAAGATCGCGATGCAGAGGGCGTTGGCGGATTTCGGCAGCGTTCGGCGGCTGTCGACGGCATGGGGGCGAATCTTTTTTCAATTCGGGCCCGACGAGCATCCCGATCGACTGGTCGCGTCCGTGATCTTGAATCTCCTGTCGGGGCGAGAAGCCCTGTGCACCCACGGGAGGCAGATCCGCAGTTTTCTGCATGTCGCGGACGTGGGGTCCGCATTCGCCGCCCTGCTCGATGGTGCGACCGAGGGCCCGGTGAACATGGGTTCGCCCGACAGGATTTCCGTGGCCGGACTGCTCGAAGAAATTGCGCTGCAGATCGGCCGCCCGGAACTCGTGCGGTTGGGTGTTCGCTCCGCGCCGCCTTCTGAACCGGACTTGTTGGTGCCCGACGTGCAGCGCCTGTACGATGAGGTCGGCTGGCGGCCCCAATTCGGGTTGCACGATGCGATCGCCGACACCATTTCCTGGTGGCGGCAAAGAATTGCGAGCCGCCCACTCACTGCGGCTCGTTCTTGAACACCTTCCCGGATTTCATGACGAAAGCGACGTGCTGCAGCAACTTGACGTCCTTCAGCGACCGCGAAGCATGCGTCCGAGCGCAATGAGCGCGGGCATGGTGATGGGATCATTTGCCGCACTGGCCGCGATCGGATGCGACGCGAACCGGGCGACGACCATCTCCGCATCGGGAGCGATGTAGAGGCGCTGGCCGTGGATGCCGCGTGCTTCGAATGCCTGGTGCTCATTGTGAGTGACCCACCACATGTCGCGGTACGAATAGCCGCCGAGAAGCGTGTAACCGGCCTTCGCAAATTTGCCGCGGTCGCTGCCGCGCCGGATGTCGGCGACGACGGAGGCCGGTACGATCTGCCTGCCCCGCAGCGAACCCTCACATCGCAGCATCTCGCCGAAGCGCGCCATGTCGCGCAGGGTTGCCGCGAGCCCGCCGCCGCCCATGGCGGTGCCCGTCGAATCGACGCTCAGATAGCCGTCCTCCTCGCATTCGAGTTGCGACCAAATCCGGCGCGAAAGCAGCTCGGCCAGCGGCGAGCCGCCGACACGCTGCATCACCCAGCAGAGCACCTCGGTGTTGACGGTCTTATAGGCAAAGGCCTGGCCGTGCTCCCCTTCCTTGCGAAGCGTGACCAGGAATTCGTGAAAACTGGCGGGCCCTTGATGGCCCGGCGGCAGCGGCCGCAGGCCGCCCGCGCGCGCATAGTCCCAGATGTCGGCGGCCGGATCGGAATAAAGTTCCGAATAGGCAACGCCGACCTGCATGTCCAGGACGTCGCCCAATGTGGCGTCCGCGTAGGCGGTGCCGGCCATTTCCGGTAGATAGTGCAAGACCGTTCGGGCCCGGTCGAGCACGCCCTCGCGGACCAAGGTGGCTGCCAGCGTCGCGGCGTACGACTTCGTGACGGAAAAGCACGCATGGGGTAGTTGCGGGCGCAGTGCGCCGAGATAGCGTTCGTAAACCAGGCGTCCGCGATGCAATACCGCGATTCCGTCGGTATAGGTGTCGGAAAGGGAAACACCCCATCGCATTTCCCGGCCGGTGAGATCTTCGATGACCAGATCGTCGATCATCGACTCGTCCGCGGCCGTGGGCGCACCCAGGTCCTGGCAGCGACCCGCGCCGCGCCAGACGTTGACCGTCGGCACCAGCTCCCTCATGTGCGACAGTGCCCAGCGGTTACGAGGAAACTGAAGAAACTGGTCGTCCTTGAAGCGAACGATCTTGTCGCTGGAGGCCGGACTGCCCTGCATCCAGCCCAGCAAATTTGGATCGGAGGCGGTGCCGTCGAGATAGTCGACGCCCTCAAATTGCAATGTGCTCATGGGCAAACCCCGAGGTTGGTCGGCATCGCAGCGAGATCGCGCCGCTGATTTTTTTCAACTGTTTCCTTTTGCCGACACGCCGTTCTCGACGATAGGAACTCTATCACGAGTTCGACAAATCCAGGGTGGGGCTGCTATTCAGCGGTGCGACAATTGGACAAAGCTTGCTTCCCTTTCCACTTGAGTACAACACCTTTGAATCACCATCTCTCTGCAATCGGCAAAAAATGTCTGTCGGTACTTCCATTGCGATCCCGCAATCTTACGGCGCTCGCTTCCGGGATTTCGCTCGCGGCGGCATTGACCGTTGCCAGTTATCCTGCCGCCGCTTACCAGTTCGCGGCCGCGGAAACTGCCGCCGCCGTAACGCCCGCAGCCGTCACCACGACGGTGGGTTGCGGAAAGCTGGGGGCTCATACGGGCCTCTTCAATCTCACCACGACGGATGGCATGGGCAGGAGCCGCACTTTTGAGGTACAGGTGCCCGCCGACTACAGCCCGACCAAGCCCTACGCGCTGACCTTCGTGTTTCACGGCGCGGGAGGGACCTCCGCTCAAAGCTATTCCTGGGGTTTGCAGAATGCCTCGGGTGCATCCGAAGGCTCGATCTTCGCCTATCCCCAAGGCATTCCGTTCCAGAGCTACGGAATTGGTTGGGACGACAGGAGGGGCAGTCCCGACATGCCGTTCTTCGACAACATGGTCAAAAAGATCGAGACGAGTTACTGCATCAACAGCTCCCGCGTATTTGCCGCCGGTTTTTCCTGGGGCGGAGATTTCGTGACTGCGCTCGCCTGCATGCGAGGCAATGTTCTGCGTGCGGTCGCCATCAATTCGGCATCGGACGAGTTCAACGACCGCACGAACCCTCTAACCTATCAAGATCTTCCGTGCCTGACCACCAGCTATCCGGCGATACGTTTTGCGCATGCCATCGGGGGCGATGGTGCGTATCCAGCTCCCGACTTCGCGACCACATCAAAACTTTTTCAGAGCTTCAATGCATGCAAAGGCGCGTGCGGCGTCGCTTCGACACCCGTGGCCTCGAGCACCAGCGCGATGACATGCGTGACTTACAATGGTTGCGGTAAGGAATTGATCGAGTGCTCATTTGCCACCAGCATCGGGCACGCGCTTCCGCCGAATTGGGCCGCGGATACGTGGGCGTTTTTCCAGACCTTCCCGTAGCAGCAAGTTTCCGTACTATCAGATACGGGCGTGCCCATTGCTCGCGCGATGGGCACGCACTTGGTTTTGGACGACGTGGAATGCATCTGACGCCGACGTTGGTGTTTCCTGCCGAGACATCGTGGAAACGGCGTTGCCACTACGACGGTCGACGATGCGGCGATCGGGAAACGCGATGTTCGCATGCGTCTGCCGGCGGTCGGCCGAGCGGCGCTCGTGCACAATCGAAGCCACGCAAGCGGCATTGCCGGCATAGGCGCGGCTCGACGTCAGCAGCGCCAGATTGAGCAATTGCAAGCTGCGTCGCGCGGCCGTCATGACCTTCATCCGGGCGCGCTCGGTCTGGGCATGGCGCGCCACGATTTCCAACGCGATGCGTGGATGATCATCGTCGTACTTGGCATGATTGCGCAACCATTTGGTGGTTCGCGGATTCATGTTCACACCCTCGCGTGAACCGTAGCCCTCGAAACCCCTGAGCAGCGTCCTGGTAAGGTCGCCGGTGGCCCCTTCAATCGCGAAGCTGGTGGCCGCTACCGCCTCGGCGAGCGAACCCTTGGCGTTGATGTACCACATCCAGTCGGTAAGGGACTGGACGTCGCGCAACAGGGGACGGTCGCCCTCGGCGAACGCAATCATTTCGCGGCGCGCGATGCCGAAGCCTTCGCCCATCCAGACCCAGTGTTCGGCATGCGCTTTCTCGACCCGAATATTGTCGATGAGGAAGGACCGCGAATATTCATCGTCCACTTTGATGAGCGCTTCGGCCAGGAATTTAGGGAAGCTATGAATGAACGGATAAAGTTGTAGGAACCAACCGCGCATCGCATTCGTGGACCATGTTCCCGTAGCGACCTTGGTCGCCCACTCTCCTGCGACGAGATCATGCCAATCGGGTTGAATGAAGCGCTTGAACGTTTCAATCCACGCGGCGCCGGCATGCTGTTCGTGCTGAACTTCCATTAGAACTCCATGTGTGAACGAATAGACGGGCAGGGCTGCAGCGCCCCTAAAAACCATTTTCCGCCCCCCGTCGCCCCGCTTTCGGTGTGTCGGGTCAATCATCTTCAATAAGTAAAAGGACGTTATGTCTAGTCTACATGGCGCAGGAAAGATAGAGCAACCGCAGCAAACCGAGAAATTATTGTCAAATCAATGGCTTCGTAGTGAAACTTCATTGTGCCGATCGTTGCGCGTACGCAACAAACGGATGGATGGGCGACTTACGCGAGGTCGACCTGCGTCGGCCGATGCGAAATTATCGCTAGTTCCATGAGCCTACGCCTGCGGGAGCCGCGAATTCGCTCTCGGTTTGGCGCGCCGACGAGGCTTAAGCTGCGCACCTTCAGGGTCGGGGAAACGATGAAACACGCGCGCGGCAATCCCGTCGGGTTGAGCGGGATGTCACGGTCCACGCTTCGCTTCGTGGCCCCTGTGCTCATCTCGCTCAGCGTGATGCTGGTTGCGGCGGTGCTCAGCATTGAATTGCTCTCCACGATTCGTGCCTATGTCGGTGGTGAAGGACTGTATTCCAAGGGGCAAAAGAACGCCACGTACTACCTGGCGCAGTACGCCGTATCGCATTCGGAAGAGGACTTCCGGCAATACTCGAAGTTCATTGCGTATCCGCTCGGCGATCGCATGGCGCGGCTTGCCATGCAGCGGAATCCGCTCGACTGGCAGGCCGCCCGCGACGGATTGCTGGCGGGCGGAAATGATCCGGCCGACATAGACAGCGCCATCGTGCTGTTCCGATTGTTCGGACAGGTCGACCCGGTGCGCCGCGCGATCGTCGTATGGGCCGCGGGCGATACCTACACGGAGCGTATCTGCGCCTTGGCCGCTCGGATGCAACGGGCAGCGACGAGCGGGATCGCGTTGGAGGAGCAAGCCGACTTTCGATTGGAATTGAGCCGCATCAACACTGAACTTACGCCGTTGGAGGCTCTGTTCTCTTCGACACTGGGAGAGGTCGCGCGCCTGACCCGTACCCTATTGATTCTCTCTTTGACGCTCGGCACGGTCGTGACCGGGCTCCTATGTATTCGGGTGACTCATGCTCGTGTGCGCGAGCGCGACATGAAGGAACGCGGATTGGCGCGTGTGAGCGAGTTATACGCCGCGCTGAGCCGGACCAGTCAGCTCATCTTGCGTGTAGGCGACCGGGGGCGGCTTTTCGATGAGCTGTGCCGCATTTGTGCCGATACCAGCGGGTTGAGTCTTTGCGTAGTTGGTCTGTCGGACCCCGAAACTACCAGTATCAAAATTGTGGCTTCGCACGGTGACCGTCAATGGGATTTGCAGACGTTCGCAGCAGCGGGCCCATCGGGTACCGCAGGTCAATTCGAGGCGGTGCATCTCGCGCTGCGCGAAGGACGAGCGCAGGTATTCAACGGCGTCCGGGTCTCGGGGGGCGGATTTCGCGCCTCGGCATCGTTCCCGCTGCGCTGTCAGGGCGAGGTTGTCGGTGTGTTGTGCGTCTTTTCACAGGAGGCGCAGTTTTTCCAGAGGGACATCGTCGATCTCATAGACCAACTGGCGATGGAGGCGTCCTTCGCGTTGGAGAGCCTCCAGCGAGAGGCAGATCGTCGTTATCAAGCGGCGATACTTGCCGACCAGAATCGCATTCTCAATCTGGTCGCCTCCGGTGCCGATCTCAAGGTGATCTTCGCAACGCTTGCACAGTTCGTCGAGACGCAGTCCGATGGGGACTTCTGCTCGATCGTGGCGCTGGACCCGAGCGGAGCACATTATTCCTTGGGCGTCGCTCCCGCGCTGCCGGAAGAATTCGAGCGTGCGGTGGTCGGCGCCTCGCACAAGGAGGGTTTGGGGCCCTTCGCCGAGGCCATTGCCACTTGTTCTCCCGTCGTCGTTCAAGATATTGCCGATTATCCACTCGATGCATCGCTGCGCGATTTCGTGCATCGGACCGGCCTGCGCTCGGTCAGCGCGTGGCCCATCCTCGGGAGCAAGAGTCAAGTGCTGGGCGCCCTCTCGATCTACAGCCGTCGGCGAGAAACCCCGCAGGGACTGCGTGCCCACCTGGTCGGCATCTCTACGGACCTCGCCGGCATCGCCATCGAAACCCGCTGGGCCGCCGATCGAATCCGGCACCTTGCTCATCACGATGATCTAACCGGGCTGCCCAACCGATTGCTCTTCAACTATCAGTTGCCCCGGGCGCTCGGGCGTGCGCAGCGAACGGGAGGCGGGGTGGGCGTGTTGTTTCTCGACCTTGATCGATTCAAGGTCATCAACGACGCACTGGGACACGGCGCGGGCGACGAAGTACTTTGTCAAGTGTCGAAGCATCTGCTCGAATGCGTGCGGGCGACGGATACGCTGGCGCGCGTGGGGGGAGACGAATTCACGTTGCTGGTCGAGCAATTCGACGGTCCCCAGGATCTCGCGGAAATAGCGCAAAAGCTCCTGGCGGCCACCGCGAGAACCCTGACGGTCAACGGGCAGGAATATCATCTGTCGGGAAGCATCGGCATCGCCGTACATCCCAAGGACGGCGCGGATAGTGCGACACTGCTCAAGAATGCCGACATCGCAATGTATCGTGCGAAAACTTCGGGCAAGAATAACTATCAGTTCTACTCGAGCGACATCAACGTGCACAGCGTCGAGCGGCTTTCCCTGGAAAATCAGCTGCGCCATGCGGTGGCACGGCGCGAGTTCGAGGTTCATTATCAACCGAAGATCGATATCCCATCGGGGCGGCTCGCCGGAGCGGAAGCGCTCGTCAGATGGCGGCATCCTCAGCGGGGTCTGTTGCTGCCCGCCGAATTCATCTGCGTTGCGGAGGAGGTCTGCCTCATCGGCGCGATCGGCCGCCTGGTCCTGGAAACCGTTTGTGCTGACGTCCGGCGCTGGCGCGATCAAGGGCTCGCCCCGAAGCGCGTCGCCATCAATCTCTCCGCTCAGCAGTTCGCCGATTCGCGCCTGCTCAAGGATGTGGACAGCGTTCTGCGCGAGACGGGATGTGATCCGCACTCATTGGAGTTCGAGATCACCGAGAGCGTGGTGATGATGAGTCCGAAGAAGGCCCTGCAACTGCTCGAGCAGATCAAAGAGCACGGCATCACGGTTGCCATCGATGATTTCGGCACGGGGCACTCTTCGCTCGCCTATCTCAAGCGATTTCCGGTCGATAGCGTCAAGATCGATCACACGTTCATTCGCGACATCGCCGCGGATCCGAACGATCTTGCCATTACCAAGGCGATCATCGCCCTCGGCCATTCGATGGGGTTGAAGGTGGTCGCGGAAGGCGTCGAAACCACGACCCAATTGGAGATTTTGCGGCGATTCGGCTGCGATGAATTCCAGGGCTTTCTCCACAGCGCGGCAGTTCCGTCAGCTGAATATGAGCACCAGTTGAGCGCAGCCCTTGAGTCGCTTCCCTGGGTGCGTAAGGGCGGGCCGGCAGTGGCTGCGATGTGACGCTCAAGGGCGCGAACGCTGGTTCTGTTTGCAGTCCGTGGGTTTGCGGGCAATCACCAAGCGGTACCCTAGGTCGAGCGCGCCTAGGTGCTGAAGGTCTGAATACCGCTGTTGCCAGGCACCCGAATCGATGTCGGCCTCCAGTCGCGCAAGATTGACACCGATGTCTCCGATTCTTGAGAAGGTCGAGATGCTCGCACGAACCAGCGGATCGAGGTACGCGCGTGGCCGCTTCCAATACGCGCCCAGGAAGCCGTCGCGGCAGTCCGCCGGAATCGGAACGGGCATCAACTCGACTGACTGAAAGAAATCCGCATATCGCTCGATGCTGGGAAAAATCTGCCGGTCAATAATCAATTCAGGGAAATAATCAAAGAGCCAGAATCGTACGCACACATCGAAGTCGATGGTAAAGAAAACGACTCGTGAGCGCGCCACCCTGCGGCACTCCGAGAAGCCTTTTTCTTTGTCCTTCCAGTGATGCAGCGTCAATATGCCGAGAACCGCATCAAAGCTTCCATCGCGGAATGGCAGCGACTCGGCAAAGCCCTGAACCACTGGGGCGGCGCCTCGAGGCCTCTGTGCAATCATCGTGCGAGACGGCTCGATTGCAATCAATGATTTGGATGCAGGTTCGTACGACCCGGTGCCGGCGCCTACATTCAGGATTGAAGTGCAGCCATCAATAGTAGCCTCGATCGCCGCTGCGATCCGCGGATCGCTTTCTCGACGACCGGAGTAGGTGCGCCCAATGCTGTCGTACAGCGCCGTCACGACCTGGCCGGACCGTAAGCCTTTGATTTAATGGCGCTCCCTACGAGATTACTCGGCGCTGCGCGCCTCGCCCCTCCGGGGCCGCCGCCGGCAAGGCCGCCGGCGTTCAACTCGCCCGGACGGGCGAGTTGTCGAACTCGTACGCGGGCTGGCGCCCGCTCGAGTTCTCATCTCGTTCGCGTATCGGTTCGATTGAACATTCCGGCGATTTAGCCGTATTTTCAATCAAATTGGCGCTCCCTACGAGATTCGAACTCGTGTACTTGCCTTGAGAGGGCAATGTCCTAGGCCTCTAGACGAAGGGAGCGGTGGCTGAAGATCTTAGGGCCGCCTTAACCTAAGCGGGCTGGTAGTATACGGGCCAATTTTTTGGACTCAAGCGGAACCCTCTTTTTTGAACCAACCTTCGACTCAATTCCCTCATGTGGTAATCCCTCGCTCCGAGCACTCGATCTCGCGGGCGGCCATATCCCCGAACGCGTTGAAAGTGCTGTACCGGCTGAAAGAGGCTGGTTATCAGGGATTTCTGGTCGGCGGAGCGGTGCGTGATCTTCTGCTGGGCATCACGCCCAAGGACTTCGATGTGGCCACCAACGCGCTGCCCGAGGAGGTGCGCCGCCTGTTCCGCAACTGCCGTCTCATCGGCCGCCGTTTTCGGCTCGCGCACGTGCATTTTGGCCAGGAAATCATTGAAGTGGCGACTTTTCGCGCGGCGGCCTCACCGGAGCGAGAGGACGACGAGGAAGCGGACGCGGAATTGGACGTCGAGGAGGCGCACTCCGACTCCGCCGACTCCGACACGGAAGTCGCAGCGCCGGCTGCCGTGCCGGATGATCCCGCGCACCGGGCGTTCGATACCAGCGGGCGCATTCTGCGCGACAATATCTACGGAACCATCGAGGAGGATGTGTGGCGGCGCGACTTTGCGGCCAACGGCCTCTACTACAACATCGAGGATTTTTCGATCTGGGATTTCGTCGACGGCGTCGGCGATGTGCGGGCGCGCCGCCTGAAACTGATCGGCGATCCGGAGACCCGCTATCGCGAAGATCCGGTGCGCATGCTGCGCGCGGTGCGCTTCGCGGCCAAGCTCGATTTCTCCATCGAAGCCAGCACCGAGGAGCCGATCCGGAAACTCGCGTATTTATTGGATGGCGTCCCGCCCGCACGCCTGTTCGATGAGTGCCTGAAGCTGTTCCTCTCGGGATTCGGCACCAAATCGTTCCGCTTGCTTCAGCAATACCGTCTCTTCGAGCATTTGTTCCCGATGTCGGCTGCGGCGATGAAGCTGCCGCCCTACGCCTATGCGCAGGAGATGCTCGAGCTGGGACTTGCGAACACGGACGCGCGAATCGCCGCCGACAAGCCCGTGACGCCTACGTTCCTGTTCGCCATTTTGTTGTGGGGCGCGGTGCTGCGCGAGCTCAACGAGCAGTCGGCCGGTCCGGCGCCGGACCTGTCCCAGCTCATGCAAGCTTGCGATACGGTATTGAGGGCGCAGCAGTCGCGGGTATCGATTCCGCGGCGCTTCGCGGTTCCCATGCGCGAGCTGTTGATGCTGCAGCCGCGGTTCAGCCGCCGCAGCGGCGTCAAATCGTTGAGCATACTGCAGCACCCGCGTTTCCGTGCCGCCTACGATTTCCTGCTGCTGCGCGCGCAGGCGGGTGTCGCCGATCCGGAACTCGCGCAGTGGTGGACCGACGTGCAATTGTTGCCGCACGATGAGCGCGTAGCGCTGGTGCAGGCACGCCCCGCCGATGCTGCGGGCGCCGCGGCGTCGGCGCAGGACGGTGCAGCCGCGGCTCCCGGCCGCCGCCGCCGCCGCCGTCGGCGCGGCGGAGCGGCACGAAGTTAAGCGAGCGGCCTCCATGCCAGGCTCTTCGTGGCGCCCCGCGTACGTGGCCGTCGGCAGCAACCTGAACCAGCCTCGACACCAGGTCGGCGACGCCTTCGAGCGGCTCGCCGGCTTGCCGGACACGCGTCTCGAACTGCGCTCACGGATCTACCTCACCCGCCCCATGGGTCCCCAGGATCAGCCGGATTTCGTCAATGCGGCCGCCGGGCTGTTGACGCGGCTTGGGGCGCGCGGGTTGCTTGACGCTCTGCTTTCTATCGAGCGGGCCATGGGACGCAGCCGGAAGGAGCGTTGGGGTCCCCGCATCATCGACCTCGATCTCGTTTGGATGCATGGTGAAGTCATTGACGAGCCCGGCCTGAGGCTGCCCCACCCCGGAGTGTCTGAGCGCAACTTCGTCCTGTATCCTCTGTCGGATATCGCCCCTACTTTGATGATTCCGGGACACGGCCGTGTCGTGGATCTCAAGTCGTGCGTGGACAGCGGCGGTATTTCCGTCCTGGAGAAAGAGAGCCCTGCTTGAAGTGAGCGCAATACCGCAGAAATTCATCGTCGTGGAAGGCCCAATCGGGGTGGGTAAGACCAGTCTGGCGCGCCGGCTGGCGCAATCCATGAGTGCGCAATTGGTTCTCGAACAGGCGGATCAGAACCCGTTTCTGGAGCGCTTTTACAAGAACCCGCGGGCGGCGGCGTTTCAGACACAGTTATTCTTTCTGTTCCAGCGTGCGCGGCAACTGGAAGAGGTTCGCCAGGAAGACTTGTTCGGAGCGGTGCGCGTGGCCGACTATCTGCTCGACAAGGATCGCTTGTTCGCCCGCGTTACGCTCGACGATGCCGAATACGCCTTGTACGAAAAGGTGTACGAGCGGGTGGTGGTGGACGCGCCGAAACCGGACCTGGTGGTGTACCTGCAGGCGCCGGTGGATGTCCTGGTGGATCGCATCGCGAAGCGCGGCATCCGGTATGAACAACACATCGAACGCAGCTATCTCGAGAAGCTCACTCAGGCCTATGCCCGCTTTTTCCACAGCTACGATGCGTCGCCCTTGCTCATCGTCAACTCGGCCGCCATCGACCCTGTGAATAACGATGTCGATTACCAATTATTGTTCTCCCAGATCACCAAGACGCGACGTGGACGGCATTTCTTCAATCCCACCGGCAGCAGCCTGCTGCAGGCCAATTAACGGAGCGTTAATAACTCATGGCGCACAGCCGGCGGGTCAGGCTGATCGACCGCTACTGACCTCGGCATCCCGTTCGCGCAGACGACGGTCCTGCTGGGCGAGCGCCCACTGCACATGTTCCCTCACCAGCGCGGACGGTTCGTCCGCCCGCGACTCGAGCGCAGCCGTGACCTCGGGCGAGGGTGGCGCATTGCCCAGCGCCACGGCCACGTTCCGCAGCCAACGCTCGTAGCCGATCCGGCTGATGGCGCTGCCGCGGGTCTTGGCCGTGAACTCCGCCTCACTCCACGCAAACGCCGCCGCGAGCCCGATGCGATCGAGGCCGTGCCGCACGGCGAATTCGGGCATTGGGCTCGGGCGCGCAAATTTGTTCCATGGACACGCCAACTGGCAGTCATCGCAGCCATAGATCCGGTTGCCGATGGCCGGCCGGAATTCGAGGGGGATGGAGCCCTTGAGTTCGATGGTGAGATAGGAGATGCAGCGCCGGGCATCCAGCCGATACGGCGCCACGATGGCGCCCGTGGGACAGGCTGGAATACAGGCCGTGCAGCTGCCGCAGTGTGCCGTGGCGGCTTCTTCGGTGGGCAATTGGCAGTCCAGATAGATCTCGCCCAGAAAGAAATACGATCCAGCCTGGCTGTCGATGAGATTGGTGTGCTTGCCGATCCAGCCCAGACCGGCGTTGCGCGCCAACGCCTTTTCCAGAACGGGAGCGCTGTCCGCAAACGCGCGGTAGCCGAAGGGCCCGATGGCTGCGGCTATTCGATCGCAGAGCTTCTGCAGGCGCGTGCGCACGAGTTTGTGGTAGTCGCGCCCCAGGGCGTAACGGGACACGTACGCTGTGCTCCCGTCGGCGAGTATCTCGGCGGGGTCGGCGGCGTCCGCCGGCCAGTAATCCATGCGCGCGCTGATGCAACTGACGGTTCCCGGCACGAGTTCGGAAGGGCGGGTCCGTTTGGCGCCGTGGCGCGACATGTACTCCATCTCGCCGTTGAAGCCGGCGCGCAGCCAGTCGCGAAAGTGTGCCTCGTCGCCGGCCAGATCGATCGCGGCGACGCCGAGCCGTGCGAAGCCTAAATCGGCGCCCCAGCGTTTGATGTCCGCGACCAGTGTGGTGGCGGCTGGGATCGATTCGACGGTAACGCGGTCGGGCATGCCGCTTATAGTACGATCACGCCGCAAATCGGTGCTTAGAATACGGCGTGGCCCACGTTTCCCACGCTTCTCTTGAATTCGCGTTACCGGATGCGCTCGCCACGGAGGCGCTTGGCGCGGCGCTCGCGCGGGCCTACGCACCGGGCGGCAGCGGCGCGGGCGCCGCCGCGGGGAGCGCGGTGATCTACCTGCAGGGCGAGTTGGGGGCCGGCAAGACTACGTGCGTGCGCAGCCTGCTGCGCACGCTTGGCGTCGCCGGGCTGATCCGAAGCCCGACGTACACGCTCGTCGAGACCTACCGGCCGGAGGAGGAGGGCATCACCTTCGTGCACGTCGACCTGTATCGCCTCGAGGGGCCGGATGCCGTCGAGGAACTCGGCCTGCGCGACTACCTCGGCAGCGACTGCCTCCTGCTGGTCGAGTGGCCGGCGAAAGGCGGAAGTGCGCTGCCGCCGCCGGATCTCGAAGTGACGCTCACTTATCAAGACGATTCCCGGCGTGCCCTGCTTACCGCCAGGACCGGACGCGGCCTTGAATGGATCGCTAAGCTAGCGCATGACACTAGCTTAGCGCCCTATGTATCTAATATAACTTGAAAAATGTTTGGGTTAAGCGTTAACTTATTGCACCATGTCAATCCGCATAAGGTTCGTCGGTGCGTTGGTAGTCTGCGTCTGCGTACTCGCCGCGCCCATCGATGCCGCTTACGGCCATGCGTCCAAGCGTCATGGCGGCTTGAGCCGGACTGCCGCCCGTCACGGCGTGGACGTGCATGCCGTTCGGTTGTGGGCGGGGCCGGACAACACGCGGATCGTCCTCGATCTCTCGGGGAGCGCGCAGCATAGTCTGGCGGTTCTCTCCAATCCGGAGCGTGTTGTGCTCGATGTCCCCGGCGCACGCTTAGGGGCAGGTGCGCGGGTGCCCGCCGCCATCGGGGCTATCAAGCAGATGCGGATGGCGAAGCGGCCGTCGGGCGAATTGCGCATCGTGTTCGATCTCTCGCATCCCATTCGCGCGAAGAGCTTTCTCGCAGAGCCCAATCGTCAGTACGGCTATCGACTGGTGATTGACCTGGGCGCAGCGTCTGGACCGGATACTCCGGTCAAAGTGGAACACGCGAGGCCCGATGCGCGCGATCTCATCATCGCCATCGACGCCGGTCACGGCGGCGAAGATCCCGGTGCCATCGGCAAGAACGGCACGCGGGAAAAAGATGTTGTGCTTGCCATTGCCCGGGCGCTGGCGCAGCGGGTCAACGGCGAACCCGGCATGCGCGCAACACTGACCCGGGATGGCGATTATTTCGTGCCGTTGCGTGACCGGATGCGCCGTGCGCGCGCGCAGCAGGCCGATCTTTTCGTGTCGATTCATGCGGATGCGATCCGCGACCGCAAGGTCGACGGTTCGTCGGTGTACATCCTCTCGCCGCGAGGTGCCACGGACGAAGCGTCGCGATGGCTGGCCGAGCGTGAGAACGCTTCGGACCTGATCGGTGGAGTCTCCCTCGACGACAAGGGCGACGTGCTCGCCTCGGTATTGCTGGATCTTTCGCAGTCGGCATCGCTCAACGCCAGCCAAGTCGCGGCGGAGCAGGTGCTGCGTCAACTGAACCAGGTCGGCGAAGTGCGCAAGCCGCAGGTGCAGCAAGCGCGTTTCATGGTGCTGAAATCACCGGACATTCCGTCGATGCTGGTGGAGACCGCCTATATCTCCAATCCGCAGGAAGAGCGTCGCCTGCGAGGGACGGCGCAGCAGGCCAAACTCGCGGCCGCCATTCATCAGGGCCTGCGCGCCTATTTCTATGCCGACCCGCCCTCGGGTACGCGCATTGCTGAACTTGCCGGGGCCGGGACGCCGCGTCAGGTTTTGGCCACCGCCGCCCGGGGCGCCGGCGGCTAGCGGCCAGCGGCCAGCGGTCAGCGGCCGCATCTACCGGGCCGGGTCGCACCCACCGGGCGCGGCCCAACTGTTCTTCGCTCCTGCCGGGCGCGCCGTGCGAAAATGCAAAATTTCGCACGGCCGGTTAGGCACGGCCGGTTACGAGGTGGCCCGGTGTCGATTCAAGTCTTACCCGACGAACTCATCAATCAGATCGCTGCCGGCGAGGTGATCGAGCGGCCGGCATCCGTGGTCAAGGAGTTGGTCGAAAATTCCCTGGATGCGGCGGCACGCCGCATCGACGTCGAACTGGAGCGCGGCGGCTCTGGGTTGATACGCGTGCGCGACGACGGCATCGGCATCCGCCCGCAGGAGATCGGACTCGCTCTGGCGCGGCATGCGACCAGCAAAATCGCCTCGCTCCTCGATCTGGAAACGATTGCAACCTTGGGATTTCGCGGCGAGGCGCTGCCGAGCATCGCCTCGGTGTCGCGCTTGTCGCTGGTGTCCCGATCCGCCGAGACGGAGCACGCATGGGCGGTGGAGGCACGCGACGGTGAGGTCACGGCGCCGACCCCGGCTTCGCACCCGCCAGGCACCAGCGTCGAGGTGCGGGACCTGTTCTTCAACGTGCCGGCGCGGCGCAAGTTCCTGCGCAGCGAAGCCACCGAATATCAGCACGTGGTGCGCATGTTGGAGCGGCTGGCGTTGTCGCGCTTCGAGGTGGGGTTCACGCTGTCGCATAACGGCAAAGCGGTGTGGACGTTGCCGCCGGCGCGGTCGCAGCCGGAGCGGCTGGCGCGTGTGGCGAAGGTTTGCGGTGAGGAATTTGCGGCTCATGTCATCGAACTGCAATATGCCACGGAAGCCCTCTCCCTGAGCGGATGGCTGGCGCTGCCGACATTTTCGCGCAGCCAGTCCGATCTGCAATTCGCCTTTTTGAACGGCCGTTTCGTGCGCGATAAACTGGTGGCCGGTGCCGCGCGGCTTGCCTACCAGGACGTGCTGTTCAATGGCCGCTTCCCGGCGTACCTGCTCTATTTAAATCTCGATCCGACCCTGGTCGACGTCAATGCGCATCCGCAGAAACTGGAGGTGCGCTTTCGTGATTCGCGCCGCATCCATGATTTCCTGTTCCGGACCGTGGAGCGGGCGCTCGCGGGCACGCGTCCGACCGCTCTATCGGCGGGCAGCGCGCCGCTCGACTGGTTGACCGGCAGTACGGCGTACACGAGTGTCCGCCCAACGCAGGGCCATTTCGTGTTGCCGGAGTTGCGTCCGCGGCCGGGTACCGACGTGTATCGCAATTTTCTGGAGACCACCGCTGCCGGATCCCCCATGAGCGGCTCTGCAGTCGCCGAAGCCGCCAGCGGGGCGGCGGCGGGCGCAGGCTATGACGGCGCCGCGCGCTCGGACGTCCCCGCGCTGGGTTACGCGATCGCGCAGCTGCACGGCGTTTATATCCTGGCGCAGACCGCGGACGGCATGGTGTTGGTGGACATGCATGCGGCGCACGAACGCGTGATGTACGAGGGTATGAAAAAATTGCTGCAGGGTGAAACGGCTTCGCAACCGTTGCTGGTTCCGGACGTATTGTCCGTCACCCCGGTGGAAGGGGACGCGGCGGAGGCGCATGCCGCGGAATTCGCGGCGTTGGGGTTCATGGTGACGCGACTGTCGCCCGATCAACTCGCATTGCGCGCCGTTCCCTGCCTGCTGGCCACCCGTGACCCGGCCGGCGTGGTGCGCGATGTGCTGTCGGATCTCGTGGAAACCGGCCAGTCGCGGCACGTCGAAGAGTCGATCAATCACCTGCTGGGTACGATGGCATGCCACGCGGCCGTGCGCGCGCAGCGCAACTTGTCGGTGCCTGAAATGAACTCGCTGCTGCGGGAAATGGAGCGCACCCCGCGCGCCGACCAATGCAATCATGGACGCCCGACCTGGGTGCGTCTGTCGCTCCACGATCTCGACCGGCTGTTCATGCGAGGCCGGTGATGGCACGTGTGTCGTTGCGCCGGGCGGCCAACCGCCGGGTGCCGTTGCACGGGGCGGCCAACCGCCGGGCGGCGAACTGCGGCGCGTCCGTCCGGCGCGCCGTCCTGTTGATGGGCCCGACGGGCGCGGGGAAATCGGATCTTGCCGTGCGCTTGGCGGAGGAGTTCTCGCTCGAGATCGTGAGCACCGATTCGGCGCTGGTGTATCGCGGGATGGATATCGGCACGGCGAAGCCGGACCTGGCGACCCGGCGGTCCGTGCCGCATCACTTGATCGACATCCGCGATCCGGCCATGACGTATTCCGCCGGCGACTTCGTGGTCGATGCCGCGGCCGCCATGGAAGAGATCTGGCGCCGCGGCCGCCAACCGTTATTCGTCGGCGGAACGATGCTCTACTTTCATACGCTGTCGGCGGGAATCGCGGCGTTGCCCGACCGAGATCCGGATGTGCGCGCCGAGATCGATGCGCGAGCGGCGGCGATCGGGTGGGCGGGTGTACATCGGGAATTGGCCGCCGTCGATCCGGACGCCGCGGCGCGCATTCATGCAAACGATCCGCAGCGCATTCAGCGAGCGATGGAGGTGTACAAACTCACCGGGCAGCCCATCTCGCGCCTGCAGCAGTCGCGCGTCTCGGCCTTGGCGGGCGTCGACGTTCTTGAGTTCGTCCTGGCGCCGTCTGACAGAAAAATCCTACACGAGCGCATTCAAGCGCGGTTCGACGCGATGCTCGCGGGCGGATTCTTGGAAGAAGTCCGGCGTTTACGCGAAAGAGGCGACCTCGATGCGGAACATCCGTCGATGCGCGCGGTCGGATATCGTCAGGTATGGCGATATCTGGACGGACATTGCGCCTTGGATGAAGCCAGTGAACAAGCGATTGCGGCGACGCGTCAGCTGGCAAAGCGGCAGCTGACGTGGTTGCGCGCGCGTCAATCGGCCGCGTGGTTTGATTCCACGCATCCTGATGTCGCATCGCAGATTGCGCGCGCACTGTATGAGGGCGGCGTGTAACAGTGGTATCACCGACATTGCTTTTAAGTGTTACGTCGTTCGAGGTGCGTGTGCTAGCATGTAAAAGGTATATGCGTTGTGCCACAAGGAAGTGAGACGGCAATGCAAATCACACTAAAAACAAGGAGCTCTCCCATGGCCCGTGGCCAGTCACTGCAGGATCCATTTCTCAACGCCCTGCGCAAAGAACGAGTGCCGGTATCGATTTATCTTGTGAACGGCATCAAGCTTCAAGGTCAGATCGATTCATTTGACCAATTCGTGGTGCTGCTCCGAAACAGCGTCAGTCAGATGGTCTACAAGCACGCCATATCCACTGTAGTGCCGGCGCGCAATGTGCGTCTGCCCACCGGTGAAGACGGCGAAGTGACGGAACCGGCAATCGTCGAATGACGAGGCGGCACCCTGCAGTTGTTTGAACGCCCCCGAGGTGGTGAGCGTGCCATTTTGGTGGGCGTCGGAATCGGACACCCGGTAGATCCGCACGATACAGCTGAGTTCAAGGCGCTGGCGGCTTCCGCGGGCACCTTGGGTGTGGGTCTGATACTGGCGACTCGGCCGCGGCCGGATCCGAAGTACTTCGTCGGTTCCGGCAAGGCGGAGGAAATCAAAGCCTGCGCGGATGCCAACGACGCCGATGTCGTGCTGGTCAACCAGACGTTGACTCCCAGCCAGGAGCGCAATCTCGAGAAATTGACGAACCGTCGAGTTTTGGACCGTAACGGCCTGATTCTCGACATCTTTGCCCAGCGAGCGCGAAGTTTTGAGGGAAAGCTGCAGGTCGAACTGGCACAACTCTCCCATCTCGCCAGCCGCTTGGTTCGGGGCTGGACTCACCTTGAGCGGCAGAAAGGCGGCATCGGCTTGCGGGGCCCGGGCGAGACTCAGCTCGAGACCGATCGACGCCTCATCGGCAAGCGCATCCGCACGCTGAAGAGCCGCCTCGGCAAGCTGGCGCGGCAGCGGGACACCAGCCGCCACGTGCGGCGCGAAGTGCCGGTGCCGACTGTGGCTTTGGTGGGCTACACGAACGCCGGCAAGTCGACTTTGTTCAATGCGTTGACCGGCTCCGCGACCTATGTCGCCGACCAATTGTTTGCGACCTTGGATCCCACCGTTCGGCAGGTGAAGTTGGCCGGAGTGGGCGAAGTGGTCCTGGCGGACACCGTGGGATTCGTGCGGGCGCTGCCCCACGAGCTGGTGGCGGCGTTTCGTTCGACTCTGCAGGAGGCGCGCGAGGCGGACCTATTGCTGCATGTCGTGGACGCAAGCGATCCATTGCGCGATGAGCGCATCGGCCAGGTTCGCGAGGTGCTGAAGAGCATCGGCGCCGGCGATATCCCCGAGCTGCTGGTGTTCAACAAGCTGGATTTGATGGATGCGGAGGCGGGATCCGCCGCGCCGCGGGTCCTCATGGGCGCGGATGGGGTGGCTTTGCAGGCCTGGGTATCCGCGGCCACGGGCGCCGGGCTCGATATCCTGCGGGATGCTCTGACGCACGCGGTCCGGCCGAATCAGGTGCGCCGGACGGTGCACCTCGGCCTGCCAGCGGCGGCCGTCAGGTCGGACCTGTACCGCCGCAACGCGGTTCGCGCGGAACGGCAGTGCGACGATGGCAGTTGGGAGCTGGACATAGAGCTGGATTTGACCGAAGTAGCGAAACTGCTGGGCAGTCGGGGAGTCAACTTGGTGGATAATAGCAATACAAGCCGCGAACAACGGGTGGCGTAGGCTTAGGAGCCTGTCTGGCTCCCGGGCCTTGTGAGTGCCGGGTCGGCTGTTAGAATGCCCGGCTGCTTGCAAATGAACAACATGACTGCAAACCAAAATTAGGCATTACGCATGGCTTGGAATGAACCCGGCGGCGAGAAACGCAACCCGTGGAATCGTCCTCAACAGGCGCAAAACGACTTGGACGACGTGTTGCGCAATCTGCAGCGCCGCCTGTCGGCGCTGTTCGGGCGCGGCGGCGGCGGGGTCGGCGGGAGCCCGAGTTCGCCGAGCTTCAACCGGGGACTTGGCAGTGCGCTGGTTCTGATCGCGGCCGTCTGGATCGGCAGCGGCATTTACCGCGTCGACGCGCAGGAGCGGGCGATCATCCTGCGTTTCGGCAAGTATGAACAGACGACCGGCCCGGGGTACAACTGGCACCTTCCGTGGCCGATCGAGCGCAAGATCACCGTGAACGTGTCGCGCCAATACAGCGTCACGGATGACGCCAGCATGCTGACCGCCGACACCAACCTGGTCGAAGTGAAGTCCGCCGTGCAATACACGCAGCCCGATCCGCTCAAGCTGTTGTTCAAGGTCCGCGATGTCGAGGAGACGCTGAATCAGGTCAGCGAGAGCGCCATGCGCGAGGCGGTGGGCCGGGCATCGCTCGACAAGGCGCTCGCGTTCGATCCGTCGATCACGGACCGTGCGCGGGTGTTGCTACAGCGCACGCTGGATGCGTACGACATGGGCATTCGCATCCTTTCGGTCAACCTCACGGACGTGAACGTTCCGGAGGCGGTTCAGGACGCGCAACGCGATGCGATCAAGGCGGACAAGGACCGCCAGCGCTATCAACAGGAGGCGGAACTGTACCGCAACGACGTGCTGCCGCGGGCCCGGGGCGAAGCCGCCAAGCAACTACAGGATGCCGAGGCCTATCGGCTCCAGGTGCTCGCGGTGGCCAAGGGCGAAACGGCCCGCTTCGACCAGGTGCTGGAACAATACGAGCGTTCGCCGGCCGTGACGCGCGAGCGCATGTATCTCGATACCATGGGCAACGTGTACAAGAATTCGCGCAAGGTCATCGTCGATACCAAGAACAACAACAGCATGATGTACCTGCCGCTGGATAAATTGATCGCGCCGGGGCCGGGGTCCATCAGCATGCCGAACGACACCATGACGGTGGCGCCCGCGCGGGTGCCTGAAGTGCAGGTGACTCCCGTCGAGGATCCGGCACGCGCGCGCGGAGTACGGTGATGCAAAACCGCGCGTTGTATATCCTGTTGGCCCTGGTCGCGGCGATCCTGTTGATCCGCGCCAGCGTGTTCACAGTGACTGAAGGGAAGCTCGCCATCAAGTCCATCGGCGGCGAGATCGTCGACTCGAACCTGCAGCCGGGGCTGCACTTTCGAATTCCGCTGGTCCACGAGGTGAGGCTGTTCGACAAGCGCATCATCACCCAGCTGTACCCCGCGGAGCGTTTTCTGACACGGGAGCAGGAACAGCTCAACGTCGACTTCTACGTCAAGTGGCGAATCAGCAACTTGCGCCGGTTCTACGAAAACACCGGGGGTACCGAGGAGGTGGCCAACGCCCGCCTGGGCGAAACCATCAAGGACAGCATCAAGAGCGTGGTGACGCAGCGTTCATTGCAGCAGGTCATAACCGCCGAACGGGCGGAATTCACCGATGCCATGATGAAGAATGCGCGGCCCGCGGCCGAACAGCTTGGCGTACAGCTGGTCGACGTGCGGATCACGAAGATCGATCTTCCGCAACAAGTGCGCGACTCGGTGTTCGATCGTATGCGCGCCACCTTCAAGGCGCAGGCCGCGAAGCTGCGCGCCGAAGGCGTCGAGACCTCTGAACGCACGCGCGCCGAGGCGAACAAGCAGCAGACGGAGATTCTGGCCGATGCGGCGCGCCAGGCGGCGCAGACTCGCGGCCAAGGGGATGCTTCGGCGAGCGAGGTGTTCGCCAAGTCGTACTCCAAGAATGCGGAGTTCTACAGCTTTTACCGCAGCATGCAGTCCTACCGCGAATCCGTCGGCACCCAGGGCGATGTGCTCGTCATTGCTCCGGACAGCGCGTACTTCAAGTATTTCAAACAACCCCAGCCGCAGCGCTAACCGGCGGGCCGCACCATGGACATCGGATGGAGTGAGTTGGCGCGGTATCTGGGAGGCGCCTTTGCGCTGTACCTGGTGCTGGAAGGTGTCGTGCCGTTCCTGAACCCGAGCGCCGCGCAGCGCTGGATGGCCAAATTGGCGCAGACCGAAACCAAACTGCTTCGCCGGTTCGGATTTGTCAGCATGGTGGCCGGCCTTGCCCTGCTGTGGATGGCGCGCAATGGGTAAGAACCTGGTCGTGATCGGATTGCAGTGGGGCGACGAGGGCAAGGGCAAGATCGTCGATTTGCTGACCGATCAGGCGCAGGCCGTGGCGCGCTTCCAGGGCGGACACAACGCCGGGCATACGCTGGTGATCGGCGGCAAGAAGACCATCCTCTCGCTCATCCCCTCGGGAATCCTGCACCCGCGCGTCCAGTGCCTCATCGGCAATGGCGTGGTGCTGTCGCTGGAAGCGCTGTTCAAGGAAGCGGACACTCTGATCGGCGAGGGCATAGCGGTGTTCGAGCGCCTGAAGGTGAGCCCGTCCTGCCCGTTGATTCTCGCTTCCCATGTGGCACTCGACCGCGCCCGTGAAAAGGCGCAGGGCGCGAATGCCATCGGCACCACCGGCCGGGGAATCGGTCCGGCCTACGAAGACAAGGTCGCGCGGCGCGCGCTGCGCGTCGCCGATTTGTTTCACCGCGAGCGCTTCGCCGCCAAGCTGGGCGAGATCCTGGACTATCACAATTTCATTCTGCAGCGCTATTTCCAAACCTCGGCCATCGATTTTCAATCCGTGCTCGAGTCGAATCTCGAATTGGGCGAGCGCTTGAAACCGCTGGTGGCGGACGTCACCGGCATTCTCGAGCAGCTCTCCATCGACGGCGGCAATGTCCTGTTCGAGGGAGCGCAGGGCGCCATGCTGGACGTCGATCTGGGGACGTATCCGTTCGTCACGTCGTCGACGACCACCGCCGGCGGAGCGGCAGCGGGCACCGGCATAGGCCCGCGGCGATTGCACGAGGTGTTGGGCATCGTCAAGGCCTATGCGACCCGCGTCGGTGCGGGGCCGTTTCCCACGGAGTTGTTCGATGAATCCGGCGAACACCTGTCGCGGGTCGGCCACGAATTCGGCTCGGTCACGGGCCGCCGGCGCCGCTGCGGCTGGTTCGATGCCGTTGCTCTGCGGCGCTCCATCGTGCACAACAGCTGTTCCTCGTTGTGCGTCACGAAGCTCGACGTGCTGGATGGATTGGACACGATCCAGGTCTGTGTGGGTTACAAGATCGATGGCGCGACCGTACTCACGCCGCCGCTGCTCTCCGAACATTTCGGCTCCGCCCAGGCTGTGTACGAGGAGCATCCGGGCTGGAAGGAGAGCACTGTCGGCATTACGCGATACGAGGAACTGCCCGCCAATGCCCGCAGGTATCTCGAGCGCCTGCAGGCGCTGGTGGGCATACCGATTACCATCATCTCCACCGGTCCCGATCGGGACCAGACCATCGTTCGGCAAAATCCCTTCGCTTGAACCTGAAGGCGAGGCCGTCACCGCCGCACCCAATGAGAAATACACATCATGGCATTTGACACGGGCACATTGACCAAGCCGCTGGATGACAGCGCTGACGCGACCGCAAGCTATACGGGCCATCTTCAGGCTTTCGTGTTCGCGCTGTTCTTCGCGTTCGGCGGCATCACCAGCTTGAACGATGTACTCATTCCCAAGCTCAAGGCCCTGTTCACGCTCTCCTACGGCGAAGTGATGCTGGTGCAGTCCGCTTTTTTTGCCGCCTACTTCATCGTTTCCATACCGGCGGCCGCGTTGGTGCGGCGCATCGGTTACATGCGGTCGGCATCCGTCGGGCTCTTGCTGATGACTACGGGTTGCCTGCTGTTCGTGCCGGCATCGGCGAAGGGGATTTTCACGCTGTTTCTCCTCGCGTTGTTCGTGCTGGCGGTCGGCATCACCACCGTGCAGGTGGTGGCCAATCCGCTGATCTCGATGCTGGGACGTCCGGCCACGGCGAGCAGCCGCCTGACGTTTGCGCAGGCATTCAATTCCTTGGGCACCACCATCTTTCCGTACGTCGGATCGATGCTGATTCTCGGCTCCCTGGCAACGGTGGATCCGGGGAAGCTTTCCGGTGAGGCGCTGGACGCGTTTCGCGGCGTCGAGACGCAGGTGATCGTTCACACCTATCTCGGCCTCGCGATGGCCCTGCTGGTGCTCGCAGCTGTCGTGTGGCTGCGCAGGAAGTCCTTGGTCGAGAAGCCCGCGCCCGCAACGCCCATCCTGCGTGCATTCAACCTGTTGACCCGGCCGCGCTTCGCCTTCGGCACGCTGTGCATCTTTCTTTATGTTGGCGGCGAAGTCGCCATCGGGTCGCTGATCGTGAACTACCTGATGCAGAGTTCCGTGTTCGGCGTAGCGGCCGAAGAGGCCGGGAAGCATGTGCCGTTCTACTGGGGCGGCGCCATGGTGGGCCGCTTCATCGGCGCCTATGTCCTGCGCTTGTTCGCGCCCGGCAAGGTGCTTGCCTGTGTGGCGGCGGCTGTCATCTCATTGCTGACTTTTTCAGCATTCTCGAGCGGAACTGCTTCGGGGTGGGCGCTGCTGTCGATCGGACTCTTCAATTCCATCATGTTCCCGACTATTTTTTCGCTGGCGAGCGAGGGTCTGGGAACACGCGCAGCCGAAGGTTCCGGCGTCATTTGCATGGCCATCGTGGGCGGTGCCATCGTACCCCTGGTGACCGGCACTGCCGCGGATCTCTGGGGCCTGAAGCAGGCGCTCTGCGTGCCTGCCGTCTGTTATTTCGGCATTCTCGCCTTTGGTTTCTATGCCCGCCGGCCGCTCGCGGGTACGCCCTGAGAAACGGGGCATATGGCACCTGAGTTCATCCAGGGCGGCGGAGAAATGGGCGCACTCATCCGCGCTCACGATTGGACAACCACGAGTCTCGGGCCGCCTGAAACCTGGGCGCACCCACTCCGAACCTCGGTCCGCCTTCTCCTCAACACCGTGCACCCCATGTACATCTGGTGGGGACCGGACCTTCTCTGTTTCTACAATGATTCATATCGCCAGTTGATCGGCAGGGAGCGCCACCCGGGATCCCTCGGCCGTCCGGCGCGTGAGGTGTGGGAGGAGATCTGGCCCATCATCGGACCGCAGATTGCATTGGTGATGGCCGGCGGCGGAGCTACCTGGCAAAAAAACGCGCTTATTCCCATCACGCGCGACGGCAGACTCGAAGATGTCTACTGGACCTACAGCTACAGTCCGATCAATGACGAAAGCGCGGCCGCCGGCGTCGGCGGCGTACTGGTGATCTGCAGCGAAACCACAGAACAGGTCGAGGCGGCTCGCCGCATCGCCGAAGAGCGCGAACGGTTGACCGAGCTGTTCGAACAGACCCCGAACTTCAGGGCCTTGCTCCGAGGACCCGAGCATCGAATTGAACTGGTAAACCCCGGCTTCGTCCGGCTGCTGGGGCAGCAGGACGTGGTAGGACGCACCGTCGCTGAAGCCCTGCCTTTCGCGGCCGCGGAGCATCAGATCGAACTGTTGAGCAAGGTCCTTCGCAGCGGCGAAATGCTCGCCGCCAACGGCGTCAAGTTCGGCGTGCAGAAGGCCGCCGGCGGCCCGGGCGAGGAACGATTCATCGACTTCGTCTATCAGCCCATCAAGGACGGCGCGGGTGCCGTCACCGGCATCCTGGTGGAAGGCACCGACGTCACCAGCCGCGTGTTGACGGAAGCGGCGCTTCGGGAAAGCGAGGCGCGCTTCCGGGAGGTTGCCGACGCGGCCCCCGTACTCATCTGGATTTCCGACGTCACCAAGAAATGCATCTGGTTCAACAAACCATGGCTCGAATTTACCGGACGTTCGATGCAGCTGGACATGGGCGTCGGTTGGGTGGACGGGGTTCATCCCGAGGACATCGATGACTGCGTTGCCGTCTACAACGGCGCATTCGACCGCCGTGAGCGGTATCGCACGGAATATCGCCGCAGGCGCCGCGACGGTGAATGGCGCGTGTTGGACGCCACCGGGGTCCCGCGCTTCGCCGGCGGGGCATTCCTGGGCTTCATCGGTTCGTGCATCGATGTGACGGATCAGCGAGCCGCCACCCGGGCGCTCAGCGAAAGCGAGGAGCAGTTGCGGCTCGCGACCGAGGCCGCCGAGGTGGGCCTGTGGGATTTCGATGTCGGCAGCGGCACCCTCTATTGGCCGGCGCGGGTCAAGGCCATGTTCGGGATTTCCGCGGACGTCCCCGTCTCCATGGCCGACTACTACGCCGGACTGCATCCCGACGATCGGGAGGCCACGATTGCAGCCTACGCCGCGGCGCGCGACCCCGCGCAACGCGCGCTCTACGACGTCGAATATCGCACTGTCGGAAAGGAAGACGGTGTGGTCCGCTGGGTGGCGTCCAAGGGACGGGCCGTGTTCAAAGGCGACCGCTGCGTGCGCCTCATCGGCGCCGCCATCGATATCACCGCTCGCAAGGCCACTGAGGAGAAGCTTCGCGAACTCAACGAGAGCCTGGAACGGCGCGTCGCCGAAGCCTTGGCCGAGCGCAAAGTGTTGGTGGATATCGTCGAATTGACGGATGCGTTCATCCAAGTCGTCGATCTCAACTTCTGCATCTTGGCCATCAACCGGGCGACCGCCGACACGTTCGAGCGGATTTTTGGGCTTCGCCCCAAGGTGGGCGACAACCTGGTAAGTCTGCTCGATAGCTGGCCGAAACACAGGGATACCGCAGTCAAGCAATGGAGCCGCGCCCTCGCCGGCGAGGAATTCACGGTGGTCGACGAATTCGGCGATCCGACTCAGGACCGCCGTTTCTACGAGAGGAAATTCAGTGCGTTGCGCGACCGCAATGGCAAACTCGTCGGCGCATTCCAGTTCGTTTACGACGTCACCGACCGGATTCGCGATCAGGCCCGCCTCGCGGAAGCCGAGGCGCATCTCCGGCAGGCGCAGAAAATCGACGCGCTAGGCCAATTGACCGGCGGCGTCGCGCACGATTTCAACAATCTGCTGATGGTCATCTCCGGAGGCTTGAGTCTGATCGAGAGATGCACCGACGCTTCGCGCCGCGAGCGCATCATCGCCGGGATGCGCCAGGCGGCCGAACGGGGTGCTTCGTTGAGCCGCCAGTTGCTGGCCTTTGCGCGGCGCCAGCCGCTCAAGCCCGAGCCTCTCGACCTGCGCCGGCAGATCGACGGCATGCGCGATCTGCTCGATCGCACGCTTCGCGGCGACGTCCAGGTAAAAACCGAACTCGCCGATGCGCCGGGCGCCGCTGCGCTGTGGCCGATCAAAGTGGATCGCGCCGAATTGGAACTCGTTATCTTGAACTTGTGCGTCAACTGCAGGGACGCCATGCCGAGCGGCGGCGTCATCACCATACGCGCACGGAATGCCCCCGCGATTCGCGACGGGGAGCTGTCGGGCGATTTCGTCGTCGTCACCGTCGAGGATACCGGTACGGGGATGTCGCCCGAGGTGCTCTCGCACATCTTCGAACCCTTCTTCACCACCAAGGAGATCGGCGAGGGATCCGGCCTCGGACTGCCCCAGGTCTATGGATTCGCACAACAGTCGGGGGGCGCCGTCCGGGTTTCGAGCACGGTTGGCCGCGGCACCACGGTCACCTTGTTTCTGCCGCGTACCGATGAGTCGCCGAAGAACTTGAAATCCGGTGCGACGGATATTACCGGCGGTGCCCGGCGCCCCACCATCGCAGGATCGGTTCTGCTGGTGGAGGACGACGATGAAGTCGCGACTCTGGTCACGGAGATGCTGCAGGAGTTGGGCTATCGCGTGACTCGAGCCGCGAGCGCGGAGAGTGCGCTCGGCGCGCTGGCGAACGAACGGCAAGTCGACCTCGTGCTCTCGGACATCATGATGCCGGGAACCATGAATGGTTTGGGCCTGGTCAGGGAACTCAAGCTGCGCCGGCCGGGTCTGCCGGTGTTGTTGACGTCGGGGTATGCCGGGGCAGTCATTGACAGCGCGCAGGAGGAGAATATCGGCGTGCTTCGCAAACCCTATGACATCAACGAATTGGACACGGCCCTGCGCGCGGCCGTGGAACGCCAGGTTCCGGCATGACGCTGCCGGGCGGCTAGGCGCCCCCGGCGTTCACATCGGCATCCTGCCGAGTTAGTGAAGGTGCGGCGAGCCCATGCCGCCGAACAGACCCAGTAGTCCGGTGATGATGAGGTACAGCGCCACGATGTAGTTCAACAGGCGGGGCATGACCAGGATGAGAATGCCGGCGAGCAGGGCGACGAGCGGGGCAATGCTGAGATTCATATGCAGGTTCATGGCCGTGGGTACTCCGTGGTGAGGAAGCCGGTCGTCATACCGTGCTCAATTGAACAACTTGAGCGCGTTCTGCAGAGTCTTCATCACGCCCCAACCGAGCGGGATGAGAACGGCCAGCCATAACAAGATGAGTCGGGCTCTCATGGATGACTCCTCATGTCGCCGGCGCGGGTGACAGGGCGCGGTAATGGTATTTCTCGTTCACCGGGCGCATGAAGAAATTGCAAAGAAATCCCACGAGCAACAGCGCGCACATGATGTACATGGTGATCGAGTAGGCTTGAGCTTTCGGTACCCCGTGATCGATTTGGAACTGTCGGATATAGTTCACCAGGACGGGCCCAAGCACGCCCGCCACCGACCACGCAGTCAACAGGCGCCCGTGGATGGCGCCGACATTCATCGTCCCAAACACGTCGCGCAAGTAAGCCGGGATGGTCGCGAAGCCGCCGCCATACATGGACAGGATGACGGCGAAGGCGGCGACGAACAACGGGACCGAACCCAAGTGACCGAACCATGGCACCAGCGAATACAGCGCGATGCCGAGCAGGAAAAACACCATATACGTATAGCGTCTGCCCAGATAGTCGGAGGCGGTCGCCCAGACGATCCGCCCGCCCATGTTGAACAGGCTCAACAGACCGACGAACCCGGCGGCGGCGGACGGCGTGACCCGTCCGGTAAGGATTTCTTGAATCATCGGCGAAGCTTGACCCAGCACGCCGATTCCCGCCGTGACGTTCATGCACAACACGCCCCAGAGCAGCCAGAATTGCGGCGTCCGCCAGGCCATGTCCACGGTCACGTTGGCGTTCGTCACCAATGGTTTCCGGTGCTCCGACTCGATCCATCCGGCCGGCTTCCAGTCCGCCGCCGGGACGCGCGCGGCGAGCACGCCGATCATCATGAACATGAAATAGATCACGCCCATGGTGACGAAGGTTTCCAGTACTCCATTCGATTTCGGCGACTTGAAGTGCTCCATCAGCAGAATCGACAACGGCGCCGCAATCAACGCGCCGCCGCCGAAGCCCATGATGGCCATTCCCGTCGCCATGCCGGGGCGGTCCGGAAACCATTTGATCAGCGTCGACACCGGCGAGATATAGCCGATGCCCAATCCGCACCCTCCAAGGACGCCGTAGCCCAGGTAGAGGAGCCAGATTTGATGAAAATGGATACCGACCGCCGAGACGATGAACCCGCTGCCGAAGCACAGGGCGGAGGCGAACATGGACTTTCGCGGACCGACCCGCTCCACCCAACTCCCGAAGACGGCGGCGGACAGCCCGAGGAGGACGATGGCGATCGAAAACGTCCAGCCCACATCCGTCAATTTCCAGTCGGACGGCGCGGATTGAGTGATGTGCAGAAGTTTGGTCAGAGGCAGATTGAACGTGGAGAAGGCATAGGCCTGGCCGATGCACAGGTGCACCGCCAGTGCGGCGGGAGGGAACAGGAACCGGTTGTATCCGGGAGGCGCAATCGTGCTTTCCCGATCGAGGAATGATGACGACATAAGCTGACTACCCTTGCGTCCTGGGAATCATTCTGGTTCTTAGGCGGCCACTATGCCTCGGACTCCAGAAAGTTGCCAGGGAGTGCAAGAGACCAGGGAGCTTCATGAGGCAGGGGAGCTCAAGGCGGTCCGTCCGGCACGGGATTCGAAAACCGTGACAGCGTGGGAGGATGTGTCCCGGAAAGCCGGGTAGCTTGTGGGCATCATGCACAGACTATGGAATCGTGGCCGACGCGTGAGGCAAACGGCATGGCTCCTAATCTGGCCGGCAGCCGTGCTGCTGTGTGGGTGGCTGCCGTCCGCGGTGTTTGCCGGGTGCATTGTCAATCCCGATCCTGAAATGCGGCATATTCAACGCTTGATCGCCACGGATGCGACGCAGGCGCTCAAGCAGTTGCAAGAGCGGATGAACGCCGTGCGTCAGGAGCCCGGCGCGACGCCGGGAAGGGCGGAACAGCTCGCGTCGCTCTATGCGGTGGAAGCGGAAGCCTACGGGATATTGGAGCGCTCGGCAGAGGCGCGCAATTCCGCCGCAGAGGGGCGCAAGCTCGCGACGCTCCCGAATGATCCGGTCCGTCTCGAGCTCTTGTCGGCCTACGCCGAGAATGTATACGACGAGGCGGGCATCGCGGCCGCGGCGGCTGATATAGAAGCCGCTAGAAGCGCGCAAAAGAGCGACACCCAGGCGGCAATCTGCCTGCTGATTACCCGCGGGTTGCTCGAACACCGGGAGAATCGGGCCGACCTGGCGATCGTCACGTTGACCCAGGCTTATCACGCGAGCGCCGCGCCGTCGATGATGGAACCGCATGTTTTGTCCGCGGAGGTGCTGTCGGCAGTCATGCGCGTCATGGGCGATTACCAGCAAGCCCTGGCGTTGAATCAGGAGGCCGTCGACTGGCACGCGTCCCGGGGTGAAACGTTGAGCCTGTCGGTCGCGAGGTTCATGCGCGGACTGATCCTCAAACTGATGCACAGCTACCCGGAAGCCATCGTCGAGTACACCGAGGCGCGCAAGCTCAGCGTCATCCTCGACGATTCGCAGGGCATCGCTTATGCCGACCTCAGAATTTGCGAGGCGCATATCGAGTTGGGCGAACTCACGACGGCGCAAGGCGAGTGTGCCGGAGCTTCCCGGTTGTTCGCCGAGGCGCAATCCGTGGACTCCGTCAAGGCAGCTCAAGCCCTGCAGGCCCGCATTGATCTCAAGCTGGGGCACCCGCAGCGTGCGCTCGAAACGCTGAATGCGGTGCTGGATCACGATGGCGCCGACTTGCCGCCGATCGATGTGGCCGCGCTCTACGAGACGCGTGCGCAGGCCGACGCAGCGCTGCACAACTATCGCAACGCCTACTACGATCTTCGCGAGTATGCGCTGCGTTACGCGGCGTCGAACGATACGGATCGCCGCCGGCAGGCGGGTGCGTTGCGCGCGCGCTTCGAAACGGATCGGCAGATCGAACGAAATGCGTCGCTGCAGAGGGAACTCACCGTTTCGCGGGAATTGTCGGGACGCCAGATGCGGCAATTGCGCTGGAACGCGGTCGCCGCGGCGACGGGCGTATGCGTGATTGCGCTGCTGATCTATTTTCTAATCGCCAACGTTCGGTACCGGCAACGGCTCGTCACCCTGGCCAGCCAGGATGGGCTGACCGGCTTGCCCAATCGGCGCCGGATAGCGGAATTCGCGACGACCGCCCTCGAGACGGCGAGAACGACGGGACGGCCCCTGACCATTGCGCTCATCGACATGGATCATTTCAAGATCATCAATGACTGCTGCGGCCACGCGACGGGGGACTATGTCCTGAAGGAATTCGCCCGAGCCGGCGGCGAGGCATTGCGCCCGGGCGACTTGCTGGGGCGTTGGGGGGGCGAGGAGTTCTTGCTGGTGAGCCCAGGGTCGACGGTGCCGGTCGGCATGGCGGCCCTGGAGCGGTTGCGCACGCTCATTTACCGTATTCATCTACCGCCCTCGGGCGTCGGCCTGCGCGTGTCCTTAAGCGCGGGAATCGCCGCCTTCGACGCCAGCGTAAACTCCCTCGACGAATTGATCGCCCGGGCCGACAAGGCGCTCTATGCGGCGAAAAGCGCCGGTCGGGACCGGATTTCGATCGCCGATGCCACGCAGATCACCGGTGCGCACGGGGCGCGGCGGACCCAGCGGGTTTGAGCGGGAGGCTGATCCCGAGTCTCCGCCGGCTGAGACTTGGTCGAAGGCGTTGCCCGACCGGCTGCACGCGCATGGCTTGCGCGAAAGGACGCCGCCAATAAATCTGGCATCTATTGATATCTATTGCCATGAAAGCTATTATGCCTTCACCCAAATTCCGCCCGCCGCCCGGTGTGCCCGATGAGTAGCAGCCTCAATGTTCAGCTAACCGATGAGCTTCGACGCTACGTCGACGAGCGCGCAAGCGATAAGGACGTCTACGCGACGCCGAGCGAATACATACGCGACCTCATCCGCCAGGACATGCAAGATCGAGCGGTCGCCCTCAATGTTCTTGAGGGCCTGGATGATCTGAAGCACGGAAGGTTTTCTGACAAGTCAATCCTCGACTTTAGGGACGAGGATTGAGGCGGAGTGCGTCGGAGATCCTACGTCTTAACTGTCCGTGCTGAGGTCGACCTACGCGAGGCCCGCGCTTGGTCGCGTTCCCGATGGGGCAAGGAGCTAACGAGCCGCTACTTCGAAGATCTCCACGAAGGCGCGCAATACATAGCGGATAACCATACCTCCTTCGGATCCCGCCACCAACTCGCCGGCGGAACCTCGCTGTTTCTGTATCCTGTTCGCGAGCACTACATCGTGTACGAGCCACTCACCGAAAAATCCATTGCCGTCGTGGCAGTAATTCGGCAAGGACGTGACATTCCGACAATCCTGCAGAAGTGGGCAGCATCGATTCGGAGGGAGCTGGTCGAGATCCGCGGCAAGATCGAGCGCGGCGAGATCCGAATTCCCCGACAAAGTGCATCCAGCCCGAGACGCAAGAGGTAACTCCACTAGGTTCCCACCGCTGCGCGAATAAGACCCTTGCAGCTGCACGTGCGGGGCATAGTCGAGCTTCCTCTCGACGAACACGGCGCGGGCAGCCCTCACTCGGTCGTACGCGCTTCGCAAGTCGAAATTCGCGGCAAGCGTGCGGCGGACGAGGCCTTCGAGTTCTCTGTCGTCGAATTGCTGCCAGCAGACCGCTTCCGGCGTCTGCAGAGGCGACAGCGTCGAATCAATATTGACAGATCGATCCATAACGAATATCCTCAAGCCATGGTTAGGCCTAGAGAGTTCGATCGAGACGAAGCACTGGATCGCGCTACGCGCGCTTTCTGGGCGAAAGGCTACGCCTCGACTTCTACCGAGGACCTGCTCGCTGCCATGAACATCGGACGACAGAGCCTCTACAACGCGTTCGGTGACAAACGAAAGCTCTACCTTGAAGCGCTGGAGCGATATCAACGGGAAAGCAGTGCACGCAACTTGGAGCGTCTGAATAGCGGTGCATCACCGCTAGGCGGTATCGAGGCGCTTTTGCTAGGCCTCATTTCCAAAGATGACAGTGTACGTGCACTCGGGTGCATGGGCGTCAGCGCTGTCTGTGAATTTGGGGCTGCTGATCCGGAGCTTGTGATGCTGCGGAGCAAAGTGGGCCCAAGGCTTTTCAGGCGCTTGGTTGAACGCATCCGCGAGGGGCAGGCATGCGGAGAAGTCGACCTCGCCATCGACGCCCG
>WNFR01000337.1_pt1 | contig 66144 bp, 65 predicted proteins | sample 5400221 | NCBI WGS metagenome assembly WNFR01 (sample SAMN13153357, study PRJNA577476) | soil metagenome | isolation source: 40 cm soil under Madrone tree | place: USA:California | collected 2016-06-14
GACGGCGCGTCGGAGTTGCTGCAAGACATCTTCGGAAAAGAGAAGAACCCCACCCGCTTAGTTTACGGCGTCGCAAGCCTTCCACTCGGCGCCCCGGTCGAGTTGGAAATCATTTTCGAGGTGGCGAGGTAAACGTGTGGCGACGAATGCCCGCTCGCCTTGCTGCCAATCTCTGCTCTGCCAATCTCTCCCTTCGGTCGTTGTCTCGTTCGGGCTTGGGCGGGATCGACTCGCCCTTTCGGTAGGCTTCCGCGGCCGCTATCTTCCACTGTCTGGTCTCCTCCTTTTTCCTTAAGTGCTCAACGTGCACGCTCTTGTCGCCGGCGAAATCGGCATACACTTTGGCCCACTTTTCATCAATGGTTTTGAACTCGTTGTTCTTGAGCTGAATACGCCTACCGTCGAACTGCCGAGAATTGAAGTAGAGGTGAACGTGCGGATGGTCGGTATCGTGATGGATTACAGCGAACGCGATCGACTTAGGAAATGTTTGCTCCAGGAAGTTGTTCGTGAGATCTCTGATGAACTGTTAAGCCTTAAGCGTCGAGATCTTGATCTTCAACGTTCTGTCCTCCTCGTGTGTAAGTCGAAGAACGGTGACGGCAGAGATGTGCCTCTCAACAATGCCGCTTACCGCTTGCTCAGTGGCCTAGTTGAGCACGCGAGAAGAAACGGCGACGAGTACGTATTCACGAACCCTCAAACCCAAACGAGGTTTACCACGATCAAAACGGCGTGGGGGACAGCCTGTGAAAACGCAGGCATCACAAACCTTCGGTTCCACGATCTTCGGCACACCTTTGGCACACGCGCGATTGACAACGGCGCTCCGCTATCGGCAGTGCAGAAGATCATGGGTCACAAGACAATCCAAACGACAATGCAGTACGTGCATGCCACCGATGAGGGAAAGCGTCGAGCTGTTCAAGCAGTTGAGGCAGCGGGAAAGCTAGTCCCAATTTGGTCCCAAGAATCCGCGAGGAAGACTGGGTGATTTTGCAATTGTTGAAAGGATTGGTGGCCCCTGGAGGATTCGAACCTCCAACCAAAGGATTATGAGTCCTCTGCTCTGCCGTTGAGCTAAGGGGCCTTCTGATTTCTCTACTTCTTTGCCTTACAATCCGCTCTGGCTCTGCATGACGCGGCCGCGTGCCCGATGGCAATTGTGAATCTTAGTTGCGCGAATTTCGCAGGTCAAGCTCAGCGCCCGAAAGCTCAGCGCCCGAAAGCTGACCGCCCGGCGGGTCAAGCTGAGCGCCTGAATTCCAATGTCAGGCCCCGAGTTCATCTTCAACACCGCTAACCGCGAAGTGCACCATAAAACCAGCGACACCATCGAACAAGGTGGACGCTCACAACCTGACGGCAGGCGCGGCTATACGAGCAACCACTGCGTTCGCGGAAAAAACTAAGCCGATCGCGGGGCACATCGATCACGCCGCGGTGGGCGAGATACTGAAGAAGGCTCATCTGGACGAGTTCTTGAAAGCGATGGGGGTGTGGAATGGGAGTCGCCGCCGCCGCAAAGGATTTCTCGCTGGTCACCGACGACCTGTCGCTTGCACGGAATGCTGCGATCTTCCTAAATGAGACGAAGCCCTCAAGCGATTCGGGGAAACTTTCGAATGCGCGATCAGGGTGTCCGCTTTTTCCGGCTCATTCCCAGCGGCTGGAGTCAGGTCTATCGGTAGACGGTTTGTGTTTCAATAGCGCATTGTTCTTCCGGCACGGCGGCAGCGGAGGTTTCGGAGGCGCGCCAAAGCCCCATCATTGAATGAATCACAGTCCCGAAACCGAAAACGATTAAGGCCAGTAACCATAGAAGCACAATAGTACCGAAGAAAGCCCAAAGCATTAGTCTTCTCCTCTCGAACGGCGCGTGAAGCTTGCGAACACTAAGTACGGACGCTCAACCAGATGGTGGATTTCCCATCAAAACAGTGTTGTGTATTACTCAGGCCTTGTGCGCTTATTCGGTCGCCGGATGAGCCGTACAAGGATTACTCGGATATGACCGATGGCAATGAGTGTGCCGCACCAATACTCTCCGGGATCAAGCCAGGCCCATGCCTTCGCAACGACAAGCAAGTGCCGCACGGACTTACTGTGAGGCGATCTTGAAGCGCGGAGTTAACCGTCGATGCTCAAGCTAGGTGCCTCCAGAAGGCGACCTCATACACTCGACTGACTCGATTCAATGCGGAATTGTTCGACGCGGTCGTCCGGTAGTGTGTCAGCACCAAGCGAAGCGCCGAAACTGACCGCGAAACCCGTGTGGATAGCTGAGAATCGGCGCCGACATAACGGGGGACGCCCCGGCACAAGAGTTGTTCTAACTTGAATCGCATGACTGCGTGATCCATCAACTGACTCGATGGGTCCCAAGTCAAATGATCGAATTAGGAGGAACGCGATGAGCATGCCGAACAAAGATGAGGTGAGAGGTAAATTCAGACAAGCGAAGGGCACGGTCAAAGAGAAAGTAGGACGTGCTACCAACGATCCGGAGATGATTCAAGAGTCAAAGGACGACAAGGCTGCCGGGCGTACTCAAGAGACTTTCGGAAAAGCGCGCCGCAAAGTCGGCGACGCAATCAAGGATGTCGGCGACGCGATTCGGAAATGACTCGCGCGAGACTGCCGCGTCGCCAGACCGTGTGGCAAACCATTGGCGGCGCGCCGGTTTTTCTCGGAACCACGTGTTTTCATTTCGCTTGGAGAATCACGGTGCTCGTGATTAAGACACGATGAGAAGACCTTATTTCTTTGGCGAGGCGTTCAGTGCGTACGTCACCGCGAGACTGCGGGAGAATCCCAACATCGAAATGCCTCCGGACTCGGGATCAATTCCACTTCTTCCAGACGAGGAACATGGCCCGCCGGTTGACGAGCCACCCGATCAGCCCCGCAAGCCGGATGACCAGCCGGACCCGCCGCCGATTCGCGAACCGAATCCCAGCGAGCCGACCAGGTTGTTCTGAGGTAGTGTCCGACAAAACTTCAGTTTGTCGCTGACTCACCGCATCGGCTCAACCACGCCGGCGACAAACTGAAGTTTGTCGGACATTTTCGGCGGGAGCATAGGTATTTAAGCGGTGAAGACTTCAACCAGCGGGGTTACCGCTGACTTCGGCATCAACGCGGGCCAGTAAGCTACGATCTCTTCGACCTTCGGCCGCCCGCTTCCCAAGCCGCACACAGTCGGCGGGCCGTTCAACCCGAGCGGCGCAAGCTCTTTCACGAAGCGTTCCAGCGCAGCTTTGTTTCCTGAGCGTACGCCGACGCGAAGAAGCACTTCTGGAAGATTCGGCGACGGCTCGCCCGCCAACTCTCCGTGCAATGCGCCAGCGCCGATGAACTCCGAATGCATCTCGTCGAACTTCAATCCAAGCGCATCGAGTCGCCGGCGAAGAATCGCGTCTGCCGCTCTCGCCTTATCGTACGCTTGCGGCCACGAGTAGATCAGCGAGCCGACAGCCTTGTAGCCCCCGGAGTAGCTGATCGAAACCTTGTAGGAACCCGTCGCGGGTTTTCCTTTGATCCCCGAAACGCGCACGACATCAGTCGCGGCTTGCTCAGGCTGAACCGAAGTGAAATCGGCTATGCAATCGGGCGTGATGTACCGTTGAGGTTCACCCATCTCATACATCAACTGCTCGATGATTCCGGCGACAGTTATTCGGCCGCCGGTGCCAGTGTGTTTGGTGACTGAGAATGTGCCGTCGTCATTCGCTTCGACGATCGGGTAACCGATGTTCCACAGATCGGGGATCGACTTCCAATCAACCTGACAGTTGCCTCCGGTGCACTGCGCGCCGCACTCGATGATGTGACCGGCGATGGTCCCTGCCGCAAGCCTATCCCAATCATCTGAAGCCCATGTGAACTCGTGAATCATCGGCCCAAGCGTCAACCCGGTGTCAGTGCAGCGGCCGGTGATGATGATCTGCGCGCCTTGTCCGAGCGCTTCGGCGATCGGAGCCGCGCCGAAGTAGACGTTTGCGCTTTGCACTCGATCTCGAATCGCGGAAAGAGGCTCGCCGTCCTCCATGTTCTGGAGCAGGATGCCTTGATCGATCAGATCATCCAGCCTGCCCATTATGTCGTCGCCGGCGACGATTCCGATTTTGACTTTGCCTGCGAGGCCGAGCTTGCGAGCGACTTCGGCAACCGCATCGCTGCAGGCTTGAGGATTCACGCCTCCCGCATTTGCCACGACCTTGATGTTTTTCTCGACGCAAGCCGGCAGGATGCGAGCCATCACCCCGATGAAGTCGTGCGCATAGCCAAAGCGCGGGTCTCGGGCGCGTTGCTTCTGCATGATCGACATCGTGATCTCGGCTAGATAATCCAGCGTGAGATAGTCGATCGGCCCGCGTTCGACGAGTTGGACCGGCGCTTCGAGCGAGTCGCCCCAGAAGCCTTGTCCGTTTGCGATTCTTATTGTCTTCATAAAGTTGTACGGGCGTCCCTCCGGGGGCGCCCCTCTTGCGCAGGCCGAAGCGTGATTTCTCACTGAGGGGCGCCCGCGGAGGGACGCCCGTACAGGTTAACTAAGCTGTTCTCTGCTTTGCTATGTCGTCCAGCCCGAGCTCTTTTATGAGCTGTTTCTTCAACTCGAACTTCTTCACCTTCCCGCTCGCCGTCAGCGGAAGCGAGGTGACGAACCTGATGTACTTCGGGACCTTGTGCCTGCTGATGCCATCGCGGCAGTACCGCCGTACTTCCTCATCGTTCGCCACCGAGCCCGGCTTGAGCCGGATTACTGCGGCTACCTCTTCACCCATGAAGCCATCCGGCAAGCCGACCACTTGAGCCTCAGCGATATCCGGATGCCGCATCAGGAATGATTCGATCTCCGCGGGATAGATGTTCTCGCCGCCACGAATTATCATATCCTTCACACGGCCAACGATATTCACGTAGCCTTCAGCGTTCATCGTCGCAAGGTCGCCGGTATGAAGCCAGCCTTCGGCGTCAATCGTCTCGGTGGTCCTGTCGGGCATATTGTAGTAGCCCTTCATCACCAGGAAGCCACGCGTCATCAACTCGCCAGATTCGCCAAAGCCGACCGGCTCTGCGGTCAACGGGTCCGCGATTTTGATGTCCATGTGGGGATGCGGAATCCCGACGGTTGAAGACTTGAGCTCGAAGCTATCGGTCTGAATTGTCTCGGTTACTGTCCCGGTCGATTCGGTCAGGCCGAAGACTATCGTGCAGTCGGCGCCCATTTTCGCTCTGACGTCTTCCATCAGCACGACGGGAACCGGCGTCGCGCCAGTGATGATTTCACGCAGCGACGAAAGGTCGAACTCCCCGGCCAGGAAGCGCGGATGATTCACCATTGCGACCAGCATCGTCGGGACGTTGAACGAAAAAGTCGCCTTCTCTTTGTCGAGCAGCTCGAGTTCCTTTTGTCGAGCAGCTCGAGTTCCTTTGCGGCGTCGAAGTAAATCAGCGGGATCAACGTGCAACCGAGATACACCCCGAACATGACGGCCCCCAGGCTTCCGGCGATGTGAAAGAAGGGCATCGCTGTGACGTAGCGTTCGTCGGAGCGAAGGCTGCCGATTAAGCATGACACGTGAGCTTGATTGATTATCCCGTAGTGAGTCAGCATCACGCCCTTTGGAAACCCGGTCGTGCCGCTGGTGTACTGCATTTGGATCACTTCGTGCGCATCGAGGCTCGACTGTCGTTGGCGAACAGTCTCGTCCTGTACGCTCTCGCCGAGCGGCGCCACTTGCGAGTAGAGCATCATGCCATCATGCGGGCCATCATGCGGGCCGGGCCGCGGGTCGTTCTCAATCAGGATCACTCGCTTCAACTCAGGCAGGGCGGCGCTTCGCAAACGTTCGCGAACTGGATCGGCGAGATTCTTCAATTCCGGGGCGATGTGATACAAGGACTCGACGTATGAATTGCTCCGGAACTCTTCGATCATGAACAGCGTTGTGATGTCGCCCTGACGAAGCACATACTCGATCTCGGACACGCGGCAGTTGGTGTTCACCGTCACCAGCACCGCGCCGATCTTTGCGAGCGCGATCTCAAGCATCACCCACTCTGGAACGTTGGTCGCCCACACCGCGACATGCTCGCCCTTCTCGATACCAAGCGCCAGCAAACCCTTCGCGAGCCGATTCACTTCCTCTTGGTATTGGCTGTAAGTCAGGCGAAGATCGAGGCCGATCTCAGGGTAGTTGTAGACGAGCGCTTCCTTGTCGGCGTTGGCCTGGCATTGGCGGTCGAACAGCTCACCGATGGTGAGGTCGAGCAACTCGATGCCGCGGCTTTCAGCTTCCCAGATGGCTCGATCGTTGACTATTCCCACGCTCCCTCCCCGCGATCGACCGCTCCAGACACTACGTATTCATAGGGGTAAGTACTAACTGGCGTCGCTACGGCACTTCAGTGCCTACGTTTGTGAATCCGACTTTAAATTCACAATCTCTTCTGGTGCCACGCCTCGAACCTATTCATAGTTCCTTCAGCGAGCGCCTTCGGCGCGTCGACTGGGAGAGTAAGCTCCCGCGCTACCCTGCGAGCCAACTCGATATGCGTCCATGGATACAATTGATACTTCAGGATCATGGCATATCCACCCCTGTTGATGAGCTCATAGGTCCATGTCTTGGGTAGCATGCGGACCGCGAACACGGGCGTTATGCCTAGAGTCTCGCACAACCGAATCTTTATCTCGAACTCCTTCCTATCCATATAAGACAGAGTGTTCTTGACCTCCACGCCATATGCTCTCCCGTCGCGCTCGAAGATAAAATCAAGGTTATGCTCCGTATCGGTCCATTGTCGATCGAGGAAGCGCCGAGTGTTGTGGTCGCGCATAACGAACTGCTTTCTCGCGAAGCCAGCAAGAATCATCTGCTCGCCGTGCAATCCCATCGCTGCGCAGATATTCGGGCTGCCATATTCATCAACGAGGTCTACAACCCGTTTGGCATCACGCTTATAGTAACGGTGCTTTCTATGCCAGACCAGTTTGATCTCGCTACCTATCGCCATCTTCCGACGTTCAGTTTGTATCAACTCAGCCTCTATCAAGTCCGCGATAGCGCGATAGGTAATCCAATGAAAAAACCTATCCTCATTCTGAACAGCGAGTTGGTTTCCGAAGAAGACGCCACTTGGGTTGGCCTCGAAGAACTCCTCTAGCGTGTTACGCGCTGAGACCTCGTATTCATCGGGCTCGCGTTCGAGTGCGGGCTCCTCGTAATCAAAGTCGTGCCATTCAACCATCTCGACGACAGGGTTTCTTTCAGGCAATTTTCAGAAGGACCTTGTATCTCGCATCCTTCGGCTAAGCAGTAAATAATCGGTTGCCCCGTTTTCTTGACAACCAAAATGTCGTTCATTACTGTCTCAAGGCTTCGCAAGGCTATCAATTCTCTTCGAGCATCGCAACGCGGCAGGAAAACATGCAAGCGATCAAATCGGTCGTCAATCCGCGGGACGAAACCTATCAGACCAACTACGCCGCCAATTCGTCGGCAGTTGAAAGACTGAAGAGAGAACTCGCGCGCTCGACCAAAGGCGGCGGCGAGCAGTACGTAAAACGTCACCTCGCCCGAGGACGCTTGCTGCCTCGCGAGCGCATCGAGATGCTCCTGGACGAAGGCTCGTACTTTCTCGAGATCGCGCCGCTCGCCGGCATCGGAATGGACAACGAATTCGTCGGAGCGGGCGTCGTAGGCGGCGTCGGGGTGATCGCAGGGCGTGAGTGTCTCATCATCGCCAATGAAGCGACCGTCAAAGGTGGGGCCGTCAGCGAGATCGGACAGCTTAAGAATCGCCGCCTCTCGGACGTCGGAACAGAGAACCACCTTCCCAGCATCAGCCTTGTTGAATCCGCAGGCGCGGATCTTCCGGTTCAAGCGAAGATCTTTGTTCCCGGCGGCCGCGGCTTTCGCGAGATTACCCGCCGCTCGAAGATGCGCATCCCGAGCATCTCGGTGGTGTTCGGGAACTCGACCGCCGGCGGTGCTTATCTGCCGGGCATGTCGGACTACGTGATAATGGTCAAGAATCAGGCGCAGGTATTTTTAGGCGGACCGCCGCTGGTGAAGATGGCGACGGGTGAAGTCGTCGATGAAGAATCGCTCGGCGGAGCAGAGATGCACTCGCGGATATCGGGCCTCTCGGATTATCTCGCGGAGGACGAACTCGATGGGCTGCGTCTCGCGAGAGACATCGTGAATCACTATTCGGACGCGCCGCCGAAACCGAAGCGTCGAGCCGTCGAAGAGCCGCTCTATCCGGCTGATGAGTTGTTGGGGATTGCTTCGGCGGAGGTGCGAGTTCCCTTCGAATCCCGCGAGGTAATCGCTCGCATAGTCGATGGCTCGAAGTTCGAAGAGTTCAAATCCAAATACGGAACGACGTTGGTCACCGGCTTCGCTTACATTCACGGCTATTCCGTCGGGATACTTGCGAACAACGGCGTGCTGATGTCCGAGTCTGCGGCGAAGGGCGCGCAGTTCATTCATCTCTGCAACCAGCAGAACATCCCGCTCCTCTTTTTGCAGAACATAACGGGGTTCATGGTGGGACGTACCTACGAAGAACAGGGCATCATTCGCAACGGCGCCAAGCTGATCAACGCGGTTTCGAATTCGACCGTGCCGGCGATCACGATAATGACCGGCAGTTCGTATGGAGCAGGCAACTACGCGATGTGCGGGCGGGCCTATGAGCCACGCTTCCTGTTCACCTGGCCGAATCATCGGATCGCGGTGATGGGACCGCAGCAGCTTTCGGGAGTGATGGACATAATCAAACGCGAAGCCCTGACCAAGCAGGGCCTGCCGATTGACGAAGCGAAGCTCACTGCCTCGAAACTGGCTCTGGAAGCCCAAATCGAGGCGGAGTCGGATGTTTACTTTGCGACCGCGAGGCTGTGGGATGACGGGATTATCGACCCGCGAGATACGCGGACGGTGCTGGCGATTTCGTTGTCGGCGGCTTACAACCGTCCGGTTGAAGGAACGATGGAGTGGGGAGTGTTTAGGCACTAGCGCACGGTTGTCAATCGCGCGTGATCGTCGGAAGTGCTAGACTCAAGTCAAGCTTAGGAACGATTCAGGCTGAACGGAGCCGGGCAATGTATGGGAGATTGCAATGAGTACTAATGCCGTGACTTTTCAAGAAGCTTTGGAAATCGTTGAGTCGCTGCCTGACTATCAGCAGGACGACTTGATCGACATTATTCGAAAACGGCGTCTCGATCGCAGACGAGAAGCTCTCCTAGAAAACATCAAAGAAGCGCAAGCAGAATATGAACGGGGAGAGTGTAGGACGGGTTCGGTCGAGGACCTGATGAGAGAGATCGATGAATGAGAAGGCTTATTTGGAGTACGGCCTTTGTGAGGAGCGTCAAGCGCGTCGTCAAGAAGCGTGTAACGCTTCGGAATGAAATTGAACAAACCTTGATACTCCTGGCTCAAGACACGTTCGCGCCTTCCACTAGAAACTCACAAACTGAAAGGCAAGTTGGCTGGTTTCTGGGCCTGCGGTGTCGGATACGACCTGCGGATCGTCTTTGAGTTTGTTCAGATCGAAGGTCAGCAACACGCTGGGATTAAGTTGCTCGAAATAGGAACTCACGATGAGGTCTACTAGGCGACGGGAATTGAACGGTGCTGATTAGATCGCGGCCGGTTTCATTCGGCCCGGCCGATGGAACGATGGCGTTAAGCGTTGATATGTCGGTAGCGAAAGAAAACGAGGGAAGACGCGGCGAGCGCAAGGTACAATGTTTCTTCGAGACTAATATCGGGAACATAATTACCTTTCCAAATGCGAAGACAAAGAGCAACAAGCAGATCGCGGATTTGCTTGTTTGGCTCAATTGGAAAGCGATACTGGTCGAAGTTAAGACTCGCGTCTCAAGCAAGGTCACTCTGGATCAGTGGGTACGAGAACGGATAGCTGATGCAGACCACCAAATCACTAAGAGTTACGGCACGTGTGTCGGTGGCGAACATATCTACGTAAACAATGATTATTATCATGTCAGATTCGATGATAAAGAGGTCGAGTTCTATTCAGGCCTAATCGTGCTGAATTATGAAGGCACGAGCAGCAGCGTGTTGCCCTCGGTAGCTGTGCCTGATATTTACCGCCGCCCGCTTCCGATCCATGCAATCAGTTACGATGATCTCGCGCAACTCAGCGAGGAGATTGATTCGTTTCCAGACTTGGGGTACTACCTACAAGATCGCTTTGCCTACATAAGGGAATACGATATTCCAGTCGGCGTCGAGAAAGAAGTGATTGGTCGCTACAAACTCTTCAACAATCGTTTCCCAGACTACTATGTTAACTTCGAAGCGTCCGACTTCTGGCGTGAATATCAATCGACGATGAAGGATGCGATTCAACGGCGGAACGCTCACAATGAACACTCAACGTTGCTCGATGAACTTGGATTGGCTTTTGGCGATCACCGGAAACTACATGGCACCTTGCCGCTCGGATTGTACTTCGCTTGGGAGCTTGCCGCAATGAGTAGAAGAGAGCGCGCCATTGTGGGCGAGAGGATGGACGGCGCGAGACTCCGCTTCGAACGAGGAGGCAAGCGTCGCTATTTCTCTTTCCAGAATGCTTCAACGGGAAACTGGCTCGTATTCCTCTTTTCAAACGCAGGCCAGGAAGAAGTCAGTCACGAGATCGGACAATTGACGAGGTTGAAGTTGATTAAGGAGGCTCAGTTTTACGACTCTGAGGTCGCGGCGTACGGCTTTGGCTTCCAAGTGTCACGCACACACCCCATCAGCCTATTAGGATTGAGGCGGGCATTAGTGATGAGTGCAGATGCGGTGAACCCCTACACCGACGCAGACCTTGAAGCTGCGGTCGCGTTATGGGGCGATGAACACATCGGACGGCCGATTCCGATTCTAGAGTTCCCGCCGGCGCACCAAGCCTAGCGGCACCCAACGTACAAGCGTTTCTATGAGCGATTTCGTAATCTGCATAAACAACAAGAGCAATCCTGCGAGTCTCATCGTGGGCAAAGTCTATCGCACGCGGCAAGATTCAAACGCTGAGGGGCACCACATGCTCCGTGTGGTTGATGAGGACAAGTCGGAGCCTGACGGCTATCTTTACCCGGCGTCCATGTTCGCACCTATCGAGTTGCCGGAAGTGGCAGAGCGTGCTTTGATGACCACGAGTGATTGAGCACCATTTCAAGACAATCCTGGTAGCCAATCGTGGAGAGATCGCGCAGCGCGTGATGCGCACCTGTCGCGCGATGGGAATCTCCACCGTCGCCGTCTACTCCGATGCCGATGCGCGGTCGCCTCACGTTCGATTCGCCGATGAGGCTGTCCACATTGGGCCTGCTCCAAGCAAAGACTCCTACCTCAACGTTGAGAAGATCATCGAAGCCGCGATTCGAACCGGCGCCGAGGCCATTCATCCCGGATACGGCTTCCTTTCCGAGAACGCCGACTTCGCCGAAGCCTGCGAAATCGCCGGCATCACGTTCATCGGGCCGACCCCTGACGCAATTCGCAAGATGGGTTTGAAGAGCACGGCTCGAAGGATGATGGCCGAGGCCGGCGTTCCCATAGTTCCCGGATATGACGGCGAAGATCAGTCTCTTGAAGGGCTCAGCAAGAATGCGGAAGCGATAGGCCTGCCGGTCCTGATCAAAGCCTCGGCAGGCGGCGGCGGCAAAGGCATGCGAGTCATCCGCGACTCGCGCGACATTGAAGCCGCGATTGAAGCAGCCCGCCGCGAAGCCGAGAAAGCGTTCGGCGATGGGACCTTGCTTCTCGAGAAGTACATCGACCGCGCCCGCCACGTTGAAGTCCAGATCATCGCCGACAATCACGGCAACTTGATTCATCTCTTCGAGCGCGAGTGTTCGATCCAACGGCGTCATCAGAAGATCATCGAAGAGAGCCCTTCTCCTGCAGTGAGCCCCGAGCTTCGCCGGCGCATCTGCGAAGCGGCGGTCGCGGCCGGTCGCGCGATCGGCTACACCAACGCGGGGACCGTCGAGTTCATCCTTGCTCCGTCTGGCGAGTTCTACTTCATCGAGGTCAACACGCGGCTTCAAGTCGAGCACCCGGTCACGGAGATGATTACCGGGCTCGACCTGGTCAAGCTTCAAATCGAAACTGCCCAAGGCAAGCGTCTTTCGCCCGCGCAACAGGACATCAAACAGCACGGCCACGCAATAGAAGCCCGGCTTTACGCTGAAGATCCGAACAACGGTTTTCTTCCAGCGACCGGCACGCTTCACGAGTGGGATGCGCCGCTGTCAGCCGACGGGTTGCGAATCGACGCGGGCGTGGAGCGCGGGACCCAAGTCGGCATTCATTACGACCCGATGCTTGCGAAGGTGATCGCTCACGGATCGGACCGTGAGACGGCTCGCCGCAAGCTGGCTTACGGATTGAGGAATCTTTTCGCGCCCGGTGTGCAAACCAACCGCGAGTTCTTGATCCGAACGATTGAGCACCCGGAGTTCGCGAGCGGCAGTTATCACACAGGCTTCGTAGACGGACACCTCGATGAGCTGATCACGCAAGAGAATCAAACCGAAGCCCTGATCTCAATGGGCGTTGTCGCGGTGTACTTGAGCAAGCGGCGACAATCCGAGGCCTCGATACTTCCAAACCTGCAGGCGAACTATCGGAATAATCCTTTTCGCGATCCATCGGTAAAGCTGCAAGTCGAAGACGACGTGTTCGACATTTCGTGGCGACCTGTTGGAAATGAGGCATTCGCGATATCGTGCGGAGATTGGCAAGCCGGCGTGCAACTTGTATCATTCGGGCGGGGCGAGCCGGGAAGCATTCGAGTATCGATTGACGGCCGTCAGCGGGTGTTTCGAATCTCGGAAGCAGGCGATCAGTTTTTTGTGCAGTCCAGCTCGTCGTCGCAAGTCGTCACACGCCTGCCAAGGTATCCGCAATTACACTCGGCATCTGAGCACGAAAGCGCTTATGCTCCAATGCCGGGACAGGTGCTGAAGATTCTGGTCGAAGTAGGACAACAGGTTTCAGCAGGCGACGCGCTGGTGATCCTTGAAGCGATGAAGATGGAGCAGTCGCTCCGGGCCGCAACGGATGGCGTTATCGAAGCGGTGCTGGTTAAGCAAGGTGACGTAGTAGCGCCGGGAGACAGGCTTGTGGAGATTGCGGCAGTGATACGTGATGCGTAATACGGGATTCGTGAAACGGAAGGGGAAAGGCATAGTGATCATGCATGCTCGAGGTCGGGAAGGGTGGCTTGCCCCCGCAGCTTTCTAAAGTAAGTGTTTGACCGTAGCGGGGCAAGCCACCCTTCCTGACCCGGAGCTTGAGGATTGTGCTCAGTGACCTTCAGGCATCACGAGTAGTGCATCACGGTTCACGAATCACGCATCATCACGAATCACGATTGACGCATCGCGCATCACGAATCACGATTCACGAATCACATTCAACTGACGTTTCAAACGGAGGAATCATCCAATGTCAAGTGTGACAGAAGTCGCACCGGCTGTGACGGCCGCCACCTATCCCTACTTCACCGAAGAACACGGCTTATTCCGTCAAACGGTGAAGCAGTTTGTCCAGGCCGAGATCGCTCCGCACGCCGAAGAGTGGGACGAAGCCGGCATCTTCCCCAAAGAACTTTTCAGGAAAGCCGCCGACCTCGGACTGTTCGGCATCCGGCTCGATCCAAAGTACGGCGGCAGCGGATTGGATTGGTGGTACACGGCGGCTTATCTCGAAGGCTTTTCGTACTCGAACAGCGGGGGGGCGTCGATGGCGATGTTCGTTCAGTCAGACATCACGCTGCCCGTGCTCGACGAGCTGGGAACCGACGAGCAGAAGGAAGAGTTCCTGAGTCCGGCCATCACGGGCGAACGCATTGCGGCGCTTGGGATCAGTGAACCGGGCGGCGGGTCGGACGTTGCCGCTTTGACGACTCGCGCGCGGAGCGACGGAGACGATCTGCTGATCTCCGGGCAGAAGCTGTGGATCACAAACGGCGCGCGCGCGGACTTCATGATCCTTGCGGTGCGGACCGGAGACGACAGATACAAAGGCGTCTCGATGGTGTTATTCCCCACGGATGTAAAAGGCTTCGCGGTCGGGAAGAAGCTGAAGAAAGTCGGCAATCTTTGCTCGGACACGGCGGAGTTATTCTTCGACAACTGCCGAATCCCGAAGCGATATGTGCTTGGCGAGATAGGCCGAGGCTTCTACTACACGATGCATAACTTTCAAGGCGAACGGCTGGCTTCGGCAATCGCGAACGTTGCGAGCATGGAACGCGCGATCGAGTACGCGGTAGCTTACGGCAAAGAGCGAATGGCTTTCGGCAAACCCATCGGCGATTTTCAAGTGTGGAAGCACCGATTTGCCGAGCACAAGACGAGCATTGAGGCAGGGAAGTGGCTCACATATCGCGCGCTCGATTTGATCAACCGCGGCGAACGCGCCGTGCGAGAGATCACGATGGCCAAGCTCTTCACGAGCGAACTCTCGCAAAAGGTCGCATACGATTGCATGCAGATCTTTGGAGGGTTCGGCTACACGACTGAGTATCCGATCAGCCGCTTCTGGCGAGACGCGAGATTGAACACAATCGGCGCGGGAGCTTCGGAGATCATGAAGGAGATACTCGCAAAGGAAGAGAAGCTGTAGTCAAGGCGTAGCGTCTCAACCTGATTCTGAGAGTGGAGGTGCAGCAATGACCTGCTCATCGTTTCGCTTGAAGATTATTGCCGCCGCAATCATTGTCAACGTGTGCCCCCTGGTGGTGGCCGCGGCGCAGACTTCGCGTGATTCGGACACAAGCCCGCGCGCGATCCTCGAGAAAGCACGCGCATCGATTGTGGTGTTAACCGGAGAAGACAAAGCGGGTTTGCCAGTCGCTCCGGGCCTCGGTTTCTGGATTGGCAGCAACCTCATTGCTACCGACAACCGTGTCGTCCAGTCTGCTGTGCGAATCCACGTCCGTGCCGCCGGCCAGGAATCGAACACTCTCGAAAGAACATTTCGCGATACCTATCGTTCCGCGGCCATTCTGACGGCAATGAGAAGCGCGGCACCGCCTTTGCCGCTAGGTGACAGCGACAAAGTGTCCGTGGATGACAGAGTTTATGTAGTCAGTGACTTTGACTCGAACGTCGCAGTATCAGAGGGGACCGTAAGGGAAATAACGACGATCAATGACAGGCGCCTCTTTGAAATCACGGCACGGATCTTGAACACCGGTATAGGGGGGCCGGTCTTCAACAGTAAAGGAGAGGTCATAGGCATCGCCAGCGGGAGTCTCGATGGGCAAAGCGTGGGCTTCGCCCTCCCAGCCGCTAGTCTGACAACGCTGCTCCGATACAGAAACGCTGAAACATCAAGCGGTGGCATGGGCTCGGACAGGGTGCCTGGCGCTGGCCCCGGTCACGGAAGCAATGCAGGCGGGATGGGCTCAGACAAAAGGCCTGGCGCCGGGCCTAGTCAAGGAAGTAAGGTGCCGGGCGGCAACGCGCAACCGGCCGGAGAGGAACCCATTCCCCTCGCCGCGACACCGGTCGATACAAAGCCTGTAGTGATAAAGAACGGGCAACCTCGGTACACCGAAGAAGCGCACGGGAACCAAACGCAAGGGGTTGTAAGCGTGCGCATTCTGGTTGGCAAGGATGGCGAAGTGAAGCGGGCCAGCGTTACTAAAGGGCTGCCGGACGGATTGATTGAAGAGGCTATTGCGAGTGCGTATCAAATGAAGTTCAAGCCTGCAAAGCGAAATGGTGAAGCTGTTTCATACTGGATGGCGATACAGGTGGAGTTCAATCTGCGATAATGCTCCTAATCGATGTAGCTGACGAGCTGCCGGCCCATCTCCTCAGTCGTTACGAACTGCTGGGCTCCCCTGGCAAGATCGCTGGTGCGATAGCCTTCCGACAACGCCATCTCGACAGCTTCTTCTATTGCGGCGGCTTCAGCCTCTAGCTTGAACGAGTAACGTAACATCATTGCTGTAGACAATATCGCGCCAAGCGGATTCGCAATGCCTTTCCCGGCGATGTCCGGCGCCGAACCGTGCACCGGCTCATACAATCCTACGGGTCCGCCGATACTCGCCGACGCCAGCAACCCGAGTGAGCCAACGACCGCCCCGGCCTCATCCGAGAGAATGTCGCCAAACATATTTTCGGTGACCATCACATCGAAGCTAGCCGGCCGGGCGACCAACGCCATCGCGCACGAATCGACGTACTGATGTTCGAGCTTCACGTCCGGGTACTCCGCGGCCACACGGATCACGACCTCACGCCATAGCTTCGAGGATTCGAGCACGTTAGCTTTGTCGACCGACGTCACCTTGCGCCGCCGCAGCCGCGACAGATCAAAAGCCACTCGAGCTATTCGCTCGATCTCCTGCTCTGAATAGCGCATCGTGTTGATCGCCTCGCGACCGCCGTCACCATCGCGCTCGCCACGTGGCTCGCCAAAGTACAAGCCGCCAAGCAACTCGCGCACTATCAGAACGTCCGTGCTTTCTATTACCTCGGGCCTCAGCGGTGAAGCGTCGATGAGCGCGGGAAACAAACGCGCCGGCCTTAAATTAGCGAAGGCGCCGAGCCCGCGACGCAGCCTGAGCAGTCCGGCTTCGGGGCGCAGATTTGTCGGATAGTCGTCAAAGGCCGGATCGCCTACAGCGCCAAGCAACACGGCGTCCGACTCCAGGCAAGCGTGGAGCGTGTCATCCGGAAGCGGGTCGTTGTGTCTGCGAATCGCGCAGCCTCCGGCGTCGTTGAAGCTGAAATCGATCTCGTGCGCGAACGCGCGGGCGATGGCCTCGAGCACACGCACAGCTTCGACGGTTACTTCGGGACCGATCCCGTCGCCGGGCAGCACTACGATTTTCATTTTCATGGCTGTGTTAACCTTGCGCTCTTGGTTCGCCGTTCTTAGGATGAACAAAGAAAAGCGGCGGCGCGAAGACTTGCCGCCGCAGTCCAAAGGACTCCCGTCGTGATCTACTGCTCTTTCAACCAGCGAGCTATCTCGTCCTGCACCGTTTTGTACACTTCCTCTTGAGTGACGCCCGCGGTCTTCGGAACCTTGAGAGAGTGATCTCCCCCTTCAACAACGTGAAGAGTTGCGCGAGCGGATAGCTTCTTAACGATCGGCCGCAACTCGTCGGCGGTTCCGAACGCATCGCGTGAACCCTGAACGAACAACATCGGCGACTGGATCAGAGACAGATGCTCCGAGCGAAGTTTTTCCGGTTTGCCGGGCGGGTGCAGCGGATAGCCCAGAAACACCAACCCTGCCAGATCGCCAACGCCGGCAGCGGCGACCTGCGAAGCTATTCGCCCGCCCATCGACTTGCCGCCAATCGCGAGCCGATTCCGCCCCAGCTTCTTGTGATTGCGAACGGCTTCGATCACTGCGCGATAGCACGCTTCCAATTTGTCGTTGGGATCAGTAGCGCCGCGCCCGTGCTCGCTGTAGAAAAAATTGAAAGTGACCGCGTCTATTCCGCGGGACGCCAGCTCGGTGGCGAACTTCACCATGAACGCGCTCATTTGTCCGGCGCCGGCTCCGTGTCCGAGGATCAACTTGGCCCCTGCACGATCCCGCGCGCTTGCGGGATAGAGGTTCGCGGTCACGCTCTGGTATTCGTTGATATCGACGCGGAGTTCTTCAGGCATCGCTCTTGACGAAACTATTTCGGGAACGCCGGGTTGCTCATCACTTCAGCAATCTGCTTGTTGTGTCGCAAATTGTGAGCGGGAATGTAGAGCAGCCATTGGTAAGCGTTCAACGTGCCGAATACCGGGAACGGATGATCGAGCGTGTGGGCCTTCAGAGGCTGATCGGTTGTCTCGATGAACTTCAAGGTTTTTGCGCGTCCCTCTTTGAACATCGTCATGATCTCGGCCCGCGACATCTTTCTCTTGAGCGGTTGAATCGGTTCGGGCGCTTGCGCTTTGCCCATACGGGCCGCCAGCACGTTGTCGAGTATTCTCTCTTTGCCGGCGCTCTTGGTTTCCCAGTCCGGGTTGATGGGCAGGCCTGGCGTTCCATTGGGCGTCGCTGAGTTTCTCGACGTAGGAGAGGAACTCCGTCTGTGAGTCGATGAGCATTTTGATGGCTTTCGCTTTTTCTTCAGGGGTCAGCTTTCCATCGCCCGCGCGCGGAAGCGTGAGCGCCTGGGCGATGGTGGAAATCAGAATCGTGCAAATGAGAACCGCCAGCTTTTCTTTCATGATCATCCTCCTAAACGGGCCTGCCGGTGATAATACTGGACTCCGCGCGGCAGGGCAATGTAGGGTTTGAGGCTGAAAGACGCATCCTTCGGAAGTAGCATAGACTTTAGTCTGTGCTCTTTACCGGGGAAAGTAGCGTCGAAGAATGCAACACAGACTCAAGTCTATGCTACTCACGAGCCCGCAAGAATTCGAGGAGTCGTTAAGCGAGAACGTGCCGCTTGCGCCGATGGCAACGCTCGGCATCGGCGGGCCGGCCCGTTATTTTGCTGAGGTCACGATGCCCGATGCACTGCTGGCCGGAGTCGAGTGGGCGCGCTCTCGAGGCACGGCGCTCTTTGTGCTTGGGGGCGGCAGCAACATCGTCGTAGCCGACGCAGGCTTCCCGGGACTCGTACTGCGTATGAGTATTCGCGGAGTTGAAACGAACTTCGACGGGGGGGACGTTGTGATCACTGCCGGCGCCGGGGAAGAGTGGGACACGGTCGTTGCTCATTGTGTCGCGCAAAACTGGGCAGGGTTCGAGTGCCTGTCAGGCATACCTGGCCGCGTCGGCGCAACGCCCATTCAGAATGTCGGCGCGTATGGACAAGAGACAAGCGAGACCCTCGAGTCGGTGGAGGTGCTGGACCTTGCAAATGAAAAGCTGGTTGACTTGAGCGCAGGTGATTGCGAATTCGGCTACCGGACCAGCAGATTCAAAGTGCGAGATCGCGGCCGGTTCATCATCGCTCGAGTGACGTATCGATTGGCCGTCAATGGCAAGCCGGCGGTTCGGTATCCTGAGCTTCAGCGCTATCTTGCTGATCTCCGGATTGTTAAGCCGGCGCTCGTCGATGTGCGCGAAGCCGTGCTGGCCATCCGGCGTCGCAAAGCAATGGTGATCGATCCGCGCGACTCCGACTCGCGCAGCGTCGGCTCGTTCTTCGTCAATCCCACACTCCCGCGCGACGAGTTTGAGACGATCAAACAGAGGCTGGGCGCCGGCGGCGAAGACCTGCCTGTGTTTCCAGTTTCAGATGGCCGAGTGAAGCTTTCCGCTGCGTGGTTGATCGAGCGCGCGGGCGTCGAGCGCGGATACACGCATGGCAACGTTGGGACTTCAACAAAGCACGCGCTTGCGATCATCAATCTCGGTGGGGGCACTGCAGGCGAGGTTGTCGAGTTGAAGGAGCTGATTCAGAAACGCGTGTTCGAAGAGTTCGGCGTCGAGCTGATCCCGGAGCCAGTTTTCGTTGGGTTCGGTGAGTAATGGAACCGCTTCGGCGCGCGGAGATTGAGCTGCCGCGCGCCGAAGAAGCGTCGAGTTAGTTTGTTTCGAATGGCTTCGATCAGTTCAGCGAATGCACCGGCGGCTCGGAACTCTGACTCAACCGCAGGCGTCATCTGAAAATCGACACCGCGCTGTCTAATTGCCTCGACGATCTCTTGGGTCGGTAGTGCTTTGAGTTCGAGAACCCTCAGCAGTCTATCCTTGTCATAAGGCGTTTTGACTGGCGTCTGCGCGACTGCGCGTATAGAGATGGCAAACAAGAAACCGGGTATAAGAAGCAACAAAAAAGAAACTGGTCTCAATTGTATCGTCAAAGCATCTCCCGTGGTCACAGCTCAGCAACTAACACTCGCCTGTTTCTGAACCGAGTTCGATCCAAGGAGAGTAGAAAATACTTTTCCAATCATACTGCTAAACAGGCAGTAGCTCAGGTGTGTCGAGGCACCGAAACAAGGCAAAAGTTAGCTCACTGAGCGGCGGGCTTGTTGAACTTCGCGTCGTCGATCGGAACGTTGTGCTTCACTTCTTCGATTTTGATGTCGATCGTGAAGGCCGATGTAACCTGGCGAAGTTTGAACGGGATCTTTACTCCGTCCACGTCTCGGTAATCATCGAGGAAACTCTGAACTGCTTGCTTGCCTTGCGGACCCTCGCGTTCCATGTCCTGGCGCAGGATCAATCCGGTCTGCGTATCGAAGTACCAGGTCTCGACGCTGCTCTCGACCGGCGTCGCCTCCAAAACATAAACCTCTTTGTCGCCGACTTTGTCCTTGCTCTTTACGACGATCTTGGGATAGAGCTGTTTGATCTTGATAGGCTTGAGGAATTCCGCGTCGAGCTTCGCCGAAGCGAGTTCGACGCCGGATTTGTCGCGCATTCCGTTCTGCGGATCCACCGCCCAGGCTGTCTTGCCGTCGAAGCCCTCCTGCACGACGCCGAAACCCGCCACGTTGACAACAGACGCGCTCTTGTTCGGGGCCTTCTCATAAATCTCGGCGCTCCCGGTTGCTCCGAAGGCCGCTATTTCGAACGTTCCCTTTGATACGCGGCTGGTTTGCTTCTCGATGGCGGACTTGCCGCCCAGCGCCTGCACGTACTTGTCGAGGATCTGATCGACGCTGGGTAGCTTGGCGGCCTTGACGCCAGTAGCAGGTTTCATGCGACACCCTTGGCCGAAACTCACGACCCCGATCACCGAGCAAAGGGATACAATCGTTAGTGTGCGTTTCATGGTCTTTACTCTCCTCAAAGCGTTGAGCGAGCGGCGACAGCTTTTCGCTCCTTTGACTGCTTCTTGATTTGTTCGATCGCCGCGTCCAGTTGAGGATCGCGACCTTCAATCAGCGCGCGTCGCGTGATCTTCACTTCGATATCCGGTGCGACGCCGCGGCCTTCGATCAGTATGCCTTTGGGAGTCTTGAAATCTGCGATCGCGAATTGAAAAAGAGCGCCGGTCGGGAGGTTTTGGAAATACGACGGCAACGCAGCTCCCACCGTTCGTTCGCCTACAACGACGGCTCGCCCAAGCTCCTGCAGTCCGCCCGCGAAGATTTCGCTTGTCGAAGCGCTGCCGCCATCTGTCAATATGACCACCGGCCCAAGATAGGCGTTCGCTTGCGGGAAGGCAACAAAGCGGGTGTGGTCCGACCGAGTGTGCATCGTGCCTAACGAGACCTGTTCCTTTTCAAGCACGCCTGCGATTCCGGGCGCCATGCCGCCGAAGCCGCCGGGGTTTCCGCGCAGGTCGATGATGATGCCGGGCGCATCGCTCATCCCGCGGATCGCCGCCCTGATTCTCTCCATCAAAGAAATGACGAAGATATTGAAGCGAATGTAGCCGGCGCCATCAGCCAATCGCTTTGCTTCAAACTCCGTGTACTGCGGTGGAAAATTGGCGAATCGCTGCGACATCTCGCCCTTCAGGCGTTCGCGGACGATAGTCACTTCGCGCGTTTCGTCACGTTCGTCGAGATAAGTAATGCGGACCGTCGTCTCGGGTGCGCCGTTGATTCGTCCCAGAAAAGCGCGTGTGATTCGCAGGGTCCTGAGGGCTTGAGATTCGTTGCTCCTGGCGAAGAGCCCAAAGATCTGGTCTGCGGTGGCGTCGTCAACCTTTTTGATGATGAAGCCGGGGCGTAAACCGGCGATTGCGGCTTTGGATCCAGGCTCGACGCGCGTAATCGTAGGCTCGCCTTCGACGAGTCGCAGGTCTATGCCAATCGCCCCACCCTTCGGCTCTCGCGAGTCATCTTCGGCAATCGCTTCGGGAGGAATGATGTTGAAGTGCGACTGGTGGAGTTCGCCGAGCATCTGTCGCAGGACATCGTAAAACTCGTTGTTGCTTTTGGCGGCGGCAGCGCGAGGCGCGTATTGCTCGCGCACCTTGTTCCAATCAAGACCGCCGAGCGTCGGATCGAAATGCTTCTCTTTCACAGTGCGCCAGACTATGTCGAACGTTTCCTGGCGCACTTCCGCCGACACAAGCAAGCGGCCTGGAACACCACCCGCGACGCCACCGGGCACGCCCGGTGCGGGCTGCGGAGTCTGCGCTACAACGCTAAAGCAGAGTAGCAACGATAGCAGAACGATCCGTAACTTTCTCTTCAAGTCGATTCTCCAATAAGCTTAAGCTGAAAACCGCGAGGGCTGATTAGCTTGTACGCTGGCACGAAAAACAAGTTCGCCGATTTAGTTTGCTTGACCCTTGAAGTGTAGCGCACAACTTAAGCGACGAACAAGCGGGACACAAGTTAAGCGCACAGCTACGCAATTGTTCCGTTTAGGGGACTGGCGAAACGGATAGTGCTATGATGGTTGCGATGAATCGTTCGAGAAAGCCACTGACCGTGATGGTGCTCGCAGTTCTGGGTCTGTCAGGCTGTCTCGGGCTGTGGAATGAGACTCCAACAAGCGCGACTGAGCCGTTATTGCCAGACAACACGAACACTTCAATGCCGGAGAGCCAACGCTGGCCGAGGGGGCGGACGACGTTTGATCTCCCTCCGCTAAGAGCGGTCAATCCTGAACTTGCTCAAACGGCAAGAGTTCCGCTAAACGCAGCATACGGAAAACTGCCTTCGAGCTTTGAGGCTATTCAGGGCGAAGCTGACTCACACGTGAGATTCGTTTCACGTGGCTACGGATATAACCTGGTCATCACATCCACCGAGGTCCTGGTTGCAATGGCCAGGCAAACCGAGAGCAAAGAAGGACCGCAATCAAGCGACGACCCCAAGTCTTACCAGGAGCCCAAGAGGAATTGTTTGCTGCGCCCCGAAGTTTTTCGGATGAAACTGGTTGGGGCTAACCCCGCTGCGCCTGGGGAAAGACTCAACGTGCTTGCCGCCAAGAGCAATTACTTCATCGGCAACGATCCCGCTAGATGGCGTACAAACGTTTCAAATTATGCCCGAGTGGCTTATCGAGGCGCTTATCCCGGAGTTGATCTAATCTACTATGCAGATCAGGGCGAACTCGAATATGACTTCGTAGTGGCTCCTGGAGCCAATCCCAAGACAATAGCTCTCGCGTTTGACGAAGCGAAAAAGATGCGCGTGGATTCGCGAGGCGACCTTGTGCTGACCACAACCACCGGCGAGGTTCGCCAACATAAACCTCTGGTTTATCAGGAAGCGAACGGCGTCAAGCAGGAAGTAGCCGCGCGGTACGTAATCAGAAACAATCACCAGGTTGGCTTTGAGTTGGCGAAATATGATGCGACCAGGTCGGTTGTGATTGATCCCGTGTTGAGCTATTCCACGTATCTCGGCGGCAACAAGGAAGACTTCGCTTCGGACATCGCGGTGGATTCGCTGGGCAATGCTTACGTGACCGGCACTGCAAGTTCGATGGATTTTCCCACGACGCCCGCCTCTTTGCGAAGCGTCAAGAATAATTCGCGCGACGACGTTTTCGTGACGAAGCTGAACCCTGCGGGAACGGCTGTTATCTACTCGACCTACATCGGCGGCAACGACAACGACAACGGCAACGGAATCGCCATAGATGCTGACGGGAATGCCTACGTCACGGGCAGTACAACCTCGATCGATTTCCCTACAACGGCGGGCGCATTTCAGACCCGCTATGGCGGAGGTCTTTCAAATCCTTTTGTTTTGAAGTTGAGTAACACAGGGACTGCTCTGGTGTATTCCACTTATGTCGGCGGAGCTACCAGCGCGCATGATTTTGGGCAGCGCATCGCAATAGATAATCAAGGCAACGCATATGTGACAGGACGCACCGGATCAGACACGTTTCCAACAACCGTCGGCGCATTCCAGCCCGCTTTCGGAGGCGGCGAATCCGAACTGGGCATCACAGGCACGGATGCCTTTGTCACGAAACTGAACAGCTCGGGCACAGCTCTCATCTATTGCACTTATCTCGGCGGGAAGCGAATAGATTATGGCGCCGGCATTGCTGTTGATTCCTCGGGCAACGCTTATGTATGCGGCAGCACCGGCTCAACTGATTTTCCGACCACATCAGCGGCTTTGCAGCGAACTGCGGCTGGAAGGGGAGATGCTTTTGTGGCAAAGCTCAATCCAACAGGCTCAGCTCTCATCTACTCAACATACCTCGGCGGCGGCTCTTATGATTATGGCTCTGGCATCGCCATAGACTCTTCGGGCAACGCTTATGTGACCGGTTCCACCGATTCAACGGACTTCCCGGTAACATCAGGCGCATTCCAGACCACTTTGGCTAAAGGCTCGGATGTCTTTGTCACTAAGTTGAGCGACTCCGGCGCCTCTCTCATTTACTCCACATATCTTGGGGGCAGCAGCAGTGAAAATGGCGCGAGCATCGCCGTAGATATATTCGGCAATGCTTACGTGACGGGCGGAACATCTTCGCGGGACTTTCCGGTTGTCGGCCCATTGCAAAGCGAGAATAGCAGCAGTTCGAGCTATCAGACTGCCGATGGAGGAAGCAGCTGGGTTCCGATAAACTTCAGCCCAACCAGTTCTCTTGTCGTTACTATGGCAATCGATCCCGTCAACCCTTCCAGGATTTATGCCGGAACGTTCGAGGGTATTTACAGAAGCACTGATGGGGGAAAAACCTGGAAATCGCCTGGTAAAACAAGTCCTCGTTTGGGAGCGTTGATTCCTCGCGCTCTGGCTATCGATCCCAAGACCCCTTCCACGTTGTATGTGGCCAACATCAACGGCGGCGTCTCCAAGAGTACCGACAGGGGAGATACCTGGACCCAGACCAGCCTGACTCGCGCCGGCGCTTTTGTTGTCGCGGTCGATCCCATAGCCCCGGCGACGATTTATGCCGGCGGCAATATTGACTTTGGAGGTGGCATAGCCAAGAGCACGGATGGAGGTACCACCTGGAACATCACCCGCGTACCGGCCAGCGGTCTGAGCGATGGTTTCATTACTATAGCAATTGATCCTCAAACTCCTTCGACGCTCTACAGCAGCAACAGAGTTGATGCTTACAAGAGTATGGATGGTGGCGGCAGCTGGAGCGTGATCGGCGGTCTGGGCGGACCTGCGGGCATACTGGTCATCGATCCCACGAATCCGTCTACTCTCTATGCGTCTACAAAACTGGGTGTCCTCAAGAGCACCGATCGCGCAGTAACCTGGACGAGCACCGGATTGAACACAGGTTTTCTCTTTGACATCGCCATTGATCCGATCAATTCATCGACGCTTTATGCCTGTGGCTATAACGGGGTTCTCAAGAGCTCGGATGGTGGCATGAGCTGGAGTCCCACAGACTTGGTTAACAATACCTGTCTTGCGCTGGCCATTCATCCGACGGTTTCGGGCAAGCTTTATGTTGGCAGTGAGCTCAGTGGCGATGCATTCGTCGGCAAGCTGAACGCGACAGGGTCGGCCCTGATCTATTCTACGTATCTCGGTGGCTCTAACGATGAGCAAGGCGCGGGTATTGCGGTAAGTTTCTTTGGCGATGCTTATGTAGCCGGGTCGAGTCGCTCAGCTAACCTGCCAACCACACCAGGTGTCCAACCTTCGTTCAGCGGGACTCGGAACGCCTTCATCGCCAAAATCAGCCCCGACATTCTCAAGATCACCAGCGTCCTGATCACCGGGAAGAAACTGGTGGTTATAGGCCAGGGCTTCGATAAGGGCGCTATCATATTAATCAATGGAAATGAGCGGCCGACTAAGAACGATGACCAGAATCCGAAGACCGTATTGATTGGCAAAAAGGCTGGCAAGAAGATTGCTCCTGGTCAGATAGTCACACTACAAGTGAGGAACTCTGATGGCACGTCGTCTCCGGGGTTCGCCTTCACAAGACCTATCGAGTAACAGGCTCAAATCCCTGTTCACCCAGCCGCCGCTGAAATCAAATCCGCTTCAGTTTCCTTCTTGATGATTCGGCGCAGTTGTTTGCCACCACTCGCCGCATTAAACTCTACTTGGGCACGAGGTCAAACAGTCATGACAACGACCACCCGCATTAGTCAGCCGGAACTTGATCAGCTCATTGCTGACGAGTTTGGCGTCAACGCGGATTACGTCAGCGAGCTTCTTGCGCAGTTCGAGCGTGACCAGTCGTCAGTGGATGATGAGTGGCGTTCGTTCTTCGAAGAGCTCTTGAGCAACGGCCGCGCTGCAACTGAGGCTGCGACGGCCGCGCCGCCTGTTGTGCCAGCGGCCGTAGAGAGCACCCAACCCGCTTCTACTCGTGTTGCCCCCGTCGTGATCCAGGCGCCTTACGAATGGGGCCGCGAAGCAGCAACCACAGCCCGCGCCTCTGCCCAGGAGGCCGTTGTGCCGGCCCCGGCCACTCAGCCTCAAGCAGCGATTGCTGCCGAAGTCAGGGCGGCTGAGCGCATACCGATTCGGGGCCCTGCGCTGCGCATCGCGGAAAACATGGAAGCGAGCCTGGCGGTTCCCACGGCAACATCACAGCGGCAGATCCCGCTCAAGCTGTTGGACGAAAACCGCCTGGTCATCAATCAACACCTCGCCGCGTCTGGCCGCAAAGTCTCCTATACACACGTGGTGGCGCGCGCGATCCTGAAAGCGCTCGAGCGTTTCCCGCAGCTAAACGATTCATTTGAAGAAGCTGATGAAAGTGCTTATCGCGTGCATCACGCCCAGGTCAACTTCGGAGTGGCAGTTGATGTGACAAAAAAAGACGGGACTCACACTCTGCTTGTCCCGAACATCAAAGGCGCCGACAGGCTCACGTTTTCTCAACTGCTCGACGCCTACGACGAAGTCATCAGGCGCGCGCGTACCAGCAAGCTTCAGGTATCGGACTTTCAAGGCACGACCATCAGCCTTACGAATCCCGGAACGATTGGCACGACTGCTTCCAATCCCCGACTGATGTCGGGGCAAGGCGTCATCGTCGCGACCGGCGCGATCGGTTATCCGCCCGAGTACCAGGCGATGTCACCCGAAGGACTCTCGCGCATCGGAATCAGCAAGGTGATGACCATAACCAGCACCTACGATCATCGTATCGTGCAGGGCGCAGAGTCGGGAGCTTTCCTCGCGCTGATCGACGAGCTGTTGCGCGGCCAACACGAATTTTACGATCAGATATTCGCGGACCTGGGCATTCGCTATCGGCCTTATCGATGGGCGATGGACGTCAACCCCGCGATACTAGGCGAAGAGCGCCGCCGCGACGTCGTCCGAAAACAAGCTCGCGTATTCGAGCTTATAAACGCTCATCGAGTTCGCGGCCACTTAATCGCGGACCTCGATCCGCTCGGCTGGAAGAGCGTTCATTATCACCCCGAGCTGGACATCGAGACTTATGGCCTTACGATCTGGGACCTCGACCGTCAGTTCATCACCGGCGGAGTCGGCGGCTCGGAGACCTCGACGCTGCGCGAGATCGTCGATCATCTGCACGACTACTACTGTGGCAAAGTGGGCATCGAGTACCGGAACATTCAAGGGCCGGAAGAGAAAGAATGGATTCGCGCGCGCGTCGAAACAGCGCCGCCGCCCGTTCCCGTCGAGGTCAAGAAACAGATTTTGTGGAAGCTGATCTCTGCCGAGTTGTTTGAGAAATTTCTCGGCACGAAGTATCTCGGGCAGAAGCGATTCTCAATCGAAGGAAACGAAACGGTCATTGCCGTTCTCGACCAGTTGATCGAAAGCGCGGCGCCGCGCGGCATCGATGACATAACCATCGGCATGGCGCATCGAGGCCGGTTGAACGTGATCGCGAACGTCATCGGCAAGTTCTGCGAACGCATCTTCACCAGCTTTGAAGGATCGATCCATCCGAACTTCCCGCACGATCAAGGCGACGTGAAATACCATCAAGGCGCGAGCGGCGTTCGCGAGACTGCCGACGGCCGCGAGGTAGCTCTCGCCGTCGTCCCGAATCCGAGTCACCTCGAATTCGTCAACCCGGTCGTCGAGGGAATCGTGCGCGCAAGACAGGACATCGACGGCGAGCGATCGAGCAGACTGGCGGTGTTGCTCCACGGCGACGCCGCGTTCGCCGGCGAAGGCATCGTGGCCGAGACGCTCAACCTTTCGCAACTGCCGGGCTACAAGACCGGCGGCACGATTCACATCATCACCAACAACCAGCTCGGGTTTACCACTCCGCCTGAAGAGGGTCGCTCGTCCACTTACAGCACGGACATCGCGAAGATGATTCAGGCGCCAGTTTTCCATTTGAACAGCGACGATGTCGAAGCCGCGTACAACGTTCTTCAGATCGCGTTAGACTACCGCCAGCAGTTTCAGAAGGACGTTGTGATCGACGTGATCGGGTTCCGACGCCTGGGCCACAACGAAGGCGACGAGCCGACTTACACTCAGCCGGTGATGTACCAGCGAATCCGCGAGCATCCGGGTGCGCGTGCTCTCTACGCAAAGAAACTCATCGCCGAAGGAGTGATGACCGAAGAAGTAATTGCAACCCTGATGGATGAGCGAAATCGGAGGTACGAAAACGCACAGCTTGGAGCTAAAGCGATTGTCGCGAAGCAAGCTGCGCAAATCGCGTTGCCAGAACCCGAGCCCGAACCTGAAACCGTTGAAGTGATCGGGACCGGTGTCGATCAAGAGACGCTTCGCAGGATTGCACACGCGATCACCACGGTACCCCGCGGATTCAACCTGAATCCCAAGATTGTTGGCTTGCTCGCTCGCCGGGCGAAGATGGTTGAAGGCGCGGCGGCGGTCGACTGGGGTATGGCGGAAGCGCTGGCGTTCGGCTCGCTGCTGATTGAAGGAACGCCGGTTCGGCTCTCGGGCCAGGACACCGTTCGCGGCACGTTCAGCCATCGCCACGCGGCTTTCACCGACACCCAGACGGGCGTCGAGTGGGCGCCGCTTGCTCAGCTTGCGGACGGTGCCAGGTACGAGATCTACGACAGTCCGTTGTCCGAAGCGGGCGCGCTGGGGTTCGAATACGGCTACAGCGTCGCCGCGCCCGATACGCTTGTGCTATGGGAAGCTCAGTTCGGCGACTTCATAAACGCCGCGCAAGTCATAGTCGATCAGTTCATCGCATCAGGGGAAGAGAAGTGGAACCAGGCCAGCGGCATAGTGTTGTTGTTGCCGCACGGCTACGAGGGTCAGGGCTCTGAGCATTCAAGCGCGAGGATCGAACGCTTCTTGCAGCTTTGCGCGGAAGGGAACATGCGGGTCGTGAATTGCTCGACTGCGGCCGAGTATTTCCACGTGCTGAGGCGCCAGGCGCGAGAGCGGCCACGCAAACCGCTGGTGATAATGACTCCCAAGAGCTTGCTGCGATTTCCTGACGCGGCGTCTCCGATCGAGCAGTTCACCAGCGGTGGATTCCTGCCGGTGATCGGCGATGACTCCGTCGATGGTGGAAAGGTGACGCGAGGACTGCTATGCAGCGGAAAGGTCTACTACGATCTGTTCGCCGAGCGTAAGAAGCTTGGCGATTCGAGCATTGCAATCGTGCGCGTGGAGCAATTCTATCCATTCCCGAAGAACCTGTTGATTACGGAACTCTCGCGATTCTCGAACGCGGCTGATGTCCGATGGGTTCAAGAGGAGCCGCAGAACATGGGGGGGTGGTCTTTCATGGAACCGCGCTTATTGAAGATGCTCGGCGCGAGGCAGACCCTTCGGTACATCGGCCGTCCAGCAAGCGCGAGCCCGGCGACGGGTTCGCATACGATTCATCAGATGGAGCAACGGCAAGTCGTGAAGGAGGCTTTTGCGTCTGAATCACTTCCTAAGTGAAAGGGCTTAATGAAGTATTTTGTTAAGCTTACGGTCGTAATTCTCCGCCACGCACTGAACTAGGTAGCTTGCGTTTTGAGACAACAGTGCTAGATTCTTCCTATGTCGAAGCTCATTGTAAAGAAGAATCAGCTCGATTACGTGGGGGTTTTCTCGCATCCTGCATTTCCCCTATATGGTAGTGGCTCTAAGCTGCTTGAGGGAGTGTACACAGCGTTCGCGCCCTACCACGTAACTTTATCGGACATTCGCGATGACTCGCCTTATGGCCGACCGTCCGAGCTTTCGCTGACAGTTAGTTTTGGGCTTTCTGGCATTTTCAGATTGAAGCTGGACCGCGTAGAGTTTACGGTTTACAACTTTACAGGAGAGGACTTGCAAGTATTTCCCCAAATACTCCGCTCAAGCGACGAATGGCTGCGCTCGGCCATTAGCAATTTCTCTTGGCAGTCGCATTTGTTTGCGAGCATCAGCCATAATAGTCTATCTGAGGGTACATCCCAGGAGTATCTGCGAGCACTATCCAGCCTCGACATCCCGGGCATTGGAAACAATGAAGGTAACGGAGTCATCTACCATTGGAACATTCCAGAAGAGGATTGGCTGGTTCAGCTGGGGATTGATCATTCCACGAGTGTCCCACTTGGATTGTACATTAATTTTCTTTTGAGACCTGGCCCTGATAGAATTGACTACGAGCACGTAACTCTAAAGGGATTTGATCTATTCAAGCGCGCCTTGGCGAATATCGGTTTGGAGACTACTGATGGTTGACGTTGAACGCAAGGCCGGAATCAGTGCTGGTCTCGAGGGGGGCCAGCCGATACGGGAGCTTCCGTATTGGCTAGACCGCGGCCGAGGGATTCCGCAGAACTTGGACTATGCGTCTGGCTTTGAACTGGGTAGATCACCTTCTGATCGCGCGGCCGCGTACTTTGGTTTAGGGCTGACTGAGCCTAGTCGAATACCGTTGGCACGGCTAAATATCGAGGAGCTCAAGGGCAAGCTGTCGGAGAAACGTCCCGGTCTGCTATTTGGCGGCGGCGGTATCAGCTTCGCTGCTACAAGCCTGTCCGACTTGGTGGAACATCTAATCCCGGGGATTATGCGAGCTATTGACGCTTCGCGCGACATCCTCGATTTAGGGGGCGAGTGGGATAGTGAGGGTAGCGTCGGCTATTCTGAATCTACCTGGAAACGCGCAACCGAGTTTTTAAAAAAAAGCGCCTTTGCTTTGAGAGTACATCACAGCAGGGAGGTTCAGGCTCCAAGAATCTTGCACGGCCCAGAAGGCGGTATTGACTTACACTGGAAGACCGACTCCCACGAGTTGTTGATAAATATTCCAGCTGATCCGCGGGAGCCCGCAGACTTTTATGGCGACAGCGGTCCTAGCAATACGATCAAGGGTAAGCTGGAGACCTCAGCACAAAACGAATGGATTCTAATGTGGCTGACGAGTTAGAGCCTCGATGGGATAAAGAGTACATACCGGATGAAAACTCCCTATACATGCGAGTTCATAAGAACGACCTCGACGCGGAAGGAAAGCCTGTTCCTGGAGCATTCAGAAATAGCCCAAAGGGTGCGGCGGGGATGTCATCGAATTGGGACAAGTACGCCGATGCAAACTCAACACGCAGCGGCGGGCCACAGTTACCGCAGAACTACGCTGTTGTCACGTTGCAGGTGAGCAGCGCTCGCGGCGTTCCAGGACAAACGGTAGAGCACTCCCCAGACCATCTTCGTCGCAATCGAGCACATACTGACGTTATTGGAGTAAAAGACGCGGAAGCCAGATTGGCCTTTCTTCGAACCTACAACTTGGCGATTGCGATTAACGACCCAGTTCAGGTCGAATGAAACGGCTCATTTCCTCGACCCTAGTCAAGTTAGTCTTCTCTTGCACCCACATAACCGAGCCGACGATTCCCACATCTGCCACATTTCGCTTCTTCGGTGTTTCGCCCTTCACCTTCAAGCGGAATCCAGTTGCGAAATCTATCCCGGGTCAGTTTACGCTCTTTGCTTCAGGGATTATCATCGTCCGCCAGACGGCCTGCCATCGATCGTTCTCGCGCACAAACACAAATATGTCGCGGCCCCTGTCGTTGAAGAGCTCGCCGCCCATTTCATACGTAATCTCGTATGAGTAGGTCGCGATCGCGGTGTCTCCGAAGACATCAATTCCAGGATTGTTTATTTTGAGATCCCGAATTGCTGCTTGCCTGCAAAAATCCTCGTAGCTCGCGACGCACGCATCCCTGCCTTTCGTGCGCTGAGTGAAATCAGGATGCACCATTACGATGTCTTCGCGGAAGAAAGCCCCGAGGTCTTCCGAACCGCCCTTTGCCCAGGCGTCGTTCATCCGCTGAACCAGTTGCCATATCTCTTCGCTGTCCAGTGTCTCGTCAGAAGATGCCATATGTTCGCCCCTTTTTCGCAACCCCGAAGGGGGTTGCAGCTCACAGCCCAGGGTTGCTGTACTCGGCTACCCTGGGTGACGATACGCGCCGACGTACCGCCGCTAGTGCGGCAACCCTGAAGGGGTTGCGGCCTCACCGTGGCCGTTACACGCCGCCGCCACGGTTGGTTATTCAACATTCGAGGCGCGAAAGCCACAACCCCGTTGGGGTTGGGACCAATCGCGATCTGATGTCCCAAGGTAGCCGAGTACGTCAACCTTGGGCTCTGAGGGCAATCCCGTTGGGATTGCCCTCAATTCTCAAACTCGATTCCATCAATTGCGCTGATGGGATCATCGTCACTCCCCCGGCTGCTGCTGAGTCATACAGTGTAACGTGCCAAGACCCCACACAAGGTCAACCGCGTGAATTCCAACGACGGGCCGATCAGTGATCAACTCGCTCAAGACGCCGAGTGCAACGCGATCGTTCGGATCATTGAACGTCGGAACCAGCACCGCCGAATTTGCAATGTAAAAGTTAGCATAACTCGCTGGAAGGCGCTGACCTTTGAACACGAGCGGTGCAGGCATCGGAATCGGCACTACCTCGAGCTTCGAGCCATCCTCGATACGCATCGACTTCAAGCGAGCGGCGTTCTCTTCGAGTACTGCATGGTTGTAGTCGCTGGAGTTCTCCTCGCGGCATATAACCACCGTGCTTGAATTGACGAAGCGGCACAGATCGTCGACGTGGCCGTGCGTGTCGTCGCCCTGAATACCGCGTCCCAGCCATAGCACATTCGTTACGCCGAGGTTCTCGCAGAGCGCTGATTCGATGTCTTCGCGTGAAAGATTGGGGTTCCGAGGCTGGACGGCTTGATCGAGCAGGCACTCCTCTGTCGCAATCAATGTTCCGCGTCCGTTGACATCGATGGCTCCGCCTTCGAGCACCACATCTCGTTTGTTTATTTGGGCGCGAAAGATTCGGCAGCCGAGCGCGTCTGCTGCGCGCTCGGCCACTCGATCGTCTTTCTTCCAGTCGGCGTATTTCGCCCACGCGTTGAACCGGAAGCGCACGATCGCAACTTCGGGCCTGGAGTTGCGCCTGATGAACATAGGTCCGAAGTCACGAGTCCAGCCGCGATTGGTCGGGAAGCGAAAGAACTCGACTCGCGCAAGGTCAGCACCAACTCGTGACAGCACACGCTGCGCTCGAGCTTCGTGGGCGGTCGAGTTGACGATGATCCGGACGATTTCTCCCGGCGCCAGCTTGCGGACTATTTCACCGAAGACCCAGGGAATGGTTGTGAACTTGCCCGGCCAATCAGTTCGATTGTGAGGCCAGCCAATCCATGTGGCTTCATGAGGCTCCCACTCGGCGGGCATACGAAAGCCGCTTCCGCTCGGTGAGAGCCTCTCTCTCCCGGACTTCCTGGTTGTTCTCTGCGCTAGCTCGGCGGTCTCAGCCTCTCTGCGGTGAACCGAGCTAGCGGCCACGTTCGCCGTAGAGACGCAAGGATCGCGGAGGTTACGCAGCGTCTCGCCCCGGTAGTTTCGCATAACGAGCGCTGTCATTATTCGATGGCATCAAGGAAGCGCTGATCGATTCCGTTGTAAGCGTCGATGCGGCGGTCACGCAAGAAGGGCCAATTGCGCCGCACTTCTTCGATGCGAGCGAGATCCACTTCGCCGATTAACACTTCTTCGCGATCGGTCGAGCCTTCAGCAATCACGACTCCGAATGGGTCGCACAGAAACGATGAGCCCCAGAACTCGATCCCCGCTCCGCCGTCGGAAGGCTTCTCGTGACCGACTCGGTTCACCGCCGCGACATAGACTCCATTCGCAATCGCGTGCGAGCGCTGAATGGTCTGCCACGCGTCGCGTTGCGCTTCGCCGTGGATTTCTTTTTCGTGCGGATGCCATCCAATCGCGGTCGGATAGAAGATGACATTCGCGCCTTTGAGCGCTGTGAGCCTCGCGCCTTCGGGATACCACTGGTCCCAGCAGATCAGAGTGCCGATCCTTCCAACCTGGGTATCAAATGCGCGAAAGCCCAGATCGCCCGGTGTAAAGTAGAACTTCTCGTAGTAAGCGGGATCATCCGGTATGTGCATCTTGCGATAGATTCCCGAGACTTTGCCTTCGGCGTCGATGATGGCGGCGCTGTTGTGATACAGGCCGGCGGTTCGGCGTTCAAAGACGGGAGCGATGACCGTGACTTTTTTATCGCGAGCGACTCTACCAATCGCCTCGGTCGAAGGACCGGGCAGCGGTTCCGCGAGATCGAACAGCGCAGCGTCTTCGCGCTGGCAGAAATACTGAGAGCGAAACAGCTCGGGCAAGCAGACGACCTGGGAACCGAGCCCGGCCGCCTGTTCGACTAATGAGACGGCTCGTGCGAGGTTGTCTTCAGCGTCGGCCGATGCTGCCATCTGCGCGAGCCCGACTGTGAACTTTGAAGCGCTCTGCATAGGCGAAAGCTTACACAAGTTTCCATTGGGCTCCAAGCTTTCGAATTGTTCGGCTTGCGGTCTTGCGGATCTTAGCGCCTCCTTAGAAACCATTCCCGTAAGCTGTTGATTTCATTCAACAGCCTCCGGTGGTTTCTAAGGAGACGCTAAGATCCGCAAAGTCGCGAATGGCGAATACCACGATGCGGTCTATAAAGATGAACTCGTGGGCGCAGTCCAATCAAAGGAGCTTGATCACACGCCGCTCAACCTTTACGCTATACATTCTGCAATCAATCTTAGAAACGACAGGAGAAACTGAATGGCTAATGTCACACTCAAAGGCAATCCGGTTAAGCTGGTTGGAAACGAGGTCAAAGTTGGCGAGACCGCGCCTGATTTCAAAACACAAAAGAGCGATTTGAGCGACTACACGTTGAGCTCATCGGCCGGCAAGACTCGGATTCTTCTCAGCATTCCGTCGCTCGATACACCGGTCTGCGACGTTGAAACGAGACGCTTCAACGAGGAAGCTTCGAAGGTCCCCGGCGTGGAGATCGCTTGCATAAGCATGGACCTTCCGTTCGCGATGAAGCGATGGTGCGGCGCGGCGGGCGTGGACAAGATTACGACGGCCAGCGATCACCGCGACGGCTCGTTCGGCAAGAACTACGGAGTATTGATTGAAGGCGGGCCGTTTGATCGCGTTCACGCGCGAGCCGTCTTCGTCGTCGGACCGGATGACAAGTTGAAGTACGTCGAATACGTCAGCGAGATCGCAAATCATCCTGATTACGATGCAGTTTTGGCGGCGGCAAAGTAATATTCTTGGACTGGGTACGAGAGCTTTCGCTCTCAGTGGATCTACCCCCAATCGTGAAGGAGAGAAAATGGACAGGAAACAAATAAAGATCGCATGTCTTTTGGTGATAGCATTGTTGTGCATTGCGCCAGTCGCGCTGGCCTTCAGCGGCCCGCCCGAGGTGGGCAAACCCGCTCCGGGTTTCACGCTTAAGAGCAACGAAGGGAAGACGGTAAGCCTCAAGGACTACAAAGGCAAGTGGGTCGTGCTGTATTTCTACCCGAAAGACTTTACGTCCGGCTGCACGCTCGAAGCTCACAACTTTCAACGCGACATTGCCAAATACGAAGCGGCCAAGGCGGTGATTCTGGGCGTCAGCGTCGATACGGCCGATTCGCATCAGAGTTTCTGCACCAAAGAGGGGCTGAGCTTCAAATTGCTGGCGGACACTGAGAAGACTGTATCGGACGCTTATGACTCGGTGATGGAATACCAGGGCAACAAGCTGTCGAAACGCAACACGTTCATCATCGATCCTAAGGGCAATGTTGCGAAAGTGTTCCTCGGAGTCAAGCCGCCGGCGCACAGCGAAGAAGTCCTGGCCGCACTTGCTGAACTGCAGAAGAAGTAGTTCAGGTGCTCGCCTGTTTGATTGGCATCTCGACCTTGACGATCACGAGGCGACGCCCGGAAACTGGAATGCGAACTCCGATCTGCCGGAGTTCGCATTCCTATCGCGCATGAGGATGCGCGAGTTGACGTGTGATCTGTCACGCAAGACTGTCGCGGGACAAAACTAGGTGGACGGAATCTGTCACACCGGGAGAATAAGAGGCTGGTATGGGCACTGCGAAACAAGAAGCGATCAATCTAATAACTCGCCTGCCTGACGAGGCTAGCTGGGATGACATCATGTACTAGATGTATGGGAAGAAGAAGCTTGAGATGGGCATCAAGGCAGCCGACGAAGGCCGCGTCGTCCCGCACGAAGAAGTAAAGAGGACCTTCTCAGTGGAATGAAGCTCTTCTGGACCGAACCCGCCGTACAGGATCTGCGCGACATTGCGATTCTGTTTTTCACTAGGCCAGCTTCTCACTAGCCCAGCGCGTTTACGCCTGGGATAACAGTGCGGCCAATTTCAACGCTTAGACCCATTTATGGGCCTTCTCGCGGCCTTGAGGCAGAGGGCTGACTGGCTCAACCGACTGAGAAGCCTCCTGAAGGAGGCTCGATGATCCGGCCCTGAGCATCCCAGGCGTAAACGCACTGGGCTAGAGAAAAGACTTTCAGCGGCCTGTCTTGGGAGATCGCCTAGTGCGCCGGATCAGAACGTGAGGACGGGCAAACCCGCCTTCGCTAATTGCTCATTCAGCGCTTTCACATCCTTGTCTTTTATCTCGTTCCAACGCGACAGCACACCCACAAGCGTCTTTTGAACCTGCTCGGACGCGGCGACTGCCTGCGTCGTTGGCGTTACATCGGCGCCTTCGACTAATCCCATCAGTGCCAGCAACTCGCCGCTCACCACGGCCAGGCTCGGCTCGCTCGATCCGACACCGCGCCCGCCCCCTCCACGGAAGCCGCCGCCTCCTCCCTCAAGCGCAGCCGTTTTTCTCTCAAGCGCGGTGATCGCGTCGGCGACCGCGCCCTGGCCTGCTCGATCTCGCAAAGTCCTGAGTTGCGTTCTGAGCTTGCGAACCTGCTCGATCGCGTCGCGAGCTTGCTTCATCCCGTCATAACATCGCATCGCAATCGCGTGTTGTTGAGCCAGTCCATCCGCGGGGGTCTTCACGCGAAGATCCATCTTCACCGTCAACGCCTGTGTGTAGCTTCGACCATTGACCGTCAGCTTCACGGTGTAATTGCCCGGCAACACCCACGGACCGAGAGGATGCCCCTCAGTGTCGCCATAGATCGCCGCGATTGGAAACTCGGGACGTTGGCCTTCAGGCGGCGGATAATGCAGGTTCCATACAAAGCGTTGCATGCCGGCTTGGGTCGAGGGAATCTGCGACGGGCGAATCCAGTAGGTCGGAATGTTGACCTCTTTTCCGATTGCTTCGATGTCTTCCGGTTTGTCGGTGCTCGAAAAGCGGCCCACCAGTTTGTTCGATGAGTCGGATATCTCCAGGACCACATGGCTGCCTGAGGCCGACCTCAGATAGTAGTTGATCACCGCGCCGTCGGGTGGGTTCTTGCCTGCCGGTTCTTCAGGAGGAAGCGGCGTGTCGGTGTTCATGTTCCACCGCACGCGATAAGCCAGTTGCGGCTTGAAGAGGAAGGCTTCCGCCGCGGCTACCTGCTCGCTGATCTGCCGGAGTACCGTGATGTCATCGAGAATCCAGAAGGAACGGCCGTGAGTTCCGACGACTATGTCATCATCCTTGATCACCAGATCGCGAATCGAGCTTGCGGGCATGTTCAATCGCAGCGGCTGCCAGTTGTCGCCATCGTTGAACGAGACATAGACCGCTCGCTCGCTGCCACAAAAGAGCAGTCCTCGCCGGACCGGGTCCTCGCGAACTACATTGACCGGCCCACTGTCGCCGAGGCCATTCACGATCTCCTTCCACGTCTTGCCCCCGTCGTGGGTGCGATAGATGTGCGGACGTTGATCATCGAGCCGTATTCGATTCACCGCGGCGTAAGCCGTGTTCGCGTCGAATCGCCCGGCGTCCATGATCGAGATCTTGCTCCACGCGGTCACTCCCGGCGGAGTCACGTTGCTCCAGTTCTTGCCGCCGTCTCGAGTCAGGTGAATCAAACCGTCGTCGGTTCCCGCCCAAATCACGTTCACGTCTTTGTATGAAGGGGCCACCGTGTAGATAACGCCGCGCCGCGGCTGCTTAGCCATCTCGGGTGTGCGGTAGATGCCGATGCTTTCGGGCACGTCGGGTTGTTCGCGTGAAAGATCCGGGCTGATAGTGTCCCAACTGTTTCCGCCGCTCGTCGTCTTGAACAGCACGTTCCCGGCGAAATAGAGAGTGCGCGGATCGACCGGTGAGAAGATCACCGGCGCGGTGCGAAGGAAACGATACTTGCCGCTGCGAGTCGCTTCGGGTGAGATGTTCTGCACCTGTCCCGTGCTCCAATCGAAACGTGTGATCTTGCCGCCGTAGATGATATTCGGGTTCAGCGGATCGGGCGCAACGTAGCCGTACTCTTCAACGCCGACTGGGTGCCACTCGCGAAAAGTAATCTGACCGTCATTGCCGCGGCTGGCGATTCCAACCGAGCCGCTCTCCTGTTGCCCGCCGTAGACCCAATACGGAAACCGGTTGTCGGTGATGACGTGATAGAACTGCGCGGTCGGCTGGTTGTACCACGAGCTCCAGGTCTGCCCGCCGTTGACGGTGACGATCGCGCCCTGATCGCTGGCGATCAGAATGATCTGGGGATTGTCGGGGTTGATCCAGACGGTGTGATAATCATCGCCGCCTGGCGCTCCGCGAAACCCGACCCAGTTCTGGCCGCCATCCGTCGAGCGCCACGTCACGACATTGGCGCTGTAGACGATATCCGGATTCTTCGGGTCGACCTTCACTTCGGCGAAGTCGCTGCCTCGTCCCCACGGCCGCACGTCGTTGCTAATGCGCCGCCAGCTCTCGCCCGCATCATCCGATCGGTAGACGCCGCCGGCTTGCGGCGAAGCATCGACCGTCGCGTACATGCGCTTCGGGTCGCTTGGCGCGATGCAAAACCCGATTCGTCCTAAACCCTGCTCGAAAGTCGGAAGCCCTTTCGTAAGCTGCCGCCAGGTGTTGCCGCCGTCCGTTGATTTGAAGAGTCCGCTTCCTGGGCCTTGCCACGCACCGTTCTCCCAGGGTCCTTGCCGCCCCGCCCAAAGATCGGCGTAAACGGTCTGCGGGTTTGAAGGATCGAATGCCAGCGAGATCGCTCCGGTGTTTTGGTCTTTGTAGAGGACCTTCTGAAAAGTCTCGCCGCCATCGGTCGAGCGGAACACGCCGCGCTCTTGATTAGGTCCGTAAGGATGTCCCAGCACCGCTACGAAGAGGCGATTCGCATCGCGCGGATCGACTATGATCGCGCCGATCTGTTGACCGTCACGCAAGCCGAGATGCTTCCAGGTCTTTCCGGCATCGGTCGATTTGTACATGCCGTCGCCTGTCGCGAGATCAGGCCGCTGCAAGCCTTCGCCGCAACCGACGTAGACGACATTGGGATCGGATGGAGCGACCGCCAGCGCACCGATTGAACCGGTGGGCTGATCATCAAAGATGGGTTTCCAGGTGTGGCCGTAGTCGTTAGTCTTCCACACGCCGCCGTTGTTGACGCCGATGTAGAAGACATTAGGCTGCCCGGCCACGCCAGTGGCGCCGACGGTTCGGCCCCCTCGATGCGGTCCGATGCATCGCCAGCGGAGGTTTTGATAGAGGTTGGGATTGAACTGCTGGGCGACCGCGATCGTCGCCAGTACTGCGGAGAGCGACAGACTAACGACTGATAAGACTAGAAAGCGCGCGACAATCATTCTCACCTCCGACAGGGACAAGATCGGTCCTCACTTTTCACTGTTTGCAGTTCGTGCTGAGTCCATAATCGCTTTGAGATCGTCGGGCCACGAAACGTCATATGGCCAGCGGTTGCTCTGAAACATCCGGGAAGACTGCTCCCCGTGGGCATAGATCATGAAATTGCCAAGCATCACAAGGCGCCGATCACGATCGATGCCATGCATGACCTTCGCTAAACCGTCATCAAGCGCAATGAGACTCTCCTGCCCTGTGTCCAAAGCCATTGCAATCAATCTCAGGATTGAGAACACCCTTTCGAGCCGTTCACGGTAGAAACATGGCTCACGTCTCAGCGCGTTGGGCGGATACGTACTGGCATAATAGTCAACGATCGCTGGTTCACCCGCTGTGCGTTTACCTAGCTTTAGAAAGCTTAAGAAAGAATGCCATTCCAACAAGCAATCGGCCTGCAGCACCAGCGTCTGGACGTCCGGTTGTCCGCCGACAATCCTCGCGATGCGGTCGCCGCCACCAAAACGTTCCAAGGTGAGTAGGTCGATATCCGTTTTGGGTGCGCCCTCCCAGTAGTACGGCCAATTGAGGAAGAGCCGCCGTCTATCGGACTCGTACGACCTGCCGTAGCGCGCGACCTTAGGAAAGAGGGTGGAAGCGTATCGGGTATCCCCCGCCTTCCTTAGAGAAAAGCCCATAAGAAGATGCGCAGCAATCAATGATTCAATAGCGGGTACAGAATAGTTCGTGTGATCGGCTAAGTCTGCGGGGTTCTCTTCCCGCCGCTCTTCTGCCATCAGGCCCTGCAAAGTATACGAGGCTGTAAGTATTTCGAAGAGTTGATTGGCGACCCTCGCAAACAGCGGAATCGCCGCCGAGAACTTAATTAGCAAGAGTCCAAGGTGGAGAAGCCTACGCATGGATGGGAGAAACTCGTATTCTTTGAGTTCTCTCATTTCTGGAGGCGCCAGGGCCGCGAGTGATTGGCTTTTCTCCTCCCATAGACCGACTGTCTTATCCCGGATCTCTTCTAAGAGTATGTTGAAGATCGATTCATTGTTCGAGACCAGTGCTTGTTTGACGTAGGCTTCAAACTCGTCATCTGTGGCAGTCGCCACAGGTATCACACCCGACGCTCCCAAAAGGCGGGTGCGTTCCTCAAGTCGAATTGTCGGCAACATCTGATTAATCCGTTCAGTCGCCAAGTTGTGAACGAGTGAATCCAAATCAAGCATCGCGATGAATGCCTCTCTCGTCGTCACACGCTGTTTTCCAGTGCCTCCCGTTGTTGGGCCACCCGGTTTGTACCAGATTTCGCCTTCCTGAAGGTACACTTTCTTCCCAGATTGGTCGGCGATCGTCTTGGTGGCAATGAATGGACGCTGGGCTTGTTTGGGAATACGGACCGCTACTATCGGTTTGCCATTCGGCGCGACAGGCCTGAGAAGCTCGAACTCCGGCACGCGGTCGAGATGCGCGGCGAGCAGTTGTCGAATTGAGGCGTCGTCGTAATCACTGTGGTCGCATCCTGTGTATGCGCGCGTAGACTCATCGACGCCAACAACTATGTACTTGTCCCTTCCCGCGGGAATATCTGAGTTCGCTATCGACTGGATATCCTTTATGAACTCAGCCCGAAGATATGGAGTGTCGCGACGCCATTCGCGTTTTAGCTCGCACTCCGCGTGCTCGCCGACGGCAGAAATCATCCGGTCGAGAACTTGAACTACGCGCCGAGCACGCTCTTCCGGCGTTTCGTTCAGATTAGTTGTAGTGGCTTGTTCTGGCAACTCGAGTCGTCACTGCGTGCTTAACGGTACTTCTTCATCCTTTGAAATCTCACTGGGGTGCATCGACAGGTAATCGCGGACTTCAAGATTCATTCGGTCGATTTCTTCAAGATATCCTTCCGCTGAGAGTCTGTAATTGGTTGGATTCGTCTCTACCTGGCGCAGTCGGGCGACTTGTTTTTGGAACCTTTCGATTCGTTCCATTGTCACCTGGAGTTCTTCATCATTGTTAATCACGGCTTATCACCTCCACGATCCCTCGTCTCGTACCGTCTCGCTTGAATTGCCAATCTTGGATTGCCGTCTGCTCTCCGCCGATCGCTGCAAACCGCCGTAACCAAAAGATGCTAGCGCCTAACCAATTCTGCGCCGTGGATTGTCGAAAGACAATAGTAGCAGCGCCGGTCAACTGGCCCACCTCGAAAGAATCCTCCATCAGCAGGAATATGTCGACGTCGTTTGGCGCGGGCTTCGACGTCACAAAGGAACCGAACACGATAAATCGAGACAAGTGTCCTGTACCGCTTGCCAACTCGAAGATGCGGGCCAACCTGCGGCTTACGATGCGACGCTGCGCTGAGCCGGTTCCAAAATGATCGGTCACGTCGGAAAGACTCGCTCGATATACGCCGACCGGCAAATCGCCTTCGCTGTTGAACGGTGGCCACTCAAACATAGCGCGATTAGTTCACTCAGTCTTCTAGCCGAACGGTTGCGGTGTCGACTCGTTAGAGATAGCCATCTCCTTCAAGACTGACTTAACGACCTGTTGAAGCGAACGCAGCGCAGCCTCCTCCGAGTCGCCGTGGGCGGCAAGCGACGGGAATTCGGTCACCTGCGCGACATAGGCCGCGTCGTCTTCCGACCAGCCGACCGTATACAGACACGCTTCTGCCTTCGTGCGCACACTTTTAACCGCTGTCTCAATCTCTTTCTTCATCAGAAATCCCTTAGCTCAGTGTCCACTCACGCCTTCAAGGCTGCTGAGCGTTCACTCTTTCTTCGACCAAGCGAATCGCGCGATCTCTTCGTGGGTTGCGAACCAGACTCCCGGGCGCGAGCGCATATATCTCACCAAGCGATCGAGCATTGCTACGCGAGACCGGTGGCCGATCACGTGAGGATGCATCGTCAGAATAAACATCGTTCTTTCTTCATAAGCTTTGTCGAACTCCGCGCGCCAGATGCTGAAGACCTCGTAGGGTGTAGTGTACGGTCGCAGAGTCGTCTGCCTGTCCATGCCGAAGTACGGGAAGTCATCCATGATCCACTCGACCGGCAGCTCAACAACTCCAGTCGCGGCGCCGTCGACCATCACTTCGTAAGGCCGGTCGTCCGCCATCAGACTGCTGTCGTACAGCAGTCCGAACTCGCGAATGAGCTTCATTGTCGCCGGACTGAAGTCCCACGATGGCGTGCGAATGCCAACCGGCTTCTTCCCTGTGATCTCGGTCAGCGCTTCGATGCTGCGCTTCATCAAGTCACGTTCGTCGGCTTCTTCGAGCAGCGAGTTGCGCTCGTGAATCCAGCCGTGCACTCCGATTTCGTGGCGCCCCTTCGCGACGATGTCTTTCATGCTCTGAGGATGCAGCTTCGCGCTGATCGCCGGAACAAAGAACGTCGCGGGTATCTTGAAACGATCAAGCAGTCGCAAGATGCGTGGCAGGCCGGCTCGTGCGCCGTATTCTCCCTGAGCCATCAGTGCTGGGGAGGTCTGACCGTCCCTCAACGTAGGCGTCTCGTTGTCGAAATCGAATGAAAGCCCCACGGCAACCCGAGCCCGGCGAGGCCAACGCTTCGGTGTCAGGTCGCGTCCCGCGCGAACTCGGTTGACAGCTTCGAAGACCTTACGCTCCGGCCATTTCCACGTCGGATCTTGTTGCTGCTGCGCCGTTGCGCCGCCTGTTAGAAATGTGGCAAGGCTGTTTGCTGCGAGCGCTGCGGCCGCTGTGCGAGACGTTTGCCGTTTCATGAGGCCCTCTTCTAAACGCAGGTTTTCGACTAAGACGATCGCTCACCGATCGGCTCAACTACTACAGCCGTCCCGTAGGCGAGCACCTCTGTCACGCCGTTCATGATCTCGTTTGCGTCATAGCGCATGCCGATCACTGCGTTTGCACCGATCTCGCTCGCGTGCTGAACCATTATTTCGAATGCTTCGGCGCGGGCGACTTCGCAGAGCTTGGTGAACGCGGTGATGTTGCCGCCGACTATCGTGTGCAGCGTTCCGCCAATCGTTCCGAAGATTGACCGCGAACGCACGGTTATGCCTCGCACGACGCCGAACGTCCGAACTATGCGAAAGCCATCGAGCGTGAACGCCGTGGTCACCATGTGATGCGAGAGCGTGTACCGTTGAGAGACCGCATAGGGTGCGTTAAGGCTCATGCTCTCCTGCGCTTGTTCCAGTTCATCGAGTTTGTCTTTCATTCGCTGTTTGCATCCTCCGTTGCGTGTGAAGATCGCTGCTTCACGGACGGCGGAAAGATAAAGCTTGAAATGAGAATGTGCAAGAGAGGCTAGAGGATCGAGGGCGGGCGTCAGGTTCGAGTGTCCCAGAAGTTTACCGCGCTCATACCACCAGGTCAGAGCCAGTGTGAGAAACCCGGAAATACCACCCACGGCAGTGGGTGGATTGTTCAGGTACAGCCTACAACCGCGGCGGGGCAGCCCCCCCCGTTTTCTATATCTCTCCCCTCGCGACGCGAGGGGAGAGAAGGAAAGCAAAACGGGAATTCCGGGTGGGCTACGGGTGTAGGCCGCACCTGAACAATCCACCCACTGCCGTGGGTGGTATTCCCGGAGTTTTTCACACAGACTCTGAAGTCGGTGGTTTCTGAGACCGTTGCGGGGCACCCACCCACCCGTTACAATCCTCACTTGAATCAAGCGACTCAAAGGAGCTAATTCTTGTCCACCATCAATCGAAGAAGGTCAGTTGCAGTCAACATAGACGGTGTCAAAGTCGGCGGCGAGAACCCTATCGTCGTTCAGTCGATGACCAACACCGATACCGTGGACGTCGAAGGCACCGCTCTGCAAGTCGAACAACTCGCTCGCGCCGGCTCGGAGCTTGTCCGCGTCACCGTGAACACTCGTCATGCGGCGGCTGCTGTTCCGCACATCGTCGACAGGCTCGGCGAGCGCGGCGTTATCGTTCCGATCATCGGCGACTTTCACTACAACGGGCACATCTTACTGAAAGAGTATCCGGCATGCGCGCGAGCGCTAGCCAAGTACCGCATCAATCCCGGCAACGTCGGTCCGGGCCAGCATCACGACAAGAATTTTCAGTCGATGATCGAAGTCGCCGTCGAGAACAATAAGCCCGTGCGAATAGGCGTCAACTGGGGCTCGCTCGATCAAGGACTGCTCACGCGGCTGATGGACGCGAACGCTGCTCTCCCTGATCCTAAGGACGCCCGCGAGGTCATGCACGAAGCAGTCGTCGTCAGCGCGCTCGAGTCAGCGGAGCTTGCCGAGCGCTGCGGGCTGGGACACGACCGAATCATCCTGAGCGCGAAGGTCTCTGAGGTGCAGGATCTAATCGAGATATACCGCAGCCTTGCGGCTCGGTGCGATTATCCGCTGCACCTCGGGCTGACCGAAGCGGGCATGGGCAGCAAAGGCATAGTAGCTTCGACGGCGGCGATGGCGGTGCTTTTGCAAACCGGAATAGGCGACACGATTCGAGTTTCGCTCACGCCTCGGCCGGGCGGCGATCGAACCGAAGAAGTGATCGTCGCGCAACAGATCCTTCAGACGATGGGGCTGCGGAGTTTCATGCCCCTGGTGACGGCTTGCCCGGGCTGCGGCAGGACCACAAGCACTCTGTTTCAAGAAATGGCCGAAGACATTCAGACCTACATTCGCGAACAGATGCCGCTATGGAAAGAAACGTACGTCGGGGTCGAAGAGCTGAAGGTCGCGGTGATGGGATGCGTAGTCAACGGCCCGGGCGAGTCGAAGCACGCCAACATCGGAATCTCATTGCCGGGCACAGGCGAAGATCCGCGCGCGCCGGTGTATGTCGACGGCAGCAACTTCGTAACGCTTCAAGGCCCGACGATCGTGCCGGACTTCATCCGGATACTTGATGAATACATCGAGGCGCACTTCGCAAGCAGAGGCGAAGAGCCAGTTGCGCAGTCTCAGGTGTAGGGTCGCTGGCGTTACGCATCGGCTTGCGCAATCTCGTTCCGCTCTCAGAAGTCTCTGTGTCCGAGGTTCTGTTTTTACTTTGCTTCCGCATAAACCGGTCCTCGGCGGTTTATGCGGGGGTCTGTATGATTCATGTTGGGTCGCTGCATGACACTCCGTCATTCGGTCGTTTCGTAGGCATCAATGGCTAAATCCCCGGCTCGCAACCGACTCGTCTACTTTCTCGGTGCAGGTTTTTCAAAGGCCTTTGGTTTGCCTAATACGGCTGAGCTTTTGACCGAGGTTCACGCGCTTTCCGAAGGGAATAAGCATTGGGGCGTGTCCCAACAGATGGCCAGCAGGCTCGAAAAGGCATATAAGTACTTCTATCCGCATGAAGGAACCAATTTTCGACCGCAGGTTGGTGATTTCTTCATGGTGCTGTCGAACTTACACACACATTGCCGGTGCAGGAATCCCTCAAGGCTTCTCGGATGCCAAATTGCTTGACGACTTGCGCTTTGCTGTTTGCCACGTGCTTTGCACCAGCGTGAAACCCGTAGATAGCCGGTTGGGCGAACCGCATCCTTATCTCGACAAGATACTTAAACCGCGCAACATTGTTATCACGAGCAATTGGGATTTCCTTCTCGAACGAGCATGCGTTAGACGCGGCGTGCGCTATAGGCTCGGCTGGGCTGCTGACAATAATGCACTCACGATCCTCAAACTGCACGGCTCTGTCGACTGGACGACCGAGGGCAAATGCAAGAAATCCATCAGCAAAGCGAACTATGGGAACCTTGTAGATTTAATTGGTGGAAGCGGAGCGAAGCAGACTACTCTGGCAAACAAGGATGTCGTGCGATGCAAGGCTGTTGACAACTGGACGAAAGCTTATCAGCAAATAAAGGCAGCTACGACTCAGCCGCTTCTCGTTACCATGGCGCGCGGCAAGGCTGATGATATTCAACCTCTTACGAAGTTATGGGAAGATTCCTATCATGCACTAAGCCGGGCTTCGGAGGTGCATATCGTTGGCTACTCCTTGCCGGACGATGATCTAGAAATCCGGACACTATTGCGTGCGGGTGTTGTTCGGGGCATAAAAAAGCCGAAGGTATACATCGTGAATCCGGCGCCCGACGTACATTACCGGGTTCGACAACAAGTGTTTGACAAGCCCAGCTCTGACTACTCCTCGGTTCCAGGCATTGGATAAAGCGGGCCGCTATACAACGCGATCTATCGAATGGAGCCGACGCGCCAATCGTCCGATGCCATGATGTCACCGCGGCGCGCGGCTCATTTGCAGAGCGACATAATGCCAAACGAGGGATCACCTGCAGTTTACACACCGGGTAACGAGCCATACCTTGGAAGTCAGGGGCTCATGCGCTTCGACCTTACAATCGTCGCTGCGATGAAGGCTAACCAAGCAGTCGCCCTTGCGTCGCATCAGAGCGAGTCCACTGCCTTGCAGCTCGCGGCTTGCGAAATCATCCCTCAGGCAATCTCCATTAGCTTGAGCATTCGAGAGCTCATTCGCCAAGGATATCTTCTTTCGGGCATGATCCTGGTTCGTCCGCTGATAGAACGGACGGCAATCATCTCGTATCTTGTGCAGAATCCTGCCGCTGTTGCGCTCTGGAAGCTTGGCTGGCCACACGGGAAACGACCCAGCCTCGCGAAGATGCTAGATTCGATGGGTTGGGATGGCGTAGGCGATTCGATGGGCCGCAAGATCTGTGACACCTTCAATCATCTAGTGCATGGCGATCCGCTTTCCGCGCAGTGGAACATGATCGGGTTGGATACTGGCAGCATTGGTTATGCGAGCGGGCGCATCATCGACAGGCCCGATGTTTGCGATACCCTAGCGGGCATTGCGTACGCTCACCTGATTATCGTTATGGCCATGATGGCAGCGACATTCCCAGGCATTGACGACACCATCTCCGCTATTTCAGAGGCGGTCAATGCAGTGACGGGCGAATAACTCCCGATTCGATCCGAGCGCGCGGTCGCGGTGTTCCTTCGGCTGCGGGTTTCCCGTAGTCGCTCGGAGTCGACGCGCGCCGGGCCAATCGGAGCGTTCGGCGTCCCAGATGGAGACCGCACAATGTACTAGCATAATCTATGATCTCATCCTCATTGTTCCCCGATTGTCTCTCAAGGCAGCCTCGACTATGATTCAGTGAGGACAATCAACAAATGGAGGCCCTCAGGCATGTCACTCACCGAGTTATTTCCAGATATAAAAATGTTAGCGCGCGCTGACAAGTTGCGCCTTATGCAGTTTCTCGTGGTTGCGCTGGCGCAAGAAGAAGGCATTCCACTGCTCTCCGCCGATACCGAGTATCCGATTTGGACGCCATTGCACGCCTTTGATGCTGCGGATACGCTACTGCAGATGTTGCAAACGCATCAGGGCGAACCATGACAGACCCTGTGCGTTTCGCCTATGCGGATACAGTAGCGAGCCGTACAGATGGGAGTCGGTTACCCTACTTGCCGATAACGTTGAGCAATGGGACCCATGTGCTGGCTGTTCCGGGGTTGCTGGATACGGGCTCAACGGTCAATGTGCTGCCATACCCGTGGGTCTCCAGCTTGGCTTTGTGTGGGAACAACAGCCGACACAGGTGCACTTGACGGGGAGTCTTGCGAGACTGCCGGCGCGCGGTGTGATCGTCTCAGGTCAAGTGGCATCGTTTCCACCGGTAGAGCTTGTGTTTGCATGGACCCAAGTGACAGACGTTCCAATGATCCTGGGACAAATAAACTTTTTCATGGAATTCGATGTGTGCTTTTTCCGCCCTCAAGCAGCGTTTGAGGTCAATCCAAAAGGCAAGGTGCTTAGTTCTCGTTCTGACCTTCCTTCTTCGGATTCTTTATCTGATTAATCGCGCCAGCTATGATCTGCTTGGCGAATGCTGGAATATCGGATGACTTCGCAAGCTCCTCGAGCGCCGGAATGGCACGCTCATCCCCGAGCTTGCCAAGCGCCTGCACAGCGTTGAATCGAGTCTGAAGCGACTTCTCCTTGAGCGCCGATAGCAACGCCTCGAGCGCCCGATCGTTTCCTTTGCCCGCTTCGGCAAGTATCTGAAACGCCGCATTGCGGAGGTTAGGTGGATTACCCGGCGTCGCGTACTTCAGCCCGGCTTCCAGTGCGCGCGGGTCCTTCAACGCAGCGAATCCTCCAAGCACCCCTGCGCGAATCGTGCCTTGCCACGACTCCAGCTTTAGCGACTCTGCCAGCACACCGTAAGCCTGGGGCGAGCCGCTTTGCCCCAGCGCCCGCGCCGCTTCGGCGATTGCAAAGTAGCTTTGGTCGGTGTTCATGATCTTGACGAACAGGTCGGCTAGCTTTGGGTCTTTGAAGGCCGCAAGACCCTTGATCGCTTCTCGCCGGATCCGCGAGTCTTTATCCTTCACGGCTGCGATCAGCGATGCGCGCGACGCGTCGTTCTTGAACGCGGATAGTCCCTTTGTCGCCTCGATGCGAACGCCCCAGAAGTTGTCGCGCAGTGCGGATTCTGCGAGCGCCTTCGCCGCCGCGTCGCTCGTGTGAGTCTTCAGCTCGATCGCCGCAAGCACTCGCCCCATCACGTCCGAGTCGTGGAGCAACTGATAAGCAAGCTCGTCATCGCTGCGATTGAACTTCACCTGCTTGATGATGTAGTTGCCCCGGTCGAAGTTTATGATCAACGGCTTCGAGTCAACTTCGAATGTGAACTCTTTCTCCGGCTTGTCGATCCATACGCGATGAATCTTCTCCCCGGCTGCGGTAGTGACGGCGATGTCGACGGGCATCGTGAAGAAGTCCGGCGACCGAAACCACGGCCGCTTGTCATCCGGCTTTTGAGTTTGTTTGACGGTTAGCTTGAGCGACTTCGAGCCGTCGTAGCTCGAGGTGATCTCGAACTCCGGATGGCCCATGCGATAGACCCACTCGTCAAAGAACCACGAGAGATTCTGACCGGTCGCCTCTTCAATCGCGTCGTTGAGGTCGGACGTCTCAACGTTCTGCCACTGATTCTTCTTGACGTAGTGATTGATGGCTTTCCAGAACGATTCTTCGCCAAGCACGAATCGGAGCATGCTCAGCACCGCGCCGCCGCGCGGATAGGCATACGCGTCAAAGAGCTCGTCGGGGTCGCTGTAACGCACGGTCACGATGGGCCGGCGATTGCCCTGATTCCAGGCTTGAAAGTAACCCTGCTGATTGCTGTACATCTCGTACAGGAAATCATCCTTACCTTTGTCATGTTCCTTCCACAGCGCTTCGAAGAACACCGCGAATGACTCGTTGAGCCATATCTCGCCCCAGTGCCGGCAAGTCAGCAAGTCACCGAACCATTGATGAGCAAGCTCATGAGACACCACGTCATCCGACGACAAATCAAGCGCCGCGCGCTTATCGTGCAGAGCGTTGTCGGTCATCGTTGTGGCCGTTATGTTCTCCATCGCGCCGCCGAAGTCGCGCACCATCGTCTGAGCGTACTTCGCATACGGGTAGTCGTAGCCGATCTTCTGCGAATAAAAAGCAATCATCTGAGCTAGCTTCCCGAACGATACGCGCCCGTCTTCAGCCCGGCCTGGATAGACGTACGAGCTGACCGGCTTGTCCTTGAACTGGTCTTTGACCTCTTCGTACTGGCCGACGATTATCGAGACCAGATAGCTCGAAAATGGTCGGTCCATCTTCCAGTCCCACGTCTTCGTTTTGTTGGCTGCGTCGCGCTGAACACCGATCAATGACCCGTTCGAGATGACCTGGAACTTCTCGTCTGCCGTCGCCAGGACTTCGCTGGTGGCCTTATCGTTGGGATAGTCGTAGCACGGGAACCAGTAGTGATTCGTACGCGCTTCGCCTTGCGACCATATCTGGTAGGGACGCGTGGGGTCCTCTGTGGTAGGGGCGATGAAAGTAAGCCCTTGCTTTGGCGTGGCCGCGTAGCTGATCGCGATGGAGACATCGCGCCCGGCAGGGTAGGCTCGATCGAGCGCGACGTAAAGTTTCTCGTTGTCCACGTAGCGGTACTTCAGCGCAGCGCCCCCAGCGAGCTTGACCGATTTGATCGTCATATCGCCGGCGTCTATTTCGATTTCTTTAAGGTCGGCGGCGAACGGCTGAAACGTGATTGTAGTTTCGCCGGTGACTGATTGCGTTGTCCAATCAAAGCTGAGCCCGATGCGGTAGTGCTGAACATCATAGTTATGGCTCCGCGGCCATGAATACGGTGGGGCGTCGGGCGCCTGCGATGGAGGAGAAGGGTTCTGTGCAATGGATGAGAAGGTAGAGAGAGCGAGAATGAGGATGACGATGAGAGCTGCGATTCTGGCTGGTCTCATCCGGAGAAAGCGAAGGCGGATCATCGAACCTCCAAGTGCAAAACCCGTGATGCGTGGAAACGTGATGCGTGAAACGTGACGCAGGCTTGTAGTCGGGAAGGATGGCTTGCCCCCGCTCCTGTTCTGTCAGTCAATGATTACTTTTTCGAAGCAGAGCGGGGGCAAGCCACCCTTCCCGACCACGAGCTTGCTTCACGCTTCACGCGTCACGTTTCACGCATCACGCTTCACTTACTTTCTTTCATCTCATCGTAGACCGTCCCAACATTTCCCGGGAAGCGCTGCTCGTATCCGGTGTACTTTGAATACTGTTCGAGCTTCACGTCTTTGACCGCCTGCTCCCGAGTCAAGCCTTGATCGACCGCCTTCTTAACCGCGACGCGCAGATCCAGCAGATATTGCTTGAAAGCTTTAAGGTCCGCGAGATTGGTGACTTCGCCGTGTCCGGGGATGAACTGGCAAGCGGGATCGACTCGACCGATAACCGCATCGATGGTCTCGGTCCACTCGGCGGTCGAGGCACCGTGCGCTCGGTCGATGACCGGAATGACCTTATTGAAGAACAGGTCACCCATGTGAACGACTTTGCTTTGCGGGAAATAGATGATTGAATCGCCGTCGGTATGTCCGCGCTTCAAGTGAAAGACCTGGACCTCCCGGCCGCCCACATACAGCCGGACCTCGTGATCGAAGGTGATGTTAGGAGCCGGGATGTCCGCGATCTTCATCGAGCGCGCGCTTTCGAGATTCTTCTTCGCAGTGTCCAGTTGTGTGCGCAGCCCGGCGAGGTCCTTCGATTGCGGATCATCCTTTTCGAGCTTGTCTACTCGCGACTGCAGGCCCTCGATCTGGCGCGGCGCGCTGGCGATGGTCTCCTGCGGCGCTTCGAGCATATGTTTGCGCACGTTGTCGTGAGCGATGATCGTGGTCATCTTGATGAAGAACCCGTTGCCCCCCGTGTGGTCGCCGTGATGATGAGTGTTTATCAGAAAGCGCACCGGCCTGGGGGTGACTGATTTGATCTGCTCGGCAATGCCCGGCGCGAGATCCGCGAATTGATCGTCAATCACGACGACGCCTTCATCGGTGACCGCAAAGCCGATGTTGCCGCCCCGCCCGTAGAGCACATAAGCGTCGTCGGTGAGCTTCTTGAGAGTGAACGGACCTTTGTCCTGGGGGGCCGACGGATCGTGAGCGTAGGCGAAGTCGCAAATACAAACGAAGGCTACAGCGAGAAGCAAAGGGCAGAGTTTCTTCATGATCTCGACCTCATTCTCATCTTCAGCGGGACTTTCGCGTGATTCACGAGTCCTGATTCTAAGAAGCAGGTAAGCGGGCGCGGCCTGGCCAGCCGCGCCGCGCAAGCCTTGCAGGTACCGATAGGCGGCGAAGGCGAGCCAACCCTACGGTTTCTTCTCAGGTGGTTTCGCCGTGCCGTCCGCCGGGTGCTCGTGCGGCGCAAGGTAAGGCACTTTGGCTTCGGCCGACACGCGCGCCTTGCCGTATCGTGCTTCAATCGTAAACGTGTCGCTATCGTTCTCGGGCCGGAAGTCGAAGGTCAAGTAATTAGCTGACGGACCATCCGTCGTGAACTGCAGCGGGATGATAAGATCTTTCCCGCCGCTGCCAAGCACCAGCTTGAAGTTATCATTCGCATCGAAATTGATGCCCAGGGTGTAAGAGCCCTTTGGCACCTGCACGCCGGCGATTACGACAGGGAAATCGGCGTCGAATTTGCCGATCGCTTTCCACAGTCTGTTGAATTGGACGAGCGCCGGCCCCTTTCGGGCATTGAAATTAGTGTCGTTATAGTGAAGCGATTTGTAGCTGAGCGTGAGCTTGCCTGCGCCTTCCAGAGTAAGCGTGTGTGAGAAGTCTTTCGAGACGGTTCGCGGATCGTGCGCTAAAGCGATTGCCCCAAGCAGAATCACCAGCAGTGACGAAAACAGAGCTTTCTTCATCGTATTCTCCCTCCTGAACTTTTCTATTGTCCTTTTGAGCCGTTGACGGAGGGAGGATTATAGCCGCTGCCAACAAGGTGTGACAAACGCGGCCGGAGAAAAGACATCTGCGGAAAACGACGCTTAGCCGCCAATCGCGCAAACGTCAGGAGCGGGCTGACCCTTCCACGCCTTCATGAATTCGACAAGCTGCTTCTCGATCTGAATGTTGCTGTGACGGTTTATCAACATCCACTTTAACTGGACCAGAACCTCGCTTATTAGGCCGGGGTCCTGTGTGGCGTACACCAGCCGGTTGTCTGCCTCCAGTTTCAACGCGGGCACGTCGATCGTGTCGAAGCGGGAGGGGAACTCGGCCTTACGGGCTTCTCTGTCCCAGGGTGGCGAGATGATTTGCACTCGCCAGTGTTTGGAGTCCTCGCCGCGCACGATCCCGGAAGCGTGATAGGCATCGGTGATTTTTCCTTTTACCCACATGCAGTCGGCACAGTAGGTGTGCTGTACGATGGTGAGGACGTATTCAGATTGTCTTGCGTCGATCATGTTTGTTATCCGTTGAACTTAGAATAGTCGCGGGCAGCAGCCGTCTTCGCTTATAAGGCAGCCTGTGGGCATAGTCAACAGTTTGTTTTTGGTCAAAGAGTTGACGCGCGTCTAGAGCCTAACCTAGTATTACTTTTGTTGAAGGACACCAACGTCAAGGCACGGCTTAGTGCTTGCCTGTCTCCCTGATAGTTGGCCCAAGGAAGAGGGATAAACATGGGAAGCCTGGGAATGCCGGAGATTCTGCTAATACTGGTAATCGCGCTGATCATTTTTGGTCCGCGCAAGCTGCCGGAGCTTGGAAAGACTTTGGGCCAGAGCCTCGCACAGTTCCGCCGAGCGAGCGAGGACTTCAAGCGTCAGTGGGAAGATGAGGTGGCGACCGAGCGGCAACGGATCGAACCGCCGCCGCCGGCCCCGATCGAACACGCGAGTTATTCCGAGGCTGCTTCAACAAGCGCCGAAGGGACCCTAACGAGCACAAAGGAAGAACACTCGCAGATCCCAACTGCCGGCGAAGCGCCAGTGACCGCTCACCACGAAGAGACTCCCGCTCACGAAACCAAGCGCGATTGGATGTAGCATAGACCTTAGTCTGTGTCCGGAGACTGCTCTTGCTTCCAGGCGGCGGGACACAGACTAAAGTCTATGCTACCTACGACCCAACTATGGCCACCTACACGCAAGCTTACGATGAAAGGGAGCCGTTAAGCGAAGAAGGAACGATGTCGTTCCTCGATCACCTCGATGAGCTCCGCAAACGCTTGATTCGCAGTGCGCTGTTCATCGCGGCTGCGTTTGTCGTCTGCTGGGTCTTCTCCGGTTACATTTACAACTTCCTTCAAGTGCCTGTCCTGGCAGCGATGCGTGAGGCCAAGGCGCAGATTTCCCCGGTGATCAACGGAACCACGGTGGTGCTGTCGGACTTGGCGGATGGGACTGACGTGATCTTTACTTTGCCTACTGACGCCAAGATCGGCAACGTTTTGATTGCGGCGGGGACCGCCGTCCCAGCCAAAGTCAAGCGCGACGCCGACGGCACACTACAGCTCATCACCGCCAGCTATTGGGTGATAAGCGACCGGACGGTCATTGAGAAGGACACGGTCATTCCGCCTAAGCTCTATGAATGGGCCACCACGCTTATGGGCCGCGACAATCAACTAGTAGTGCCGACCGTCCAGGGGGCATTCAACCTCTACATCAAAGTCTCTTTTTATGCGGCGATCTTCTTCGCCGTGCCTTTTCTGCTGGTTCAGGTTTGGGGCTTCGTAGCGCCGGGTCTGTATCCCCACGAGAAAGGATATGCGGCGCCGATAATCATCATGGCGTCGGTGTTCTTTCTCATAGGCTGTGCGTTCGCTTATTACATTGCGTTTCCGCGCGCTGCGAATTTTCTACTCGGCGTTGCGACCGGTGGGAACCTCAGACCGCTGGTGACGGCGGACGAATACTTTGACCTGATCATAATAATAATGCTCGGGCTCGGCGTGGTGTTCGAGATCCCGACCATAACGTTTTTCACGTCGCGATTGGGGCTGGTTTCGCCCGGACTGCTTCTGAGGGTTTGGCGCTACGCGGTGGTCGTCATATTCATCATCGCGGCCGTCCTATCGCCGACGACCGACGTTCCGAACCTGCTTGTGTTCGCGGCGCCGATGCTGCTTCTGTACTTCGCGAGCGTCGGCATAGCCTGGGTGTTTCACCGTCGGCGGCAGACTGAGAAGGAATACCAGGCTTCTGAGCGCAAGGGAAGTTGAAAAAAGCATTCTAAGTCTGGGCGCGGATGTGCAGAATCAGACGCCCAGCCGCCATACAGGCGAGCTTGACCACCTGGAGCGGGCTACGTAGACTTGAGCTTCAGGTAAATAAGCGCTCACTTTAAGTGCCTTTTGTCGGGAGTTGTTTCATCAGCGAAAGGAGCAATGGTTATGAAGAGGGATGTCTGTCTCTTCGAGAGAATCGTCGGCGTCGCAATGATGCTCGTGTTGTCGGCAGGAATTATCCCGAGCGTCCTCGCTCAGGAAAAGGACCAGGACAAGAAACAGGGCAAGGACCGCAACGAGCGGAAGAAGAAGGAAGAGCTGAAGAGCGTCTACAAGAACTGGCTCGACCAGGATGTCTCGTACATCATCACCGACGAGGAGCGAAAGGCGTTCAAGGCGCTGAAGACGGACGAAGAACGCGATCAGTTCATCGAGAATTTCTGGCTGCGCCGCGACCCGGATCCCGACACTCCCGAGAACGAGTACAAGGAACAGTACTTCGAGCGCATTCAGTACGCGAACGAAAAGTTTTCATCCGGCATCCCTGGCTGGCGCACGGACCGGGGCCGCATTTACATAATGTTCGGCAAGCCGGACGAGTTGGAGTCACACCCTTCCGGAGGCGCATATGAGCGGCCTTCCTGGGAAGGCGGCGGGTCTACCTCAACCTATCCGTTCGAGACCTGGTGGTATCGCTATATCGAAGGCATCGGTTCGGACATCGAGATAGAATTCGTTGATCCTTCGGGTTCGGGTGAATACCGAATCGCGCGCAGCCCTGACGAAAAGGACGCGCTGCTGCACGTGCCGAATGCAGGACTGACGCTTGCTGAAAGTCTAGGGATGGGGAACAAGGCGGATCGCGTCACCGGCATGGGCCAAAACCCCGGCAATGGAATGTATGGCGGCGGAAGAGCGAAGGACCAGCCGTTTGAGAAGCTGCAGTTACTGGCCGATCTGCAACGCGCGCCGGCGATCAAGTTTCCGGACCTCCAGGTCAAAGCTGATTTGCCCGAGATCGCTTCAGACATCTTGCCCTTCAGCGTGCGCACGGACTTCTTCCGTATTGGCAGCGAATCGGTTGCCACGTCGTTCACGATCCAGTTCAATCACGCCGACATCTCATTTAAGAACCAGGGCGGAATCTACTCGGGAAGCGTCAATATCTACGCGAGGCTCACCGGACTCTCGGGCCGCCGGGCAGGCAACTTTGAAGACGTCGTGCAGACGTCGCGATACGGCGACGACCAGTTGGCGGTGGCTCAGACTCAGCAGTCCATCTATCAGAAGAATGTCGTGTTGCCGCCGGGCCGCTACAAGATAGATGTGGTTGCTCGCGACATCGTCAGCGGAAAGACCGGCATCCTTCATCACTCGTTTGAGGTGCCGCGATATCAGGAGAAGCAGTTCGCGACCAGTACGCTGATCCTTGCTTCATCGATCGACAGATTGGACAACCAATCGATCGCTGCCGGCCAGTTCATCATCGGCCGCTACAAAGTCAAACCAATGGTTAGCGGAATCTACAGACCCGGGCAGAATCTCGCGCTGTTTCTTCAGGTTTATGACGCGGATATGGACCAGGCGACGCTCCAGCCCGCTCTGAGGGTCGAGTACATCATATCGCGCGGAGGGCAGGAGCTGGCGCACATCGTTGAGGACGGAAAGACAAAGATGGGCCTCATCGATATGAAGGGCCAGCAGCTCGTAGTCGCGCGCGGGGTCCCGCTTCAAGACAAGCTTGGTGAACCGGGCGAGTATCTGGTAACTGCCAGGATCACCGATCTGGTTTCGCAGAAAGTCCTCACGCCGCAAGCTAAGTACACGGTTGTGAGCAAGTAGTGTTCGTTTGACAAAGTGTGAAACGGGAAGCCGGGCTTGCTCTCGAAGCCCGGCTTTTTTGCACGCCCGAGTAGCGTAGACTTTGTTTCTGGTTTCTGGTTTCTGGTTTCTGGTTGCTGGTTTGTGGTTTCTGGTTCACGGTTAGTCTTTCGAACCAGGAACCAGAAACCAGAAACCAGAAACAACTTCGTCCATTCACTTTTCGTTTCTCGCACCGATTGTTATCATCTTTTCTCAAATCCAGGAGAGCCGGCTTTAAGCGTTATGAACTTTTCAATCAACCCATTCACTGAGGACCTGGCAGTCGATCTGGGCACAGTACACACGTTCATCTACGGACGCGGACGCGGGATGGTAGTCAACGAGCCGTCACTCGTAGCCATCGACAAAGTTTCCAGTGAAGTGATCGCCGTTGGCAACGAAGCACTCGAGATGCTGGGAAGGTCACCTGAAGATGTCGAGGTGGCTTATCCGATGCAGGATGGAGTGGTCGCCGACTCGGAGCTGACTCAGACCATGCTCAAGAAGTTCATCCGCAAGGCGCGAGGCGGCCGCGCTCGGTTCTCGCGCCGGATAATTCAAAGCGTGCCCGCCGGCATAACTTCGGTTGAGCGCTTCGCCATCCGTGACGTCGTAAAGGGAATTGGCGCAACCCGCGTCTACCTGGTCGAAGAAGGGCTTGCGGCGGCGATCGGCGCAAAGCTACCGGCGGCCGAGATGACGGCCTCGATGGTTGTGGACATCGGCGGGGCCACGACTTCCATCGCAGTAGTTGCGAATGCAGGTATCGTCGAATCCGAGACGTTGCGATTAGGCGGGCTTGATATGGACCACGCAATTACTGACTACATCAAGCATCAGCGTCGAGTGCTGATCGGCGAACGCACCGCGGAACGACTGAAGATGGTTCTCGGTTCGGCGACCGACCCGGTCGAGGATCACAAGAGCGTCGTCAAGGGGCAGAACGTCAGCGAAGGCGGACCTGAAATGATCGAGGTCTCTTCGTTAGAGGTGCACCGCGCGATTGAGCCCGTCGTCAAACAGATCGTCGAAGCCGTCCGGGATGTTCTCGAACGCATACCGCCGGAGGTCGCCGGCGACATCCACGATACCGGGTTGGTGCTCACAGGGGGGATCGCCTTGTTAGCGGGAATGGACGCGCGAATCAGCCAGGCAACCAAGCTTCACGTTGCGGTTGCCGAGAGTCCCCGACAGTCGGTAGCGCGAGGCCTGGTTGCTTTGTATGATCAGCCGTTGCTGCTCCGCCGCGTCGCGCGAAATATCGAACTCGCTTGATTGCCATGAGCGAAGGGCTGCTCACTTGTTTTGCGATTTTTCTTGCATTTGAAAGTTGCTTATGAAATCCTGTCGGACATGGCGCCGAACTCGCCCACGGCAGCTTAACGCGAAGTCTTCTCAGGAGGCCCCACAATGAAAAAGCTGAAGATCCTCTTGTTAGCGCTGTCCCTCATAGTCCCCGCTCTGATGGCGCCGGCTTCTGCCTCGGCCGAGGTCGTGCTTAACCAGCGAGACGCTTTCACGCTCATTCTCGGCGACTCTTGCACCGGTGAAGTCGTAACAGTCATCGGCGAGACTCACAGGGTGATTCGAAGCCGCGTGGGTTACGACGGCACAACGCATCTGGACATCCACGTAGACTCGCACGGCGAAGGCATCGGCAACAGTAGCGGTAAACGATACGTGTGGAATGACTCGAGTGATGCAAGCACCAACAACCCCGTTGGCTGCGAATTCTTACACAGCTTTGTCAGGTATGCTCGGCTGATAAGTAAGGGTCACGAGACGAACCGGATGCTCAGGATAACTTTTAGCTTCAGCTACGACGCTGACTGCGTCCTTACTGGCGGCAGCACCATGGACCTGATCTGCACTGGCTGAACAGTTGCCCAACTGGAATTGGTTTGGAAATCCGGCCTCGATTCTTCCGTCTGATTAAAGTATTGCGCTCAAACGGCAAGGATAATATGATGGCCACTGGTCGCTTCATCATTATGAGACCAGTTCCCAGCGCAATGCTCCCGAGTAGGAACAATGGCATTCTGTCCCGACTGCGAAGCCGAGTATAGATCCGAAGTTACCGTTTGCCCTGATTGCGACGTCGAGCTCGTTCCGAAATTGACCCCGGAGAACAGAGTCCACGACAAGAGCCATCACGAGTTCGTGCCCTTGCGGTCGTTCAAGAACAGCACCGAAGCCCAAATGGTCTTCGAACTGCTCGAGCGAAACGGGATTCGCGCCTTTGTCAGGGCCGGCGAGGTTGGCATCTTTGGCTCCTCTTTCATAGGAGGCGCTGTGATGGTGGACGAGCGGGACCTGCCGCGCGCGATAGAGATTTACGAAGCTTTCTTCAACGCTGAACCAACTGCCCCTCCGGAAGACAATCAAACCGACAGTTTCTAGTTTTCTAGTTTCTCGTTTCTGGTTTCCAGTCTCTGGTTTCTAGTTTCTGGTTTCCGTGTTGTCTCAAACCAGGAACCTCAAACCAGGAACCACGAACCAGAAACCCACAAACCAGAAACCAGAAACATTGCTATAGAGGGGTACGCGATGAAGAATCTCCTTCGCACATGCGCCATCGCTTCAGTAGTAGTTGTGCTGGCGTCGCTGGCTTACGCCCAGGAAGGCTCGACTCGAGCCGAGTTCGAGTGCTTGACTCTTGCAAACTCTTCGCGAGTGGTTGCCGCCGGAGCGCCATCTCCATTCGTCTCGTTTCATCACGTATGGACGCCGGGCCTCGACTACGGCACATTCGTATCGAACGGACTCACACTGACTTATGAAACGCAGGGCAGCGGCGACGAGGTGGTGATCGTCGTCCACGGTGGTGCCGGACTTCCACACGAGTACTTCCATCCAATGCTGTACAACTTGAGCCGCTACGCGAAGCTGGTCTTTTTTGACAGGCGCGCCGATATGCTCAGCTCAAGGTCAGGTCATGGGATGGCTTCCGTCGACGAAATGTCCGACGACATAGACGCTCTGCGTAAAACACTCGGGCTCGATAGAGTGACACTGTTGGGACACAGCTTCGGGGCAACGATCGCTCTCAACTATGCTCTGCGACATCCGGCCAATGTGAAGCGTTTGATTCTTGTTAGCGCCGCTGGCTGGGTTGAAAATCCGTACGAAGGTGAGAAGCGGATACTAAAGACGCTTTCCAGAGTCGAGATGGCGGCTTATAGATCGAGCGAAGGCAGCACGGGTGCAAACAAGCCGTGCGACCGCGTGCGAATGCGTTACTCCGTGCTGTACAAGCATTACTTCCACAAGCTCGTCCCTTACGAGTTTGATCGCGGCGTGTATACGGTCTACTTCGACGCACTGTCCAAGAAGGAGGCGCTTGCCGCCGACTCAACCGGACTGGATGTTCGCGCTCAACTGAGCGAGATCCAGGTGCCGTCGCTGGTCTTCGCTGGACGTTACGACCCGGTGACGCCGCCCGACCAGTCAACGGAGCTTGCCGCCGGGCTCCCGCATTCGAGGCTGGTGATGATGGAGCACAGCGGACACTTTCCATTCTTCGAGGAGAACTATCTGTTCACGGAGTGGGTGCGCCAGTTCATGACTGCGACGGCCGGCGGACACGACGACAGGACGACTCGCGGTCCGCTCACTGAGTCGTCAGGCTCGCACTAAGAACAACCTCTAGCTTGTATGGGCGCCCAGTGGGGGCGCCCTAGTGACGTGTGATTAAAAGTGGGACTTGCGCAGAACTGCGCCGCCCTCCGTCAGGAGGGCCATGTTTATAGATTTCACCGGAGCACAAGCCGCCCTCCGTCAGGAGGGCCATGTTTGTGAACCAACTGAGTGTATGAGTCCTGGAAGGCAGACATGACCCTCCTGACGGAGGGCTGCATCCTTAGTAACCGCACTCTATAAACATAGCCCTCCTGACGGAGGGCGGCACAGTTCTGCGCAAGTTCCAATTTTGATCACCCCCGCAGCGACCGGCGCCTACGGTGGGTATTTGACAAGGCTCCTGTTCGCGCGAACGATCCGCTATTGTCAGTCAAAATCAGGTTCGTGGTATAAGAGAGCCGAAGGCCGGTGAGGCCAGGCGTTCAGACCATGAGCCACGAACTGATTGTTTTCGTCACCACCCCGAATAACGGCGAAGCCGCGAGGATCGCCGAAGCGTTGGTATCGGAGCGATTGGCTGCCTGCGTAAACATCGTTGCCGCCGTCGAGTCGGTCTATCGTTGGGAAGGGAAGGTCACCCGCGACAGCGAAGCGCTGATGATTATCAAGACGACCGAGGAGCGATATTTTGAACTGGAGAGCCGCGTCAAAGAGCTACACAGCTACAGCGCACCTGAAGTCGTGGCGCTAAGAATCGAGCGAGGCTCTGAGCAATACTTGAATTGGTTGCGCGATTCGACGGCGAACGATGAAACGCGCTAACGTCCGGTTGACCGGGCGCGGGCATTCATACCGAAGCACCGAAGGAACAGGATCGCCTGATAAGAGGACTGCTGCGCGCGCTCCGTGTCCAACCGAGAGTTGCGTGCGTCCTTTGAGAATAAGGGTTCGGTACACAACCCGGAGCGGAGCGACATGGGTCCTGCCATTCAGCTTATTCGGTTAGCGAAGTCTCCAGATCCTCAGAACCATTATCGATTATGTTTACCTCTCATCCCGCGTGTTGAGTGTATGACGCGCTCGGCCTCGCGGTCCGGCCTAGGATGTTTCATCAGGTCCGGAACTGGGACGAGGTGATGAACAAATCCTGAGGGCCGCTTGTGCATTCGAGACAGCCTCTTGATAAAGCTCGTCAAGGCGCTTTTGCGCGTCACGCAGCGCACTTTCCACGCCGTGGCTCGGACTCGAACCGGTCGCAAGGTCGTAATCAAATACGAACTGTTCAAGAGTTCGCTTGAATTGGTGTAGTGGTTCGAATAGTTCAGGAGCGAGAAACAGGCGAGCCCGATACAGCCCCTCTACGAGTGCAAGTGCGTGCGTCCCGAGTTCCGCTCTCAATACAGGATCATGCGCAGGTGCGCGAGCCTGAAGTTCACGCGCAATGTTTCGCGATCGATAAACAGACTCAATCAGATTAGGGTAAAGATCAGCATTGTGCTTAATCAATTCCTTTAAATACTCGTGCTCCGAAACGTATGCAGCACGTAGAGCTTCAACCTTGGCGCTGAGAGCTCGCTGAAGCCTGGCCTCAAGGAGTGGCTTGAACAGGTAGGTCAGAGCGGCAGAGACCACCGCGGCAATTCCTGCGGATGAAAGCATGTCAACAAGTTGAATCATTCTAACTCCATTTCTCGAGTTCCTGTTCGACTTCGGTCCGAATTCGCTCCCTCAAATTAGAGGGAGCGTAGTAATGCGCTAACCTCAAATACTCACGCAGGGCCTCTTGATAGCTGGAGAACTTTGCGTCGGGCCTCCTATGCGGGTTCCAGTGGCGTCCCACAGTAGAGTCCGCGCCCCGCTCAGATACAACGTACTTGCCGATAGCAGGTTCATAGCATAGTTCAAGCGTGGCAGTAATGTTAAAGTAACAGCCCTCGTCATATGAGTACTCGAATTCCCAGGTGTGCTTAAAAGAGCGTCCTATGACGTGTCTTCTCATTAAGATCCTGCATAAAGTAGAGACTAGTTGCTTGTATCAAGGAAACTGCTATGGGCCACATCGTCGCTAAGTTATGGCGCGAATGGCCTTGGGCGAAACGATCCACTAGCAATGTTATTGATACAAGCAACTAGTCGCATTTCCTTCAACGCTCGAGCACTCGGGAGTTGCAACCCAAGTATACGATCAGCGCGCGCGCCTCAAGACCGATTCATTTTAACGAGCTGCGCGCGCTCCGTTGCATCGAGAGTTGGATCGCGCTTGCATATGATCAAGTGTCACGGCAATCGGTTGCGAACACGCCTCCATCGTCAAAGTGAGCGTATTTCAAGATAACTGCGTGTCGTTGGCACAACTCGCGTAATTGTTCTAAGCGATCTTCGTTGACTCGATGGCCTACGATAATACACTGCACGGGATTAACAAGCTTGTAATATTCCGGCTGCTGAATGATACGAACCTCTTCCTCGTCGGCCCAGTCGATGTGCTTATGTTTCAAGATGAATAGAGCTTTTTTGTCCAGAGGCTGCTTGTCATGCAAGTCAGCAGCAGGATGCCTAGATTGGTAGATCACATCGAAGAAGTTGCGCCCTCGGTCAGTTGTTGGGAGGTCAACTCCAACAGCGACGCCATCAAAGCCGTTGGCGTAGTGCGCCCACAACAACCTTTTCCGATATGTTTTCGACAGAGCGCATATCCTTAATTTCTTCTTCGAGTTTGTTAGGAGTGGCACTATATGAGAGTAATCAATAGAATATTGGAAAAACCCTTCCCGAGGATCATTCAAAATTGACCAATCGGAACAATACAGGCGTTTGTTCTGGACAATATCAATGATTCGATTCAACTTGTCAGATGGCCGGAACTTGTAAGCTAACATGAGTAGAACCGTGACGTGGCGTACCTAATGACTGCGCGATCCAACGCTCGGCGATGCGCCGCGCGTTTTTTGCGTCGGCTCCATCCCTTTGTTGGACGGCTCCCGAAGGGAGCGTGGGCGGTGCGCAATCCTGCAGCTTCTTGGTTCAGTTGGCATCATGCTTCGGGCTTCAAGAGCGCTTCTCCTGGGTTTTTCAGTGCTGATACGATATTTTCCGACACCTTTGCAATGAGCTTCTCTCCCCAGAACGGATCGCTCATGTCGTAGTAGATGACCCTTATGTGCTGGAGGTCGAAGGGAACATCCGCTTGGTTCGATGAGACTAGCACCACAGGTTTGCTAAGTGCATGGGCGAGGCCAGGTTCATAAAAGACATTCGGATTACGACCGGTCAACTCAGCGACGAGGACTTTAGCGGCAGTTATCCCCGACCACACCTGGTCGATGATTTTTCCTGTGGCAAAGATTTCGTCGTCCGCTCTTACTGGACGTAAGCCTGCTTTGGTGATGGCAGATTCATAGATCGCCTTGTAGTATCCGCCTATTGGGTCAGCGAACGGCATCATCACAAAGCAGGTATCTCCAAGTTCGATGTTGACGCCCTTACTCATCTTTTTCAGCGTGTCATCAGGGGAGGCGGCGGGGTCGGCGACTCGGGCGACATCCAGAACACGCTTCTTGCGATTGACGTCGTCGATGAGTTGCGCTTCTGATAGGTCTTCTAAAAAGACAGCCTTAAATTCATCGATTTTGTCTGCAGGAAGACCAAAAGTGTCGACCAGCGCATTCCTGAAAAACTGGTCATCAGGAATGTTTTCGCCTCGGTAGTGCTTGTAGACGTCGGAGATGGTCGGAGCGTTCAGGACGGCTTGCCTAAGCCCATCTAGTTCGTCGTCTGGATTCTGCGGGCGTAGGATCTTCTTGGCGAGCTCAGTAACAGCAAGACTTCCGGCAGCCGGCCTTTCGAGCAATCCGTACTTGATCGACGAACTAATCTCAACACGGGAAGGGCCGTGATGAGCAAGACCGGCAAACTTTGCAGCCTCACGGTCCGTAGAAGGTTTTCCTGCATTTTGTTCTAGAATGGCTTTAGGCACCCGCAGAGCCTTCTGGACTGAATGACGAGGGTACGCCGCGACACCTGAGGGCCGACCTTCATCTCCGGCCAGTTTCTTTTTGGGTTTCCGACGCGCCGTTACAGGTTTGGTTTTGCTGTGTTTCTTCGAAGGGGTTTCTTCACTGTCAGCTTTTTCGTTGTTTGCCATTTGTGTTCTCAGGTGGCAACGCCTTGTTGGACGGCGTCGCGGTACACGAAAACGAATTAGATAGATAGAAGTTTGTTGGCATCCACGACATAACCTGCGGCTCTTAATTCGTTTGCTATCTCTAAAGCTATAGACCTAATACTGCTCTCGGCTGGAATGGTTTTGTACAGAACGCCGTGAAGATCAGAAGGAATCTCGAGATCGCCTCGACGGATTGCGCACACCCTTTCTGGCTTCAAGAAACCAGAGAATAAACCATGTTCGAATACTACATTCTGTCTTGCTCTAAGTTTCAAATCGTTTGGTTTAGAAGCCAAAGCGCCAGCATCATCTGGAGTCAAAAGAATAAAAGCAAATCCTACATCTGACATTTCGCCATTAAGTTTGGAGAATATCGTTTGACCTTTATCTGGCTGTTCATGAAGAATAATCGGCTCAAAGTCGAGTCTTTCTAGCGATCGTGCGAGTTCATTCTTCAACTCACTGTCATGACCATGAACTATGAAAATCCTTCTAGCGTATTCCCTAGTACTCTCGAAACCCTTAACAGGCCGATTCGTATTGTACTCTAGCGTTTTTAATCTACTCTCTATATCTTTAAGAACATTTACGAGCGCATTCGTTGATGTAGGTTCTTCCGACCCCGGGGATCGGTTACTTAGTTCGTGAAAGGCTTTAACATCTGCTGCTGCTGAAACAGGAGACTCAAAAGTTTCGGGGCTACTCTCTATACTGATAATCGTTTGGACAAGAAGCCTTTTAGCATGCGCGACAGAGTCCAAATCACTATGTCAACTCCAATCGTTCTCAGCCCTGCCACATCGAATGGTATCTCAGAAATATTTGTGCTTATCTGAATTACAGGTTTGCCGGACGAATGTCTAATTGCCAACTCATACATTACGTTAGGATTTGTCCCAGAAAGATCCGCGATAACAAGGGGCGCATCCAAAAGCTGTCGAATAATTTGTGCAGTGATTGGCCCAGGTGTTGTTATTTGGTCAGCGGCGCGTGTCAACGACTTTGAGACACCGACCATTTGAATTTAGTGTAGCACCGGCTCTGAGTCCGGCGGGCCGCCCAGCATAATGGGCGGGTTGATCCAGACGGCTCCCGGCAATGCGGGAGGCTCTGGAGGTTTTC